>Ga0306923_10000184_pt1 | contig 44836 bp, 70 predicted proteins | sample sta12Can44000108_FD_203841 | JGI IMG/M metagenome (GOLD analysis project Ga0306923, IMG submission 203841) | Lab enrichment of tropical soil microbial communities from Luquillo Experimental Forest, Puerto Rico - statanox.12C.anox.44.000.108 (v2)... | ecosystem: Environmental > Terrestrial >... | reverse complement strand
ACCCTTGCCATCGATCTGCGAGAACACATAGTTCTCTCCGACAGCATCGGCGTCGGCCACGATGGCCATGTAGAGACGAGCGTTGCTGAACTGGATCCAGTTTGGATCCTGGTTCGGATCGGTCAGCGTCCGGTATCCGTACGCCATGATGCCGCCGAACGACTGGACATTGATGTTGACGCCGGTGGCGTTCATCTCTGCTCGATCCGCGTCGCTCCACTTCTTCTGCGAGAGCGCAATCGGGTAGAGCGCCTGGCCGTACTGGATGCCGGCAGCCGCGACGTTCGGGCTGAGGCCGGATGCGTCGTTGCGAGCGATGATCCCGGCCTCGATTGCCGACCATGGCACCGTCCGCGTCGTGCCGGCAACGAGCCCAGGAACGACAGCCCACGGAGCGAAGAATGCCGCGTGCCGCGCGTTCGGTACACCGCGCAAACCCTGGGCGACCGCCTTGAGTGTTGCCTTCGATCCCGAGTCGGTACCGTCGATCAGCGCGACTCGATTGAAGCTCGATGCATGAGCGAGCAGGTTCGCCTGCGCCGCTGCCGTCGTACGACCGGGCATCGCGACCTGCCCAGGCCCGAGGTCGTTGGTGAACAGCGCGAGCGCCGTCGTCCAGTTCGCCTCTGTGATGTTGGTGTTGTCGTCCGTCCCTCCGATCAGAGCAGTGGCGGCGACGACTGCCGGATCGGACAGAGCCGTGCCGACATCCACCAGGTCGATGTAGTCGCTCGCGTACGACCAGTTGATCGCGTCCGCCTCGTCCACGAGGTCACGCGACACTTCCAGGATGTTGCCGAGGTTGTCGCTGACCGTGAGAACGAACGTACCGCCGACGGAACCCTGCGACACTGCGATCCGCAGATTGTTGCCCCAGGCACCAGGCGAGTTCGCGAGAACCTGGAGCGTGTTGGCATTGGATCCATCCTTGAGTGTGACAGTCGCCGTGACCGGCGCAGGGCCGACGACGCGGGCGATGTAGACGTTGCTACCGCCCTCTTTGTAGAAGCAGTCCATCGCGTCCCACAGATAGCTGTAGGTCACACGAGCGCCGAACTTTGCCTCGAACTCGGCCATGCTCCGGCAGAGCACAGCCTGAGTCGGATCGCCCTGAGATGCAGGCCCGACAGCAAAGAACACCCCGGTGTCAGTCGGTGGTGTTCTTGCCGGCGCGACCTCGACTAGGGAGATGTCAACTCCCGGCCTCGGCATCGGTCACCTCCTCCTTCGTTGCCTTCGCTGCGGTTTGTGGCGCAAGCTGCCCCGACTCGATCAGAGCGGCGTTGTGAGGGTCGGCTTGGGCCTCTTTCGTCAGGGTCACCTCAGCCCATGGCTCCGCGATGGAGCCGTCGGCCAGATCGGTGAGACCGCCGACATTACGGAATTTGGTCATCTAGTGCCTCCAGCTCAACATCGATGTCTACGTCCTGAACGATTGGCCATTGGCTACCCGGCTGACCCGACGGGTCTGGTGGATCTGGAGTTGGATACGTTCGCGGCCCTCCCATCTTGTTGACGACATCTTCGACCGTAGTGTCACACCAGACCGAGACGAGCACCAGATTGCGCTCACCGTCCGGCGTCGGCAGGTCACTGTAGCTCTCACTGATCCATTTCGTATTGATCGCAAAATCCCCCAGCGTCGGCTTCTGTACACAGATGCCTCGGATCGCTGCTCCGTAGAGCTTGGCGACTGCCCGCGTCGATTCCTGGTCGAGCGCTGAGATCAATGAAGTGGCGATCAGGCGCCAGGTCGCCGTGTACATTCCGTCACCATCGTGGTACGGTACGCCAGTGAGCCCCGGAGATTGAACGAGGATGCCCGGTAGCTGATTCTCGCGTAGTTGCTCCAACTGACCAGCGACCATGAAGGAGCGGGGCACTGGTACCTTCGCTCGCGTACGCCCCAGCTGCAACTCCATTTCTTGCAAGTAGACAGGCATCCAGAGCTTGAGTGTGTCGCGCATCGCCTCCTCGACCTGATTAGCCGAGACGATCCTCTGGAAGATGTCGCTAACCGTTGAAGTGGCCACGAGGTGCCTTTGTCGTTTCTCCGTCCATTGACGCCCAGGCGTCCCAGAAATATTGCCTCAGAATACGGTCGAAGCGTTCCTGGTCGGACGCAATACGCTTGAAGAACTTGCGCTGTGGCAGATTGCGCTTCGGGACACCGGCCCAGTGGGCCTTTGCATACGGCACCTTGGTGGCAAGAATGACTTGCCAATCGTTACCGTTGCCCTTGACCTGGATGATATTCTCGGGACTGCCCGGCTCGGTGGCGGACGTATAGAGCCGGTGTGTCTCGCCAAAGAGGATACGTGGGTCGATCCCTTCGCGAGCCTTCTCATGTTGGCGCTTGTAGCTCAACTGTTTCCAGGAGCCGCCGCCGCGCCGACCCTGACTCAGGAACGTCTCTCTGGCTATGTCGGTTAGCTCGACACCGATGATCTCCATTGCAGGCCGTAGGTTGACCATCGCCCCGCCGAGCTTCGCGTACCGCAGGCGCATTTCCTGAATGCGCCCAGGCGGTACGACTGCTATGGCTACGCCTAGCGCCGCCACTACATCTTCGTCGTCCACCCCACCAGCACATCTGGTGGAGGGAACGTCCAGAAGGGTTGACCGGGCAGAATGTCCTCTCCCAGAGTCTCCTCGGCTAGCTCGCGACCGATGGCCTCCTTGAGCCAGCCGAGTGCCTCGTCAAAGAGAGCGTTGTACTCTGGATACGGTGAGCGGCCAGTTGCGATCTGTTCGGGAAAGTAGCTGATCTCAATCAACTTGGCCGCGCGGTAAGTGATCGCCTGCCGAGCCCATCGGTAGGCAGACTCGGGGATGTCGGTGTCTACCCCGCTCGTGACGTCGCTCGCTGCCTGCATGATGATCCGATTGACTTCTTCGCCGGTCGGCCGCGTCTCATCGTTGAACGTACCGATTTCGTCACCATTGACGGTCTTGGTACGCGCCCGCATGATCGCGCCGATGTCCGCCAGAGTCGGCAGATACGGCATTGTCTCGTCGGGGACATTCTGAACCGGCGTCGTCGGTAGCGCGGTAGACGCAGCCGGGTCGCGGAAGATGATCTGGTACCAGCCGTTGGGCAGTGTCGCCTGGTCAGTCGTGAAAGACCGAGCCATTGGCTCGGTCGGATCGGCGTCTACTGGGCTTAGGCTCTGGACATCAATCTCCGTCCAAGGCCCAGATTCAGATGCTGACTCCTGAATATGGATCTCAGACCATGCGATCCCGTCATACTTTGGCGGCGGGGTGTAGTCTTCAAAAGTGATGACGTACATCAGAGCCTTTCGTAGGATTGCACAATCCGTCCCGTCGAGCCTTGCGGTACATCTCCCGTCACACTTGACTTAGTCTGTTGGATCCTACCGTTCTTTGGCGCCGTCACCTCACCTTCCGAGGCCTGCCAGACTTTCCCTGGCGTGTAAGTATAAACCATCCCAGACCCCTCTGTAAGAACGAAGATACGTGGCACTGTGTAATTGACTCTGCCTACATCGGTAATCACGAAATAGAACTCACCGATCTGAGACGGTACAGCGGAATACGATACTCGTCCTGCCGGGGCTACCAACCGCACCTCCGCAAAGGGAGAGCTTGTGCTCATGAACAGAGTTGCGGCTGGCGCCCCGACAATTGTACCCGTCAAGACCTGAGGGCCATTTGACGAGTAGGTCGCTGTACCGTATGGCACAATCAGAACGCGGCTCACAGTTGAGATCGGAGCCGACGAAACCATCGTGAGTACCGCAGCTGTACTCGATACCGACATGAACAGACTCGGTGACACAGCTGCGTAGCTCGCGCTCGCTGCCGGAGCGCTGAGCATCAATCCAACGCCAACTACAAAGCTAGGAGCGGTCGATGAGAAGGTTGTTTGCGCAGCTAGGCTGACAACATTTGCCGTCCAACTGATCCCCGGCGAGGTTGTCGAGGCGGTCAGCACCGCGACAGGCACAATAACTGTACGGCCCTGACCGGCGATGAAGGTTGGGGAAACAATACTTGCCGTCCAACTAGCCGCTGGAGACGTAACGGAAGCTCCCGCGCTCACGAGCGGAGCTACAACACCCGCAGAGAAGCTGGCCGCTGGTACCGAGAGTGCAAAACCTGCGCCGGTCAAGAGGCTTGGCGACGCTGCGCTAGCGGTGAAGACGCCTGGCGGAGTATTGAGCGGGATCGCTACCGTCAGCAACGGCCCGACTACCGAGAGGTCAACATTAGCCCATGGAGTCGGAATCGAGATCATGATCGTCTGCCCCATGGCGTTGGCCGTGAAGTTCGCGGCTGGCGGCGAGACTGATCCTCCGAGAGACAACGACGGTACCATCGCAGAATAGCTTGCCAGAGCCGGTGGAGCCGTGACCGAACCTCCAAGCGAAAGCGTTGGCGAAAGTACCGGGAAGTTGACGATTGCCGGCGACAGGAAGAGCAGTGCCGTGACGGTGATGGTCGGACTGACAGCCGAGTAGGACGTATTGGCAGCGAGCGGCGCAGCGACAATGCCCTGGGCAAAGATGGGGACAACGCTCGATGCCGTCCAAACGCCTGCCGGAGGAGCGATGCTCAAGTACAGGGCAGGTGAGACCGATGAACCCGTCCAAACTCCGGCAGGCGCAGTTACCACCGATGAAGCAACTGGCACCGGTGCTACCGATTGAGCAGTGAACGTAGCCGGTGGAGCGATAGCGTTGCTGTCGATCCGGAGCAACGGCGCAATCGATGAGTAGGTCACCACCGAGACGTTCGGCAGCATCACCTGCGATAGCTGGATGACCGGGGCAACCGACGCTGCCGTCAGAACAGCAGGCGGAACAACTATGAGAGACGTACCACCGATACCAGGCGCAACAGCATTCGCTGTGAATGTCGCGGGTGGAGGAGCTACCGATCCGCCGATTGATAGCGTCGGCGCTACACTCGATGCGGTGAAGACAGCCGGAGGCGTGACATCCGGCGCAGGTTGATTGACGAGCGTCGGAGCGACCGCACTCCCCGTCCAGATTGCGACTGGAGCGATGACGAGCCCTGTACCCGAGACGAGCGGCGCAACCGATTGACCTGTGAAGACCGCTGCATTGGGAGTCAACGTCAGACCGAGGATCGGTGAGACGGACTGTCCCGTGAACACTGCCGCATTGGGTAGGAACGTACGACCGAGACCAGGAGCAACGCTACTACCAGTGAACGTCGCAGGCGGTGAGACGACCAGAGCAGTGCCCGAGACGGCGGGTGCAACCGAGCTAGCAGTCCAGGTTGCCGGTGGGGCAACGACTGTAGCAGTGACGACAACAACTGGAGCGACCGATTGAGCCGTGAACGTCGCGGGAGGAGCGACGTTGAGTTCATCGACTCGCGGTGCAGGCGCGACCGAGCTAGCGGTGAAGGTGGCCGGTGGCGCTACGACCGTCGGACTGATTGATATGACGGGAGCAACCGAGGAGCCAGTGAATGTTGCTGGCGGAGATACGATGGTGATGTTGATGGTAAGAGCCGGAGCAACCGACAGCGCCGTGATAAGGGCAGCGTTGGGAAAGAATGTTCCGCCGAGTCCTGGCGCAACCGAACTGCCAGTGAGCACCGCTGGTGGTGTAATGATGTTAGGACTGATGATGAGAAGAGGAGCGACAATCGACGCAGTAACAACCGCCGCTGGTGGCAAGAACGTCGGGCTGATCAGAAGCGACGGCCCAACCGACGAATACGACGCCGTGGCCGGTGTCGTGATCTCGGTTGGACTGATCTGAAGTGCTGGAGCGACGGAGCTACCATTGAACGTTGCTGGCGGAGCTACGACTGTCGCGTTGATCGCTACGACATACGCCGCAACTGCGCCCGACCACTGTCCGGCACCCGCCGCCGGCACCGTACAGTTGACCTGGTGACTACCTGAGGTGTCAGATAAATTGTAGCCACAAATGATTTCTGTCGTCGCATTGCGTGGTGTGCCCGCCTGCGTCCAGCCGCTGGTCATGGATGTGATGATGGTATTAGCAGCACCGGGCGACCACATAGCAATCGCGAAGTCTCCGGCATTGGCAGGGCTGTAAGTGATATTCATGGAGGCATTGGCCGAGGCCGAAATAGCGTTGCCACCATCAGTGGATGGAGAGCTACCTGCACCGGAGAACTCTTCAATCTTGTAAGCTCCTGCCGCCGACGCGGACAGTGTGATGGTGATTTGGGTCGGAGCCGATGCAATGTACGCTGAGATGATGGCAGAGCCTCTCGTAGTGCCAATTGCCGAGGCCGTCTTGGAGTAGTCAACCGAGTACGTATTCCCAACATTATCCGTAACGGTAGAAATGCCTGACGAGCCAGTGCTAGGTGGGCCCCAAGCGACACAGACGAATATGTAGTTCCCCACCGTGATGCCGCTAACAACGATGGGTATCGAGGTAGAAGCTGCCCATCCACCCTTCGCTCGCTCAGCTACGAACGCGACGGCCATCAGTGCTGGTGCATTGACCAGGCGTCCGACTCTATGATCGGCCCTGGCCGGTAGTAGTAGATGGCGGGCTGGCTAGTGACCTGTGGCGATGGATCTGATATCGAGAACTGAACATCGGCTGGCACCGCAGTGACGCCGCCACCGATGGAATCAATCCCAATGCCAGCAATGAACAGCGCGGCTGGCGATTGGATCCTGATCTGCAAGCCAGGAGCTACGGCGCTGAACGTCGCTCGATCCGTCGTCACAGATTGCTTCTTCTCGATGTTGAGCGAGACGAGCCCACTGAACGTAGTATTGCCGGCTGGGGTAGGCACGAGGATCGTGAGTGATGGCATGCTGGTACTCGCGATCCAACCCCCAGCCGGTATCTGGATCTGCAGGAACAGCTGTCCGCCAACGGATGTGAACGTCGCCTGAGCAGCTGGCGGCAATTGTGTGAACCCCGGCTTCACCACCGGAGCGCTCGCCGTGAAGACCCCGAACGTGACCCCAAGAACATTGGACAGGATCGGCGACTGCGCCCCGGCAGTGAACTGCGGCGAACCAGGGGTCACAGCGAGGGCAATCAACGGAGCGACACTCGACATCGTAGCGGTCGAAGATGGCGTGATCACCAGTGGACTACGAGTAGGCAGCGGAGCTACGCTCGATGCTGTCCAGAGCGCCGGGACAGCAAGTAGAGTTTCGATCAATGCCGGAGTCGCGCTCGATGCAGTGAATTGAGCAGGCGGCACGCCGGTCAGTAGCGATGTCCCTGGACTGACCGAGCTAGCTGCGAACGTTGCGGCTGGCACAGAGAGCGCAAGCCCAGTGCCGGCGATAAATGACGGCGCCACCGAACTGTATGTGGCGACCGAAACTGCAGTCGGCAGGACAATAGACAACAACGGCTGCACCGACGAGTAGGTGGCGACTGCGGCATTGGGCAGTAGCGTCTTGGTGATGATGGGAGCGACACTACTGCCCGTGAGGATCGCCGCAGGTGCGGAGAGCGTTTCCACCAGAGCGGGTGCCACGCTCGCTGCAGTCCATCGAGCCGGTACGGCAAAACAATAGATGCCAAGGAATGGGAACGGAGCCACGGCGCTCGCAGTGAACACCGATGCGTTGGGGAGAACGGACACGACCGGGATCGAGCCCATCTGATTCGCGGTCAGTCCGATCGCATTGGGGAAAATAGTCAAGCTCACCGTAGGCAACGGAGCAACCGCGCCAGCAGTGAAGACTCCAGGCGTCGATACCAGCTGGAGCGAACGGATTGGCAGCGGCGCTACACTGCTCGCCGTGAAAGTTGCCGGCGGCGTTGCGATGATCGGAGAAATGATGATCAGAGGCGCGACTACGCTCGGCAAGAACAAAGCGACCGGCGAGACCACGAGCGCAGTGCCAGTGACTACTGGCGCAATCGCATTCATCGAGACGACGCCTGGGCCCTGGCCAACGATGGTGACCGAGACAGTGACCGGCGGCGCAACGGACTGAGCGGTGAACTGTGCTGGCGGAGTGATGATGGTCGGTGACTCTACAAGAACAGGTGCCACCGCGCTGCCCGAGAACGTAGCCGGTGGCGCCACTACCGTTGCGCTGACAGCAGTCTGTGCCTTGTAGGTACCAACGAGACTCTGGATCTGCAAGATGGCGTTACTGCCCGAGTAGCTAAACCCGGCCTGCTGTGTCCCGGTCGAAGTGACAGTCTTGTACTCAGCGAACAGCGCAATCGAGTTCGTCGGGCCGTAGTTCACCCAGCCTATGGAAGTGTAGCCGCTACCCGGTGTAAGTGGCGGCACTTGGATAGCTGATCCCATGTACATCGCGAACATCCCGATAACTAACTCGACAGCTTGCGTCGTCGCTGGTGTAGCTGCCGAGTTGATCGTCCCGATAGTCGCGTTATTGCTCACAGATGTAGCTGACGACTTATCAAACGGCGTCGAGCTACACCCCGTGAAGTGAGAGATGATTACGGACTTATTGGCCTGTGATGCTGGTACCGTCACCGTCACGAGGTCGGCGTTCGTGAGCGCATGCTGGACGACGCAGTACCATTGCTCGATGTCGGAAGCAAGGTTCCCAGGACTAACTGTATTGCGGTTGACGAACGTCCATGTATTGCCCTGAGTATCAGTGACACTCGATACGTTATTGGAAGCGTTCGGCTGGTAGAACGACAAGATCAACAGATCGCCGACCGCTGCCACTTCCCCAACATTTGTAGGAGGGCATGTAATCGTCGTGCCACCAATCGCTCCAGCACTCATGTAGTTCACAAACGTTGGTATCGTTGGCGAGGTCGCGCCGGTCAGTGTCGGCGCTACCGCAGACGCGGTGAAGGTCGCAGGCGGCGCAATGACAGTGGTAACGGAAGCGACCGCACCAGCGTGGAAGTTGTCGCATCCTTCGCCCCAAGTTGCCGAGCTTGACCAGGTCGCTGAGCCGAGCCGAACACCGGTGTAGACGGTGTTGATGTTGCCGAAGCTTGAATCAGCGATATTGAGCAGGTACGTGATCGTCTGTCCTACACCATCTGCGGCAGTGCCGGCGTACAGATGGACGCCACCGCCCTCGTTCTCCATGAAAAAGTATGGCACCTCGCCGCTGCCGGACAGAACAGCGGTCGCGTAGTTCTTGAGCAACGTGTAGGTGCCGCCGACGATCTTGTAGATGCCGAACGTCGGCGGGCTGTCGTACGGGCTGGAGACGAGCGCGTACCCATTCCCTTGCGACGTCATGAACCACAACTCGATCCAGCCGGAACCCTGCGCGTCGATGCCGAAGGCTTCGTATCGGCCTCCAGTGAACGCTGTCTTCCAGTATGCAGAATCAACGATGACGTTGAGCGCATCGCCAGAGCGTTGCGTCATTACGTTCGAGTGGACGACGGGAGCCGGATCGCCCGACACCATCGGCGAGCCCCAGTTCGTGCCGAGTGCGCCGTCCGCGCGGTTGAAGTTATCGATGACCGCCTTGCTGGTGGTGACCGGGGCGGCCATGGGCTAGTGGGATGACTCCCGAGTTGTCCCTGATCCGAGAGTCATCCCATTGCCCTCTACCGATCCGCTGCCGGCACTTCCTCGATCTTGTCGATGACCCACTGGCGCTCCAGAGTTGCGTCCATCGCACCGTCGGGGTTATCGGCAAACTCGCCGGACGTAGCAACTTCCTGAGTCGCGATGTCGAAGGCTTGCTGTTCCGCAACGCGCTTCGCCGCATCCTCGCTGCTCACGTCCATCGTGATATGCCGGATCATCGGCCGCTGGATCGTCTCGCCGTTGGCGTCCAGATCGTCAAACGTCTGGGGCGCGCCCTCGGGCGGAACCATGATCACGTTGTACAACGTCACAGCTAACCTCCGATATTGTCGTCTGGTGCTCGCTCAAGATAGCGACCGAACACCGGGCCGATCTCACTGTTGTGCCAGTGAGCTAGTTGGATCTGTGCCCCTGACAGCTTGTCGTAGAGTTCTCGGTCAATCGCTACAACATCCTCACCGGTGTGCTGGAGGATGACATACATGCAACAGACGGCAAAGCGAGTGATCGTGGAAGCGGCGATCTTCTGCTTCTCCAACTCCTCGCGCAGGACACGTAGCTCGACTTCCTGCATTGCGATGACGTCTGCCGGGGTGATGTCCATCGCGTCTTTGATGGACGGTAGTGATTTGATTGCGGCCGGAGCGAACACCGTGATGTTTGGCCCATGCCGTTCGATGTCGCCCGGACGAGCCATCAGGCTGCCGTGCCCTTCAGGACACCGGTCGCATCCCACTGGATCGTGAACGTGCCGGACGAGACAGACTGATCTGCTCCCATGTCCACGTAGCCCATGACCGGCGAGGTAGTGCTGGTGCCGGTCGATTTGTAGATGCACCCGATGCGGCAAGTGAACGTCGCCGACGCCCAGGATGCGTTCGCTGCACCCAGCCTTGCCTCGTTGGTGGGAGCATCGTAGGTGAGCGTCTTGGTACCGAGAGTGACGCCACCGGTCGTGTAGCCGGTGCCAGCAATCTCGTTTGTGGCGACGTTCCAGAACTCGTCCGTGTCCTGGTTCGGCACGTAGGTGCTGGTATGGAGCGACACCTTGATCGTGTCCGACGACCAGTTGACAGGCGTAGCTCCCCACTGATCCTTGACGTTCAATCCGTACCACTTCGCGGTTACTGCCATGGATCCTCCTTACGCAGCAACGGCTTTGAGCACGCCTGTTGGATCCCAGACGAGCGTGTACGTTCCGCCGCTGATCGACTGGTCTGCACCCATATCGGTGTACCCCAGCAGCGGTGATGTCGAACCTGTACCTGTGTTCTTGCGGACGACCGAGATGCGGAAGGTGAACGTCGCTGCCGTCCACTGGGCATCGTCGGCGTCGAGTCGTGTTTCGTTTGACGTCGCATCGTACGTCAGCGTTTTGTTGACAAGCGTGTAGCCACCGGCGTTGTATCCGTTGCCAGTCGCTAGCTCGTTCGTTAGGTCTGTGTAGTATTGGTGTGTGTCCTGGTTCGGTACATAGGCAGACGTGTGGAGGGACACTTGGATCGTGTCATTCACCCAGTCTATCCTAGAGGCAGCGGTCGATGACCATTGCCCCTTACCGGCCAGGCCAAACCACTTTGAAGTCGCGGCCATACTGCCTCCTGGGCGAGATTGGGCGGGCCGAAGCCCGCCCGCTCACGCTACTGGGTTGACCTCGCGATGATCGCTTCCAGACCCTTCTCGACGCCGGCACGCGGTACACCGCCAGTTGCCTGCGTCTCGGCGTCCAGCACCTTCTGGGCCTGTTCCGGATCGTTGTCCGCCAACGCGACCGTCTGATCGACGTTGGGCTTGTGCTCCTCGATGTAGTCCGCGAGTTCGTCCACGGACATCGAGCCGGGGTTGGTGGCCTCGACCTCGGCAGGAGCCTCTGCTGCCTCGGCCTCCTCCTTCATGGCCTCCAACTCCTCATCGGTGAAGAAGGCGCCAAGCCGCTCGCCCTTCTCCAGCGCGAGCGGGCCAAGCTCCTCGACGGTGACTTCCTCACCGCGATTAGCGACCCGCTCGGTGAGGATGGACTCGCCGGGGAACATTGGCGATTCCGTCTCCACGAGCCACGGAAACATGAGGTGTTTGATCGTCCGAGTGTCCCCGCTGTACTCCTCGGGCGATTGGTAGTCGGCCAAACTCTCGGACTTGAGAGACTTGCCGAACACTGAGGGATTGTCGGCCATGTTAGCCCGCCAGTCCCGTGACCTGCATGACGGCATGAGGCTGATCGACGAAGAACAGCGGACGGACGCTGCTCTGCGTCCAATACCGCTGCGTCTCCTGCTCGTACCAGGACTCGGTCATCAGCGGCTGCTCGACTCGCATCTGACCGACCTGGCCGGTCGCAACGACAATCGCCGTCCCAGGGGTGACCCTGTTCGTGACGAAGATGTCGTAGCCGGTGCTCGCGAGCAGATCGTTGAGGAAGTTGCCGTAGATCGTCGCGAGGTTGAAGTATTCCTGCGGGTTCATGATCCACAGGTCGTACACGTAGCCAAGCTCCTCCTGCTCGGCGATCTGGGTGACCCGAGCAAAGTCACGACCAGGCCACAGAGTGGCGTTGCTCGCGGAGGAGCCGGTGGTGACGACCGTCGTCCAGTTGTTGCCGGTCGTCGTCCGGCTGTTCGCCGTGATTGCGGCATTGAGAACATCCACCGCCCGCTGATTGATCTTGCGGACGATGGTGTTCGCCAGCTGCCGAATCTGACGGGTGTAGACCGAGATGTCGTTGCGATCCCGAGCTTCCACCGTCATGAAGAACTTGCCGCCCCACTTCTCGACCGTCGCGACCTGCGGTGCGCGGCGCTGGGAGGTGAGGATTGGGAACTCCGTCCCTGGCGCGATCTGCTCGAAGTCACGAGTGAGGTACAACTCGTTGACCTGGATCACGTCGTAGATCACGGCTCCACCAGTGACTCCACCGGCGCTCGTGAAGACGCGGTCAGCAAAGAACCGCTGGAGCGTGAGATCCATCAGCGTCCGCGTGACCCGCGTCGGCTGCTGGAGCGCCCAGTCCACGGTGTACGTCGTACCGCTGACCGTTGGAGGGCCAAGCGGATGCGGCACCGGGTTGGGATAGAACGATGCCTCGATCTTCTTCTCGCAGGTGATGATGATGTCCCGCGCATTCAGGCCGGAATCCAACATCGCCTCCAGATCGGGCTCCAGTTCCGGAAGTAGTGTTCGCCTCATGTCACCTCCCTTCCTTACGTGGACAGGATCAGGAGCACTTCTGCGTCTGCTCCGACCGTCGCTTGTGCATCCATCGCCGTGCCGACGACGATGCCCGTCGTGTGCGGGACAACGCGACCTGACGTATCCACGTCCAGGTCTTGTCCCGCCGTGATTGCCGCTCCGGCCGTGATCGGCACGATGCCCTCGCGGATGATCGGAACCATGCCGTTCTGCGGCACGTCGAAGGCCGCAACGCCGAGCACTCGGGCGCCAGCGACCGTGGCCTGGCCAACCGAGTAGACGTTGGACTTGTCGGTGGACGAATCCGCGACCAGTCCAGCATCGACGCCGGTGGCCGACTTGGTGGAAGTGCGACCGCCGGTGATGACAACGCATCGCTTGCCGGTGACCCCGCCTGCCGGCGTGACCTTGCCGGTGATGCGGTCGGCTTCTTCCTTGAAGGGGATGCAGTCGTTGGCCATTAGCCCGTCACCCCCGGCTCACCGTAGTGTTGATCCTGCGTGACCCGCCCGGCCTTGACCGTGCGCTTCTCACGCAGTTTCCTGACCTCGGGGAACCAGTCGTCCGGCAGAGATGCCCCGTTGCCGGCCGCGACTTCCTCTTGCGCCCCGGTGCTGCCCCGCTCGCGGACGGGGATGACCCCGGCCTCCAGCGAGTTGATGAACTCGATGGTCGCCTGCCGACCGCCAGGGTTGTTCAGCTGCGAGAGGTAGCTGGCCCTTGCTGATGGCGGGAACCGACCATCGCGGATCGCCGCGTCCACGATCTGCTCGTTGGACGCGATGACCCGCTCCTCCTCGTGCCGTCGAGCTAGCGCAGCATCGTGCTGCAGTCGCTCGAAAGCGGCGGCATCCACGGTGACGGCCCTTGGCCTGCTCCCGGCCTGGACATCCTCGTCGGAGTCGCCATCGTCGTCGTCGCCATCGTCGGACTCGTCACCCTCGGTGTCCTCGTCCTCAGCGGCTTCGGCAACAACAGTTTCCTCCTCGGTTGCCGTCGAGGAGGCCATGACGCTCCGCGTGGCGGCTTGGATCTGCTCGTCGGACGCATCCGCCGGCAGGCCCAAGCTCGCGCAAAGCTCCGCGCGAGTCATAGTGCCTCCTGGATTTGTGGTGTCGGGGCGCGATTCGGCCCTCGTTGCGTAGATGATGGCATCCTCACCCTCGCCCACGAGGGCCGAAGCGGCAATACCGGCCGCCATCTGAGCCGGTACATCTGTGTAGTTCAAGACGACCTGGGTCGGATCGTTGAAGGCCACATCGTCACCGTCGATGTCGAATCCGACGCGGAACAGATGGCCATCATCGTCATCCACGATCAGTTCGTCGGGATTGAGGCGCATGCCACGAATCCACCAGAACTTGGTCGCGTCACCCTGACCGTCCAGGTGTTCGTAGTACCTGGTGCGGACATCCTCGATGTTCATCGCGGCATTCACACCTCCTACTTGGACGCCTGGCGGCCCTTCCGCGTCGAGGAGCAGCGGCAGGTCATCCAGGGTCGAGCATCCCGGCCAGGTCACTCCCAGCAGAGATACGGCCGTGAGCACCATCCGGTACTTGCGGCCAGTGACGGTCTTGTGATGTTCGACTAGATCGACATTGACTCCCAGCCCTGCCTCGATGGATCTGCCTGGGTAGGCAATCGGGATCAGGTTCGCGAGCCAGTCGAACGTCACAACGTCACCGTAGATCGTTTGGCCATTGTTACCGATGGCCATGTTCTCGACTCGCCCTAGCGCGGGCTCGCCGTCATGCTCCGGAGTATTGAACCTTGGATCCTTGTGCCCGATCTTCAGCCTCGGGTCTACGATTGCTGGATCCTCGGTCGCCAGCACGGCATCCGCCAGTTCCTCCTCAGTGAAGGTTTTGGGGCCGGTAGCCAGAAGGTACTCGATGCCCGTCGATATGAGGGGAACGCTGCGAATTGCCGAGAGTGGCGTGCCCGGAATCTTCTCGATGACCATGCTCATTTGCGTCTCTTTCCGCCTGTCTTGCGCCACTTACGCGCGTTCAGAGCGAAGGTCGCCCGCTTGCGGACGGCCGGAGATTTGCTCTTCTTGAGTTGACGTAGCTTGCTCACCGGGATGTTCTTGCCCTTCTTGGCGCCAGCATGCGCCCGGAGCTTGCCCCGATTCTTCTTCTTGATCTTGATGGGTGAGCGGCTACGCCTGGCCATCTACTTCCAGCCTGTGAGCCCCATGTTGCCGCGAGACTTGGCCAGCGCCGCGTGCAGCTGGGCACCAGCTGTCATGGCTCCTGCCGACTCGGGCCTGGGCTGGTTCTGGACTTCCCACTTTGCGGTGGGGATGTTCTTGTCGCCGCCGTCCTGCTCGCCCCGGCGATGGGCGTCGATCTTACCGGCCATGATTCCTCCTTGGTCGGACAGAGTCTACTACGAACGGCGGACGATGGCTACCGACCGGGAGGGAGCAACTCCCGACCGTGCGCTTCGCCGGTAGCCACGCCCGCACAGCTAGCCCTGACTCCCGGTGCCCTGCTTCGTGGTACCAGCGGGCTTCGGCTGGTGCTGTCCAGGCTCATTGCCGGAGGCCGATCCTGCCCCACTAGTCCCAAACCCCGACGGAGAAGGGGGCGGCTTCAATGGAACAGGATCGGGCGCTCCGTCCATCTTCGGAGGCAGGCCCGTCTCCTTGCGAAGAGCGACCTCCAAATCGCGGTCGAGAACGATGGCGCCAGCATTGATCAGTCCAGTGATCTCTGTCAGGGCCAAGTCGATGTCCTGGTCGTAGCCGAGCAGCGGCACTAGCTCCTCGCCGGCACCCCAGTTCCAATCGACGTAATCCTCGATCACATGCATGTTGAACACGTCGGTGAACCAATCGGCCACCGCCGCTTGTCCTTGAGCAAAGAACTCGTGAAAGGTTCGCCCGAGCGCTCGACTGCCGGAGGTGGTCATCCCCAGCTGGAGCATCATCAGGAGCCACTGACGCGCCATCGCCTCGTCGTGGTAGCGCATCGACTCGACTACGTTGGTGTTCCCCGCTCTCGCAATCTGCATCTGCGCGCCGTACGGAATCGCGCCACCGGCCTGCTCACCGATCTTGAAGTCGCGAGCCATCATGTGTAGCTCGTCTAGCTCGGCAGGTGTAGCGCCAGGTTGACCGACCACGTACGGTACGCCACCGGCACGTCCGTGATTGATGACATCGATCCGGACGAGCTTGTCCTTGCAGAGCCAGTTCTTGTAGCAATCTCTCATAGCGCTGCGTCCGATCCACGATCCATCCTCCTGCTCCCAGATGTAAGCGACGAGGTTGTCTACGGGGATCACCGGGTTCATCATCATGTAAGCGTTGCCTGAGTTGATGTTCTGTTGGACGTAGACGAGCCCACCGTCGTCCGAGACTCCGATATTTGCGATGTACTTCTGTGGCCGCTCGGCTAGCTTCTTCAGGTGCCATTTGCCGTCGTCACCGATGAAGCCGACCTGCTCGAAGTAAGCGTGTCCAAAGATCAGGCCGCGCATCGCCAGGCGCAGATGGTTCTTGAAATCGAAGCGGCCCTTGGAGCGGCGACGAGGCTTGACCTTCTTCTCGCCTTGGATCGGAAGGTTGAGGTCTTGCGAGCATGCCTGCACCATCGCGTCCGGCGCTCCGTTCGGGATGATGTACCAATCGAAGCGCCGGATCGGGAGAGTTGTGCCTTTGAAGAGTGCCGACATCTGCGCGTCTGTCCGCATCTGATCGAACACCTTGATCGACTGCGGCCACTTCAGTTCCGGCACGTATTCCTGGTCGTCCATCATGATGCCCCAGGACATCATCCCCTGCGGGCCCAGCGTGCCTTGTAGGACTACGCCGATCTCATCGACCGGCGGTTTGCTACCGTTGCTGGTAGCTGCCGGAACCTCTGTGTGGACGGTGCTCATGCTAGCCTCGCGGCCCTCGCACCGTCTTGGCCGGGTAGTTGCCACCCGGCATCTTTGGCGTCTGGCTCGTGCCGGATACGCCAGACTTGCTCACCTTGGCGCCGACGCTCGGCACGCCGGTGCCGCCCTTGGACTTACTTGCTCCCCTGCGTCCCATTGAGTTCCTTTCCGTTCTTGGGTATGGTCAAAATTGCTAGGCCAGCACCGAGGAATGAGAGCGCTTCATCAGCGAGAGTTCCGTCACCGAGACCAGCGGCGACCTGCGCCAGTATGAAGGAGGCCAGGAATGCTACCGATGCCATCGCTCTCCAAGGCATCACACGGCCGGAGGGATTTGGGTGCCCTTCACCCTCGGAGCGTCGGCAACGTTGAGACATGCTCGCCTGCTCGCCTTGTCTCCCATCGGGTGAGTGACCCCAAGATGGGTATGTGAGCGGCCGGGATCGCCGGGCCACTGCCCGACGCGGCCGATGATATTGCCCTTCTTCACCTTCTGGCCGACGTTGACATACCGTCGATCCATATGGGTGTAGAAGTACATCAGGCCATCCTTCGTCTGCAGGTAGATGTTCCACCCGTAGACCGAACCTTGATGAACACCGGTGTTTGGATCCCAGCCGGACAGCCGGTAAATCGTCCCATCCTCGACGGCCAGAACGGGTACACCGCCTGGTGCCATGTAGTCGAGAGCATAGTTGTGAGCGATGCCGCCCGTCTGGTGCAGGTATTTCTTGTTGACCGTGCTCTTGGAACCGAGCGGATGCGGGTAGCAGAGCTTGCGAGTCGTCGCCATTACGGCTTCTTCCCCGCCCAGCTGAAGAGGTACACCGCCGCGATCACGCCAATCTCGACCACGAAGATCCATCCCTGTGCGTTGGTCATGTCCCCTCCTACATCGCTTTCGTCAGGATGTCGCCTGACACGTCCGTATCGCCGCTGCGCAGGATCGGCTGAGCGACGATAGTTGAATAGATCGCGGCGTCAGCGCAGTTCGGAGACTTGAGTCCACGTTTCTTCATGTCGTCTTTGCTCTCGACCACGATTCGGCCGCTCGGATCGGTAGACCATTTCGGCTGTTGCAACTCAGAAGCGAGTTGGTCATCTTCTGGATCCAGGTCGATGAGACCTTGCTCCATCAATTTTCGCATCGTCCACCAGGCCTCGGATCGTTTGTTGTTGAACTTCATCGGCAGCAGCGCTCGCTCGGAGCCTTGGAAGGCACCCACTTCGCATCCCCGCTGTCTCAAGCGGTCGTAGACTCCCGCACCCAGCCCGATAGAGTCCACCATAGCGGGGATGCGAATTGGGTAGAAGCGCGTTATGTGGTCGTACAGACGATCTGCGCTCTTCATCGTGTCCATCTTCGCCCACGAGTCCACTCGACGTATCTGGCCGCCACGATTGTGGTAGATAACGGTCTTGTCTTCGCCCATACGCGAGACATCGATGCCGTATCGTCCATGAACGAGGCCGGGCAGGTCGGTCGCGTGTGCCTCAGCTATCATGGCCGGAGAAATGACAGACTCGTCACTTGTGTCGGGCCACTTCGCGTGGACTTTGCTGAGGAACAGGTTGGATTCCTCACCCCACTCGATGGCGCGCTCCTCGACCCACCCTTGTGAAGTGAGACTTGCTGCTACATCCTCTGGGACATACTCGCCGGTGAAGTTGGGCGTATCCCAGGCACTGATGTTCACAACGTTGTAGAGACTGCCAGGGAGGCACTTGTTGTGGAACTCGCTGGCGGGATCGTCCGGGTTGCCGATAGCGAGAACGCGGGAGTCATCGTTCGTAACGATGCTCATAACCGCGTTCCAAAGAGGTATGGGGATTCCGCACGCTTCGTCCAGGAGGGCTAGAACGTAACGAGCATGAATCCCCTGGAAGCTGTCCTCGTCATAGTCCTGCGGCTTGCGACCAATGGCTATGAGTTCCTCGGACGACTTCCCCTCTCCCATGTACCACATGCACTCCAGGGTGATGCGGCCAGGAAGTTTTGCCTTGCGATGAGCGCGGCGAATCTCGCGCCAAAGGATCGCCTGTACCTGGTGCCAAGACGGGGCTGTCGTGAGCACAAACGCTGAACCCAGCGGATGCACTTCCGGATCGAGCCACCAAGCGGCGATCCTTGACGCGATAAATGACTTGCCGGGGCCGTGGCAGGCCTCGACAGCCGTGTACTTGTTATCGCGCACGGACTCGCAAATCTCGATTTGCTTACTCCAGATGAACTCGTTGAGCCGCTCACCGATGTACACCACCGGGTCTTGCAGGTACGGGCTCGGCTGCGGATCGAAATAGCGCAAAGCCGCCTGAGCAGTTCCAGGCGGCAGAGCAGACCGCATGTTCTCGATGTCTATGACGCTGGAGATAACGCCACCGCCTCGATGTCCTCCTTTTGAATCGGGCGTCCGCCCTCCAAAAGGATGAGGTGCCGGCGCACAGCGACCTTCGCTTGCTGCTGCTGCGCGGGCGTTAGGTCGATGTCGTCCAGAACTCCATGCATGAAGGCGGCGATGGTCTCACCATACATTTCCGCGAGTTTGATGGCGCGCTCCGCCAGTCCGAGCTTCACAGCCTCGGAGGAGAACTTGAACAGGCGGTGCTGCGCTGCGGTGCGCTCGCGAACGAACACGTTCATCTGCTTCCCGATAACCGTGTTCTCTACCCAATCTTCTTCTTGGTCGATGTCGGCGATCTGATCTGAGAGCCATTTGATCTCGCCGGCAGTAATCCGAATACACCAGATCATCGCCTCGACCGGATTCATCTCGATGGGGCATCCCATGAGACGTGCTTCTGCCGCCAGAAGGTGCTTCCGCTGATTGGGGAGCATCCCACCATGCCACTTGCAGCGACCACGACCCAGGTGATTGGTGCCCCAGCCCGCCACAAGGCTGCAAGTGCCACGAGTCGTCTTGGCTTCACACTTACCGCCTTCGGCAATAGTGATCATGTCCTTCGCCAGTTGCTCCTCGCGCTTGGCCTTCTTTGCCATGAGCTTGCGATCAGTAGACGGCGTGTAGAGCTTGGTCTTGGCCATTACCAGGGTCGCTCGGGTGGTCGGGCCGTAAAGGATGGGCCTTGGATCGGTAGCTCGTCGCGTCGAGCGTCGTACTCCCTCGGGATCATCACGTCGAATGGCGGCGGGATTTGGCCCGGCCCAAGTTCGCACACTTCCCAAGTCTGCGCCGCGAACGGCTGCACCTCGGGCGGGATCGGCGTCAGGACGTAGGGGCCAGTGTACGGCATGGCAGAGAGCTTAGCGCCCTAGCCGGAGGTTTGGTGGAAAGCTAGGAGCGATGCAGGTTTCTGCGGTGGCGAACGCGCGTTCTGGTCGCTGGCGCGGGCCGCGACTGGGCGTGACGGAAGTGCTCGGCCAATCTGAAGGCAACATGGCGCCAGGCATCGCACTCATGGGCTTTGCCGGAGCGATAGACGCCCCAGAGCTTCAATCGGTCGTTCTTTGCAAAGCCCATTACATTGCCGGCAAGTTGCCAGTGAACAAAGACCGGGCCAGCTGGGCCCCAGGCGTTGCGCTCGAACTCGTGCAATCCTCCGATCCGCATGCCGTACAGGCCCCAGCCGATCTTGACCGGGGACAGCGGATCGTCTGCCTTGATACCCGGTGTGGATATGTAATCCTCCACGCACATCAAAACCTTATTGGGAGCTACGCCGATGCCGACCATCTCACGGTAGAAGCGGCGCCAGCGGTTATTCAGTTCGATGATCTGCTCCCTGATACGGCCCTCGACCGTATGGGACTGTTTGTACATAGCAGACTTGAATGCCTGTTCCACTGTCGGCTCGTCGGTGTGGAACAGAGCTTGTGCGACTCCGGTCTTACCGCCGGGGTCGATGCCCATGATTGCCAGGACGTTCTCCATCGTGATAGACCTCCATCAGGTGCTCCAGCACCGGGATCGGTGCTCCTGGGTTGTTCATGTACCAGTCTGCGACGCGCTCGACTACCATGTCCAGCGCCAGCAGCCTTCCCACCCATCCGAACTGCGTACCTGTCTTGTGTTCATTTCGATTGTTGTAGTGAGAGATTGCCGAATGCTGCCGGCAGATAGCGCACCAATCGGGCGCATGCAAGTCTTCGGTGTCTTCACCGGCAACGGAGGCTCGATACTTATGGGTCGTGTTCATTCGTTGCCGGTGGGGTGGGAGCCGGAACCCATCTTCACGACTCCCACCCCGGAGGGTACCACTTGCCCGTTGAGCCGAGCGGGTCGAAGTATACCCGATCACTGGGCCGCGTCTAGCCCTCTGCAGGAAAGCGCTTGGTCGGCTCTTCATGCGAATAGGGCTCCAAATCGGCCAGTACTGTGTCCTGCTCGCGGTTGAGGCTCGCACGCCGGTACATACGTGCCATGAAGATCCAGCGCGTCACGTACATGAATGGCACGATCCAAAAGATGCCCAGGATCAGGATGACAACTTGCCAGCTCAAATGTACAGCACCCCCTTGTACTTGCGTAGAAGCTGCATGTCGGACGGCGGTGCCTTCTCCAGCGTGTAGTAGCTGATCCCGGCCGTCATGCCGTAAAGCTGGCTCTGTTTGATGTCCTCCAATTCTTGCTGGAGGTTACTGTTCTCCATCCCGGTGGCCTCGGTCGTCGGGTGGATGTAGCTGAGCGGCAGGCCTCTGCCGTTCGGTGCTGTTGCGTCGCGGATGTTCTCGTTCTTGGAGGCATTCTCCTTTAGCCACTTCATGCGCGCCTGCGGAGTGGTGTTGCCGTCTCGGTTGTAGTAGCCGCTGTACCACTGCGGCGCGTGGCGCCAGCCGAGGTCGTACATACTCCTTTGGGGCGTCAGCGTCTTGCCGTTGTAGATGTAGGCGTCATTCGGGCCGAGAGAGGAGAGCATCAGGTCTGTCGTTGGCAGCTGGGCGCGGAGCTTTTGCATCAACTCCGGCAGCACCATGCAGCCTGGCGCTGGGTACTGGTACGCGAGTTCCGCATCCACGATAGCTAGTGGAAGATGGTAGTTCTTGACGATCTTGGCGATGTTGGTCACGTCCGTGCCGACTGGCTTGTCGTTCGTGACGTTGAACCAACCGGCGACTTCGAGCCCGATGGTTTGGGCTCGATTCTGTAGCCTGGTCAGGTTCTTGACATTCCAGGGGCCTGCCGCGTCGTCGCCGTAGATCACAGGACAGATCCAGCTGCCGCCAATGGCCCGGAAGCTGTTCAGCTGGGCATCGGTCAGGTTTTCGGCCGTGTACACGAACGCGCCCAGCGCTCGGAAGCGGTTGTATGGCATTACTTGCGTCTCCTTCTAGTTGTTTTGCGCTTCTTTACGCGCGCCGGCAGCTTGCCCTTGTTATTGAAGTGGTGTCTGCGGGCCCACTTGGCGCCCTTGACGCCGTAGGCCCAGCGGCGCTGCGCTTGGCTTCTTGCTGGCATAGCACACCTCCTTTCGAGCGCGAGTCTAGCGCGTCAGTCGGACGGCTGCGCTTGCTGCTCCTGCATCAGCTGCCGAACTGCACGCTGGGCTGGCGTCGGGTGGAACTTGCTCAGCCGCCGTAGCTCCCATCCGAAGAAGATGTACCTGGCGACCATGGCTTCATACTCAGCACACATAGTCTCGCGCTCCTCTTCATCGCGCCAGGGCGCAATCTTGCTATCTGGGGCTGGGCCGCTGCCATCCATGGGCAGACCTAGCTTGGCGGCTGCTGCGTCGAGGCGCTTGTTGCCGTCATTTACCACGTTCTGGACGATGTTCTTGGTGCTGCGCTCCTTAGCATTCATTGTTTTGTCCTTGTCTCGCGCGTAGGGAGAGGCTGGCGCACGGGCGGTGGTGGCGCCGGGTGGGCCGAAGTGCACGGTGCTTCGGCTCTACGCGAGTATACCGTATTCAATTATGCTTCGCGCGTAGGTAGAGCGATACAAACGTGCGTTTTCATGCTTAGAGAGGTGGATGGGGAGGCGGGCGTTTCCCTCCGTACGCGCGCGCGAGGGAATTGGGGATTTTTGGGCCGAATTGGGCCGAATTGTGGCGAACGAATGGAAAATTGTGTGAAATTTTCTGAAAATTGAGTTTTTCCTGGAAATCTGGTGTTTTTTTTGTAGGAATTGGGTGTGCTTAGGCATGAAATTGTGCATACCATTGAGATGACCACTAGTTCATCCGGAGTCCCGCGAGAGTTTCTTTTTCGAGGTCGCGGATGGGCTCGCGCGGTCGCGATTCGGCTCTCCGCCTGCGTTCGCGGTGTGGTCTCACCCACGTGCGTTCTCTCCTCAGGCGACGCACCGCCCCCACCCCACCGATCTCGACTCCACCCTTCGCACCCACGCCCCACGGCCGCGCGCTACAATTGACTTACGCGGCCGGGGATGAGCCCCGAGCCGGAGAATGGGCCCGCGCGACGCGCGCGTGCCCGGAAGGAGGCCAAAATGGCCAAGAAGAAAGTCATCCGACTGCCCATCTCGTTCTACCAGGACGAGTTGGAGTCGGGCTCACCGAAGGCGCTCCGCGTACCCGCGGGCGAGAACCCAACTGCCTCGCGCGTCCGGAAGCACCGCGCCAAGGGCGTCCGGTACGAGCGGATCGCGGTCGCCTACGGCATCTCGGTCGGGCGCGTCAAGAAGCTCGAACTCGAAAAGGGCGACGTCATCTACACCGGCAAGGGGACTACCGCGCTCGGGACGGGCGCGCTCCTCGCCCGGAGCTAGGGCAATAGGGTAGGGCGGCGAAAGCCGCCCCTCCCTATTACCCCAACTCCCGTCAACAACAGCGATCCGCTAGAATAAGGAAGGTAGAAAGGAGGTGAGGCAAAATGGAAAAACAGGACATGGTACGTCCGGAGGGTACAACTAAGAGCCCAAAAAAGCGGCCGGTGAACGTCAAAAGGCTGCGGGACGGAGGCCAATCTCGACCGGCATCCCTGGAGCAATCCTCCGCGACCTACGTCATCTACGAAAAGGGCGTGTGCAACTACCGCGACAAGGACACCAAGGAGCTTTGCCGCGCGGAAGCCGCCGTTTGGGTACAGCAGGGCAAAAGACGCTGCTACGGCCATCTAGCCGGTTGACCCCCGAAAGAGGGTCAGCCGGGTAGTTGGAGAGAAAACCAAAGAGCTACCAATCGGATCCAGTCGTTAGGCAACGTCCTTTGGCGTACCGACCGGCGGCTGGGCAATCGCGAGGCCAACGGGAAGATTGGGAAACCTGACCCACGCGTCAACACGAGCGTAGGTTGACGGGAAGAAATCTCCAAACGAAGTCAACCTGGCGTAGTACCAATCTGAACTAGGCGGTACAACCGAGAGACGTCAACACATGCTCGTTGTGCGCGCGTATGACGCCTACGGCCCATACGTCAATAAGAGCCCGAGCATAATGGCCCTCCGGTCAAGGCCAACCGTCTTGAGCCCATGAGAGCAACCGTAGGTTGCCAGGAATACAACGACAATGGGTGACACGAGACAACGTACCCTCTCCTTTCGGGGGTCGGGCAATCAAAAGTTGCCCGGCCGGGTGTGCGCAGCAAAGCGCATAGCCGGTCGGAAGACAACACCCAGAAGGAGGGTACATGAAAGTTCTGTTTGCGATCATATTGGCAGCACTCGCCATAGCTATCGGCGTCAACGTAGCCCAAGCGACAACGCCGACGCAAGCGACAACACCAACCCCAACGGTTCGGTATGTAACCGGGAAGTTCAACATCCCGGCATTCGAGCAACACTGTGAGGACATCCTCAACCGAGCAACGAACCAAGGCGATCTGAGCATGTATGAATATGACCGCCAGTCTTGTCAGGCAGTTGCCGGCAGTTTGCCGAATTACTGGAGCCGATGATAGCCGTTGCCCGGATAACCGAGTCCGGGCTTCGGGTAGCATTCGCTGCCAACACCAAAAAGGAGGGTACATGGAAAACCTTGCCAAGGTGGTCTTGGACGACGAGACCATTTTCAAGCTGGCGGAGCGCATCTGCCAAGCGGGCTGGGGGCCGATGGAGCAGTCCTACGCCAATCGCGCCAATCGAGACGCGGTTGCTCGGATTGCAAAGTCCATGGGCGCTACCATCAGGCGCTGGTCGATTCCCAATCAGCTGCTCGATCCTCGGTACGTCATCGAGGGCTCGCATCTGCCGAACAAGGGTCTGGCGAACGACAAACAGATGTTCAGCGCCATTTACCATCTGGGGCGAACGCTGTGAGCAAGCCGACTCAAGAGCCGAAGATCGACGGCAGGCCGATCTGCGAGATCATCCAGACCGGCAAAAACGGCTACGAGTTCATCGACAAGGCGTCCGTCGCCTACATGGATCGGTGCAAGCCGTGGACAGCATACATCGGCTACGACCCGTATGACCCAGGCGACCCTGAGAATGGGCCGCGCATCGAGTTCCGTAGCATCGAGGAAATCGATGTCTGGGCGCAAGATGAAGCCGAGGCTCGCATCATCACCGAGCTTGCCATGATGTGGCACTACGAGCCGGGCGGCACGATCATCGTCATACAACCGCCCGAATGGCAGATCTTCATTCTGTCAATGCAATGAGTAGCGGTTCGCCCATCAACCGAGATGGGCGTTCCGGTGCTCATGAGAGCACCATGAAAGGAGGGTACATGGAAGAGCAGGAAGCCAAGGAGCTTGCTACACGGATCATGTCTGATCTTCCGACGTTTGTCCCCAAGACAGATGCCGAAGCTCAAATGATGATCTTGCTGACAAGCCCCGGTTACGTCAGCCATGGATTGGCGTTGACGCCTGTATCTGCCTGCAGTCGAGGCAGCGGCATGATCGCCATCGTGGATGACGCCGAAGGCAACCGCTTTCGGATCCAGGTTGACAAGGTGGTGAAGACATGAGCTACGTGCTCGACATCGTCGGCACCGTCATCTCCATCGGATTTTTCCTCTCATTCAAGGAGAAGCATTGGCACAGAGTGAAGAAAGAGATCAAAAAGACCAACCGACGGCAGTGAACAAGCCCAAGGGCTACATCAGGCTGCCTTGCTCGATCTGTGGAGCAAGACCGGGTGAACCATGTAGGCCCGGTTGCTTCGTGAACATACAGAGGTGAGCAGCGGGTCATCTCGTAAGGATCCATGCCAGTTCGAGTCTGGCAGCGAGATGGCCCGGTGATCATCTGGTCACCAAAACCGTAAGGAGGGTACATGTTCTACATCACTATCGTCTTCAATCAAGGGCCGACCATCGTCCCACCGGACACGGAGAAGGTGATGATCAAGCGTGTCGAGCATACCGATGCGCAGGTCGCCAAGCTCCAGAAGGCGGCACTGGAACTCGGAGCAACGAGCTTCATCGTCGAGCGCGAGGAGCGCAAAAGTGAGTGACGACATCTACTGGGACTGGCGCGAGACGCCATTCAAAGTAGGCGACACCATCAAGGTCGGTGACGATCCCGAGCAAGTAGGAATCGCCGAGAGCATCACCGACTGCGATGGTGACGTCGATGACGACACCGGCCAAGGCTACATGATTCCGCCGAACTTGACCGTCAGGTTCAAGGACGGCGAGACGGATCATTTTGCCTCGCATAACAACACTCCGGCTCCGGAATGGTACGACCCTGAGCCTCAGTTCATCTGGCAGTTCGATGACGTCGAGGTGGTGAAGGATGAAGACACCGCGCCCTGGCGATCAGCTACGGGTGATCGACCCTGAGGCCATGGGCACAGATCCAATCGTCGAGGTGGTCGCAGTTTTCAAGTCGCTGGATGAAGACTGGGGCGACGATGGGCCCACGGCATGGGAACTCAGAGACGAACTGGAACGTCTGGGCAAGACCTCAGACTGGTTCGCCATCGTACATGACGTAGGCGACGATCTGATCACAACTTGCCTCATGAGCTTCGAGGCGGAATTGGTCGAGTGACCAGTGGCTTGCGCTCCCTCTCGGTTGGGAGCGTAGGTCAGTGGCCATGAGGTCACTAGAAAGGAGGGTACAAATAGATGCAGGTCATCATGTTGTTCAGGCCGGAAATCAATCCTGAATCGTCACATGCCACGGATCCATTCGCCGGCATCGAAATAGTCAAGGTGCTCGATGACAGCGTCGATGCAATGGAGTTCATCGATGCGTTTGAAGCATCATCGGTGTTCGACCAAGCGAAGAAATGGATCTGGCACATCGAGCCCGTCAAAGGCACGTATCTGCCGCCAGACTTCAGTGAAGACCTCGCTCATCCGTACAAAGGTCGGCCAAGTCCGTAATTGGCCAGCGTGTCCCGCGCCATACTCTCCCCGCGCGGGGCACGGTGTTCATCCGGACACCACGAAAGGAGGGTACATGAGTAAGTTTGATCGGGATGACATCCTGAGGAAAGTCCAGGCTTTGATCGCCCGTGCTGAGTCAACCGAGTTCGAGCATGAACGTGAGCAATGTCTCCGTCGCGCCGACGACATGATGGCGAAGTACGCCATCGAGGAATGGGAGGCGAGGCAACGCGGCGACACGAGCGCTCTGAAGCCCGAGATGCACGAAATGGACTTCGGCTGGTACTTCCGTTCACCGATCCATGAGCAGCTGTGGTCGTTGTTCGCTTCGATCATGTCTCACTGCTCCTGCGTGATCGCGACCAGCAAGCTCGCGTCGGGTCAAGGTGAAGGCGATAGCCGGTACAAGATGCCGGTGTTCGGCCTGAGCAGCGACCTCAACTACGCGAACATGCTGTTCACGAGTCTCTACCTGCAGATGGTGGACAAGACCCAGCCGAAGTTCAACCCCGACCTCACGCTAGCGCAGAACATCACGCGCGGCAAGGAGGCCGGAATGTCTTGGGTTCAGATCGCGAACTGGTCTGGACAGCTGGATGCCATCACCGGCCCGTCCACCGTCAAGGGAAGCTGGGTGAAGATGTACCGGCGCGAGTGTGAGCGTCAGGGCATCGAACCAGTGAAGCAGACCAACCCCGAGACGCACCAACGGAACTTCGCCTGGGGATACACCTACAAGATCCAAGAGCGGCTGCGCGCTATGCGCGGCGAGCAGGAGGCAGCAACTGGAAGCCTTCTGCCGGCGCTCAGGGACGCGCGTGACATCGCCCGCGAAGCGATGTACGACATGTTCGGCGATCTTCGTCCGCACGAACAAGGCTGTCAATGCCGAGCTTGCAAGGACAAGCGCAAGCCGGTACGCGGTCGCGCGGACACCCGAGCGGTCAACTGGGCGTCGATGGCCAAGGGTGGTCAGGCTGGCGCCGAAGCTCGCATCGAGACTCGCGGCTCCACGATGCCCGGTAGCAGAAAGGGGATCGAGAAGTGACCAAGAAAGACGGTGATAAGCTGCGCGCGATGTCGATGACTCTGAAGCTGATGTCAAACGACTACGGCTTCAAGTCTGAAGAAGGCATCTCGATGAATGAGATCGCCGTCGCCATCGACGAGCTACTCGCTGGCAAGACCGTTCAGATCATCGTCAAGTGAGTAGAAGCCGGGACAATGACCGTCTCGGCTTGTGCTCATTCGAGTACAATTGAAAGGAGGGTACATGGAAATCATGCTAGACCAGCCGGATCAAATCCGCGCTTGGTTCATGCTCTCGCAGCTGGGAGCGCTCAGGTTGGAGTGCATCGGTATGAAGCACTCCAGCGGTCGTAGCATCGCCAAGTTCGTCCGTGAGCACTATGGCCTGCAGTGTGGCCGCAAGAAAACGGATGTGTTGGCGGCGTATCAAATCTACCTGCTACTCCGAGGCGTTCTCAACCCCGAGGGCTTGCAGAATACCGATCTGATCGACCTATATGTCGGACACGCTTCCGATACCAAGGTCGCGTCCATCCTACTCGCTGAGTACAAGCGACGCGGATGGCTCAACGGCAGGATGCAGACGACCGCCAAGTACCGCAAGGTACTGATGGAAGTGAACCGACGTGATCGAGACTGATCTCTGGGGCCTGGAATTGGAAGAGTCCGACAACGGACAGATTCCGGTTCGAGTCCAGTGGGTGACCGCCAAGCTCACGGTCGAGGAGTTCCAACCGTACGAACCTAGCATGTATTGCTGGGACGCAGGCTGGACATGCTTCGATGGCGCTGGACAGGAGTTCTACGTGAGCCAAGGAACGGGCACCGTCTGGAAGATGCCCGAGAACAAGGAAGTCGGCACCGTCTGGCAGCCGACGCCGATCCGCCGGATCGAGTACATGCCGGCGATGGACGACAGTGACGTGATGTAGCGGTTGGCTCGCGCAAGCGAGCCTTCCGGTGCAATCCCGCACTACGAAAGGAGGGTACAATGGCGAAGCAGAAGAGCCGGACTGCGCGTTGGAATGACGCGATCCAAGAGGCTCGGAGTGCGTACGAAGGCGTCAAGGAGCATCAGGACGACCTCGCGAGCGCGTTCCAGAACCTAGCCGAAGTCCAGCAAGAGTACATCGACTGGCGCGACAATCTGCCCGAGAATCTTCAGGGCAGTGCGTTGGGTGAGAAGCTCAACGCTGTGGCGGACATCGACATCGAATCGATGGCTAACGATCCCATGAGTAATTGGGAAGGGGTCGAATCGGTACTCGATGAAGCCGAAGGTGCTGAACTGCCCCAAGGCTTCGGCCGTGACTAGATCGCGCAAACCAACGCATACAACGCTCAGCAGCGGCGATCTGCTCACCGTCGCGAGTCAGAATATCATCCGTCGCGCGTTCAAGAAAGGTGAGCGCAAGGTGGTGATCAAGGAACGCGAGTTCACCATCGAGCACAAGCGCGGCAACGAGTTCTTGCTCGTCAAGCCCGTACTCGGCAGATTACCGATGGCTTCGATCCAGGTTGAGGTTGGGCCTACGAAGAAACTCCAGAAGTGGTCTAGCACTCCGGTTGAAGAGTCCAAGAAGCGACCGAGTACGTTCAAGCGCAGCAGCAAGAAGAAGTAATGCTGCCGTTCCTACCCCACTGCGGTCGGGGTAGGTGCGGGAGCATATGCTCCTGACCAGGAAGGAGGGTACAGTATGACGGAAGTCGTGCACAAAGACAAGCCCGCCACGACGCCGCAGATCATCTGGATCAAAGACCTGATGGCTCAGCGTGTCATCTCGGAAGAGCAGCAGCAGTGGCTCGATGAGAAGCTCGGTGACACCGAGGAGAACACGCAGATCAATCGGGAGCAAGCCTCGCGCGTCATCGACGCCATGAAGCTGCTACCGAAGCGTCAGGTGATCCGGGCTGATCAGTGGCCCATGGTGCCGGCGGGACGCTACGCAGTCGAGAACGAGCAAGGTGTGCTCCAGTTCTACCACGTGGATCGCCCGAGTTCGGGCAAATGGTCAGGCTGGACATTCCTCAGCGTTCGCGCGAGCGATGAGCTTCATCCGATTCGCAACAAGGAGTCGAAGAAGTTCATCCTCGACAAGATCGCCGAGAATCCAAAGGAAGCCAGCATGCGCTTCGGGCGCGAGCTTGGCAAGTGCGGCATCTGTGGCCGCACTCTGACCGATGCTGATTCTCGCGCTCGTGGCATCGGCCCGATCTGCGCACAAGGTGCCGGGTGGTAGATGGCAAAGCTCGACTTACAAGTAACGAGGTCTGGCAACGTCATCACCGTCAAGACGGCGACCAACAAGGAGATTTTCTCTGCCGAGTTCAAGAATCGCGGCGAGATCATCGACTACACAATGTGGCTAGCTCGTACCGGCGGGATCAACGCCGACCGGAGCACGATCATTCAGCTACTGAAGGCGAACAAGGTCATCACTTGACCTCGCGAGTCCGTCTCGTCACGGAGACGGGCTCGGAAGGTCAACAACGAAGAAAGGAGGGTACACTTTGGCGCATGTCGATCCAGATCAGTTCGCGCAGGTTGGTGTACTGATCGACACTTGGGGCCACGCATGTATGGCCAAAAATCGTCCGAGTGAAGACGACTGTGACGAGCACATCCGAACTGTGGGAATTGTCCTAGAAGTAGAAGATGAGGATGAACCACTGGTGTTCGCATTCTGTCTCCAGCATATGACCGACTTTCTGGAGCGTGTCGTTTATGGTCGAAGGATCGCAGAGCCAAGTGAAGATGATGGTGACGAAGAATGACAGCATCCCCGTGCGCCTGCCGGGTAGACCACCGCAGGATGTTTTCGTCAACTTCCGCATCGTTGAAAGCTCGAACGTCCGACGAGTCGGCTGGGATGTTTTCGGCAACATGTACGTCACGTACCTGACCGGAAACACCTACGTCTACTTTGGAGTGAGTAGACAGCGAGCGGTCGCCGCAGCGTATGCTCCGAGCGTCGGGCAGTTCATCAACCGGCGCATAAAGGGGCGATTTCCAGCGCTAAAGCTCGTGGCGTAGCAATGCAGGTCTCACCTGTAAACGCGGGTGAGGCCTGGATGAGCTACCCCTAGCCATCCGGCAGCTGATGAGGTATACTCTACCTCGGCTGTCGTTACAAATCCACGGAAGGAGGGTATCATGGCCAAGCTCGACGAGAGCTTGATCCAGAAGGCGGCGAAGATTGTCGCCAAGTTCGACGGCGACGACAAAGACGCCGACGTGTACAAGGCCATCGAGTCCGGTATGAAGGTGGGTCGCAACACTGCGATCCAGCTGATGTACTACGCGGAGCCGGTGGCCGATCCGTCCCTGAAGTTCAAGGCGACGGGTGCCAACGTCAAGAAGGCTCGCGACCAGCAGAACCTGCGCTGGGAGCGGATCGCGGCTCGTGCCGACATCTCGATCAACTCGGCCCGGCAGATGTATGAGGAGGCCGGTGGCGACCTGGACGAGAGCTACATCGGACGCGGCAAGCGTCCGCCGAATGCACCGGCAGAGCCCAAGAAGTCGTCCGCCAAGAAGCCCGCTGCGAAGAAGACACCGGCCAAGAAGACACCGGCCAAGAATCGCACGCGAGCCCAACTGGTGTCGCGCCGCCCTTAGCCTTTGTCGGTACAGTAGCGCATCCTGGTACAGATGAGGAGATTCGTCAGCTGATCGAAGGCAAGACACTGGTGGTACTAACCTCGATACTCAGCAACGATGGCCAACTGTCCATCGATTCGGTGGACGAGTACAAGTGCGAGAAGTTCCACCAGTTCTTGCCGGCTGGCGAAACGAAGCACGGGACGCGCAAAGACCCGCTGATTCAATTCTGGAGCGAGCGGTTTATTGACCCTCGCGGCGGATATAGTCGGTTTGGGTTCATGCGTACCGTATCGACAATGAGCGTTCTAGCCATCAAGGGTGTCTCTCAGAAGCAAATTGATGCGATTCGGAGCAAGAAGCCGGTCATCAAGGCGCGGACGAGAGCCCAGCGACTTGCCCTGAGGGGCAAGTGAGCGAGCGGTGTGGCGCGGTAGGCTCCTCCTATCGCGCCCCGCTGCTCCGAGAGTCATCGCGTCTGTTGTACCCTCCGCGCGGTGGCTCTCGGAGGAGCGGGACACCGTTCCAACTGGCTAGGGGCCAGTACACAAAGCCCTAGCTGTATACGAAAAGGAGGGTACATGTCTCAGATTATGGCAGAGAAGGTCGGCGAAGCGATACGGTTGACTTTCTCGTTCGATGCCGGTACAGTGAGGGACATCAAGACAGTTCCTGGGCGTCGATTCCTGCCGCCAGAACGAGGCGGGCCAGCATGGCTCGTACCACTCGACCTGGCGACGGCTCGACGGCTCCGGCAACTGTTCGGTGATCAACTCCTGCTCGGTCGTGACCTAGTCACCTGGGGTCGCGATGCCGTTAGCCAGGAGCAATCGCTAGCGAGCATGGTTCTTTCGGACGATGCTGTGCTAGTGAACATGCCCGGTCTGCTGCCGGGGCTCGATGCGTTCATCCGTGGTGAGACTACAGGATGGCCAGATCGGCCCTATCAGCGAGCGGACATCAAGTTCATGGCAGCGACTTCCGCGATCAACGGCAATCAGCCGCGTCTGGGGAAAACGCTAGAGGTCATTGGTGCCGTCTACGAGGCGGGGATTCATGAAGGCCCGCATCTCGTAATCGCTCCGCAGACCAGCCTGGAAACAGTCTGGCGCTACGAGCTAGAGCGATGGCAGCGCATGCCCGTGTTCACTTACTCGGGCGAAACGCCTCAAAACGTCCGAGCCGATATGCCCGATTCGATTGCCGAAGCTATGGCGGTCATGCGGGGATACTGGCTCGTGACGACGCCTCATATGGTGCGACAGAACACGGACGTGTTCACGTTGGAAGCCTGGAATAGCGTTACGGTGGATGAGTTCCACCGGACTGGTTTGTCCAATACGAAGTCTCAGTTCTTCGCAGCAGTGAAGCAGCTAGAGGCGAAACGCAAGTGGTTCCTGAGCGGCACTCCGATTGGCGGTAAGCCGATCAAGCTGTTCGCTCCACTACAGCTGATGTACCCGAAGTCGTTTACCTCAAAGTGGCGATGGGCTGAGCAGTGGCTCCGCGTCGAGACGAAGCAGATTCGGGTCAAAGGCGGACGGCAACAGACTATCCGCGAGATTCATGGCCTGAAACCGGGTAGTGAGGCAGAGTTCTACACGGCCCATGCACCGTACATGGTGCGTCGGCTCCGTGAAGAAGTCTTGCCGCAGCTGCCCAAGAAGCTACCTATCGACGTGTGGTGTCCAATGACACCGACGCAGGCTGCACAGTACCGCAAGTTCGAGGAAGCTGCCGAACTCGTCATCGGCCACGTCGAGGCGGACAAGGGGCAGCGTCACCTCCTGTCCAACTGCATCCTGACCGAGTATCTGCGGTTGAAGCAATTCGCCAATGCGTACTCGCTGGTCATCGAGAAAGAAGTGACCTGCAAATGGTGCAAGGACAAGGAACGCGACGACATCAACGAGTGCTGGTACTGCTCTGGTACCGGGAAACAGATGGTGCTCAACCTGAGTCCGACCGAAGACAGCGGCAAGTTGCCGTTCCTTCTCGACCGTCTAAAGGAAGCCGGGATTGATCCCGACGATCCTGACGGTGATAGCCAAGCTGTGATCGCGTCCCAGTTCAAGGGAACGGTGGACATGATCGCGGACTGGCTACCTAAACAAGGCATCGACTGTCTAAAGCTCACCGGCGACACGAACAAGCGTGGCGAGCGGGCTGAGATCCAGCGCACGTTCCAATCTGGTGACGGCCCGAGAGTGATCGTCATGACTACGACTGCCGGCGGTGTGGCAATCGACCTCGGTCGTGCGGATACCTGCCACGTGATGGATGAGACGTGGAACCCGGACGATCAAGAGCAGTTGACCGATCGAATCCTCGGAGCTTACAAGCTCCATCAGGTCAGCTGCTTCTACTACAGGTCGCTGAACACAGTCGAGGAGTACATTGCGGGTGTAACTGCCCTCAAGAGCAACCTGAACGACATCGTTCTCGATGTTCACCGGCAAATCGCCCACAGAAACAAGCCTCGCGCCCGCGCGTAGTACGGACGGAAGCGCTCGCGGGCCCAGCAGTTCGGTCTAGGCGAAAAACTGGATCGGAGCACGATGGCTATCCGATACACTGCCTCGCCGCCGCTGAATGATGGGCCCGCCCGCGCGTCCGTCCGTATATACGCGAGGGTTGCTCGACCTCTGAATTTTGGGTACGAATGGAGGGCACCATTGCCCACACATAGTAAATCGATGGAATATCAGGCAATTCATAAGTGGGTGAACAGGAACAAAGTAAAAACCGGCATCTGTTCAAGGCCAGGTTGTAACACTGGTTATCTTGGTTCACCCTTTCACACTGAATGGGCGAATGTTTCGGGTGAGTACAGAAGGGATCTAAATGACTACATAGAATTGTGTAAGAAATGCCATTGGCATTTCGATAATCCGGATCGAAATGTATGGGAGAAAGCGCACCCCTGGTTTTTCCAGGGAAAAAGAAAAGACTAGACGCCGGGGTTGTTATCTAGTAGGCTTTCCGTAGCGATTCCGCCGAATCGCCGCCGGTACCAACAAATAGGAGGACGAATTGAGCCGAGCCGAGCCGCAGCGTCCAAATCTACTCAGAACGTCGGAGCGCTCGACGTTCATGAGGTGCCAGTTCAAATGGCACGTGGAGTTCGCGGAGCTACGGAAACCTGTCACCGATGTACCACCCCTGCGCTTCGGATCATTGATACATGCCGCGCTCGCCCGCTACTACCGTCGAGGCTTGACGCGCGGCCCGCACCCTGCCGAGACGTTCGCTGAGTTGTACCGGCGCGACGTCATCGAGGCGTCCGAGTTCGGCATCCGCGTCGAGGAGGATGAAGGATGGGTCAACGCGGGCGATCTAGGGGTGGCGATGCTGGAACACTACATCGACCATTACGGAGACGACGGGCAATGGGAAGTAGTCGTCACTGAGATGCCGTTCCAGATTCCCGTCAAACATGCGAGGCCGTTCACTTACGTCGGCGTGCTCGATGGAGTCTGGCGTCACACCGACACCGGCAAGCTCTGGATTCCCGACCACAAGACTGCCGCCGCGATCCAGACGCGCTACCTGCTACTTGATACGCAGGCGAGCGCGTACTACACATTCGGTGTCGAGTTTCTTCATCGCCAAGGAATGCTCTCGCGTAAGGATGAGATCGACGGCGTGCTCTTCAACATCATGCGGAAGGCGAAGCCGGACGAGCGCCCGGTGAACGCAGCCGGCCAATACCTGAACAAGGATGGCTCGGTTAGTCAGAAGCAACCTGCGCCCTACTTCGACCGCCATCCTGTACGTCGCGGAACGAACGAGCGGAATCAACAGTACAATCGAGTCCAAATCGAGCACTCTACTATCGAGGCCGTCCGCGAGGGCGGTCTTGAAGTTGTAGTCAAGAACGCAGGCCCGTTCACCTGCGCCGGTTGCTGGGCCATCGACATCTGCGAGCTACACGAGATTGGGGCCGACTGGCGCGAGTTCATGGAATCTACCACAAAGAACTGGAACCCCTATGCAGAGCACGAAATCTACGAAGGCCGCTAGACCAACCTGCGAATGTGGATGCGGTCGTCCGGTTGGCATCAACCGCAGTAGACCGGGACACTACAACCGCTTCCTCAATGGCCACAATAAGTCGTCACCACCAGGCCAGTACCTAGACAAGAGTCATCCAGCGTGGCTCCGGACACATCGCAGTTGGGATAACATGCTGACACGCTGTACCAATCCGAACGCTCGCGGATATGCCCAATACGGCGCTCGCGGAATCCGCGTCTGTGACCGATGGCGTACCTATGCCAACTTTCTCGCTGACATGGGGTATCGACCGGAGAATACGCATCTTCATCGGATTGACCATGACGGCGACTACGAGCCTAGCAACTGCCGCTGGGCGCCACCGGGAGCAAAGGGATGAAGATCAGCCGGGAATGGGCCAACATCCCGCCGGTCGAAGACACCAGCACGCTACTTGGGCTCTGGCGCGATTTCGAGGAGCGCCGCGACAATCCTGACTCGATGGTCGCAAAGTACAAAGATGACATCCCGCGCTACTGCTATGAGGCTACATCATTTGACCAGGCGATCAGCCGCGCTGTTCTAGCTCGCCGCCCGAACGGCAAGATGCACAATCACCAATCGAAACAGGCCAAGATTCTGCCCGTCTGGTGGCATCAGCTGCGGACGAAAGAGCGCCAGACGATCATGCTCCATGTCGAGACGTTCGACCAGTTGTATGAATACCTCTGGTCATGGCGTATTTCCGGCATCGGATTGATGACCGTCTACGATACAGCTGTCCGATTGGGCGAAGCGCTCGGTGTCGAGCCACGTCAGCTGTACATCCACGCGGGCGTCGAGGCAGGACTGGAAGCGCTCGTCAAGCGCGGATACGTCAAGAACGAACTTATCCAGCGCAAGCGCAAGATTCCGATGCACTACCTACCGAAGCCACTCCGACACAAGCCGGCAGATATGGTCGAGGATTTTCTGTGCACCTACCGCGAAGCGATCCTAGAATTGCCCAGTAGGTGTGAAAATTGATTGTTACCTCGCCAGGAGGGGCATAGATGAGATTCTGGATCCCACTTTTGATCGCTGCGGCGATAGCCGGGTCGTTCTGGCTCGCGGTAGCCGACAGTGCGCCGCCACCGCCAATCAAGATGGAGAAGCAGATCAAGCGACTCCAAGGCAACGTGGCTTCCCTGACGGCACAGATCATCGAGCTTCAGCGCGTCGATCAGACTGCGGCAGAAGCCGAATCCAACCTGGAGGCGCGAGTGTCCGCGCTCGAAGCGAAGGCAGGCCCATGAAGGAGGTGATCAATCCCACCGTCCCAACTACAGAAAGGGGGCCAGCTATCTGGGCTCTCATCAATACGGCGCAGTTGCGCCAGATTCACCAGCAACTTGTCACTCTCACCGAGGAGGTATCCCAGTTGGTGGACGAAGCGACATTCGATCAGCAACTCAGCGATCTCAACGCGGCCATCGACGAACTGATCGCCGCCGTCAACGATCACGTTGCGTCGCATCCCGACCTGACCGACGAATCGGCAGCCGTCGTCTCCGCGACCGACAAGGTCAAGGCAGCGGCCGACGCGATCACCGGCACTGCTGCCAACGGCCAACCCGACCAGCCGCCTGCGGACACACCGCCCGCCGACGCGCCGCCGGAGGCAACGCAGCTGCCGAGCTAGGAAGCCATGGCGAAACCTGCGCAAATCCGTCCCATCAAAGAGTCGAAGCATACGTTCATCGGTTTGTACGGCGATCCCGGCTGCGGCAAGACGACGTTCGCCGGATCGTTCGGCAAGGGCACACTGATCGTTCGGCCTCCCATCGACCATACTGATTCAATCGTCGGATCGGGAGCGGACGAATGGGTCGTGCACTCTTGGGACGACATGCTGGAAGTGCAGGAGTTCGCCCGGCATGAAGGTGGCAAAGAGTACGAGTGGATCTGGCTAGACAGCGTCTCACTCTGGCAGGATGTCGGCATGGACGACATCTGGCAAGGCGTTATAGCTCAGAATCCGCATCGGCTCAAAGCCTTCTACGACCGAGGCGAGTATCGCATCAACATGGGACGTATCTCGGAATGGGTGCGATACATGATCGGCAACGATACCTTCAACTTCGGTTTCACTGCCCATCCGTTCTGGGCGACGTTCCGTGAGAACCAAGGTGAAGGGGATGACGTCACGAAGCTCATGCCGTGGATCCAGGGGAAGTCAATGCCCCAGAAGCTCTGCGGTATGATGAGCCTCGTGGCCTACATGACAGTCCACAAACGAAAGGAAGGGGGCAGCCTATACCGCAAGATGTCGTTCCACGGCACTGAGAACTTCTACGCGAAGGATGGGCTTGGTGCGTTCCCCAAAGGGTTCGTCATCAACCCGACGCTGCCTTCAGTAGCAATGGCAGCAGACGCGGCGCGCAAGGCGAAACAGGCCAACGTGCGTCCCATGGTTCGACGGAGAACAAGGAGAACTGCTACATGACACGCATCGCATATGACGTCTCGGGTGTCGAGGGCGCTGGTGGAGAGGATCCACCGCCCGGCATCTACGAGGCGACAATCGTCGCAGCGGAGCAGCGATCCGAGAAGGCAGATGGGTCGCCTGCGAACGACATCCATGTCACGTTCGACCTCGGAGGCGACTTTGTACGGAAGCACACGTACATCGGCCTGGGCGAGAACGCGGCCTGGAAGCTCAAGGAGTTCACGAACGCCTTGGGCCTCAAGGACAAGGGCACGCTCGACACGGCGAAGCTTGAGGGCAAGAAGGTTCGCATCAAGCTGAACCCGGACACGTACGATGGCGAGCCCCGCTCGAAGGTCGGCACCATCCTCAAGCTCAAGGCGTCCAAGGCTGAGGCAGAGCCTGAGGACGAGGAGCCTGAGGAGGAGCCAGAAGAGGAGCCAGAAGAGGAAGATGACGGCTCAGTTGACCTCGACGCGATGGATCGAGACGAACTGAAGGCGTTCATCAAGGACAACGATCTTCGCGAGTCTGCCGGCGTCAAGGTACTCAAGAACGACACCGACGATGACCTCCGCGCGAAGATTCGTGAAGCCATGCCGGACATGGAGCCGGCAGAAGAGGAGGAGGAAGAAGAAGATGCCGGGGAGGAGGCATCTGGAGAGGAGGATGACTACGACCAGTGGAAGCTGGCCGAACTGAAGGAGGAGATTGGTAACCGGAGCCTCGAAGTAGCATCGCCGGTCACCAAGGCCAAGGCAATCGCGGCACTCCGCGAAAACGACCAAGAGGAGCCTTTCTGATGGTACAGGCGACAAAGGTCGCGAACCGCGACATCTACGACATCACGTACGACAAGGGCAACGGAGAAGGTCACATCATCGCCCGGTTCCACAACAACGCAGACGGCGACAAGTCCGAGTACACCGGCGTCAATGACGGCAGCTTTGTCGTCACTGTCGCGACCGGCTACGAGGGCGAGGACAACGTCGTCATCGAGGCCGAAGATGGCACGGTGCTGGACGAAGGCACCGTCACCTTCGGGTAGCACATGCCAATCAAGCTAGATGACTTCTCATTACGCACGGACGACCTGTGCTTCGCGACTCTGCTCTCCATGAAGGGCTACACGACCAGCATGGAGCTACGGGATCGCGGCCCGAACCGTCGTGTTGTGTGGTGGACGCTCGGGCTAGACGAGGATGACGACCCGATCCGTGATCTCGTCAAAGAGTACACGGCCAACGACTGCCGTGTCGAGCCGCGCGAGTTCTTGCGGCATATGAGAGGTGTCCGACGAGCAATGTACGATCTGCTCGGCGTTGGGAAGTCATCTAGCTGAGGCTATGCCGATCACGAACGCTCAGCTGAGGCAATTGCGGCCCTATCTGCTAGGGGCCAGCCCGAAGCCAGATGGAGAATGGGACTTGTACTGTCCGCTCCACCACGACTCGACGCGCAGTGCAAGCCTCAACGTTTATGACGGCGTATGGTTCTGCCAGGCGGGCTGCGGCGGTGGTTCGATCACCGACCTAATCAAAGCACGCGCCAAGTGGGTGCCACCGAACCCCGGCGCAGTCCGCAACGGTTACCACCCCAGGGGGCATAACGGAGCGATGGAAACGGTCACGGAAGCGATGGTGGCCGCCTGGGCGCAGAACTTGCTGGACTCGAAAGCAGCGCTCGACGACATCAGCGCTCGACGCGGGTTGACGGCCGATACGCTACAACGCTACGAGATAGGTTGGCGCCGCGACCGCAAGACATACACGATCCCGATTCGCGGGCAAGAGGGCGAATTGCTCAACGTCCGCTTCTACACACCGACGCCTCGACCAGGCAGGCGCAAGATTTGGGGCGTGACGGGTAGCAACGAGCCACGTCTCTATCCCATCGATCAGCTAGAGCATGAGACCATCGTCGTCTGTGAGGGAGAACTAGATGCACTCGCCACCATCCAAGCGGGCTATCCCGCCATCACCCGCACCGCCGCCGCGAAGGTTTGGCATCCGGCTTGGAACGAACTCTTTGCTGGCAAGCGCGTGTACATCTGCCACGATAGCGATGCTACTGGCGTATCTGGCAATCGGCTGGTGGGACGTCATCTGGGTCGCCGTGCTAGTTGTTTCGTGGTATCTTTGCCTTATCCTGTTCTGGACAAACACGGCCAAGACCTAACTGACTTCTGGAAGGAACACACCAAAGAGGAATTTGAGGCTCTGCTGCGCGAGGCGAAACCGCTCGGCAAACGGGCCGATGAATCAGGGCCAGAAACTGTCACGGTACTTGACAGCTTCGCGGCGCAACGTATCGCGAAGCCTGTCAAGCTTGTCGTCACCGTGAAGGGCAAGAAAGAACCTGGGTACACGATTCCGAAGACAGCGCAACTTAGCTGTACTCGCGACGCGGGGCCCAAGTGCGCTTTCTGCCCTCTGAAGGCTACCGGCGTGGCCGATGTGACGATCTCACCTGACAGTCCGGCGATTCTGGCCCTGATTGATTCTCCTATCGCGACCGTACTCGACCAGATACGGCAAGAGTACGGAGCGATGAAATGCAACAAGCTCAACATCGAGGTAAGCGAGCATCAAAGTGTGGAGGTGCTATATGCCCGTCCAAGTCTTGATCATGTTGACGGGACGGAAGCGGGGGCGTACAAGACTATTCGGATCACGTCGGTGGGCCGACACGACACCATGCCAAACAATACTGTCCTTGCCACTGGAGCCCTACACCCTAACCCGCGCTCTCAAGCTAATGAATTCCTTAGCTGGAACTTGGCCCCAGTCGATACCTCCCTCGATAGCTTCCAACTCAGTGGAGAGGCTGCGCAGGCCCTGACGATCTTCCAAGCGAACGGGCGCTCACCAGCGAGCAAGCTCAAAGAGATAGCCGAAGCGATGGGGCAGCACGTTACCCGCATCATCGGCAGATGGGAAATGCATGCGATATTTGATCTCACGCTTCACTCGATCCTATCCTTCCGATTCAATAAGAAGCTCATTCGTCGCGGGTGGGTGCAGAGTATCGTTTACGGTGACACTCGAACCGGCAAGTCCGAAGCCGCTTCACAGATACTTCGCCACGTTGGTGCGGGCGAAATGGTCGGTGGAGAGTCGGCGAGCTATGCAGGACTTGTTGGAGGGCTTCAGCAACTCAATGGACGAGACTGGATCGTCACCTGGGGCGTCATCCCTCTCAACGACCGACGGGCCGTGGTCGTAGATGAGGTCACCGGACTTACACACGAGGATATATCACACATGTCCGACCTGCGGGCATCGGGGATTGTACGTCTTAGCAAGATTCAGCAAGAAGTCACCCATGCTCGTACTCGCATGCTGTGGCTCGCCAACCCACGTGATGGTGGGCATATGGGACAATACACGTACGGAGTGGACGCTTTGCGCCCTCTCATCGGAAATGTTGAAGACATCGCTCGTTTCGATCTTGCAATGGCGGTCACGATGCATGATGTCCCGGTTGAAGAGTACAACGTCACGTATGAGACAAGCGATCTACCCTACACGAGCGAGCTAAGCCATCAGCTACTCCTCTGGTGCTGGACGCGCCGACCGGATCAAGTAGTCTGGATGGACGGGGCTGAGGCTGCCGTACTACGCGCCGCGAGCGAACTAGGACGGAGCTACATCGAGGATCCACCACTGATACAGGCGGCAGATGTCCGCGAGAAAATTGCAAGACTTTCGGTGGCTCTTGCTGCACGCCTATTCTCGACCGACGAGGAATGTCAGCAAGTCATCGTGACGCCTCAGCATGTATCGACGACCGTGCGCTTCATCAATCACATCTACTCGATGGATCAATTCGGCTACCGCGAGCGCTCCGAGGAGGCAGACCGCAACCGCGAGCAGGCGCAGCGTAGCCGACAGACCATCCGGACGTTCCTACTCGACATGCGCGGCCTCGCGCAGTTCATGAGGATCAACGGATCGTTCCGTCGGCAGGACATCGAGGAGGTCATGGATATGACACGAGAGGAGGCCAATGCTGTAATCACCAAGCTCTGGGACGCACGCATGGTACGCAAGGTGAAGGGAGACATCCTGGTCGAGCCAACTCTACACAAGCTACTACGGGAGGTGAAGTGGTGAGTAATCTACCTGATAAGCCTAGTCAACTGCCTGAGAAGCCGGGTGGCCGCATTTGGCATGAAGAGGATCAAGAATCCCTCATGACCGACCTGTTCGCTCAAAAGATCGAGGAGCAAATACTCGCGAATCACAAGTTCCTGAATCGAGTCGTAGCATCCGTGCGTACCGTCGATCATGCCGGCTGGGACAAGCGGAGCATCGTCGTGACGTTCACCGACGGCACTGCGCTCGGCATCAGCGGGCGCGATCTAGTTCTGCGCGAGTTCGACATGAATCCGTCGGACGAGCAACTGTTCGAGGCGGCGAGCCGTGACGAATGAGCCGTTGTCGCCGGCACGCCTCAAAGAAATCGACTGGGAACTAAAGCACACGATCAATCCCGATTTCGTCCCGCGCTCTCTGGCCGTGGAGCTTCGCGGCGAGGTTGCCCGGCTCACCGCCGAACTGACCCGCGTTCGCGTTCAAGCTCAGCGTGTGCGGGGATTAGAGAAGGCGCTGTCGGATGAGTGCGCGAACAGTCTCCGGTTGGCTGCCCGCGTGGCCGAGCTAGAGAAGGTGCTCCACTCCTGTCAAGCGATTGCCGTAATGGCCCAGAGTTCTCGGCATGTTGACGAAGAAACGCGTCTGTCATGTCTGAATGAGATTGAGGTTCGCGCCCGTGAGGCTTTGGCTGGCGGTGACGGCGATGACTAAGCCGTTGTCGCCGGATAAGATTGGACAAAAGGCTGTACGTCTCAGGAACACCGGCCCGATCCAGATGGATACACGTCGCGTGATGACGCCTGAGCAGGTCAAGGAGCGAGCCGAACTCAACGCGGCGAACACGGCGGAAGCTATCCACCGGCGAGCGAACGCGGGGTGGAACGGCAAGTGAAGGTCTGTGTCATTGGATGCGGGCCGTCGGGATTGCTGGCAGCCCACGCCTGCCGACAGGACGGGCACAAGATCACCATCATCAGCGATAAGATCAAGAAGAGCATCATGGCCGGAGCTATGTACATCCACGAGTCGATTCCTGGCGTCACGCCGAAGCTCCCAGACGGCAAGTTGCTGATTGAGAAGCGCGGCCTGCCTGAGGGTTACGCATCAAAGGTGTACGGCGACCCAGCGCACCCGGTTAGCTGGACACAGTTCCGTACCGGTGACCACAACATCTGGTACATGGATGAAGCATACGACCGGCTCTGGGCTCGGTACAAGCGATACGTGAGGGAATGCGAGGTTACGCCTCTGAGGATGGATGAGATCATCCGTCACTTCGACCTCGTGATCGCAACTCTGCCGAAGCCCGCCGTTTGCTATCGGGATCACGAATTCAACTCAGTGCCGATCTACGTTCGCCAGCGCCGACTCGGCAGGGACACGATCCACCCGAATGTCATGACCTACAGCGGCATGCACCAAGACCCGTGGTACCGCAAGAGTACGATCAACAACGTCGTCACCATCGAGTACCCGCAGCGTCCGCCGAATGATGACTACTACGCCGGCATCAAGCCGACTAGCAACAACTGCGACTGCTGGCCTCGCGTACTCTGGGCCGGTCGCTGGGGCCGATGGGAGAAAGGGGTGCTAGTGCACCATGTCTACCAACAGGTGAAAGATGCTCTGCTCCAAGTGTAGCGCGCCGGTCACGCCGGTCGTAGCGTTCGACATCGATGGCACGCTGGGAGACTTTCATATTCACTTCATCAGGTTTCTGGAGCGGTACATCAACTATGAAGGTAACCACTGCTGCGGCTACGACATCTACAAAGGTGACTCGCCGTTCTATGTTTGGGCGGACGCGATGTACAATATCGACTACCGCACCTGGCAGGACATCAAGCTCGCTTATCGCCAGGGTGCGCAGAAGCGCTCGATGCCGATCATCCCCGGCGCAGTCGAGGCTGTACACACTGCCGCGAGAGAGGGCTGTGAGATTTGGTTCACCACGACGCGGCCATACCTGCGACTCGACAACATCGATCCCGACACACGCTTCTGGCTCGACAAGGTGCTGGGAGTCGAGGATTTGTACAGTGGGATGATCTACGATGAGTTGAAGTATGATCGCTTCCGCGAGCTAGTCGATCCGCAGCGTGTCATCCTGATCGTTGAAGACCTAGCTGAAATGTACGACGCGGCAGCTGTCATCTTCGGCGAGGATGTGCCGGTGATAGTCGATTCAATTTACAACTCAGAGGCGCAGGACGCCATGATGCATAGAGTCTCTGACATGTACGCCCTGCCCGGACTAATCATGCAGCGAGCGAACCGATGGAGGATGCAGCATGGGGATAACATTCCAAGTTGACGAGGGTGAGAACCTAACAATGCCGCAGCAGTACATCCTACAGACGCTGCTCAAGGCATTCAACCTGATGCTAGAGCGCGAGAAGGTGTACGGTTCAGCTTGGACGCGCTACGGTGTCAATGACAAGGTCATGCATATCCGCGACATCACCTCTCGCGTCGAGCACCTGTCCACCATCGCGGCAGAGAAGGGCGATCCAGTCGCAAACAAGCTTGAGGATTTACTCCTCGATTTGATCAACTACAGCGCAATGGGAGCAGTCCAGACTTCGCAGGGGAAGTTTTCATGAGCCTGGGGCGGGCCTGTGAATGTGGATGTGGTGACCGTGGCTAAATCTTTCAAATCTGGGGCGGGACGCATTCGATACAGGTACACCAAACCCAAGGTCGAAGAAGGGGATTGGGCCGTAGAGGTAGGGTCGGACAACCCAACACCAAACCCCACGTCCCGCCCCAGTTGGGATGCTGAGGTCTATGACCCGCATATCCGCAACTTGGGGGAAACGAAGATCAGCGCCTTCAGCGGACGTGACCGGCTACGACAGGAGTGTAGTCATGAGCAACC
>Ga0306923_10000182_pt1 | contig 45081 bp, 39 predicted proteins | sample sta12Can44000108_FD_203841 | JGI IMG/M metagenome (GOLD analysis project Ga0306923, IMG submission 203841) | Lab enrichment of tropical soil microbial communities from Luquillo Experimental Forest, Puerto Rico - statanox.12C.anox.44.000.108 (v2)... | ecosystem: Environmental > Terrestrial >... | reverse complement strand
ACCTCGGCGTGGTCCCGCTCGACACGGATCTGCCACGCCGAGACGCGCGCCCGCGGGGCCGGCGCGGCGAGCTCGCCGGCGAGCCGCGCCAGGGCGGCGCCACGATCCTCGCCGCGGTCGCGGTAGTCGGGGGCCAGGAGCCGCCCGTACGCGTCGAGGTCTCTCCGTTCGACGGCGTCGCGCTGGCGGAACAGGACGAGCAGCACGCCCCGCAGCCGCTCGAACTGGTCCCCCTCCCCGCACCAGCGGGCGATGGCGCAGGGCCGCATGTGGAAGCGCTCGCGTCCGAGGTAGGCGAGCTTGGCCGACTCGTCGCGCCACACGACCCGCCCCTCGGCGGTGAGCATGGCCACCACCGTGGCCCTGCCGCGCTCCACGAGCGGCACCACGTCCTCGTACCGCGTCGAGTAGAGCTCCACCGTGCCGCCGGCGTGGAACCCGTAGACGTCGTCGAGGTGCGCCCGATCCTGTCCCGCCAACGCCTGCCGGATCTGCGTCTCGGGCGTCTCGAACGACGCGCCGAAGGAGGCGAGCCGGCCCCAGGAGAGCCACGCCGCGACCGCCGCCGCGAGCGCCAGCGCGGCCGGCACGAGGTAGGGCGCGCCGGTGCGGTAGCCGCGCTCGCGCCGACTCGAGACGCCGATGCGCGACAGATCGCCCGTCGTGCGACCGCGCCGCGCGGCCGGCCCGGAGCTACCGGAGCGAGGCAAGGAGCTTCTCCGCCTCCGCCCGCCGCGGGTCCTGCGGGTGCTTCACGATGAGCTGCTGCAGCGCCTGCTGCGCCCGGAATTTCTCGTCCACCTTGAGGTAGGCTTGCGCGAGCGCGTAGAGCGCCTCGGGCTCGCGCGGCGAGCCGGGGTAGTCGCGCACGAGCCCCTCGAGCCGGCCGGCCGCCCCCGTCCAGTGCCCGCGCTTCGCGTAGTACTCGGCCACGAACCACTCGTGGTCGGCGAGGAGCCCGCGCGCGCGCTCCAGCAGCTTCTCCGCCTCCGGGCGGTACTTCGAGGTGGGGTACTTCTGGACGAAGCTCGCGAGCTCCTTCGCCGCGTCCCGCACCTGGGTGAGGTCCTTCTCCGCTGGCGGCGGGAAGAGAAAGAAGTCGCTCGGGCCTTCCTTCCAGTGAGCGAGGCCGGCGCGGTAGGCGGCGTAGTCCGCCTCCTCGTGGTTCGGGTGCAGCTTCACGAACTGCTGGTACGCGTCGGCCGCCTCGATCATGTGGTCCTGATCGAACTTCGCGTCGGCGAGCCTGAGCTCGGCCAGCGCCGCGTACTTCGAGAACGGGTACTTCGTCTTCACGTGCTCGAAGTACCGCGCCGCCTCGACGTAGTTGTGGGTCCGCAGCTCCTCCATCCCGGCGCGGTAGTCCTCCTCGGCGTTCTTGCCGTACTTCCCGTCGCCTCCGAACGCGCCGTGCGCGCACGCCCCGAGGGCGAGCAGAAGGAGAGCGATCGTTCGCCGCCACGAGGGGGTCACGTGCATGGAGCGCGGAAGATAGCCGAAAAACGGCGGCGGCGCAGGCGGCGCGCGCGCCCGTCAGGCCTCGTCGTCCCAGCGGAGCGGGACGAGGCGGGCCACCGCGGAGGATGAGTAGCCGCGGCCGAGCAGGAACCGGGCGAGCCGCGCCCGTTCCCGATCGTCCATCCGCGCCAGCTCGCGCCCGCGCAGCTTCCGCGCGAGCGCCTCGCGGCACAACGCGAGCTCGGCGGGCTCGCCCTCGCGCCGCCCCTCCGTACGCTCCTCGGCCGCCTCGGCCACCGCGGCCCGGGCCCGAGCGGCGTCGATCCCGGCGGCGCGGAGCCGCTCTTCGGCCCGCCGCGGGCCGAGCCCCTGGGACGCGAGCAGCGCCCGCGCCCTGGCTCGCGCGTACGCGGCGTCGTCGAGGTACCCGAGCCGCCGCGCCCAGCCGAGGACCTCGTCCGCCTGGGCCTCGAACCCGGCCCGGGAGAGCCGCGCCCTGAGCTGCGCCTGGGTGCGCGCGTGAAAGGCGAGGACGCGGAGCGCGAGCGCCTTGGCGTCGTCGAGGGGGGAGGCCGACGGCGACTGTGACCCTGACCGCGAGCGCGACCCCGACCCCGACCGCGACCCCGACGCCGACCTCGACCTCGACCTCGACCTCGACCTCGACCGCGAACGCGAACGCGAGTCCGGCCCCGACCCCGACCTTCCGTTCACGTCAGAACCGCTCGATCTGGAAATCGTCCTCGGCGGGCGCGGCGACGGCGGGCGCGGTGAGGACGGGCGGCCTCCTCGGCGGTGGCGTCGTCGCGGGACGCGCCGCCGCGCTCGGAGTCGCGGCAGCCGTGGGCGCGGCGCCAGGTCGCGCGGGCGGGACCGCCTCGGCGCGGCCTTCGAAGCCGTCCCACTTCGAGTCACTCGTGCCGGAGATGCCCGAGACGCGGAGCGCGAAGTCGTCGGCGTTGGTGGCCTGCCGCAGCGCCTCCTCGTACGTGATCATGCCCGACTTCAGCAGCCACATGAGCGACTGGTCGAACGTCTGCATGCCGTAGGAGACGTTGCCCTGCGCGATCGCGTCGGGGATCTCCTTCGTCCGGTCCTTGTCCTCGATGAGCTCGCGGACTCGGGCGGTGGCGAGGAGGACCTCGGTGGCGGGGACGCGCCCCTTGCCGTCCGCGCGCGGCACGAGCCGCTGGCTCACGACGCCCTTCAGCACGGAGCTGAGCTGGAGCCGGACCTGCTTCTGCTGGTAGGGCGGGAACGCGGAGATGATGCGGTTGATGGTCTCGGTCGCGTCGAGCGTGTGGAGGGTCGACATGACGAGGTGGCCGGTCTCGGCCGCGGTGAGCGCGGTCTCGATCGTCTCGAGGTCGCGCATCTCGCCGACCAGGATGACGTCCGGGTCTTGCCGCAGCGCGCTCTTCAGCGCCTGCCCGAAGCTCATCGTGTCGACGCCCACCTCGCGCTGGTTCACGATCGACCGCTTGTCGCGGATGAGGAACTCGATCGGATCCTCGATCGTCATGATGTGGCAGGTCTCGGTCGCGTTGACGTGATCGATCATCGCCGCGAGCGTCGTCGACTTGCCGGAGCCGGTCGTCCCGGTGACGAGGATGAGACCGCGCTGCTCACCCGCCAGCTTCTCGATCACCTTCGGCAGCATGAGCTGCTCGATCGTCTGGATCTTGAACGGGATGACGCGGAAGACGGCGCCCACCGTGCCGCGCTGCTGGAAGATGTTGACGCGGAACCGGCCCAGGCCCGGGACCCCGTAGGCGAGATCGACCTCGTTCGTCTGCTTGAACTTCTCCCTCTGGAAGTCGCTCATGGTGCCGAGCGCCATCCGCGCCACCTCCTCCGGAGGGAGGCGGCGGTCGTCCTTGAGCGGCACGAGGCGCCCATCCACCCGGAACATCGGCGGTAGACCCGCCTTGAGGTGGATGTCGCTCGCGTTCGCCCGCAGCGCGATCTGCAGGATCTCGTTCAGCTCCATGGCACGCAGAGCGTATCACCGGGCAGGCGAGCGCCGAAATGGGCGGCTGAGGAGCGGGAGCGCGCACCTTGTGGCACGAGTGGTGAACGGGCACACCGGGATTGAGCGCGCCAAAACGAAACGGCCGACCCAAGGAGGGCCGGCCGTCGTGCTCTGTAGCCGGTGAGGATCGGCCGGGCACATTTCGCTTCGCGAAAAGTGCCTCGGCCGGACGTCGAAAGCCGGCTAGCGCTTCGAGAACTGGAACCGCTTGCGGGCGCCGGGGCGGCCGTACTTCTTGCGCTCGACCGCGCGCGCGTCGCGGGTCACGAAGCCGGCCTTCTTGAGGATCGGCCGGTACTCCGGGTTGAGCTCCATGAGCGCGCGGGTGATGCCGTGGCGGATCGCGCCGGCCTGCCCGGAGAGCCCGCCGCCGTTCGCGGTGACGAGCACGTCGAGCTTGCCCATCTGGTCGACGATCTTGAGCGGCTCGACCAGGATCATCTTCGACGTCTCTCGGCCGAAGTAGGCGTCCATGGTGCGGCCGTTGATGGTGATGTTGCCCGTGCCGGGCGTGAGCCTCACGCGGGCAACGGACTCCTTGCGACGGCCGACGGAGATGGGGAGCTGGGGCATCTGATCCTCTTACAGCGAGAGCGCGAGCTTCTCGGGCTTCTGGGCGGCGTGCGGGTGCTCGGCGCCGGCGTAGACCTTGAGCTTGCGCATCATGTCGCGGCCGAGCGCGGAGCGCGGCAGCATGCGCCGCACCGCGTTCAGGAAGATGGCGTCCGGGTGCCGGGCGCGGAGCTTGTGCGGAGGCGTGAGCTTGGCGCCACCCGGGTGCATGGTGTGCGTGAAGTACAGCTTCTCCGTCTCCTTCTTGCCGGTGAAGCGCACCTTCTCCGCGTTCAGCACCACGACGAAGTCGCCGACGTCCATCGAGGGCGTGTAGCTGGGCTTGTGCTTGCCCTTGAGGATGCTCGCGACCTGGCTCGCGGCGCGGCCGACGGGGGCGTCGGCGACGTCCACGACCCACCACTTCCTGCCCTGGAGGGCCTCGCTCTTGGTCGCGCTGTGGGTGCCGTTGTGCATGGAAAAACCTACGGGTGTCCGAAATTTGGAAATGCGCCTTTTAGAGGAGGGCGCGCGGGTTGTCAAGGGACACGCGGTCAGCCGCGGGCGAAGCGCGCCTTGAGCGCGGCGAGCACCTCGGACGACCGAGCAGCCACCACTTCCGGCGGCTGCACGTCCTTCGCCGGGTCGTATAGCACGAATGCGCCCTCGGGGAGATCCTGCAAAAACCGGCTCGGCGTCCGCGGCTCGAGCTTGCCCCGCTTGGTGCGCGCCTGGGCCCGGGTGAGGTGCAGCTCCTCCCGGGCGCGCGTGATGCCGACGTACGCGAGCCGGCGCTCCTCGTCGAGGTCGCGCGCCTCGCCCTGGATGCCGGAGCAGGGGAGCAGATCCTCCTCGACCCCGATCAGGAACACCACCGGGAACTCGAGCCCCTTCGCCGCGTGGAGGCTCATGAGCGCCACGCCGTCGCGCTCGTCCTCGTCCTCGTCCTGGCGCGAGTCGAGCGCGAGCTTCGCGAGGTAGTTGGGGAGGGTCGGCTTCTTGCCGGTGCGCGACGCCCACCCCTCGATCGAGCGGAGCATGCTCTCGATCGCCTCGACCTTGCGCTGCGCCGCCTCGGCCGACTTCACGCCGGCGCGGGCGTGCGCGTACAGGTCCACCTCGGCCACGAGCCGCCGCGCCACCTCCCCGATCGGCTGGCGGTCGAACGCGAACGCGTACCGGTCGACGAGGTCCACGAAGGCGAGCATGCGGTCGGCGGCGCCGCGGGGCAGGTCCGGCACCTCGCCCGAGCGCCGGAGCGCCTCGAAGAGAGGCACGCCGCGGGCGGTGGCGAAGGCGTAGACGCGCTCCAGCGTCGCGTCTCCGAGGCCGCGCGCCGGCACGTTCACGATCCGCGACAGCGAGACGTCGTCCTCGCGCTGGACGCACACCTTGAGGTAGGCGAGGAGGTCGCGCACCTCGGCCCGGTCGAAGAAGGCCGGCCCGCCGCTGACGCGGTACGGGACGGAGGCCTCGCGGAGCGCCTCCTCGATCGGCCGGGACTGCGCGTTGAGGCGGTACAGCACCGCGAAGTGCGACCAGGGCCGGCCCTCGGCACGCCCGCGCACGATCCGATCGGCGACGTGGCGCGCCTCCTCCTCCTCGCCCGCCAGCGCGGCCACCTTGACCGGCGCGCCCTCCCCGGCCGAGGTCCAGAGCTGCTTCGACTTACGGTGCGGGTTCTTGGCGATCACGCCGTTGGCGCAGGCGAGGATGCGACCCGTCGAGCGGTAGTTCTGCTCGAGGCGCACCTCCTTCGCGCCGGGGAAGTGGCGGTCGAAGCGGAGGATGTTCTTCACCTCCGCGCCGCGCCAGCCGTAGATGGCCTGGTCGTCGTCCCCCACGGCGCACACGTTCCGCCGCTCGCCGGCGAGCAGCTTCAGGAGCTCGAGCTGGCAGCGGTTCGTGTCCTGATACTCGTCGACGAGCAGGTATCGGAACCGCTCCTGGTACTTGGCCCGCAGCGCCGCGTCCGAGCGCAGGAGCTCGACGGGAAGCGCGATGAGGTCGTCGAAGTCGACCGCCCGCTGCGCCCGGAGCCCCGCCTGGTACCGTGGAAAGACCTCCGCCGCGACGAGGTCGTAGTCGTCGCCCTGTCCCTCCGGGCGCACCTTCACGCCCTTCTGCAGCGCGTTCTTGGCGGACGAGACGAGGAAGAGCACGCGCCGCGCGTCGAAGGCGCGATCGTCGACGTTCACCTCGCGCATGCATCGCTTCACGAGCGCGGCCTGGTCGCCCGCGTCGCAGATCCCGAAGCGGCGCGGCAGCCCAGCCGCGCGGTGCTCCTGCTGGAGGAGCCACAGCCCGAAGCTGTGGAAGGTGGAGACGAAGACGGCGCGGCCGGGGGGGCCGGCCAGCGCGCACACCCGCTCCTTCATCTCCTCGGCGGCCTTGTTCGTGAACGTGACCGCGAGGACGCGCTCCGGCTGGACGCCCTGAACGAGCAGCCACGCCACCCGGTGCGCGATGACGCGCGTCTTCCCCGAGCCGGCGCCGGCCAGCACGAGCAACGGCCCCTCCGTGGTCGTGACCGCCTCGCGCTGCGGCGCGTTCAGGGTGGAGAGATCGATCACGGGGGGCGGGTTCTCGCACCGGCGCGTCGGACGGGCAAGAGTTGACTTGCGGGGCGACGGCGGGGGACGAGCCCCCGCCCTACGGTCCGGGGGTCCCTCGTGCACGCCCCCGCGACCGCGACCCTTCCCGTTCGCCCTGAGCGTAGCGGCGCCGCAGGCGAGGCGAAGTCGAAGGGCAACGGCAATCGCGTCCTCGACCGCGCCCGATCACTCCCGCTTCAGCACCAGCAGGCGACAGCTCCTGGCGAGCGGCGCGTCCTCCACCGGCGCGAAGCCGTGTCTCGCAGCCGTGGCCCGCACCTCGGCGAGCGGCGCGTCGAGGGGAGCGCGCGCGAGGCCGACCACCACGAGCGGTCCACCTGGCGGCAAGGCGGCGGAGGCGCCGGCCAGGAGCGCCTCGGCCGCGCCCTGCCCGGCGAGGTGGAGGACGTTGACCACCACCACGGCGTCGCAGGGCTGGAGCCGCCAGGCCGGAGCGCGCAGGTCGAGCGCCAGCGGCGGCAGCACGTTCCGCAGCCCCGCGCGCGCGACCCAGCCCTCGACGCTGGCGCGGCTCGCCGGGTCCGGGTCAGAGGGCTGCCAGGTGAGGCGCGGCAGCCGCGCCGCGACGTAGGCGGCCAGCTCGCCCGTCCCGCTGCCGAGCTCCAGGACGCGCGCCGCCGGCGGCAGGAGGCGGCGCAGCGCGCCGGTGAGCGCGGGCGCGAGCTCGGCGGCGAGCCGAGCGTGACGCAGGATCACGACGCCGCTCGGCGTAAGATGTCGCCGCGATGATCGCCTTCCTCGCGCTCGCGACCGCCCTCTCCGCCGCGGCGGTCCCCTCCGTGGAGCTCGCGCCGCGGCACGCGCGCCCCGGCGACGCCTTCCTCGTCGTCGTGCGCGGCGAGCTGGCAGCAGCCCCGACCGGCGCCGTGGCGGGCCGGGACCTCGCCTTCTTCCGCGGCCGGGCCGCCCAGATCGCGGTGGCAGGCCTCCCGGTCGAGACGCCGGCCGGCCCGCTCGACGTCACCGTCTGGGCCGAGGCGGAGGGCGGCGGCGAGCACAGCCCGCTCCCGCTGCACGCCACGCTCGACGTCGCGGCGCCGGAGTTCCCGCACCGGGAGCTCAGGGTGCAGCGCGAGTACGTGACGCCGCCCGCTCACGAGGTGCAGCGGCGCATCGAGGAGGACCGCTCCGCCTTCGCGCGCGCCTTCGCCCAGCCCGAGGCCCCGCCACTGTTCCGCCGCCCCTTCGCATGGCCACGGCGAGCCCGGGTCACCGCCGGCTACGGCGAGGAGCGCACGCTCAACGGGGTGAAGCCCTCGCAGCACTACGGGCTCGACCTGGCCGGCCGCGTCGGCGCGCCGGTGGCCGCGTCCAACGACGGCCGGGTCGTGCTCGTGCGCGACTGCTGGGCCTCCGGGAAGACCGTCATCCTCTGGCACGGCGCCGGCCTCTACACCACCTACTTTCACCTGTCGCGCAGCGCGGTCACCGAGGGCCAGCTCGTGCGGCGCGGCCAGCGCCTGGGGCAGGTCGGCGCGACCGGGCGGGTGAGCGGCCCCCACCTGCACTGGGGCGTCCGCGTGGGCGACCTGTACGTCGACCCGCGCTCGATCCTGCAGCTGCGCTGGGGCTGGTAGCGCCGGAACCGGCGCGGTCCCTGGCGCGGCGCCGCTCACGTCACGCCGCGGGCGGCGCGCGCCTGCGCCAGCACCGCCATGAGCTCGGGGTGGAGCGGCCGGTTGGCGGCGCAGATCTCGCCCGAGGTCAGCATCGCGTCCCCGCCGCCGAAGTCGGTGACGACGCCGCCCGCCTCGCGGACCAGCAGGATGCCCGGAGCGAGGTCCCACGGCTTGAGCTTCATCTCCCAGAACCCGTCGAACCGGCCGCAGGCGACGTAGGCGAGGTCGAGCGCGGCGCTCCCCATGCGCCGGATGGCGCGGGCGCGCTTCAGGTACGCGCCGAACAGGCTCAGCGGCTCGTCCGGGTTCTGGTGGATGTCGTAGGGGAAGCCGGTGCAGAGGAGGGCGCGCCCCAGCTCCGCCTGCTCCGAGCTGGCGATGCGCTCGCCGCCGAGCCAGGCGCCCTCGCCGCGCGCGGCGACGAACAGCTCGTCGCGGAGCGGATCGTAGGTGGCTCCGGCGAGGAGCCCGCGCTCGTCCTCGACCCCGACGTTCACCGCGAAGTGCGGGAGGCCGTGGGCGTAGTTGGTCGTGCCATCGAGCGGGTCGACGATGAAGCGCAGGCGGGCCCCGGCCGTCCCCGACGCGCCCGACTCCTCCGCCAGGACCGCCGTCCCCGGGCAGCGCGCGGCCAGGAACTCGAGCAGCGCGGCCTCGCTCGCGTGATCCGCGTCCGTGACGAGGTCGATGCCCCCCTTGTAGGAGATGGTTCGCCCCCGACCGAACTTCTCGCGCAGCACCGCCCCGCCCCGCCGGGCCGCCTCCGCACAGACCCCCTCGAGCTCCTTCGCCTCGGACATTCGGTTCACCCGCGCAACATAGGTGGTTGATACAATATGCGCCATGTACTGGGCCCTGGCCGTGTTGCGGACCGTGTTCCTCGTCTTCATCGTGGGCTTCACCATCCGCGCCATGCCGGTCTTCACCAGCGTGGCGAACACGTTCGACGAGCAGTACGCGCGCTGCTCTGCGAGCCTCAACATGGTCATGCGGGCGGCGTGGATCGCGGTCGCCTGGATCGCGCTGGAGACGATCCTCGGCTGGATCCTGGTCCGGCGGAGGCGGCGTCCGACCGCCCCGGCCGCCGCCGCGACGCCTCCACCGCCGCAAGGGTGAGGAGGGGGCGCTCGTGCCCCCGCGCCTCGTCCACCAGCTCCGCAACCGCCTGACCCGGCGCGCCCTGCCGGTCTGGTATTCCCCCGCCTACCGGCTCCCCATGAGCGGGATCAGCGCGGCGGTCGGGCTCGAGCCGCGGCGCGCCGACTTCGTCTGCTGGTGGCTCGTCGAAAGCCGCGCGCTCGCCCCGAGCAGCCTGCGCACCCCGCGGCGCGTCACCTGGGACGACCTCGACCGCGTCCACACGCTCGAGCTCCTGGAATCGCTCGGCCGCCCCGAGACCCTGGCGCGCATCTTCGCGGTCGACCCGTCCGACGTGCCGGTCGACGAGCTCATGACGACGGTCCGCCTCGCCTGCGGCGGCACCGTCGAGGCCGCGCGCGAGGCGCTTCGGCGGCGCGGCCCCACCCTCAACCTGCAGGGCGGCTTCCACCACGCCGGGCCGGGGTCGGCCGGCGGCTTCTGCCCGGTGAACGACGTGGCCGTCGCGCTCGCCGCGCTGCGCGCGGAGGGGTTCGGCGGGCGCGTCGTGGTTCTCGACCTCGACGCGCACCCCCCCGACGGCGTCGCCGCCTGCCTCGCGCACGACCCGTCGGCGTGGATCGGCTCCATCTCCGGATCGGACTGGGGGCCTTTGCCCGGGGTCGACGAGACGGTGCTCCGCGAGGGTGCCTCCGATACGCTGTACCTCTCCGCGCTCTCAGGGCTGCTCGGCCGCATGCCGCGCCCCGCGCTCGCGTTCGTGATGGCCGGCGGCGACGTGCTGCGGAGCGATCGCTTCGGGCGACTCGGGCTCACGCTCTCGGGCGCGCGCCGCCGCGACGCGGCCGTGGCGCATGCGCTCGAGGGCGTGCCTTCGGTCTGGCTGCCCGCGGGCGGCTACAGTCGCGATGCCTGGCGCGTGTTGGCCGGCACGGGGATGATGCTCGCCGCGCGCTCCGAGGCGCCCATCCCGGCGCGCTACGACCCGCTCGGCCACCGCTTCAGTGGCATCTTCGCGCAGCTCTCCGCCGATGAGCTGGGCGAGACGGAGTTCAGCACGGCCGATCTGGAGGAGGCGCTCGGGCTCCAGCGCCAGAGCGGCCGGCGGCTGTTCCTCGGGTACTACACCGCCGCAGGGATGGAGCAGGTGTTCCACCGCTACGGGCTCCTCGAGCACCTGCGCCGGCTCGGGTACGGGAGCTTCAGGGTCGCGCTCGACCGCGACGGGACCGGTGAGCGGCTGCGCCTTTACGGCGAGGCGGATGGGCGCGAGCACCTCCTCCTCGAGATGGTGCTCGAGAAGCGGCGCGTGCTGGGCTCGGACGTGCTCTACGTCCACTGGCTCTCGCTGCGCCACCCCCGCGCGCAGTTCAGCGCGCTCCGGCCGAGGTTGCCGGGGCAGGACGTGCCGGGCCTGGGGATGGCGCTGGAGCTGGGCGAGCTGCTTGCTGCGATGGCTCGCCGGCTCGACCTGGCGGGCGTCGTCTTCCGACCGGCCCACTTCCACACCGCGTTCTCGGCGCGGCACCACTTCGCCTTCGTCGATCCCGTCCGCCAGGGCCGGTTCGAGGCGCTCGTGCGCGATCTCTCGCACCTGCCGCTGGTCGCCGCGACCGAGGCGGTCGCCGACGGGCGCGTCATGCTCGACGGCGAGCCGTACGCCTGGGAGGCCGACGAGATGGCGTTCTGGTTGAAGCACCCGCCGGAGGACGGGCGCGCGGAGGCGGTGTCGCGCGAGCGCGAGCGGTGCCGGTACACGGTGCGCCCGCGGTAGCGCCGAGCGGCGCCATGCCGTCAGGCCCTGCTCTCGCAGGGTTGTTCAAAATGCCCGGGACCGAGCCAGGCGAGCGAGACGCAACACCCACACCGCGCATGATCGAAGCGCGGCGCGGGTGCCCGGCTAGGCGCGACGACCGAGCATAGCCGTAGGCTATGTGAGGGAGGAGCAACGAAGCGATGCGCCGCGGATCGCTCGCCGCGGCGACGGGACGGGCGTTTTGGACAACCCTCTCAAGGCTCGGCGAGCAGCGCCTCGACCTCGCGCCGCTCCAGGTCGATGCGGCCCTGGTCCCACCCCTGGTGCACGTGACGGATGATCCCGGCGCGGTCGACGACCAGCGTCGCGGGCATGGTGGTCACGTCGAATCCGGCGACGAGCACGGCCCCCTTGTCCCAGAGCACAGGGAACGCGACGGGGTTCTTGGACAGGAAGCGCGCGATCTGATCGCGGTCCTCGTCGATGGAGACCGCATAGACGGAGAGGCCGCGCGGCCCGAGCTCGCGCGCGAGCGCGTCGAGCGCCGGCAGCGCCTCCCGGCACGGCTCGCACCAGGTCGCCCAAAAATCGACGATGCGTACGCGCCCGCGCTCCGCGGCGACGTCGACCTGCCGCCCGCCGAGATCGGGCGCGGCGAGGGTGAGCGTCCGACCCACGTCGCTCGACCTCCGCTCCGCTCCACGCTGAGTCACACACCCCACGGTGGCGACGGCGGCGAGCGCCAGCGCCCCATAGAGGGCTGAGAACACAGGAACCCTGGCGCGGACCTTCACGACCACATGTTAGCGCGAACCCATGGGTCACGCCCTGAGAATTCGTGAGGAATCACGCCGTTGTTTGATTTCGGTCAGGAACCAATCAGCTTCACTATGCGATGGTCCGACCCTCCCGGGCCGGAGCAAGCGCTCGCTTCACGTTCCGCGCTGAAGACCCGGTCGAGGAGAGCTGGAAGGACGACGACATCAAGGTGAGTCAGCGAGCTCCTGGAGGGGGCCTCCTCGCGCAGCGATGACTGCACCGACCCGTAGTGAGGAACGACCGATGACGAACCGGCTTCGACTCATGGTGTTCGCCGCCGCGCTCGCGCTCGCCGGCGCCGCCCGCGCCGACACGGTGCGGGCCAGCTCGACCACCATGCTGCTCGCCAGGCAGGACTTCCGCGACGGCAGCACCATCACCGCGGTGCCCGTCTACGAGCTCATCGACGTCAACGCGAGCGACATGCACACGCGTTACGCGGACTTCGAGGTGGCGCTCTCGACCTGGGGGTCGATCGATCTCGCGGACAAGCGCTTCTGGCAGAACGGCGCCTCCGTCGACAGCCGCTTCACCGGCGACGTGAACGTCGGGTTCGTCCGCGCCGACCTCCTGAACCACGCCCTCACGCTCCGCCTCGGCCGGCAGATGATCGCCGACGGGACGTCGCGCATGGTCCAGATCGACGGCGCCGCCGCCGAGGTGCGGCTCCCCGCCAACTTCGGGCTGACCGGCTACGCCGGCTCGCCGGTCGCGCCCCGCTTCAGCACCCGCGGCGGCACCGAGGTCGTGGGCAACCTGGCCGCCACCTTCACCACGGGCGGGCGCGCCTACTGGCGCTACCCCGGCCTGCTCGACCTGGGCGCGTCCGTCGTGATGGCCACCAACGGCGGCGACCCCGCCCGGCAGGACGTGGGCGTCGACTTCAAGCTCACGCCTCACCACCTCATCGTGCTGACCGGGTCCGGCTTCTGGAGCCTGTACGAGGACCGGATCGGCGAGGCGGCCGTCGCGGCGCAGGTCTTCCCCGTCCACCACCTCGACGTGACGGTCGATTACCGGCACGTCGAGCCCGACCTGTTCCTGTCCCGCAACTCGATCCTGGCCGTGTTCGCGGCCGACAAGCGCAATGACGTGGGCGGCGCGGTGCACTACGGCGGCATCAAGTTCGTCTCCCTCGACGCCGACTACCACTACCTCATCGAGGACGCGGGGCACGGCCACTGGGCGCGCCTCAAGGGCACCGCTCATCCCTCCGTCTCCAGCACCGCCGGAGTGGAGCTCAGCTACCTCAAGAACGCCGCCTCGGTGGACAACGGCTACAAGCAGGCCCGGCTCTTCGGCGCCGTCGAGCTCTACAAGGTGACCGGGACGCTCGACCTCAACGGTTACTTCTACGACGGGGCGATCAACGGCGAGAAGAAGTCGCTCCTCGCCACCGCCACCATCGCCTACCCGCTCTGGCGCGGCTGGCGCGCCACGCTGGCCGGATCGGCCGGGACCACGCCTTACATGGAAAGCCAGTTCGACCTCATGGCCAAGCTCGTCTACGACCAGATCTACGCGGTCCGGGAGGTGCAGTAATGAAGACCTTCCGCACGCTGATGGTCGCCTGCCTCGCCGGCGGCCTCGTCGCGGGGTGCAAGAACGCCCGCCCCGTCTCGAGCGACACGCATGAGGCCGCGCGATCCAGCCTCTTCACCCACGAGAAGCACGGCGGCTTCGACTGCGTCGACTGCCACACCGGGATTCCCAAGGCGCAGAAGCTCGGTGAGGCGAAGCTGCCGGCCATCGTGAAGTGCGAGGAGTGCCACCCGGACATCGCCAACCCGACCGACGAGACGACGCGCAAGGCCGCCGCGGCTGCCGCCGCGCTCGGGCGCGCGCAGACGCGCGAGTACCAGATCACCTTCAACCACGAAGATCACCTGAAGCGGATCAAGACGAAGGAGGTCAACCAGGCCTGCGCCTGGTGTCACAAGGAGCTCCCCGAGGCCGGGCAGGTCCGCGACGTGACGCCTCCGATGTCGACCTGCACCGCGTGCCACCATCACGAGGAGGACGTCGCGAAGGCGAAGTGCGCGCCCTGCCACGTGAGCCTGCGCCGATACTCGCTGAAGCCCATCGAGGCGCTGGCGGCCATGTCGCACCAGGGCAACTGGATCCGCGAGCACAGCAACGCCGCCAAGAACGGCGCCGAGACCTGCGCGCAGTGCCACGACCAGACCTACTGCGCGAACTGCCACGCCACCGCGACGCTGCCGTTCCGACCCGAGATCCGGTTCCCGGAGAACGTCCAGGCCGACTTCATCCACCGCGGTGACTACGTCTCGCGCCACCAGATCGAGGTGGCGGCCGACCCCGCCAGCTGCCGGAAGTGCCACGGCAGCTTCTTCTGCGACAGCTGCCACACGGCCCAGAACGTGTCGCCCCGCAACCGGTTCTCCGGCGGCACCCCGCGGAACCCGCACCCCATCGGCTGGGCCAACGACACCAGCAAGGGCATCGAGTTCCACGGCACCGCCGCGCGCAACAACATCGTCGCGTGCGCCGGCTGCCACGACCAGGGCCCCGCCGCGATCTGCGTGAACTGTCACCGGGTGCCCGGCATCGCCAACGTGAACATCCACCCGAGCAGCTTCCTCTCGAAGCACAAGCACGACGACATCCGCCACAACGGGATGTGCCTGGCCTGCCACACGAACCCGTAGGCCTCGTCGAGCGCTGAAGTCCCGGGGCCCCGGCCGCAAGGCCGGGGCTCTTCTGTTACTCGCGGAGCGTGCCCCTCTCCCCGTCCCTCTCCCCGCTGCGCGGGGCGAGGGTGACGAGACGCGCTGGCGCCGGCCCCCTAGCGCGCGATGAAGGCGATGCGGTCGGAGGCCGCCTCCGCAGCGCCGCCCACGAGGACCTCGGCCGCGCGGCCGCGCCTCGCGCCCGACGTGCGGCCGGCGAACTGTCCGAGCGAGCGCGCGTCATATTGCGCGCGACGTGCCCGTAAGCGAGCGAGTTTTCGCCGGCCGCCGACGGGGACCGCGCCGCGCGGCCGTGCCACGCGTCACCCGTGCGGCGCGAGGACCAGCGGCCGGAGACCGCAGCCGCCGCGCACACTCGCGCGCGAGTGCGCGGTTACTCCGACCTGGTCAGCGCCCCCAGGGCCCCGAGCAGCTTGTCCCAGACCCCCCCGAAGGCGCCGTTCGACATCGCGACCACCACGTCCCCTTCCCTCGCGCTCTTCACGACCCCGGCGACGATCTCCTCGACGGTGGCGCAGGCGTGCGCCGGCGGCCCCGAGGCGGAGATCTCGCGCGCGAGCCGGTCGACGTCGAGCCGCTCCGCCTCCGGCACGCGGTCCGTCGGCGCCGGGCGCAGGATGAACACCTCGGACGCGCACGGCCAGGCGGTCACGTACTCGCGCTGGTGGAGGTTGCGCCGGCTCGTGTTCGAGCGCGGCTCGAAGCAGGCCAGGATGCGTCCCCGCGGAAACGTGCCGCGGACCGCCTGCAGCGTCTTCGCGACCGCCGTCGGGTGGTGAGCGAAGTCGTCCAGCACCGTCACGCCGCCCGCGATCCCCCGCACCTCCTGCCGCCGCTTGACGCCTCGAAAATCCGCGAAGCCGGCGGCGATCTCCTGCGGGGAGAGGCCGAGCCGCGCCGCTGCCGCCGCAACCCCCAGGGCGTTCTCCACGTTGTGAGCGCCTCCCACCGCCAGCCGCGCCCGCACCAGGGTGCGCCCGCCGCGGACGAGGTCGAAGTGCGCACCATCCGGGTGCAGCTCGAGTCCACGCGCCTCCCAGTCTGCCGCACGCCCGACCGCGTAGGTCTCGACCGTACAGCGCGCGCGCCGGGCGATGCGCAGGACGCTGTCGTAGGCGGCACAGGCGGCCAGGAACCCGTCCGCCGGCAGGATGTCGACGAACCGCTCGTAGGCGCTCTCGTAGTGCGCCTCGTCGCGGTAGATGTCGGCGTGGTCGAGCTCGCAGCTCGTGAAGATGGCCGTGCGCGGGTGGTAGTGGAGAAACTTCGGGCCCTTGTCGAAGTAGGCCGTGTCGTACTCGTCGCCCTCCACCGCGAAGTGAGGCCCCGCTCCGAGCCGGAAGTTCGACTCGAAGTCGCGCGTGACGCCGCCCACCAGGAAGGAGGGGTCGCGACCGGCGTGGTGGAGCAGCGCGCCCATCATGGCGGTGGTGGTGGTCTTGCCGTGCGTGCCGACCACCACCACGCCGTGCCGGGGCGCGATGAAGAGATCCCCCAGCGCCTGCGGGAACGAGACGTGCGGGAGCCCGCGCTCGCGCATGGCGGTCGCCTCGGGGTTCACCGCGCGGACGACGTTCCCCACGACCACCAGGTCGGGCCGCGCGCGGTCCAGGTTCGCGGGCGCGTACGGCGTCATGACGTCGATGCCCCACTTCTCGAGCTGCGTCGACATCGGCGGGTAGACGTTCTCGTCCGAGCCGGTCACCTCGTATCCGGCCGCCTTCAGCATCCCGGCGAAGCTGCCCATGCCGGTACCGGCCACGCCGATGAGGTGGATCCGCTTCACGCCCGTGTAGTCCATCGAACCTGCTGACCCTCGTCTCTCGAAGAAATCCCGACCACGACCACGACCACGACCTCGGACGGCGACCGCGACCTCGAACGCGAACGCTCAGATTCCCAGCGCTTCCGCCACCGTGTCATGGAACCGGGCGCGGAACTCCTTCAGGCGCGCCTTGTCCGGTCCGTCCGGGTGGACGTGGTTGGTGAGGAGCGCGCAGGCGACCTCCTGGTCGAGGTCGAGCCACAGCGAGCAACCGGTGAAGCCGAGGTGGCCGATCGCGCCGCGAGGACCGCGGCCGAGCCGTCCTCCGAGCGACGAGCCCTCGCGCGAGGGCGTGTCCCAACCCAGCGCCCGCTCGCTGCCCGGCTGGCGCGCCGCGAAGAGGGACGCGGTGGCGGCGGAGAGCCAGCGCGAGCGGCCGGCCAGCGCGTCGAGCCAGGCCTGGCCCAGCGCCGCCACCTCCTCGGCCGTCGAGAAGAGCCCGGCGTGTCCGGCGACGCCCCCCATGGCGAACGCGTTGTCGTCGTCGACCGCGCCGGCGATGACCCCGCGCGCCGGCGTGCGGCGGGTCGCGGCGAAATCGTGCCGGGCGCGGCGCTCGACCACCGCCGCGCTTCCCTCGCGCAAGAAGAACGTCGCCCCGAGCCCGATCGGCTGCGCCACTCGCTCGTCGAAGGCGGCGTCGAGGGGCGCGCCCCCACACCGCTCGACCGCCGCGCCGAGCAGGATGAAGCCGAGGTCGGAGTACGCGACGCGCGATCCGGGGGCGGCCTCGAGCGGCGTCGCGGCCGCCGCGGCGAGGACGTCCTCCCCTCGCCGCGCGCCCGCGTGCAGCGGGAGCCAGGCGGGGAGCCCGCTGGCGTGAGCGAGCAGCTGCCGGACCGTCACCGACGCCTTGTCGGCGGGGAGCTCGGGCAGCCACCTCGCCGCCGGCGCGTCGACCTCGAGCGCGCGAGCATCGACGAGCAGCGCCGCGAGCGACGTGGTCGCCATGACCTTCGTGAGCGACGCGACGTCGAACACCGTGCGGGCGTCGACCACGCGCCGCCCCGGGACGATCTGCGCCTCGCCGTGGATGCTCGCATGGACGGTTCGTCCGCGCTGCCGCACGGTGGCCGAGAGCGCGGGCGCGAGCCCTTCGCGGCAGGCGCTCTCGAGGAGGACCGCGACCGGCTCCAGGCGCGAAGGGCTCACGCGGCGGGTCCCTGATCGAACAGCAGCCGCGGCGGACCCTCCTCGCCGGGACCCGGCGCCACCACCGTCACCACCGAACCGAGGGGAAGGGCGAGGTTGTGGTCGGCGTGACCCGCCGCGACCCCCTCGATGGCCGGGACGCCGAGCGCGTGGACCAGGTCGCGCACGACCTCGGCGCCGGTCAGCCCATCGGCGTCACAGGCCGTGAGGTGCCCCACGCACACGGCGCGCACGCCGTCGAGCGCGCCGCCGAGCCGGAGCTGGGTCAGGTACCGGTCGAGCCGGTACGGCTTCTCGGCCACGTCCTCGAAGAAGAGCACCGCCCCCTGGAGCGACGGCAGCCACGGCGTGCCGCACAGGTGCGCGAGCATCGTGAGCGAGCCGCCGAGGAGCGTCCCGGAGGCGCGCCCGGGCCGGATGACGCCGGTCCCGAGGCATCCTTGCCCCGGCCGAACCGAGCCCGCCCGCGCCGCGTCGCTCGACCCGAAGAGCAGCGCCCGGAGGTGCTCCAGCGCCTCCGGCGTGGCGCATCCGAGCGTGGTGACGAGCGGCGCGTGGAGGGTGACGAGGCCCGCCCGGTTGAGCGCGGCGTGCAGGACCGTCACGTCGGAGAAGCCGACCACCCACTTCGGCGGATGCAGTAGGCGCGCCGCCTCGAGCCGCGGGAGCAGGTGCATCGCCCCGTAGCCGCCGCGGGCGCAAAAGATGGCCTTGGCGTCGAGGTCGCTCGCCGCCTCGCGCCACTCGGCCAGGCGCCGGGCGTCGTCGCCGGCGAGGTAGCCACGGCGGGCGACCACGTCCGATCGCATGCGGACCTCGAGGCCCATGACGTCCCGCAGCACGGCTACCCCGCGCGCCAGCTTGTCGGGATCGACCGGGCCGGAGGGCGCGATGACGTGGACGACGTCGCCGGGGTGGAGGAGCGGGGGCCGGATCAAGGCGGGGGCAGAATATCCCCCCCGGCGGCCGGGAGCGACCCCATCCGGTGCCCTCAGGGTCGTTGACACCTCCCGCAAATCATCTCTACGTAACTCTGACCTTTTCCACTAGTCTGACTATTTCACTTTCTCCAAGAGGAGTTCCGAGATGAGTGAGAAGCGCCCCGTCCTCGAAGGCGAAGTCTTCTACCCCTCGGCGGAGGTGGTGGCGAGCGCGCGGGTCAAGGACTGGGACGCGACGGCGAAGCGGGCGAGCGCCGATCTGGAGGGCTTCTGGGGCGCGGAGGCCGAGGAGCTCGAGTGGACCCGGCGCTGGGACAAGGTTCTCGACGACTCCAACAAGCCCTTCTTCAAGTGGTTCGCCGGCGGGCAGACCAACATCGTCCAGAACTGCCTCGACCGCCACCAGAAGACCTGGCGGAAGAACAAGCTCTCGCTCGTGTGGGTGGGCGAGAAGGGCGACGTCCGGACGTACTCGTACTTCGCGCTCAACCGCGACGTCTCGAAGTTCGCCAACGTGCTGAAGGCGATGGGGGTCAAGCGCGGCGATCGCGTCACCATCTACATGCCGCGCATCCCCGAGATCGTGATCGCGATGCTGGCGACCGCGAAGATCGGCGCCATCCACTCGGTCGTCTACGGCGGGTTCAGCGTCGACGCGCTGCAGGGGCGGATCGACGACTCCGAGTCGCGGGTGGTCGTGACCGCCGACGGCGGGTTCATGAACGGCAAGGTGGTGGAGCTCAAGAAGACCGTCGACGAGGCGGTGCGCCGCTGCCCCTCCGTCGAGACGGTCATCGTGGTCCAGCGCACCCGCCACGAGGTGAAGATGGAGGCGGGCCGGGACTACTGGTACCACGACCTCATGAAGCTGCCGCTCGCCACCGGCAGCTGCCCGACCGAGGTGATGGATGCCTCGGACCCGCTGTACGTGCTCTACACGTCGGGCACCACCGGCAAGCCGAAGGGCATCATCCACGCCCACGGCGGCTACATGGTCGGCATCTACGCGACGTTGAAGTACGTCTTCGACGTGAAGGACGAGGACCGGTACTGGTGCGCCGCCGATCCGGGCTGGGTCACCGGCCACAGCTACATCGTGTACGGACCCCTCCTCTGCGGCGCGACCACGTTCATGTACGAGGGCGCCCCGACCTACCCTTATCCGAACCGCTGGTGGCACCTCGTCGAGAAGTACGGCATCACGATCCTGTACACCGCGCCGACCGCCATCCGCGGCCTCATGCGCTTCGGCGAGAGCTGGCCCAACCGCCACGACCTGTCCACGCTGCGCCTGCTCGGCTCTGTCGGCGAGCCGATCAATCCGGAGGCGTGGAAGTGGTACCACCGCGTCATCGGGAAGGGCCGCTGCCCGATCATGGACACGTGGTGGCAGACCGAGACCGGCATGTTCGTCATCACGCCCACGCCGACCGTGCCGCTGAAGCCAGGGTCCGCCACGCGCCCGTTCTTCGGACAGGAGGCGGAGATCCTCGACGACGCCGGCAAGCCCGTCCCCGACGGCGAGGAGGGCTTCCTCGTCCTCAAAAAGCCGTGGCCGGCGATGATGACCACCGTCTTCAAGGACCCCGAGCGGTATGCGAAGCAGTACTGGTCCAAGTACCCCGGCAAGTACATGGCGGGCGACGCGGCCAAGCGCGACAAGGACGGGTATTTCTGGGTCATCGGGCGGACGGACGACGTCATCAAGGTGTCGGGCTACCGGCTCGGCACCGCCGAGATCGAGAGCGCGCTCGTCTCCCACCCCGCCATCGCCGAGGCCGCCGTCATCGGCCTCCCGCACGAGGTGAAGGGCCAGGCCATCCACTGCTACTGCCTGCTGCGGCAGGGCTTCAAAGCTTCGCCGGAGCTCGAGGACGAGGTGAAGGCGCACGTCGCGACGCACCTCGGCCCCATCGTCCGGCCGGAGAAGGTGACCTTCGTCGACGCGCTGCCGAAGACGCGCTCCGGGAAGATCATGCGGCGCGTCCTCAAGGCGCGCGCGCAGGGCCTGCCCGAGGGCGACGTCTCGACGCTCGAGGAGTGACCTCCGCGCCGCGCGGCGACACCGTTTTGGTTGCAGCGGCGCCCCGCGCGGCGCATGATGAGCCGCCGCTCATTCTACTCTCAGTGCGGTCGGACCGGGCGTCCCGGACGACCCCGAAAGGATCCCCATGCGCAGGCTCATCCTCTCCGCCCTGGCGCTCTCGCTCGCCGCGGGCGCGCGTGCGCAGGCGCCGCAGACCGAGGATCAGAAGACCCTGTACGCCATCGGCGTGCTCGTCGGGAAGCAGCTCGACGTCTTCGGGCTCTCCCCGGCCGAGTTCGCGATGGTGAAGCACGGCCTCGAGGACACCGCCGCCGGCAAGAAGCCGGTGGTCGAGCCGGAGGCGTACCAGCAGAAGATCAACCAGCTCGCCCAGACGCGCATGAAGGTCACCGCCGAGAAGCAGAAGGAGAAGTCGAAGGCGTTCCTGGAGCAGGCGGCCAAGGAGAAGGGCGCGCAGAAGAGCGCCTCCGGCCTCATCTACGTGCCCATCACGGAGGGCCCAGGTGCGCAGCCGAAGGAGACCGACACGGTCAAGGTGCACTACACCGGCACGCTCATCGACGGGAAGGTCTTCGACAGCTCCGTGAAGCGCGGGCAGCCGGCCGAGTTCCCGCTCAACCAGGTCATCAAGTGCTGGACCGAGGGCGTGGCCAAGATGAAGGTGGGCGGCAAGGCCAAGCTCGTGTGCCCCTCCTCCATCGCCTACGGCGACGAGGGGCGCCCGCCCACGATCCCGGGCGGCGCGACGCTCGTCTTCGAGGTCGAGCTGCTCGATATCAAGAAGTGATCGACGCCGGCGGGGCGGCAAGCGACGGATGCCCGCGCGTTGCATCGCTGCCGCCCTGCTGGCGCTGTGGGCGCTGCCCTCGGCCGCCTTCGACCGCTTCGAGATCCAGGTGTACCAGCCCGAGCTGAACGAGCCGGGCCACCTGGGGCTCGAGCTACACACGAACTACACGGTGAGCGGCGCGCGGGAGCCCGGCTTTCCGGGCGAGATCCCGCCCTGGCACACCGGGCGGTTCACCCTGGAGCCGGCGTTGGGCGTCACGCCCTGGCTCGAGCTCGGAGGGTATCTGCAGCTCATGGACGCCCCCCAGCACGGCGTCCGCTACGCGGGGTCGAAGCTGCGGGCGAAGCTCGTCGCGCCGCCCCCGTTCGGCGAAGGATCCTTCCTCGGCGTCAACCTCGAGCTCGGGTGGTTCCCGGCGGAGGTGGAGCAGGATCCGTGGTCGACCGAGATCCGGCCGTTCCTCGGGTGGAAGGGCCGCTGGCTGCTCGTGGACGTGAACCCGATCCTCGGCGTCGCGCTGTCCGGCAAGGACGCCTTCCGTGTCGCGCTCGAGCCGGCGGCCAAGGTCGCGTTCGACGCGCAGCTCGGATTCGCCGTGGGCGTCGAGTACTACGCCGAGCTCGGCTTCATCGACGCCATCCGGCCACTTCGGGACCAGGCTCATTATCTTTTCGGCGTGGTAGACGTCCTCGAGTCGTACGGGCAGCGGTCGAGCTCGCCGTGGGAGATCAACCTGGGGGTGGGTGGTGGCCTGGGGGGCGGGGCCGACCAGCAGCTCATCCTGAAGTCGATCGTAGGCCGTAGCTTCTGAGCTAGGGTTGTTCAGCCCGGGACCGAGCCCGGCCAGCGAGGCGCCAGCAGCGAGGCGCGACCACCGAGCATGGCCGTAGGCTATGTGAGGGAGGAGCAACGAAGCGATGCGCCGCGGATCGCTGGCCGCGGCGACGGGATGGGCGTTTTGGACAACCCTCTCAGCGGGAGGTGCACATGGCGGAAGAGAAGCTGATCCTTTGGGGCGAGAAGAATTACTACAGCCCGTACGTCTTCTCCTGCTTCGTGGCGTTGACGGAGAAGGGTCTCCCGTTCGAGATGCGCACGTTCGATCTCTTCGCGGGGGAGCACAGGCACGGCGACTACCTCGCGCGTTCGATCACGGGGCGGGTCCCCTCGCTCCAGCACGGCGATCTCTGGCTGGCGGAGTCCTCCGCCATCGACGAGTACCTAGAAGACGCCTTCCCGCCGCCGCAGCACGCGCGCCTCTACCCGGCGCGGCCGGCGGAGCGCGCCCGCGCCCGGCAGATCCAGGCGTGGGTCCGGAGCGATCTCATGCCGCTGCGCGAGGAACGCCCCACCTCGAGCGTCTTCATGCGCGAGCCGGTGAAGCCGTTCACGTCCGCCGGCCAGGAGGCCGCGGACCGCGTCGTCCGCGCCGCCGAGGCGCTCCTCCCGCAGGGCGCGACCTGGCTCTTCGGGGAGTTCGGCATCGCCGACGTCGACCTCGGGATGATGCTGCAGCGCCTCGTCGCCAACGGCGATCCGGTGCCACCGCGCATCCGCGACTACGCCAACCGCGTCTGGGATCGCCCCAGCGTGAAGACCTGGCGGACCCGGTCGCCGCAGCCGAGGTGACGCCGTCGCGGTGCCGTCGCCCTTCGACTACGCCGCTTCGCGGCTACGCTCAGGGCGACCGGAAGGATACCCAGGCGTCGTAGGGCGGGGGCTCGTCCCCCGCCGCTGTTCACCGCAGCCGCTTCCAGTACACGAGCTCCGCCACGTCGGGCAGGACGAGCCCCGGCAGCGCTCCGACGCGCGCGTAGCCGTGGCGCTCGTAGAAGCGCTGGGCGTCCTCGTTGAAGTCGGAGACGAGCAGGAAGGCGTGGCGGCTCACTCGCGCCACCTCCGCCTCGAACGCGGCCAGGAGCGCGGCGCCGGCGCCGCTGCCCTGCGCTCCTCCCGCGAGCGCGATGAGCCGCAGGTAGCCGCCCATCCCGAAGGTGCCCTCGCGCAGGAACCAGGCGAGGCCGTGCGCGACGCCCTCGACCTCCCAGGCGAGGAGCCCGTCGCCGCGGGCGAGCGCCGCCTCGAGATCGGCGGCGATCCGCTCCGCGCTCCGGCGATACCGGAGCATGAGCGGCAGGGCCGCCAGCGCCGGCGCGAGGGCCGGGACGTCCGAGGACCGCAGGGGTCGAACGCCTCGAGTTGCCGCACCACGCGCCGGAGGGGTCACGGCGCGAGCGTAGCGCCGGCGCTCGCCGGCAGGAAGGGCACCGGCGCGCCGCCCCGCCTCGCCCGCACCAGCGCGCTCCTCCCCGGCGCGAGGTCGATCCAGACGCGGCTCCGGCCCGGCTCGGCGGACCGGCCGGCCACCGCCGCGCCTTCCACGACGAGCTCGACCTCGGCGGGCACCGCCAGCGTCAGCCCGAGCAGAGGGGCGGCGCCGCGGTTCTCCACCCGCGCCTCGCCGTCCGGGAGGTAGGCGACGTGCACGGCGCCGAGGGCGCGCAGCCGGTCGCCGGCCTCGGACCAGGTGAGCGAGGCGAGGTGGCCGTCCCGAGCTCGGCGCCCGAGCCTTCCCAGCGCCGCGTCGAGCGCCGGATCGATGACCAGGGTGCCCCCGGGGCCGGGGCGCACCGCCAGCCGCGCGAGGTGCTCGGGGCGGGTGGTGGTCCGGGCCGACGCGGACAGGTAGGTGTGCGCCACGAATAGGCCACGGCGCGCCTCCAGGCGGTCGAGCGCGGCGTCGGAGAGCGCGGCCGCAAGCTCCGCCGGCGGAGCGTAGAACATGGTCGAGCTGAACACCCACAGCCGCGGATCGATGGGGAGCGCGTAGATGGGCGGGTCCGGCTCGCCTGGCGCCCGCGCCGAGAAGAGGTCCACCACCTCGGCGCGGCGGAAGCCGCCCAGATCCCCCGCCTCCCACACCCACCGGAAGCCCGCCAGGGCCAGCAGGTCGCGGATGCCGTATCGCCCCTCGGAGCGCCAGCCCTCGCTCGAGATCGCCTCGCAGTTCGTGTACGGCTCGTGGTCGATCCAGGTCACGACGCCGAGCGCCTGCAAGGTGGCGAGCCCGGTCCGGACCGCCTCCCGATCGTCCGGGCCGCCGCTGATGGAGTGCGAGGCGACCTCCGATCCGGCGGCGCGGAGCGCCTTGGCGAGCGCGCGCGCCTCCGGATCGCCGTCCAGCCCGCCCCGGCGAGCGCGCACGAAGAAGCTCTTGGTGAGCTTCACGCCGTGCCCGAGGAACCCGCCCGCGGGAGGGGCCGCGCCGGGCGTCGCGGACGAGCCGTACAGGATGGCGCGCAGCGCCGCTGGATCGGTCCGGTCGGCGTGATCGGTGAAGACGACGGCGGCGCGCGCCCCGGCCGGCCAGCGCTCCGGCACGATCGGAAGGGCCGCCACCCCCGGCGCCAGCGCGAACAGCGTGGCGCTCGCCTCCACCATCTCTCCAGCCCGGCGATGAGTGCGGCCGAGGAACTTCTTTCGTTCCAGCCGTCCGAAGTCGATCGGCGCTCCCTCCGCCAGACCGGGGATGCGCTGCAGGCAGGTCGGGTACACGGCGAATGGATGCGAGCCCGCGTCGTCGAGGACGAGGTCGATCTCCACCTCCCGCCCCGCCGGCGCGTAGCGCGCCGCGACGAACCCGGGCCCGCCGAGGATCGCCGTCGCCGGCGTGACCGCGACGATGGGGGTTCCGCGGTCGACCCGCAGCGGCGCGCGCAAGGGCGCGAGCTCGAGGTCGCGCCCGACCGCCCGCGCCGGACCAGGCAGGACGAGCCGCACCGCCTCGCGCTCCACCTCCGCCGCCACGCGCCACGCGACCTTGAAGCGGACCTCGAACGCACCCGGCCACACCGGCGTGACGCGCACCGTGGCCTGCAGGCGCCCGTCCTCGGCGATCCCCACGCGCTCCGGCCCCTCCGTCCGCCAGGCGAACACGGGGCTCGGCGCGGCGGGCTCCGCCACGACCTCCAGGCGCGCGGCGATCGGCGTGCCGCCGATCCGGAACGCGGTAAGGCGCGGCGGAGGAGGAGCCGCTGCGAGCAGCAGCACGTGCAGCGCGGCGAGCGTGGAGAGCGTGGAGAGCATCATGAAGGCAGGGCGGGATCATCCCATGCGCCTCGCCGGCGTCGCAATGCGCCGGCTCGAACGGCTTCGCTTTTTTCGGGCAGCCGGGGTACGTCTCCGTCCGATGGTCACCTCCCCTTCCACCCTCGCGGCGCCGCTCGTCCTACCCGCTGGCGGCCAGCTCCCACCCGACGCCATCCTCGACCGTTTCGTCGCCTGGGTCGCCGCGACCGGCCTCTCGCTGTACCCGGCACAGGAGGAGGCGATCCTGGCGCTCCTCGACGGACAGCACGTCGTCCTCGCCACGCCCACCGGGTCGGGGAAGTCTCTCGTCGCGACCTTCCTCCACTGGAAGGCGTTGGCCGAGGGCAAGCGCTCCGTCTACACCTGCCCGATCAAGGCGCTCGTCAACGAGAAGTTCTTCGCGCTGTGCCAGGTCTTCGGCGCCGAGAACGTCGGCATGATGACGGGCGACGCCGCGATCAACCGTGACGCCCCGGTGCTCTGCTGCACCGCGGAGATCCTGGCCAGCATGGCGCTCCGCGAGGCGCACCCGCGCGCCGACGCCGTCGTCATGGACGAGTTCCACTACTACGGCGATCGCGAGCGCGGCCTCGCCTGGCAGGTCCCGCTCCTGCTCCTCGAGGACACGACCTACCTCCTCATGTCGGCGACGCTGGGGGACGTCTCCGTCGTGAAGGAGGGCATCCGGGAGCTCACCGGGCGCGAGGTGGCCGACGTCCGCAGCGCGGTGCGCCCGGTGCCGCTCGAGTTCGAGTGGCGCGAGACGCCGCTCCACGAGACCATCGAGGAGCTGGTCGAGGCCGGCAAGGCGCCCGTCTACCTCGTCAACTTCACCCAGAAGGCCGCCGCCGAGCAGGCGCAGAACCTCATGAGCGCGAACTTCTCCTCGAAGGAGGAAAAGGAGCGCATCCGCGCCGCCCTCGACGGCGTCCGCTTCGACACGCCGTACGGGAAGGACGTCGCGCGCTTCCTGCGTCACGGGATCGGGCTCCACCACGCCGGGCTCCTGCCGCGGTACCGGCTCACGGTCGAGAAGCTCGCGCAGGGTGGCCTCCTCAAGGTCGTCTCGGGGACCGACACGCTCGGGATGGGCGTCAACATCCCGATCCGGACCGTGCTCTTCACGCAGCTCTGCAAGTTCGACGGCGAGAAGACGGCCATCCTCTCCGCCCGCGACTTCCACCAGATCTCGGGGCGCGCCGGCCGCAAGGGGTTCGACGAGCGAGGGTACGTCGTGGCGCAGGCGCCGGAGCACGTCATCGAGAACAAGCGCCTGGCCGAGAAGGCCGCGGCCGGCAAGAAGGTCGTGAAGAAGCAGCCGCCGCAGAAGGGCTACGTCCCGTGGGATCGCGGGACGTTCGACCGGCTCCAGGCGAAGGAGCCCGAGGCGCTCGTGTCGCGCTTCGAGGTCGGATTCGGGCTCCTCCTCGACCTCGTGCAGAGCGAGACGACCCAGCGCGGGGGTGGCTACGGGCGCCTGGTGGAGATGGTCGGCCGCGCCCACGAGACGCCCTACGCGCGCTCGAAGCTGCGCCGGCGCGCGGCGGATCGCTTTCGGACCCTGCGGCACGCCGGGCTCGTCGAGCTACGCGCCATCGAGGGCTACCGCGGGCGCTACGTCCGCCCCGCGCCCGGGCTGCAGCGCGACTTCTCGCTCCGGCAGACGCTCTCGCTCTGGCTCCTCGACACGCTGCCGCAGGTGCCGCGCGAGGGCGAGACCTACGCCCTCGACGTCCTCACGCTGTGCGAGTCGATCCTGGAGAACCCGGATCCGGTCCTGTGGAAGCAGCTCGACGTCGCCCGCGGCAAGGCGGTCGCCGAGATGAAGGCGAAGGGGATGGAGTACGACGAGCGGATGGCGGAGCTGGAGAAGGTCGAGTACCCGAAGCCGCACGCCGACTTCGTCTACGCCACGTTCAACGCCTTCGCCGAGCGCCACCCGTGGGTCGGTCAGGAGAACATCCGCCCGAAGTCGGTCGCCCGCGAGCTGGCCGAGCGCTACATGACGTTCAACGAGTACGTGAGCGAGTACGGCCTCGAGCGCTCGGAGGGCATCCTCCTGCGCTACCTGTCCGACGCGTACAAGACGCTGGTGCAGGGCGTCCCGGAGACCTACCGCGACGAGCGGGTGGACGATCTCCTCGCCTTCCTGCGCGCCACCGTCCGCGGCGCCGACGCCTCGCTCCTCGACGAGTGGGAGCGGATGCGCGACCCCGCTTACCGCGCCGCTCCCATGGATCAGCGCGCGGCCCTCGCGGCGCTGCCACCGCGCGTGCCCCAGCCCGACGACGATCCGCGCGCCTTCGCGGCGCGGGTCCGGAACGAGCTGCACCGGGTGCTCGTCGCCGTGGCGCAGCGGCGGTGGGAGGCGGCCGCGGCGGCGCTGTGGGATCCCGACGGCGCCTGGCCCCCGGCGCGGCTCGAGGCGGAGCTCGCCCCCTACTTCGCCGAGCACGCGACGATCGACACGCGCCCGGTCGCGCGCGCGCCCCACAACACGCTCCTCGAGAAGACCGGCCCGCGCACCTACGCCGCCCGGCAGCGCATCGTCGACCCGGAGGGCGAGGTGGACTGGTTGCTCGACTGCCGCATCGACCTCGCCTCCGCCCGCTCCGACGACGGCCCGCTCCTCGAGCTGGTCCGAGTCGGCACCTGATCTCGGGTGACCTCCGCCTATCGGCGCCGTGGTGGTGCGCTGTGGGTGAACGCGCCCCATGCGCACGGCGATCGAGCTGTCGTATGCTCGGCCGCCGGCCACGGCCGGCTCGTTCCCACCGGGAGATCGTCATGCGCAGGCTCACGCTCGTCGCCGCCGCAGCCCTGGGTCTGTCGCTCCTGCCCCGGCCCGTGCTCGCCGGGCCGCTCCTGGAGGCCTCCGTCGGCATGGGGGCACAGCAGGACCCGAGCACTTTCCAGCGGACGCAGACCAGCCTGATGCTCGCTCCCGGCTGGGAGTTCGCCGGCATCCTCAAGCTCGAGCTCGGCTTCGGGGCCAACCTGGCCGACACGGCATCCTCGCGCTTCGAGCTCGAGCTGCGACCGATGCTGGTGGTGTCTCCGCCGCTCTTCCCGCTCTACCTGCGCGGCATCGCGGTGGTCCAGAACCTGGTGAACGGGCCCACCACCGCAGGCTACGGCGGCGCGCTCGGCCTGTCGTTCGGGCTCTTCGGCGCGGGCTTCTTCGTGGAGGCCGGCCCGTTGGCGCGCACCGTCAGCGTCACCGTCATCAGCACGTCCTCCCTGCCCACTCGCCAGGACGAGCTCCGCTGGGGCCTCGAGGGCCGCGCCGGCGCCTACTACACCTTCTGAGCCCGCCCACGGCCGGGGACGAGCCCCGCCCTACATCCCGCGGGTCGCTACAGCCGCTCGCTGAACGCTCCCGGGGGCGCCTCCCGGAGCAGCTCGATCTTCTCGAGCGAGGTGTCTCCGGTGTGCTGGCCGCGCGCCCAGTTCTCCTCGTGGAACGCGAACAGCACGCCGTCCACCGTCTTGAACTCCGAGTACGCGGTGGCGAACTCGATTCGTCCTCCGCCGCCCGGGACCGGCATGCTGCCGACCGAGCGCAGGATCCGCCCGCTCTTCGGGTCGACCTCGGCCACCACCTCCAGCCCACCGGCCAGCGTCAGCGCGAGCGCGCGCAGCTTGCGGCCCTCCCGCTCCAGCTCGCCGCGGTCCTCCACCTTCGCGCCGGGCTCCGCCATCGCGAACGGCAGCGCGAGCCGCGCCGCCTGCAGCACCATGGCGGCGTGCGCCGGCGTGCCGGTGACCTCGACGCCGTCCCGGTCGCCACGGCCGCCGTGGACGACCCGGACCTCGGGCGGCGCGCCCGGGTACGCGACCTCGACGCGGAGGCTGGCGGGGCGCTGGAGGAGGCGCACGATGCGGCCGGCGCCGGGGTGCATGAGCGAGGTGACCGTCCCTTCCTGCCGGATCACCCGCGCTCGCTCCAGCGCCGCCTTCCCCCCATAGGCGGCGAGCACGCGCGCGACGAACGGCTGGACCTCGTCGCCGGCGGCGTGCGCGGGCGAGGGCAGCGCGCTCGCGAGGGCGATGGAGAGCACGAGGGCGGGGCGGAGCGTGGGGCGCATGGGACGCGGAGTGTGCCGGGACGGGCGCCTCTTCGCAAATCCGCCGGTCGACCTGCCGGCGGCGATCACCCCTGCGGGCTCGCAGGCTCACCGGGCCGAGCCATCGGCACCGGGCGCGCCCGGCGCGGGCGGTGGGTACACCACCTGCCGGCCGACTCGCAGCGCGAACGGCGTGAGCCGGTGCGGGCGCGTCCGGCCGCGCCCGACGATGTGCTCCACCACGACACCCCGCGCGAAGAGCGCATCCGCGAGCAGCGATCGGTGGCATCGCCACGGCACCGCCTCGGCGCACATCACCGCCACCGTGCCCTCGCGCGCGAGCGTGCGCAGCTCGACGAGCCCCTCCTCGAAGTCGCCGGTCTGCATGTAGTCGGCGAACCCGCGGAAGCTCGCGTTGCGCCAGCCGCCGTTGGGCGAGTCCTTGCGGGCATGCCGCAGCCCGCCCAGGCGCGCCAGGTGCGCGTACCGGATGCCGGCGGCGGCGAGCGCCGGCTCGAGCGCCTCCCGAGCATACTGAGGGTTGCGGCGAGACCGCGGGATCGTCCGGACGTCGGCGAGCGTCACGACGTCACACGACCGGAGCAGCGCGATGAACTCCTCGAGCGGCCGCGTCGAGTGGCCGATGGCGAGCACGCGCGCCCGGCCCCACCCCGGTGACGCGCGCGGCGGTCGTGGGTCCGCCATTCCCGACTCTTGACGGACGCCGCGCGCCCGCGCCACCCGTCCCGGGGGCGGTTCTCAACGGCGGTTCTCAACGGCGGTTCTCCGTCCCGTGCTCCGGGGCGAGCGGCGTCTTGGGAAAGCGGGCCAGCAGATCGGCGCAGTCCTGGTAGATCTCGATGCAGCCGGCCTCCTCGAGATCGTGCTGCGCGAACCCGCCGGAGAGGACGCCGACGGTCCGGACGCCGGCCCGCGCCGCGGCCTCCGCGTCGTACGGGCTGTCGCCCACCGCGACCACCTCGTGCGGATCGAGCGCGAGGCGGTCGAGGCAGGCGAGGAAGACGTCCGGCTGAGGTTTAGACCCCTCGGCCTCCTCGGAGGTGGTGGCGGCGTCGACGAGGCTCGCACCGCCGACCATGCGGAGGTAGTAGCCGAGCTCCATGCGCTTGCACGAGGAGACGAGCCCGACGAGCGTTCCGCCCTGCTTCAGGCGCACCAGCAGGTCGCGCGCTCCCGGGAACGGCTTCACCCAAGGGAGGTACTGGCGCTGGTAGAGCCCGGTGCAGTACTCGGCGAGATCGTCTCCGAACCGCTCGAGCTCCTCCTCGTTCAGGAAGACCGGCAAGAACTGATCGCCACCCTTGCCGATCTGGCTCCGGATCTCGTCGTATGGGACCTCCTTGCCGAACCTGACGAGCGCTTCCTGCCACGCCTGCGCGTGCAGATCGACGGAGTCGACCAGCGTACCGTCGATGTCGAACAGGACGGCGCGAGCCATGGGCGAAGGTGAGATCGCCCCTCCCACCCCGGCAACGCCGACGTCTACGACCGGAGGTGGGCTCCAGCGGGCGCACGCTCGCACGCGCGGGGTTGACACGACGCCCGGAGAGGGCCATGAGTTCGGCCCCGATGCTCGAAAGCCTGAAGCCCCGTGCGGGCAAGCGGTGGCCGCGCGGCCAGAAGTTTGCGCTCTCGGACCGGGGCGCGTCGGCGGAGAACGCCTACCGGGAGGCGGTCCAGGCCGCGCGCGCCCAGGGCCGCGCCGCGCTCGACGCCGCGCAGCGCGCCTGGGCGATACCGCTCCAGGTCGATCCCGTCGACGGGGTCGTCCTCGGCGAGCTGCGCGGGGGCAAGCGGAGCATCGCCGACCTCGCGCGGACCCTGGAGGACTGCGGCACGAGCGCGGCCGAGGTGAAGTCGGCCATCGACCGGCTCGCGGAAGCCGGCCTGGTGGAGCCCGTCCCCACCGCCATCGCGGCGTAGGGATTCAGTCGAAGTTGCTCCGCCGCTCCGCCTTCCGCAGCCCGGCGCGCCGCTTCGCGGCCAGCCGCCGCTCCTGCGATCCCCGCGTCGCGCGCGTCGGGCGGCGCCTCTTCGGCTCGTGCGCGAGCTCGGCCAGTCGCTCGCGGAGCCGTTGCAGCGCCGCGCCGCGGTTCTGCGCCTGGCTTCGCCGCTCGGTCGCGGTGACGGTCACGCCGGTGACGCGATGGGAGAGGCGCACCCCGCTCTCGGTCTTGTTTCGGTGCTGCCCACCCGGTCCGCCCGCAGTGAAGAACACCTCCTCGCACTCCGCGAGGAGCGCCGGCGCGGGCAGCGCCGCGGCGCGACGCGCGGCGGCGCGTAGGGCGGGCAGATCGGGACCGGCAGGGTCCATGGACGTCTTCCTACACCAGCGGGCAGCGGCGCAGAAGTGAAGGCCGCCGCGGCAAGCCGGGACTAAGCTACCGCCACCTTTTGGAGGGATCGATGCTCGAGCGTATGGCAGCGCTGGTCTACGACCGCAGCAAGGACCCGTGGGCGAGCTCGCGCGGGCTCCGGCGCCAGGAGGTGGAGCGGCCCACGCTCGACCCGGCCCGCGACTACCGCGACGGCGGCCATGTCCTCATCCGGCCCCGCTTCGCCGGGTTCTGCGGCTCCGACCGCGGCATCTGGTTCAGGCGCGCGTTCGGCGACATGATCGGCGGCTCGCTCGACGCGGAGGGTCGCGGCGTGCGCGTCATCGGCCACGAGTTGCTGGGCGAGGTGGTCGAGGTCGGCCCCGAGGCCGCGCGCGACTACGGCTACAAGCCGGGTGACATCGTGTCCACCGAGAGCCACATCGTCTGCAACACCTGCTACCAGTGCCGCATCGGCGATCAGCACGTCTGCCAGACGGCGCGCATCATCGGGATCAGCCTGGACGGCTGCTTCGCCGAGTACGTGAAGCTGCCCGCGCAGACCCTCTGGCCGACCGACTTGCGCAAGATCCGGCCGGAGGTGGCCGCGCTCCAGGAACCCTTCGGGAACGCGGTCCACGCCTGCACGAAGGTGAACCTGCGCGGCAAGTCGGTCGCGATCATCGGCTGCGGCACGATCGGGCTCTTCGCCGTGCTCGTGGCGCGCGCGCTCGGCGCGCGGCAGGTCATCGGCGTCGAGCCGATGGCGAAGCACATCGCCATGGCCCGGGCGCTCGGCGCGGACGCGGTGGTCGAGCCGTCGAAGAAGGACGAGGTGAGCTACGTCCACGACGAGGAGATCACGCGCGAGATCCGCGATCTCACCGAGGGCGTCGGCGTCGACGTGGCGCTCGAGATGTCGGGCTCGAACGCCGCGCTCAACACCGCCATCTCGGCCGTGCGACGGGGCGGGCACGTCATCCTGTTCGGCCTCAAGAGCGGCGACGCCGTGATCGAGAACCTCGACCGCGTCATCGTCGACGGCATCAGCCTGCACGCGGTCGTCGGCCGCCGCCTGTTCGAGACGTGGCACATCACGCGCAACCTGCTCGAGTCGCGCGAGCCGAACATCCACGACCTGATCTGGGACGTCATCCTCCAGCGCGGGCACGGCACGGTGGTGCCATTCACCGAGTTCGAGCACCAGAGCTTCGAGCAGAAGATCAACGAGCACCCCAAGGTGCTCCTGCGCTTCTAGCGCCCCGGGCCTCATATGCCGACCGACCCCTACGCCGTGTTCCGGCAGCAGCTCGAGGCGATCCGCACCGCCGGCACCTACAAGCAGGAGCACCCGCTCGCCTCGCCCCAGGGAGGACGCGTCCTCGTGGACGGGCGTGAGGTGCTGAACTTCTGCGCCAACAACTACCTCGGTCTGTCCTCGCACCCGGCGGTGCTGGAGGGCGCGCGCCGGGCGCTCGACGCGCGCGGGTTCGGTCTCTCCTCGGTTCGCTTCATCTGCGGCACGCAGGACCTCCACCTCGAGCTGGAGGACGCGCTGGCCCGCTTCTTCGGGTTCGAGGCGGCCATCCTGTTCGGGTCCTGCTTCGACGCGAACGGGGGGGTGTTCGAGGCGCTGCTGGGCGAGGAGGACGCCATCGTCTCGGACGCGCTCAACCACGCCTCGATCATCGACGGCATCCGGCTCTGCAAGGCCCGGCGCCTCCGCTACACGTCGGGCGACATGGCCGAGCTGGAGGCGCGGCTGGCGGAGGCCCGCGCGGGCGGAGCGCGGTTGGTGATGGTGGCGACGGATGGCGTCTTCTCCATGGACGGCCACGTCGCTCCGCTCGATCGCATCTGCGAGCTGGCCCGGCGCCACGGCGCGCTCGTCCTCGTCGACGACTCCCACGCGTCCGGATTCGTCGGCCGGACCGGCCGCGGCACGCCCGAGCACTTCGGCGTCCAGGGCGAGGTCGACATCCTGACCTCCACGCTCGGCAAGGCGCTGGGCGGTGCGGCGGGAGGGTTCGTGGCGGCGCGGCGGGAGGTGGTCGAGCTGCTCCGGCAGCGCGCGCGCCCCTACCTCTTCTCGAACGCGCTCGCCCCCGCCATCGTCGGCGGCAGCCTCGCCGCCGTGCGGCTCATCGAGGGCTCGACCGCGCTGCGGGACCGGCTCATGGAGAACGCGCGCGCCTTCCGCGAGGCGATGACGCAGGCCGGCTTCGCCGTGAAGCCCGGCTTCCACCCCATCGTGCCGATCATGCTCGGAGAGGCGCGGCTGGCGGTTGAGTTCGCGAACGACCTCCTCGAGGAGGGCATCTACGTGGTCGGCTTCAGCTATCCGGTGGTGCCGCAAGGGCAGGCCCGCATCCGCGTGCAGCTGTCGGCCGCGCACGCGCCCGCCGACGTGACGCGCGCCGTCGAGGCCTTCACGAAGATCGCCCGGCGGCGCGGCGTCGTCGCGTGACCCTCCTTCGGAGGCTGCCGGCGATGCGCTGACGCCCTGCGCCATCTCGCGAGGGGGACGCATTCGCCCTCGGCGATCGCTATTTATCTTTCGGGCGGATTTCCCCGCCGTCACCCGGAGGTGGTTGCGTCGTGACCGCCGTCCTCAGCCCCAGCGAACGCGCCATGCAGCGGCTCCCGCCGCACCTGCGGCGGTACGTGGTGCCCCAGGACTACGCCGCCTACACCCCGCGCGACCAGGCGGTCTGGCGGCACATCCTGCGACGCCTGGTGAGCCACCTCGCCTCACGGGCGCACCCCGCCTACCTGCGGGGGCTCGAGGCGACCGGCATCGGGACGGAGCGCATCCCGAGCATGGACGAGATGAACGAGAAGCTCGCGGCGCTCGGCTGGTCGGCGGTGAGCGTGCGGGGGTTCATCCCGCCGGCCGTCTTCACGGAGCTCCAGGCGCTGCGCGTGCTCGCCATCGCCGGCGACATCCGGACGCACGAGCACATCGAGTACACGCCGGCGCCCGACATCGTGCACGAGAGCGCCGGCCACGCCCCGATCCTCGCGGACGCCGACTACGCCAAGTTCCTGCAGCAGGCGGGTGAGATCGGGTTCCGGGCGATCGCCTCGATCGAGGACCAGGAGGTGTACGAGGCCATCCGCGCCCTCTCCATCGTCAAGGAGGATCCGGCCGCCTCGCCGGCGGAGGTCGCGAACGCCGAGCGCCGCCTGGCCGATGCGTCGGCGGCGCGCCGATACGTCTCCGAGGCGACCCGCGCCTCGCGCCTCTACTGGTGGACGGCGGAGTACGGCCTGGTGGGGAGCCTCGACGCGCCGCGCATCTACGGGGCGGGGCTGCTGAGCTCGATCGGCGAGAGCACGCACTGCTTCTCGGACGAGGTGGAGAAGAGGCCGCTCTCCGCCGCGGCCGCGGACGTCGACTTCGACATCACGCGGATGCAGCCGCAGCTGTTCGTGGCGCGCGAGCTCCCGCAGCTGTCGGAGGTCGTGGACGACCTGGCCCGGACCCTCTCGTTCCGCCGCGGCGGCGACCACGGCCTCGCGGAGGCCAGGCGCGCCAGGACCGTGAACCACCTCGTCCTGGCGGACGACCTCGAGGTGACCGGCGCCGTGGACGAGCTGTGGGAGGGTGCGCGCCCGGCGGCGGCGGAGCTCACCACCGCGCTCGCGGTGCTGCGCGGGCCGACGCTCCTCTCGCGCGGCGGAAAGGCGATCGGACCTCCACGGGAGCTCCCGGCCGTGGTCGCGTTCGGAGAAGCGCGCGTCCCCGCCGAGGGTTCCTTCTGCCTCACCTTCGCGAGCGGCCTGGCCCTCTCGGGGCGCGTCGCGGAGGGAACGGCCAGCGAGCTGCGCGCGTCATTCGGCGGGCGTGAGCTGCCCGTCCCTTCCCGCGCGCTGCTCCTCGCCAGCCCCTCGCTCCCGGCGGTCGTCGGCGGCCCGGGCGACCCAGGCGCCTGGGACTGGCACTTCGGCGCGCCCGCCAAGGACGAGGAGGGCGAGGCACGGGCCCGTGCCCATCGCTCCCACGCGCTGTCGCCCGAGCTGGCGGAGCTCTATCGCGCCGCGCGTTCGCTGCGCGAGGGTGGCCGGAGGGACGCATCGAGCCTGGCCGAGCTGTCACGCGGCGCGCGCCGCTTCCCCGACGAGTGGCTGCTCCGGGCCGAGATCGACGAGCTGTCGGCGGACGCCGCCCGCTCCGTCGAGGCCGCGGCGCGCTGAGGTCGAGGCACCCGGTAGTACGCGCCCGCAGGATACCCGCGCCGCTCTGCGTACGGCCGAAGTATGCGCTTGGCGCGTACTTCGTCCGTTCGCCCTGAGCGTAGCCCCGCGTAGCGGGGCGAAGTCGAAGGGCGACGGCAGTCGTGGTCGAGGTGGTTCTACCCGCCTCACCCCAGCTGCCGCCTGAACCTCACGGTGGCGAGCCCGAGCGTGGCGGCCCCGAACAGCGCCAGGGCCGCGAGATCGAGCGCGAGATCGCCGAAGCCGGCCCCGCGCAGCAGCACGCCGCGCACGAGGTCGGCGAAGAACCGGAGCGGGTTGAGCCAGGTGATCGGCTGCAGCCACGTCGGCATCGACGACACCGGCGTCATGACCCCGGACAGCAGCGTGGCGGGGAGTACGAACAGAAAGCCGCCGAGGAAGCTCTGCTGCTGGGTCGACGACACGGTCGAGATGAGCAGCCCGACGCCCAGCGTGGAGCAGAGGTAGAGCAGCGTCCCGAGCGCGAGGGCTGGGAGCGGCCCGCGCACCGGGACGTCGAAGATCCAGGTCATCGCGGCGAGGGCGAGCAGCACGTCGAAGAGCCCGATCGCGATGAAGGGCGTCATCTTCCCCGCGAGGAGCACGAACGGACGGATCGGCGTGACGAGCACCTGCTCGAGCGTCCCGACCTCGCGCTCGCGGGCCAGCCCCATCGCGGTGACGATGGTCGTCACCACGACGAGGAGCATGGAGAGGATCCCCGGGACGGTGAAGAGCGCCGTCTTGAGCCGTGGGTTGTAGAGTACGCGCGGGGTCACCTGCACCTCGGGCGGAGCGACGCTGCGAGGGCCCAGGCGGGCGCGCGCGAGCTCCTGCGCGACCTGCCCGAAGAAGCGGCTCGCGGCGCTGCCGGCGGCGCCGGAGCGCACCGGGTCGGTGCCGTCCACGAGCACCTGCGCACGGGCGGTGCGCCCGGCCAGCACATCGTCGCCGTAGCCCGGCGGGAGGAGCACCGCCGCCGCGGCCTCGTCGTCGTCGAGGCGCCGGTCCGCCTCGGCTCCGCTGCCCACCCGACCGGCCCGGCGCAGCGTACCGTCCGCGAGGAGCCGCCGCACGTGCTCGCGGCTCGCCGAGCTGCCGTCGAGGTCGGCCACCGTGGTGGGGACGCGGTCCACGTCGAAGTCGACCGCGAAGCCGAAGAGGATGGTCTGGATGAGCGGCGCCGCGACCAGCATGAACATGATGCGCCGGTCGCGCACGGTCTGGAGCGTATCCTTGCGCACCACCGCCCCGTACTGCGTGAGCGCAGGCCGGCGCCGCTGCGGTGCGGCCGTCATGCCACCCTCCGCTGGAACCGCGCCACCGCGGCGAGGAGCACCGCGACCGCGAAGAGCGCCATCGCGACGAGGTCCGGCCAGACGAGCCCGAAGCCGCTTCCCTTGAGGAGGACCCCGCGCAGGCCGTGCACGAGGTACCGCGCGGGCACGAGCGTCGAGACCAGCCGCAGGAATCGCGGCATGTTCTCGACGGGGAAGAGCATGCCGGAGAGGATCAACGACGGCAGGAGCGAGGAGAGCGCGCCCGCCTGCGTCGCGACGAGCTGGTTCTTCGCGATCACCGAGATGAGGAGGCCCTGCCCGAGCATGCCGATGAGGAACGTGAGACCGAGCGCGAACAGCAGGAGCAGGCTCCCCCGGATCGGCACGGCGAACACGGTGGCGCCCGCCGTCACCACGAGGAGGAGCTGCAGCAGGCCGAGCGCCAGGTAGGGGAGGAGCTTTCCCAGGATGATCTCGAAGCGTCCCACCGGCGACGCGAAGAGCTGCTCCATCGAGCCGCGCTCGAACTCACCCGCCAGCGCCAGCGCGGTGAGGAGCACCGCTCCGATGGCCATGAGGTAGGCGGTCAGGCCCGGCACGATGAACACGGCCGAGCGCGCCTCGGGGTTGTAGCGGGTCCAGGTGCGCACCTCGAGGGTCGGGGCCGCCGAACCGGGCCGCGTCCCGAGCCGGAGCGTCGCCGCGCGCGCGATGGCGTCCGCCTTCTGGAGCACCTGGTTCGCGGTCGTGGCGTCGGCGCCGTCGACGAGCAGCTCCGCGCGCCCCGGCTCTCCCCGCAGCACGTCGCGCCCGTAGCCGGGGCGAACGACGAGCACGGCCATCGCGCGGCCATCGCGGAGGAGGCGCTCGCCGTCGTCCGGGGCCACGTCGCGGACCCGCTCGAACTCCCCAGCCCGCACGAAGGCGTCGACGAGCGCGCGTGAGGCCTCGCTGCGGTCGCGGTCGGCGATGGCGAGCGGGATGCGATCGACGTCGAACGAGACGCCGTAGCCGAACAGGAGCAGCATCACGACCGGCATCACGAACGCGAGGTAGAGCGTGCGCGGGTCGCGGCGGATGTGAAGCGTCTCCTTGGCCGACATGGCCCACACCCGCACCAGGAACCGGGGCGGGCTCATGGCGGCGCCTCCGCTCCGGCGCCGGAGCGCCCCACCACCGCCAGGAAGACGTCCTCGAGCGACGGCTCTCCCTCCTCCACTCCCACCTCGGAGGCGCCCGCCGCGGAGAGCGCGGCCGTCACCCGCGCCGGGGACCACGCGGCGGGCTCGACGCGGACGTGGAGGCCGGCGCCGAACGACTCGACGCCGAGGACGCCGCCCTGCCCGCGAAGGGCCCCGGCCGCGCGCGCCAGGCCGCGCCCGCGCACGAGCAGCACTCGGCCCGGCACCCAGCTGCGCTTGAGCGCCGCCGGCGTGTCGAGCGCCACGAGCCGTCCGTCGACCATGAGGCCGATGCGGCGGCAGTACTCCGCCTCGTCGAGGTAGTGCGTCGTGACGAAGACGGTGGTCCCCTGGCGCGAGAGATCCCGGATGAGCCGCCAGAACGCGCGCCGCGCGACCGGGTCCACGCCCGCGGTGGGCTCGTCGAGGAAGAGCACCTCGGGGCGGTGCAGGATGGCGCAGGCGAGCGCGAGGCGCTGGCGGACGCCGCCCGGGAGCGAGCCGGTCTCGGCGCGCTCGAGCGCGCCGAGGTCGGTCAGCCGGAGCACCTCGCCGGCGCGCTCGCGCAGCGCGGCGCCCGAGAGCCCGTACGCGCCTCCGAAGAAGAGCAGGTTCTCCAGCACCGGCAGATCGAGGTAGAGCGAGAACTTCTGCGACATGTAGCCGATCGCGGCCTTCACCGCGTCCGGCTCCCGGGTGACGTCGTGACCCGCCACGCGCGCCTCCCCGGCGCTGGGCGCGAGGAGCCCGGTCAGCATGCGGATGGTGGTGGACTTTCCGGCGCCGTTCGCGCCGAGGTAGCCGAAGATCTCCCCCCGCGGCACCTCGAAGCTGACCTGGTCCACGGCCGTGAACGAGCCGAAGCGGCGCGTGAGCCCGGCGGCGGAGATGCTCGTCTCGGCCGCGCTCATGCCGCGCCCTCCCGCCGGAGACGCGAGAGGAAGAGGTCCTCGAACGCAGGTGTCACCCGGCGCAGCTCGGCTCCGAGCGGCGCCAGCGCGGCCTGCACCGGCGCCGCCCCGCCGGGCGCGACGTCGATGCGCAGCCGCGAGCCGGCCGGCGACGAGGCGCGCACCTCGGGGCGCGCGGCCAGCGCGGCCTCGACCGCCTCGCGCTCACCGCCCGAGACCTCGTAGGCCTCCTCCTCCAGCCCGTCGAGGAGCGCCCGCGGTGCGCCCTCGAGCAGGAGCCGCCCGGCGTGGACGAGTCCCACCCGGCTGCACCGCTCCGCCTCGTCCATGTAGGGAGTCGAGACGAGCACGGTCATCCCGCCCTCGACGAACTCGTGCAGCAGCGCCCACAGCTCGCGTCGCGAGACCGGGTCGACGCCGTTGGTCGGCTCGTCGAGGAGCAGCACCTTGGGCTCGTGCAGCAGCGCGCAGGCCAGGGCCAGCTTCTTGTACATCCCGCCCGAGAGCGCTTCGGCGCGCCGCTCCGTGAAGCGATCGAGACGGGTGATGGCGAGGAGGCGCGCCGACCGCTCCTCGAACGTGCGGCGCGGCAGGACGTACAGCCGGGAGAAGAAGCGGAGGTTCTCGGCGACCGTGAGGTCGCGGTAGAGGCTGTACTGCTGCGGCATGAGCCCGAGCCCCTCGCGCACCTCGGCGCCGCCCCGGCGCGGATCCTTCCCCAGCACTCGCGCCTCGCCCGCGTCAGGGACGAGCAGCCCGGCCAGCGCGCGGATGGCGGTGGTCTTGCCGGCGCCGTCCGGTCCGACGAGGCCGTACAGCTCGCCCGGGGTCACCGCGAAGGAGAGCCCGCGCAGCGCCTCGGTCGCGCCGAAGCGCTTCGCGAGGCCGCGCGCCTCGACCGCGGGCGTGGCCATCCCTACTTCCCCGCCGCCGGCAGGAAGACCTGGACCGGCATGCCGGGCCGGAGCTTCCCCTCCGGGTTCGCGACGCGGACCTCGACCGCGTAGACGAGCCGGTCGCGGTCGGTGCGCGTCTGGATGTTCCGCGGCGTGAACTCGGCCTGCAGCGCCACCGTCCTGACGATGCCGTCGAACCGCTCTCCGGGCCAGGCGTCGGCCACGACGGAGGCTCGCGCTCCGGGGCGCGCGGCCGCCAGCTCGGCGTTGGGGAGGTAGAAGGTGGCCTTCACCTCGGAGAGCGCGACGAGCCGCACCAGCGGCTGGCCCGCCTGGACCAGCTCGCCCGGCTCGTGCGGCAGGTCGTCGACCAGCGCCTCGCGAGGCGCGCGCACCTCGCACTCGTCGACGAGGAGCCGCGCCCGCGCCGCGCTCGCCTCGGCGGCCTTCATCTGCGCCTCGGCCGACACCGCCTGCGCCCCGGAGGCGCGGATCGCCACCACCGCCGCCGCGGCCTGCTGCTCGCTGGCGCGCGCCTGCGCCAGCGCGGCGCGGGTCTGCCCCTCGAGCCCCTCGGCGCTGGCGCGCGTCTGGTCGCGGCTGGCGATGGTCACGTCGGCCCCCAGCGCCTCGAGCCGGTTCGCCTGCCGGGTCGCCGCGTCGCGCTGCGCCGTCAGCGCCTCGGCTTGGGCGCGCGCGGCGAGCTCCCCCGCGACCGCTGCCTCGCGCTGCCGCCGCGAAGCCTCGACCGACGCGCCCGCCGCCGCCGCCGCGGCCCTCGCCGCGGCGAGCCGCGCCTCGGCCTCGGCCAGGGCCGCCGCCGGATCCGCGCAGTCCAGCACGACGAGCAGGTCCCCCTTCTTCACCGTGTCTCCCTTGCGGATCCGCTGCTCCAGGATCCGCGCGCCGACCCGCGAGGAGAGATCGACGTTCGTCCCCTCGATCTCGCCCGAGCCTCCGGCCGGGGCGCGCGCCTCAGCCGCCTGAAGGTGCAGCCTCCAGGCGAGGAGCGACGAGAGGAGGACCACGAGGAGGACGACGGCGAGCGCGATGCGGCGCATGCCGGCCCGGCTCGCAAGCCTCGTGCCGACCATGCGACCCGAACTTGCTCGCCTTTCTGCTCCGCCAGCCACCGGGGCCGTCAGGAGATCCGACGCCGCGTTCGGGTTTCCGAACGGCCCGTGGGGCCCGACGTCGCCAACTCGGCGCCATCGCTCGCGCCCGGTGGCGGCACCGTCCTTGCTCTCCTCCACCCGCCATGACCCTGCTCCGTGCCGCCCTGGTCGCCTCCGCCGCCGCGCTGCTCGGCGCCTCCGCGCGCGCGGAGGCGCCCACCCCAGCGCGCGCGTTGTCGCTGGACGAGGCGCTCGGCGAGCTCGAGCGGCAGAACCTCACACTGCAGGAGGCGCGCGCCCGCCGCGAACAGGCCGCCGGCGTCACGCGACAGGCGCTAGCGGCGGCGCTGCCGACCCTGACCGCGGCCGGCGGCTACGTCCACAACAGCGACGCCGCCGTCGCGCCCTTCAGCCAGATCGCTGCGATCCTGGCGCCCGGCGGGCCGCCGGTCCCCAACCTCCTCATCCAGCCGCGCGAGGTCTTCACCGTCAACGGCACCGTGCGCCTGCCGCTGCTCGCCCCCACCGCCTGGGCCGACGTGGCGGCCGCGCGCAGCGCGGAGCGCGCCTCGGGAGAGAGCGCCGAGGCCGTGCGCCTTCAGCTGCGCGCGGCGCTTGTGCAGGCGGCGTGGACCACGTCTGCGGTGGACGAGATCGTCGCGGCGAGCGAGCGCGCGCTGGCCAGCGCCGAGGAACAGGCCAGCCTCGCCGAGCGGGCGCTCGCGGCGGGCACCGGCGTGCCGCTCGCCGTGCTGCAGGCGCGCACCGAGGCGGTGCGCCGCCGGAGCGATCTGGTGCGGGCCCGGGCGGACCGCGCCCGGGCCGAGCTCTCGGCTGGCGTGCTCCTCGGCCGCGCCCTGCCAGTGCGCATCCTCGTCCCGGCGCTGCCGCGACCGGCCCCCCCGGACCCGCACGCGCTCCGCGACGAGGCGGAGCGCCGGCGCCCGGAGCTGCGCGCCGGCGCGGCGCAGGTCGAGGCCGCAGAGCGGCAGGTGACCTCGGCGCGGCTCAGGCTCCTGCCGCAGGTGTCCGCCTCCGCCAGCGCGTTCGCGCAGACCGAGCCCCTCCCCACGACGAAGGACAGCGGGTGGCGCCTCACGGTCGACCTCACCTGGGCGCTGTTCGACGGCGGGTTCCGCTACGGCAAGGCGCGCCAGGAGGAGGGGGTCCTCGCGGAGGCTCGAGCGTCGCTCGAGGAGGAGCGGGTCGCGATCGCGCAGGAGGTGGCTGACGCCGCGCGCGACGTCGATCTGGCCGTGGAGCGGCTGGGGTTGGCCGAGGAGCAGGCGCGGCTGGCGGCCGAGGCGGCGGCCACGGCGCGCCGCGGCTTCGCCGGCGGGGTAGCGAGCTCCCTCGATGTGCTCGAGGCCAACGATCGCCTGTTCCAGTCCGAGGTGGGTCTCGCCGACGCCAGGGCTCGCCTGGGCATCGCGCTGGCCGCCCTCGATCGGGCGACCGGCCGGAGCTGACCATGAGAGGGTCGTCCAGAACGAACGACCACGGGCGCGCTATGCTGGAGGCCGAGGAGAGCCGCCCCTTGCCGCAGGGGTTCGAGGACATCCAGCGCCAGGAGCTGTCGCGCCTCTTCGGGCGCATGGCCGACATCCGGTTGCTCGTGTTCGTGCCCGCTGCGCTGGCGCTGGCCGCCGCGCTCGCGGTCGCGGAGCCGGCCCGCTGGCGCGGGGCGTTCCTGTTCGCGGTGCTCGTCCCGCTGGGCGTGTTCTTCATCCTCGAGACCATCCGCTTCCGGCGCGAGGGCCTGACGCGCGGCGCGGTGACGGTGAACCTGCTCGCGGCGATCGTGGGCCAGGTGGCGCTCGCCTTCGCGACGGGCGCGCTCGAGAGCCCGTTCACCTACACCTTCGTCCCGCTGGCGGTCATGATCGGGCTCTTCGCGGCGCCCGGCGCGCGCGGCGCGCTCGTCGCGGCCCAGGTCGCCGCCGTGTGGGCGCTGGCCGCCCTCGAGCTCTCCCGGGCGCTCCCAGAGCTCAACCTCTCGCTCTTCGGGGGCGGCCCGCGCGCCGGGCACGTCGACGCCCACCTCCTCGCCAGCGCGGTCGTGCTCTCGATCGTGCTCGCGGTCGCCTCGCGCGCGGGGCGGGCGGTACGCGGCGTGTTCGACCGGATGCTGCGCGAGGCCTTGCGCGCGCGCGAGGAGTCCCTGCGCGCCCACGCCGAGCGAGCCGAGGAGTTGACCGCGCTCTCCGCCGAGATCGCCCACGAGCTCAAGAACCCGCTCGCCTCCGTGAAGGGCCTCGCCGCGCTGCTGGCCGAGGGCGCCCCTCCGGGGAAATCCGCCGAGCGGCTGGCGGTGCTCCGGCGCGAGGTGGACCGCATGCAGGGGGTGCTCGAGGAGTTCCTCAACTTCTCGCGCCCGCTCGTGCCGCTCTCCGCCCGCGCCATCGACCTGGCGCTGCTCGCGCGCGACGTGGCGGTACTGCACGAGGGCATGGCGCGCCAGCGCGGGCTTCGGATCGAGGTGCGCGGCGCCGCGGCTGACGTTCGCTGCGACGAACGCAAGGTGAAGCAGATCCTCATCAACCTCATCCAGAACGCGCTCGAGGCGAGCCCATCCGGTACCGCCGTCGAGGTGCTGCTCCTCCCGCCCGCCGCCGGCCTGGCGAGCGTGCACGTCCTCGATCGGGGGCCAGGGGTCGACCCTGCCCTGGCCGGACGCGCCTTCGATCCGGGCGTCACCTCGAAGACGCACGGCTCGGGTCTCGGGCTCACCATCGCGCGCGCGCTGGCGCGCCAGCACGGCGGCGAGGTGGAGCTCGCACCACGCGAGGGCGGCGGGTGTGCGGCCGTGCTGCGGCTGCCCGCGCACGCTCCGGCGGCGAACGAGCCGTCGCGCCAGGTGCTCCCGTGAACGAGCCCGTCGGCGCGCGCGTCCTCGTGGTCGACGACGATCCCGGTCTGCGCTACACGCTGAGCGAGATCCTGACCGGGGAAGGGATCGAGGTCGAGGAGGCGGAGGACGGGCTCGAGGCGCTCGCTCGGTTCGAAGCGTCTCCCTTCCCGCTCGTCGTGACCGATCTGCGGATGCCGCGCCTGGACGGGCTCGAGCTCACGCGCCGGCTCGCCGCGCGCACGCCGCCGCCCCGGGTGGTCGTCATCACCGCCCACGGGTCGGAGCGCCAGGCGGTGGAGGCGATGAAGGCGGGGGCCTGGGACTACTTCCGCAAGCCCTTCGAGAACGACGAGCTCCTCGCGGTGGTGCGGCGGGCGCTGGAGGCGGTCCGGCTCTCGTCCGAGAACGCCCGGCTCACGGGCGCGCTGGCGCTGTCGGGTTCACTCGTCTTCGCCTCGCCCGCGATGGCGCGCCTCTCGGAGCTGGTGGCCCGGGTGGCGCCGCGCGACGTGACCGTGCTCGTCCAAGGGGAGAGCGGCACCGGGAAGGAGCGGGTCGCCGAGGCGATCTGGCGCGCGTCGCGGCGGGCCGACCGACCGCTCGTCCGCTTCAACTGCGCCGCGCTCACCCCGGAGCTGGCCGAGGCGGAGCTGTTCGGCCACGCCCGCGGAGCATTCACCGGCGCGGTGCGCGCCCGGACGGGCCTGTTCGGCGAGGCCGAC
>Ga0306923_10000177_pt1 | contig 45691 bp, 42 predicted proteins | sample sta12Can44000108_FD_203841 | JGI IMG/M metagenome (GOLD analysis project Ga0306923, IMG submission 203841) | Lab enrichment of tropical soil microbial communities from Luquillo Experimental Forest, Puerto Rico - statanox.12C.anox.44.000.108 (v2)... | ecosystem: Environmental > Terrestrial >... | reverse complement strand
GCCCGTCGTGTACATAGTCGAACAGATAGCCACTCGCTTCTGATTTTCCAGAACTGCACTTATGCGGCTTTTGACGCGCGTTTACACGCATCACGCTTTGATGGAAGCTCATCAAGCCGGGTAAGAATGTGATCGTTCAATGGAGCGCCCCGGCGAAAAAGAAAAGTTTGTCTATACGAATGGTTTGCCTCATCGTAATATTTGACGCATACGAGCAACAACCCTAAAAACTTATTCATATCTACAGGTATTTGGGCGTATCCACTGCCAAAGGGTACAAGGGTGGTGCTGGTACTTTGCCAATCAACGGTGATTTCGCTAAGTCCGAATTTTTCATGCTGATTGCCGTCCTCGCTCACAGTGAACACGGTGGCTGCACCTCGAAACGCCGGTCTTTCCCCATTACGCCAAAACAATTGAACCAACTCTGGTGGGGGGTTACCTGCATGATTTATGTATAGCCGTGCGTCTGCAGTAACTAATTTCGGCCTCTGGGATTCACTCCACTGCCACCACGTGAACGCACCAGTTGCAGCCGCCACGAGCAGAGTTGCGACGGCAATCAACATGATCCAGCGCGACACCCGGCGCTCGCTTTGGCGTTCCTCCGTCGCCCATTTGGCAATCGCCATGTGAATGCGTTCCGGTGTCTCGCCGCCAAAACGCTCTAGCTTTTTTGGGCGGCTTCTAGTCCAAGAGCCTCCCACTCGGCGCGTTCATCGGACGTGAGGTCGGTGTACCATCTTTGTTTTAGCATTCCATAATCACCCGCTCTTTGTGCGCGCATTGTAGGCGTCCGATCGAGATGTCACTCCTCTGTAGCCTTCGGGATAACGTTGCCTGGGGTTTATCCCGGGGCGACCGGGAGTGACGGTTCGGTTGACGAGCGATGGGCAGTATCGCGTTTTGAGGTAGGCCGGGCGCCGATGCGCCATCGGTTATTTGGGACCGCGGTATTCGGTGTGGCGCTTGCCCCAGTCGAACAGCGCCCTCAGCACCGGGCGTAGCTCTTCGCCCTTTTGGGTTAGCAGATATTCGGCGCGGGGCGGGTGCTGCTCATAGAAATGGCGCTCGACGATCCCGGCTTCTTCCAGCCGCTTCAATCGGGCCGACAATGTGTTGGGGCTGATCCCGGCCAGCGAGCGCTCGAAATCCTGAAACTTGCGCGGCCCACCGGTGACGAGATCGCGCAGGATCAGGATCGTCCAACGCTCGCCGACAATGTCGAGCGTGCGCGCGATCGGGCAGCGCATGTCGTAAGGCGCGGAATTGGGACGCGGATCGGTCATCGGCTGCAAAGGGCGCTTCACTTTTCGCGACGGTAACCTGGATGTGAAGGGAGGTATAGTGACTCCTTTGATAATAGTTAGTATGCTGTGAGGAGTAACGCATGAGGAGGGCTGTGCCGATGACCGCCGCTACCGAATATGTCACCACCTCCCCCGCCCGCGGGCAGCCGTGGCGGGTTCTGCTCTGGCTGGCTCCGCTGACCGCATTTTGGATCGGGCTGAACTATTGGGTGCCTGGTGTGCAGGCGAGCGGCGTGCCGACGGTGACGGTCCGCCTTGCGATCCACATCGCGATCGTTCTCGGGCTATGGCTCGCCCTCGAACGCACCGAACTCGCATCGCGCCAGCGTCTCGGCACATGGCTCGCGGTTGTCGTGCCGTATACCCTTTGGCTCGCGGTGATCTGGAGCGCGGCCATCAACGGCGTGTTCCGTCCGAGTAGCACGCTGCTGCCGCTGTTGCCGCTCGCGATTTTTCTGCCGGTGATCGTCGGCGTGCCGATCCTGTTGCGGTCGAAGCGAATTGGCGAGGTGCTCGACGCGATGCCGGCGAGCTGGCTGATCGGGCTCCAGGTCTACCGCGTCATTGGCGGCCTTTTTCTGGCCGGCTGGGCGCGGGGTGTCGTACCGGGCGTATTCGCGTTGCCGGCCGGTATCGGTGACGTGGTCACCGGGCTTCTCGCCTTGCCGGTCGCTTATTATCTTGTGTCGCGGAATGGCGATGCTGCACGCTCGGCAACCGCCTGGAATATCTTCGGCCTCATCGACTTCACAATCGCGGTCGGGATCGGCATGGCCATTACCCCTGGCCCGTTCCAATTGATCGCCCCGAGCATCCCCAACGCAGGATTAGGTCTCTACCCGGCCGTCATGATCCCAGCCTTTGCGGTGCCGAGTTCGATCCTTCTTCACGCGCTCTCGCTGCGCCAGCTGCGCCGCCGAATGGCGTAGCGGGATGGAGGGCCGAGGAGGATTGTTAAGCGCCGGTGGCTTCGATAGGCTGGGTCTCAACCCACCAAGGGAGATCCAGGCATGGCGATCATCGTTGGCACCGGCGATTTCAAATACCGGATCATCGAAGACTGGGCGAAATTGCCGGAGGGCTGGTCGTTCAAGGAAGTCGGCGCGGTCGGGGTCGACGCGAAGGACAACGTCTACGTTTTCAATCGCGGCGAACACCCGGTCATGGTGTTCGATCGCGAGGGCAAGTTCCTGCGCTCATGGGGCGAGGGCCAATACCCGCGGGCGCATGGCGTCCATATGGGGCCGGACGATTCGATCTACTTGACCGATGATGGCGGACATTTTGTCCGCAAATGCTCGCTCGACGGCAAGGTGTTGCTGGAGCTTGGCGTGCCCGGCAAGCCGACACCTTATATGAGCGGCGAGCCGTTTCACCGCTGTACCCACACCGCACTGTCGCCGAAAGGCGAGATCTACGTCTCCGACGGCTACGGCAACGCCAAAGTCCATAAATACTCGCCCGACGGCAAATTGCTGATGTCGTGGGGCGGCCCTGGCACGAACCCCGGCGAGTTCAACATCGTCCACAATATCTGCACCGACGCCGATGGCTGGGTCTATGTCGCCGACCGCGAGAACCATCGCGTTCAGGTTTTCGACGGCAACGGCAAATACGAGACGCAATGGAACAATCTGCACCGTCCATGCGGGCTTTACATGGACTATACCCGCCATCCGGTCTGCTATATCGGCGAACTCGGGCCGGTGCAGCCAGTAAACCGCAACAGCCCGAACCTCGGCCCCCGGGTCAGCATCGTCGATAACCAGGGCAAGCTGCTGTCGCGCTTTGGGGACATGCACGCGGGGACGGCCCCGACCGCGTTTCTCGGGCCGCATGGGCTGAGCGTCGATTCGCACGGCGATCTCTATGTCGGCGAGGTCTCATGGACCCAATGGCCGCAATTCTATCCCGACACGCCGCGGCCGGCCTACATCCGCTCGCTGCAGAAATACGAGCGCGTGCACTGAGCCAGCGGGTACTCTGGACCCCCGCCTTCTCGGGCGTGACGATAACCCAAGTTCCTGGGGAGAACGCAGATGGCAGAGATCGTCGGCACCGGCGACTTCAAATACCGTATCATCGAGAACTGGGCGAAACTGCCGGACGGCTGGTCATTCAAGGAAGTGGCCGCGGTCGGGGTCGACAGTAAAGACAACGTCTATGCCTTCAACCGCGGCGAGCATCCGGTCATGGTGTTCGACCGTGCGGGAAGTTTCCTGCGGTCATGGGGCGAGGGCGAATACCCGCGGGCGCATGGCGTCCATATGGGTCCGGACGATTCGATCTATCTGACGGATGATGGCGGCCATTTTGTGCGCAAATGCTCGCTCGACGGCAAGCTGCTGCTCGAGATCGGCGTCCCGGGCGAACCTGCCCCCTATATGAGCGGTGAGCCGTTTCATCGCTGCACCCACACCGCGCTGTCGCCAAAAGGCGAGATCTACGTCTCCGACGGCTACGGCAACGCCAAGGTGCACAAATACTCGCCCGATGGGAAACTGCTGATGTCATGGGGCGAGCCTGGCACCGGTCCTGGCGAGTTCAACATCGTGCACAATATCTGCACGGATGCAGAGGGCTGGGTCTATGTTGCCGACCGGGAGAACCACCGCGTCCAAGTTTTCGACGGCAACGGCAAATACGAGACGCAGTGGAACAATCTGCACCGCCCATGCGGGCTTTACATGGACTATACCCGCCACCCGGTCTGCTATATCGGCGAGCTCGGTCCGTCCATGGCAGTCAACCTCAAGAGCCCTAACCTCGGGCCGCGGGTCAGCATCGTCCACCACGAGGGCAAGCTGCTGAGCCGGTTTGGCGATCCCCATGCGAGCCTTGGGCCGACAGGCTTCATTGGTCCACACGGCATGTGCGCGGATTCTCGCGGCGACCTTTATGTCGGCGAGGTCTCCTGGACCTTGTGGCCAGGCGCGTTCCCCGGCGAACCGAGGCCGGAGAGCCCGCGCTGCTTTCGAAAGTTCGAAAAGGTACGTTGACGGTCCCGCCGCCCGCTTCGGTTGGCCGAACGAGCGAGCTCGAAGAGGCTATCACGCGGCTGGATCGCGCTGTGGCACGGCTCGAGGGCGCCAGCGACAGTGGCGAGCGTGAGGTGGAGCATCGGCGGCTGCGGGAGACCCTTAGCCAAATCGCCACGCGCGTCGACAACGCTCTCGCCAGGATCGATCTCGTCTTGAGGGGAGAGAGCTGATGGGGCAGGTCACGGTGGCCGTGAACGGCCGCTCGTTTACGATCACGTGCGACGACGGGCAAGAGCCCCGGATCCGGCGTCTCGCCCAGTATGTCGATGCAAAAGTGGCCGAGTTTGTCGGGAGCGTCGGTCAGGTGGGGGAAACCCGGCTGTTGCTGCTCGCCGCGCTCCTCATCGCCGATGAGCTGTCAGACGCCAACGAAGCGCTTAAAGAAGAGCGCAAACGAGCACAAGCCGCCGATGCACAAAGGGATGCCGCGGCAAACAGCGTTCAAGGCATGGCAAAACGGGTCGAAGCTATTGCGGTGCATCTGGAGACACCCTAGCTTTGCCTTTGCGGAGTGGGGCTGGACGGCGCGTTAGGCCGCATGTTACCCCGGGGCCGATACCTACCTCTTGGGGGCCGTCCCTGTCGGAGTCGTGGCTTCGATATATGGTCACCCACCTGCTACGGCGGGCCACGGAGGAGTTGCACGCCGACGGCCGAATCGGCTCCACCCCGCAGCGCTGCTTCTTCTCTGAAGCCCTTGGCCCAACCCTTCGCCCGGGCGAGCAATAGCCGGTGAGAATTCTATTTTGCGGTGATGTCATGGGCCGCACCGGCCGTGACGCTATCAAAAAATATGCGCCTACTCTGCGGCGGGAATTGGAACTCGACCTCGTGATCGTCAACGCCGAAAATGCGGCGGGCGGCTTCGGGTTGACCGAGCGGCTGTGCGGCGACTTTTACGATTGCGGCGTCGACGTTCTGACGACCGGCAATCATGTATGGGATCAGCGCGAGATCATTCCCTATATCGGGCGGGATCCTCGCGTGTTGCGTCCCGCCAATTTCCCGAACGGTACGCCAGGGGCCGGCTGGCGCCTTCATTCTGTCGGCCAGCAACGTGCTCTGATCGTCAATTTGATGGGCCGGCTTTTCATGGACGCGCTCGACGACCCGTTCGCGCGGCTCGACGAAATTCTGAGCGATCATCGGCTCGGGCAGGACGCGGCCGCTATCCTCGTCGATTTTCATGCCGAGGCTTCGAGCGAAAAGATGGCGTTGGGCCATTTCGCCGATGGTCGCGTCTCCGCAGTCTTTGGAACGCACTCCCACGTGCCGACAGCGGATTGGCAGATCCTGCCGGGAGGCACGGCTTACCAAACCGATGCCGGGATGTGCGGCGACTATGATTCGGTCATCGGTCTGCAAAAGGAACCTGCGGTCCGCCGCTTTGTCACCAAAATGCCCGGTGAGCGACCCCAGGTCGCCGATGGCGAAGGCACGCTGTGCGGCATCTTCCTCGAAACTGACGACCGCAGCGGACTGGCCCGAGCGCTCGAGCCCGTACGAATCGGCGGCCGCCTCGCGCCGCACTTGCCCGAACACTGAGGATTCAACGCGCCTTCCGCCCCGCTCCACCCTTGGGGAGAGGGGCAGGCCCGTCGCGCAGCGATAGGAGGGTGAGGTGGGCGGTGCGACGAGCTTGTCGGCCCCTTACCCTGCCTTTTCCCCGGCCGGCGGGGGAGAAGGGAAACAAAATGGGGTTTGCGGGCTTCCGAGGCGCCCCAATCCTGCCATATTGGATTGTTAGCCCCGGCGTCGCCGAGCATTTCCGGCCCTTATGCCGACGGAGAGCGGCGCCGAGAACGATGGCTGGCCATTCGCAATTCAAAAACATCATGTACCGGAAGGGCGCGCAGGACAAAAAGCGCGCCAAGGTCTTCACCAAGATCATCCGGGAACTGACGACCGCGGCTCGCACCGGTCTGCCCGACCCGGCCGCCAACCCGCGGCTGCGGGCAGCTGTTCTGGCCGCCCGCCAGGCGAACATGCCGAAGGACACGGTGGACCGTGCCATCAAGCGCGGCTCGGGTGGCGGCGGCGACGAGGCCTACGAGGAGGTTCGCTACGAAGGCTATGGTCCGGGCGGAACGGCCCTTATCGTCGAAGCTCTGACCGACAATCGCAATCGGACCGCCAGCGAGGTTCGTGCCGCCTTTACGAAAGCAGGCGGCACGCTTGGCGAGACCAACAGCGTCAGTTTCATGTTTGATCGGGTCGGCGAGATCTCTTACCCGGCGCCGATCGCTACAGCCGATGACATGTTGGAGGCAGTCATCGAGGCCGGAGGAGATAATGTCGAGAGTGACGCCGAACAGCATGTGGTGATCTCCGCGCCGGAGGATTTGAACGCGGTTCGCGATGCGCTCGAGAGCCGATTCGGTCCTCCCGATTCGGCCCGCCTGACCTGGCGGCCGAAAACCACCTCGGCGATAGAGGAAGAGACAGCAGCGACTTTGTTCAAGCTGCTCGAAACACTCGAGGACAGCGACGATGTTCAGAACGTGTTTGCCAATTTCGAAGTGGCCGAAGAGGTGATGGCGAGGCTCGGCGCCTGATCCGGTCGTCGCTTCACACGGAATGCGGAATGCGTGTTTTGGGGCTCGATCCCGGGCTGCGGCATACTGGCTGGGGGGTTATCGACGTGGCCGGCAATCGCCTCACCCATGTGGCCAATGGGGTCGTACATGCCGCGACCGACCAGCCGCTCGCGATGCGGCTCGTGTCGTTATTCCGGCAGATCACCTCAGTGCTCGAGCGCTTCCATCCCGATGAGGCGGCCGTCGAGGAGACTTTTGTCAACCGAAACCCGGCTTCGACCCTGAAGCTGGGTGTCGCGCGAGGCGTGGTGCTGCTGGCGCCGGCCGAGCGTGGGCTTCCCGTCACAGAGTATTCGGCCAACCTCGTGAAGAAGACGGTCGTAGGAGCGGGCCACGCCGAGAAGGCGCAGGTCCAGCTCATGGTGCAACGCCTGTTGCCCGGCTGTGGCGGAGGAGAACCCGACGCTGCGGACGCGCTCGCAGTAGCAATTTGCCATGCGCACCACACCGCGACCCGCCGGTTTCGGGAGGTGCAGGCGTGATCGCCAAGCTTGCGGGGCTTGTCGATCATTTGGAGCCCGACGCAGCGGTCGTCGATGTCAATGGCGTAGGCTATCGCGCCTTTTGTTCGACGCGAACGGTCAGCCGCTTGCCGCCGGTCGGTTCGCCGGTGCGTCTGCTCGTCGAAACACATGTCCGCGAAGATCACATCCATCTTTACGGGTTCATCGATGCAGCCGAGCGCGACTGGTTTCGTCTTCTGACGACGGTGCAGGGCGTCGGCGCGCGGCTGGCTCTTTCGATCCTCTCAGCGGTGGCGCCAGAGAGCCTCGGACTCGCAATTCTAGCTCAGGACAAGCTGGCCTTGACCCAAGCCGAGGGAGTTGGGCCGAGATTGGGCGCCCGTATCATCAACGAATTGCGAGACAAAGTGGGCGGTCTCGCCGGCCCCGAACCGCCGACTTCGGTTCCAAAGGAGCCGATAACTTACCCGAGAGCCACCGCTGACGCGATCTCGGCGCTCGAAAACCTCGGGGTCGGTCGCACAGAGGCGCTCGGCGCGGTCGCGGCAGCGGCTCGCAAGCTTGGCGGCGAAGCCGCCGCCGATGCACTGATCAAAGTCGGCCTCGAAGAGTTGGCACGATGAGTGAGGCCGCGCAGCGCATCGTGTCCCCGCAAGAAGCCGAGCACGACGCACCAGAAGGCTCGATCCGCCCTGCGACCCTCGACGAATTCGTCGGTCAGCGCCAGCTGCGTGATAATCTTCGCGTGTTTATCGAAGCAGCCGTGAGCCGCGGCGAAGCACTCGATCATATTCTGTTTTTTGGTCCTCCCGGGCTCGGAAAGACAACGCTCGCGCAGATCGTCGCCCGAGAAATGGGCGTCGATTTCCACGCTACCTCGGGCCCAGTAATCCAGCGCGCGGCGGATCTCGTGGCACTGCTCAGCAAGCTCGGACCTCGCGAGGTCCTGTTCATCGATGAGATCCACCGTCTGCCGCCGGCAGCCGAAGAGTACCTCTACCCGGCGATGGAGGATAATCAGATCGATCTGATTATCGGTCAGGGGCCCGGGGCCCGATCCATCCGCTACCGCATCGAGCCGTTCACCCTGATTGGCGCGACGACGCGTTCGGGGTTGATCACCAGGCCACTGCGGGAGCGCTTCGGCATCCCGCTGCGACTGGTTTTCTACGAGCCGGCGGAACTCCAATCGATCATGAACCGCGGCGCCCGAGTGCTCGCCATGGACTTGCGCCCGGATGGCGCAGCAGAGATCGCGCAGCGGGCGCGCGGCACGCCGCGCGTTGCCATGCGCCTATTGCGTCGCGTTCGCGACTTTGCCGCCGTCGAGGGTGTGGCGAACATAGATGCGGCCGCGGCGGACGCGGCGTTGCGGCGGCTCGATGTCGATGGGCGCGGTCTCGACGGCATGGACCGACGATACTTGCGCTGCATTGCCGAAAACTATGCCGGGGGTCCGGTAGGGGTTGAGACGATTGCCGCGGCGCTCGGCGACGAGCGCGACGTCATCGAAGAGGTCATCGAGCCATACCTGATCCAGGAGGGTTTCGTGCAGCGCACGCCGCGCGGTCGGATGCTGACCCGGATCGCCTTTCGCCATCTCGATCTACCGATGCCGGCGAGTTTGCCGGCGCAACTTGAGCTTCTCCCGCCCTTGCCGCTCGAGATCGAGGAAGCACCGTAATGCCAAAGATCGTCCAAAACACGCCATAAAGGTCCGACAGTAATGCAGCCTAATGCCGTTGATGCCTTACCTCTTGCCGGGTCGATTTCGCACGACCTCTCGATTATCGGGCTATTCGTCCAGTCCGATTCGATTGTCAAACTGGTGATGTTGATCCTGTTGCTTGCCTCGTTTTGGTCCTGGGCGGTCATCTTCGATAAGGTGATCCGGATACGTCGGCTGCGGCACGCGGCGTCGAGCTTCGAAGAGACCTTCTGGTCCGGCGGATCGCTCGACGATCTCTATGAGCGGGTCGGGCAGCGACCTCCTGATCCGATGACCGCCGTGTTTTCTGCGGCGATGCGGGAATGGCGGCGCAGCGCTGCGAAGAACCTTCTCGGGACACCGGGAATGCGGACGAGCCTGCAGCAACGCATCGAGCGGGTTATGAGCGTGACGGTCGGCCGTGAGATGGAGCGGGTCGAGCGCTTTATGGCTTTCCTCGCGACGGTTGGCTCGACGGCCCCCTTTGTCGGCTTGTTCGGCACGGTCTGGGGGATCATGGACAGCTTTCAGTCGATCGCCGCGTCCAAGAACACCAGTCTTGCGGTCGTCGCGCCCGGTATCGCCGAATCATTGTTCGCAACCGCGCTCGGGCTCGTCGCCGCGATCCCGGCAGTCATTGCCTACAACAAATTGGCGACGGACTTCGGGCGCTACGCTGGCCGGCTCGAGGCTTTTGCCAGTGAGTTCAGCGCGATCCTGTCGCGCCAGCTAGACGAGCGGCCCTGAGGATGGCCGCTCCGGGTCTCACCGGCAACGGCCATCGTTTGGCCGGACGATATCGGCCGATGTCGGAAATCAACGTGACGCCGCTGGTCGACGTGATGTTGGTTTTGCTTGTTGTGTTCATGGTCGCTGCGCCCTTGCTGACGGTGGGTGTGCCGGTCGACCTGCCGCAGACTCAAGCGCCGCCGATCACCGAGCCAAAAGAACCCCTGGTCATCACGATCAATGGAGAAGGCCGAATTTATATTCAGGAAACCGAGATCCCGACCGATTCGCTCGTCCCACGCCTGCAGGCGATCACCGGCAATAATCCTGACGCGCTGCTCTATGTTCGCGGCGACCGCGCAATTAATTACGGCCGCGTGGTCGAGGTGATGAGCCTCGTCAGCACGGCCGGCTTCCGCAAAGTGTCGCTGATTGCCGAATCGCCGAAGGGTGTAACGGGCAAGGCTGCTTCCGGCGGGACGCCGTCCGACCGATCGGCGCGGACGGTCAGGCACTGACGAGTCCCGTCCGTTTGGCGCCGATGAGCTTGGCGATCGCGGAGCCGGTAAGGAGGCAAGCAGCCACGGTTCCCAATCAGCTGCCCGACGGCATTTCCAGAGGTGGCTTGGCGCTATCGGCTGCGCTGCACGGTGTTCTCGGCGTACTATTGATCACCGGCCTGCCCCATTTGTTCGACCCTCCCGCGCCAGAAGAGATGCCGGTCGCGGTCCAACTTGTGACGATTGCGCCGGAAACCAGGGCGACCCAGCCAAATCCCAACCTGCCGCGAGCGGACGCCAAGCCGGAAATACCGGAGGTCGAGATGCCCGTAGCCAAGCCGGAGCCAAAACCCGAACCTCCGAAACCTGCGCCCGTTCCACCCTCTGCGGCCGCCGCGCCGCCACCGTCGGAGGCGGCGAAGCCGCCGGAGCCGAAGCCTGCACCGCCGGTCCCGCCGAAGCCGCCCGAGCCCAAGCCGGAAGCGAAGCCCGTCGAAAAGATCGACGCGCCAAAGCCCAAGGAAAAACCTGAACCGCCGCGGCAGATGGCCAAGAACGAGGAGAAGCTCGAACAGAAGAAATACGACCCAGGGCAATTCGAGGCCTTGCTGAAGAACCTCGCGCCGCAACAGTCCGCGCCATTCCCTGACGCGCCTCCCCAGAGACCGCACGTCGCTGCGGCCCACGCGTCTTCGCAACCACAGGCGCCGCTGGGGAGCCAGCTCACGGCCAGCGAGCTCGACATGGTCCGCCACCAGATAGCCCAGTGCTGGAACGTGCCGGCGGGCGCGCGCGATGCGAAAGATCTCGTTGTCGAGATAAGGGTGGCGGTCGATCCGGACGGTACTGTCCGGCAGGCGATGATCGTCGATCAGGGCCGGCTGGGGGGCGATCCGTCCTTTCGGGCGGCTGCCGAAAGCGCGCGGCGCGCCTTTTTCAACCCGCAGTGCCGACCGCTGCACTTGCCTGCCGAAAAATACGCGATCTGGAAAGACCTTGTAGTCGACTTCAGCCCAAAGGACATCTTATGACAAGAAGCCGCCGAGGCGTTGCCGGTGTGGTTATTGCGGCCCTACTCGTATTGCTGTGCTCAAATGCCTCCGTGCACGCCGAATTGCGGATCGACATTACCAGCGGCAAGGTCGAACCGATGCCGATAGCGCTTCCTTCCTTTCCCGGGGAAGCCGCCAACGAAGCTCAAGCTGGGCGCGATATAGCCGGTGTGGTTTCTGGGGATCTTGAGCGCTCCGGCCTTTTTCGCCCGCTCGACCCGCGCAGCTTCATCCAGGATATTTCGGCCTCCGATGCGCAGCCTCGATTTCCCGATTGGCGGCAAATCAACGCGCAGGCTCTGGTAACAGGCGCGGTCAAGACCCAAGGCGACGGAAGGCTCAGGGTGGAGTTCCGCCTCTGGGATGTCTTCGCCGAGCAGCAACTGACCGGCTATGGTTACACCACCACTCAGCAGAATTGGCGGCGCATCGCTCACATCATCGCCGACGAGATCTACAAGCGGATCACCGGAGAAGAGGGTTACTTCGACACCCGCATCGTCTACGTTGCGGAATCCGGTCCCGCGGAAAAGCGGATCAAACGCCTTGCTATCATGGATCAGGACGGCGCCAACAACCGGGTCTTGACCGACGGACGGGCTCTGGTGCTGACACCCCGGTTTTCCCCCACGGCGCAGGAGATCACCTACCTCTCCTATGGGAGCGGAGCGCCGCGGGTCTATCTTTTCAATATCGACACCGGACAGCAGGAGGCGATCGGCGATTTTCCCGGGATGACGTTTGCCCCGCGGTTTTCGCCCGATGGCAATCGCGTGGTTCTCAGCCGCGCCGAGAACGGTGTCAGTAATCTCTTCGCGCTCGATTTGCGAACGCGACGCCCGCTGCGCTTGACCGACAGTCAGGCAATCGACACCTCGCCCTGTTTCTCGCCAGATGGCAGCAAGATCGTGTTCAATTCCGACCGCGGGGGTTCGCAGCAACTTTATTTGATGAGCGCGGAGGGAGGCGATGTTAAGCGGATCAGCTTTGGTTCCGGCAAATACGGCACCCCGGTGTGGTCGCCGCGCGGCGACCTCATCGCGTTCACGAAGATCGAGGGAGGCTCATTTTTCATCGGGGTCATGCGGCCGGACGGCTCGGGCGAGCGGCTCCTGACACGCGACTTCCTCGTCGAAGGGCCAACCTGGGCACCCAATGGGCGGGTGCTCATGTACTTCCGCCAATCACCGACAGATTCACACGGACATGGCGGGTCGAGCCGCCTATTCTCAATCGACTTGACCGGGTCCAATCAGCGTGAGGTGATAACTCCGCAAGACGCTTCGGATCCGGCTTGGTCTCCGTTACTTCGCTAATCGGGTTCGATGAGGGGGTCGACATGCACAGAAGAATATTCGTTGTATTTGGCATTCTGTTAGGGCTGGCCGCCTGCAGTTCAGAGCAGCCAACGGCCCCCCCGGCGCCTGGCGGACCCGGCGGCGCGGGCGGGACCGGCGCGAGGGCGGCGGCGCCTGGCTCGCAGCAGGATCTTGAAGCAAGCGCCGGCGATCGCGTCTTCTTTGCTTTTGATCGCTCGGATATTACGCCTGAGGCGCGGGAAACCCTCACGCGACAGGCCGATTGGCTGCGGCGTTACCCGAACGTGACAGTCACGATCGAAGGTCATTGCGACGAACGCGGCACGCGCGAATACAACTTGGCGCTAGGCGAGCGCCGTGCCCAAGCGGCCAAGAACGTGCTGGTCGCGTCGGGCATCCCTGCGAGCCGGATATCGACCATCAGCTACGGGAAGGAACGCCCGGCGGTCGTCGGCTCGACAGAAGAGGCCTATGCCCAGAACCGCCGCGCGGTGACCACCGTTAACTGAGCGGCGATTATTACGTCGATCGGTTTCCCGAAAGCGCTCTTTTGGGGGCGCAGCTGGGGCGGCCAAACCGCCCGCTGTCATCCTGAGCTGCCCGATAATAGACAGGCGCCCTTTTTTTGCCCTAAACGGACCCTAGTAGGGCTCATTGCTCTATCTGCGGCGCTAACGCTCTCGGGCGGCGCGGAGACGGCTTGCGCATCGGAACCACCCCCCGGCCCGTATGCGATTTCGAGAGGCTTCCGATGATACCGCGTTCGATCCTGTCGCATGCTCGGCCGACCTTGCTGCTGGTACTAATCGCCGTGGCCATGCCGGCGCCCGGAGCGCGATCGCAGGATCGGACGATGCAGGACCGGCTGGATCGCCTAGAACGGGACCTCAGCATGCTGCAGCGCCAAGTTTATCGTGGCGGCCCCACGCCGATCGCCAACCCGGGTTCGAGTGCGGCCGTCGACGCTGAACTGCGGATGGATCGGCTTGAAACGCAAATGCGCGAGCTCACCGGTCGGGTCGAGGACGCGATAAACGGGGTCGAGCAACTCCAGCGGCGTCTCGAGCAAATTAACAGCGACATCGATGTAAGATTGACCCAGGGTCAGGGACAGCCGCGGAACCTGCCATTGGGCTCCCAAGCTGCTGCCGGGTTTACCGATACCGGCCCCCCCGGGCCATTGACGATGCGGGGCTCTACGCCCGGTTCGAACGCGCTAGTCCCCAGACCGCCCGGCAGCCTGACGCCGCCTGGCACTTTAGTCCCTCCGCCGCCGGACCCGCCGACGAGTGGTGGCACCCTCACCTCCCCTGGACCAAGGCAATCAACATCAGAACCAACGAATGTTGCAGTCGGGGGCCTTCGCCCGCCGTCTGGCGGCGCGTTGCCCGGCGGATCTGCCCTCGATCAATACAATTTTATCCAGAGTTTGCTGAAACAGGCCGATTACCCGAAGGCTGAGGAAGCTTTGAAAAGCTTTATCACGCAACATCCTGGCGATCCGCTGGTCGGCAGCGCTCAATATTGGCTCGGCGAGACCTATTACGAGCGCGGTAAATATACTGAAGCGGCCAGGGCCTATGCCGAGGGTTACAAACGCTATCCAAAGGGGGCAAAGGCAGCGGACTGTCTGTTGAAGGTTGGCATGGCGCTCGCCCGCGCCAACCAGAAGCACGACGCCTGTGTGGCACTGGCGCAGCTCGATCACGACTTCCCGAATCCGGGAAGCGCAATCAAAGAGCGTTCGGCGACGGAAAAGAAGCGGCTCGGCTGCTGACCCGGAAATCCCGCGCGAACCCTCTAACCCTCACCGAATTCGGCGGCGCGATGGCCTCTCTCGCGCGCTTCGAAACACGCCCGTTCATTGCCGTCGCTGTGTCCGGCGGTCCCGACAGTTTGGCGCTAGCCCTTTTGGCGGACCGTTGGGCGCGAGAACGAGCTGGCGAGGTCTGCGCGCTGACGGTGGATCATCAGCTCCGCCCCGAGACCGCCGCCGAAATTCGGCGACTTCAGGCTTGGCTGTCGGCCAGAGCAATCCGCCACGAAGTCCTAGCCTGGTCCGGAGAGAAGCCAACCAGTGGTTTGCAGGAAGCTGCGCGAGTTGCGCGATATCGGCTGCTCGCCGGTTGGTGTCGTGAGCAGGGCTGTCTGCACTTGCTGACCGCACATCATTGCGATGATCAGATCGAAACCCATCTGATCCGCCGCAGAGCCCATAGCGGCCCCGACGGCCTGGCTGGAATGTCGGCGATTCGCGATCTCGCCGATTGCCGAGTACTGCGCCCGCTCCTTGCGTTCCCGAAGGCTCGCCTCGTCGCCTTTCTCGATGCCGAGCGTCAGCGCTTCATTGCCGACCCGAGCAACTTGAATCCTGCTTTTGAACGCGCTCGTTTGCGGCGCGGAGAAGGCATTATGCCGCCGGCAGCGGAATTATCGGGTCTGCTCGCGGAAATTCGCAGGCTCGGGACACGCCGCGCAACGCGCGAGCACGATTTAAACGCGTCTCTAGCGCAGAGCTTGAGCTTGCATCCAGCCGGATTCGCCATCTTCGATCCCCGCGTCCTATCAGCGATGCCGCACGAGATTGCGGAGAGGATGCTTTCCGCCCTGGTCGCGACGATTGGCGGGGCCTGCTATCCCTCCCGGCGGGAGAGAATCGCGCGGTTACACAGCATGCTTGTCGGCGCAGCAAAGGGCGCCTATACGCTCGGCGGCTGCCGCTTTGTACGCTGGCGCGAGCGCATCCTCGTCGTGCGCGAGATCGCACGTGCGGCGAAGCCGGCTCGGCTGATGCCAGGAGAACATATTTTTTGGGACCGGCGCTTTAAGGTCATGCTGCCGGCGAGAGCGAGGAATTTCCTGACGATTGGACATCTCGGGCCGGCTGGGGTCGTTCAACTCAATCGGCTCGGTGTGCCGGGCAGGCAAAGCCCCCTGCCCCGGCTACTCCTCCCGACCTTGCCAGCAGCGTGGGACGACAATGACATCGTAACCGTTCCCCACATGGGTTATGCGAGGGATGGAATCGGCGCCGGACCGCATTTTATTTTTCGCCCCGTCAATCCGTTGTCCCAGGCGGGCTTCGTAGTTGTTTAACTGCCATTGCCTCTTATCTGTAAACCGGGCGAATATAGTCGCGAGTCTATCCCTGGTCGGGGTAGGGTTTATTGACCCGCGATGCCCGGCGCGGCATGGAAAGGGCTTGGACGTGAATAATTTCGGCAAGAATCTCGCCCTCTGGATCGTTATCGGGCTGCTTCTCGTCGCACTCTTCAATCTGTTCCAGACTTCTTCCAGCCGCGGACCACAAGCGACCCTCGCTTTTTCGGACTTTCTTAACGATGTCAATCGCGGCCAAGTGGCTGACGTCACGATACAGGGAAACAACATCGGCGGTCATTTCACGGACAGCCGGGCATTCACGACCTATGCCCCGAACGATCCCAATCTGGTCAGCCGGCTGACCGACAAGGGTGTGCGCATAACCGCCGCACCAGTAGATGAGAATGTGCCGTCGCTCTTCGGGGTGCTGATCTCCTGGTTCCCGATGCTGCTGCTCATCGGCGTGTGGATCTTCTTCATGCGCCAGATGCAGGGCGGCGGCGGCCGGGCCATGGGTTTCGGCAAGAGTCGGGCTCGGCTGCTGACCGAGAAGGTCGGGCGCATCACCTTCGAGGATGTCGCCGGCATTGACGAAGCGAAACAGGAACTCGAGGAGATCGTCGAATACCTCAAAGATCCGCAAAAGTTTCAGCGCCTTGGCGGTAAGATCCCAAAGGGCGTGCTTTTGGTCGGACCGCCGGGCACCGGCAAGACTTTGCTGGCCCGCGCGATCGCCGGCGAAGCGAACGTGCCGTTTTTTACGATCTCGGGGTCCGACTTTGTCGAAATGTTCGTCGGCGTCGGGGCGAGTCGTGTGCGCGACATGTTCGAACAGGGCAAGAAGAACGCACCGTGCATTATCTTTATCGATGAGATTGATGCCGTTGGCCGGCATCGTGGCGCCGGTCTCGGCGGCGGCAACGACGAGCGCGAGCAGACCCTGAATCAGCTGCTTGTCGAGATGGACGGTTTCGAGGCCAACGAGGGGGTCATCCTGATCGCCGCGACCAATCGGCCCGACGTGCTCGACCCGGCTCTGTTGCGGCCCGGACGTTTCGACCGCCAGGTGGTCGTGCCGAACCCCGACGTCGTCGGTCGCGAGAAGATCCTCAAGGTCCATATGCGTAAGGTGCCACTGGCCTCGGACGTTGACGCTAAAATCATCGCCCGCGGTACGCCCGGCTTCTCGGGCGCGGATCTTGCCAACCTGGTCAACGAAGCGGCGTTGATGGCGGCCCGCAAGGGTCGGCGCTCGGTCGCGATGACTGAATTCGAGCATGCAAAGGACAAGGTCATGATGGGCGCCGAGCGGCGCTCGATGGTAATGACCGAGGATGAGAAAAAGCTGACCGCCTACCACGAAGCCGGCCATGCTCTGTGCATGCTCTATGCCGAAGGCCACGAGCCGCTGCACAAGGTGACGATCATTCCACGCGGCCGGGCGCTCGGCATCACGATGTTTTTGCCCGAGCGCGACAAATACAGTCAGTCCAAGCTCGAGATCAAAGCGATGGTCGCAAGCCTCTTTGGGGGTCGTGTCGCCGAAGAACTGATCTTTGGGCACGACAAAGTCACGACGGGGGCCGCAGACGACATCCGCCGGGCAACCACCTTGGCGCGCCGGATGGTCACCGAATTCGGGTTCAGCGAGAAGCTCGGGCCGCTTCGCTATAGTGAAAATGAGGAAGAGGTCTTTCTCGGGCACTCGGTCACCCAGCGCAAGAATGTCTCCGAGGCGACGGCCAAAGTGATCGATGAGGAAATCCGCAGGATTGTTGACGAAGGCGAACGGGCGGCGAGAGATATTTTGACTTTGCGCCTGGACGAGCTGCACGCTCTGGCGAAGGGCCTGCTCGAATACGAGACTTTATCCGCGGATGAAATTCGCCGGATTATCAAAGGCGAGCGAATCGTGCGCGAGAACCCCGCAGGTCCAGCCACCGAAGACGCCCGTCCCGGGAGGCGCAGCTCAGTGCCGCCTTCCGGCCGGCCGACGGGCCTCGAACCTGAGCCCCAGCCGGGAGGCTGACGAAGTACTCCCCCTGCTCGGATGAGAACCGCCCGCCGAAGTTGCCTGCATGGCGGTATTTGACGGGGTTTTACGGTTTGTTTAACTTTTTTAGTAAGGATTGGCTGATCTGATAATGCTCTTTGACTTGTGAGGACTTCTTCTGGTGATTAGACTTCCGAAATCACTTTTGTCAATTCTTGAGGGGGTGTCATGACGCGGAAGCTGTTCGGGACCGATGGCATCCGCGGGACAGCCAACAGCGAACCGATGACGCCGGAGACGGCGCTGAAGGTAGCGATGGCAGTCGGCGAATGTTTCCACAAAGGAACTCACAAGCACCTCGTTGTCATTGGCAAGGACACGAGGCTCTCCGGCTACATGCTCGAGCCCGCGCTGACCGCCGGCTTTGTGACGATGGGTATGGACGTCGTGCTGGTCGGGCCGCTCCCCACTCCCGCGATCGCGATGCTGACGCGCAGCCTGCGCGCGGATCTCGGCGTCGTCCTGTCGGCTTCGCACAACCCCTACGCGGATAACGGCATAAAATTGTTCGGCCGCGATGGATATAAGCTGTCGGATGAGTTCGAGCAGAAGATCGAAGCCTGCCTTGTCAATGGGCCGAGCCGGCGGGCCTTGCCAGCAGAACTCGGGCGTGTCAAGCGGCTCGACGACGCGGGCGGCCGCTATATCGAATTCGTCAAGCAGAGCTTTCCTCGGGGGCTGAGGTTGGACGGGCTGCGCATCGTCGTCGATTGTGCGCACGGTGCCGCCTACAAAGTTGCGCCCACCGTGTTTTGGGAGCTCGGCGCAGAGGTCTTCTCGCTCGGCGTCTCGCCCGATGGGCTCAATATCAACCGCGAGTGCGGGGCGCTTTCGCCCGAACAGATGAGGCAGGAGGTCCTGGCGCGGCGCGCCGACATCGGCATCGCGCTCGACGGCGACGCCGATCGCCTGATAATCGCCGATGAACACGGCGTCATCCTCGACGGCGATCAGATAATGGCGTTAATCGCAAGCGGCCTCGCACGAGCCGGGCGGCTGTCCAGTAGTGCCCTCGTTGCGACCGTCATGTCCAATCTCGGTCTCGAGCGCTATCTCGCGAGCCAGGACATCGCACTTCATCGCACCGCAGTTGGCGACCGCTACGTCGTCGAGAAGATGCGCGAGCTCGGCTGCAACCTCGGTGGCGAACAGTCTGGCCATATCATCCTTTCAGATTATGCAACGACCGGGGACGGCTTAATCGCGGCGCTACAGGTACTGGCCTCGATCGTGGAGACCGGCCGGCGCGCGAGCGAGGTATGCCGGCTGTTCACCCCTCTTCCGCAGCTGTCGCGCAGTGTGCGATTTGGCGAGGGCGAGCCGCTCGAATCCCCGGGGGTTAAATGCGCGGTGCATGATGGACAGGCACGGCTTGGCACCGAGGGCCGCCTAGTCATCCGCAAGTCGGGAACCGAGCCGGTGATCCGAGTTATGGCCGAAAGCGAAGACGAAGAGCTCGTCGCCACTGTCGTCAAGGAGATCTGCGCGGCAATCCATTCCTTCGCCGCCCGCGCAGGCGAAGAGCACCCCGGGTTGCCGCGGCTCAGCCCGGTTCCGGCGCAAGCAGCAGAATAGCAGTGCGCGGCCGAGTATTGATCATCGCTGGCTCCGATTCCGGAGGGGGCGCCGGTATCCAGGCGGATATCAAGACCGTATCAATGCTCGATGCCTACGCGGCAACGGCGATAACTGCGTTGACCGCGCAAAACACCGAGGGAGTCTTCGGCGTTCTGCCAATCCCGCCCGACTTCATCCGGCGGCAAATTGAGGTCGTGCTCGACGATATCGGTGCGGACGCCGTCAAGACTGGCATGCTGCATGATGCGACGGTGATCGAAACGGTCGCCGCGGTGTTGCGCGAACGTGCGCAAGGGGTGCCGCTCATCGTCGACCCGGTGATGGTCGCGAAGGGCGGCGCCCGGCTGATCGATCCGGAGGCGATCGAGGTGCTCAAGCGGCTACTGATCGCGCATACCGATATACTCACCCCGAACTTGCCAGAAGCGGAAATCTTGAGCGGCAGAACGATCGGAGGCGTTCCCGACATGCAGGCCGCCGGCGAAACGTTGCTCGCGCTCGGCTGCCGGGGGGTGCTGGTCAAGGGCGGGCATCTCTCCGGAGAAACCGTCTCGGATGTGTTCGTGACGGCGGAGGGTGTCCGGGTCTGGAACAGCCCTCGTCTTGCCAGCCGCCATACTCACGGCACTGGCTGCAGCCTCGCCTCGGCGATTGCTGCGGGTCTCGCTCAGGGTTTGAATGTCGAGGACGCGATCGACCGAGCCCGCGCTTACGTTCACGGTGCGATTGCCACTGCGCCCGGTCTCGGGCGCGGCCACGGCCCGCTCGACCACGCCCATCCGCTCCGTTCGCGTCCCGGATAGGCTGTGAGCGGGTTCCGCCGGCTGTCCGTTCGCGATAAACTTCGGACGGCAGCGATGGGGACCACATGGCAAAGAATTATCGGATCGCAGTGATCGCCGGCGACGGTATCGGGCGCGAGGTGATGCCGGAAGGCATCGCCGCGATGGAAGCAGCAGCGCGTGTCTTTGGCTTTGGCTGCCAGTGGCACGAGTTCGACTGGAGCTGCGAGCGTTACGTCAATATGGGCCTGATGATGCCGGAGGACGGGCTCGAGCGGCTGCGGCTTTACGATGCCGTCTATCTCGGGGCCGTGGGTCACCCCGAAGTGCCGGACCATATTTCACTGTGGGGATTGTTGATCCCGCTGCGTCGCGGCTTCCACCAATATGTCAATTTGCGCCCGGTGCGCTTGCTCGCCGGCGTGCAGTCCCCGCTGCGCGACCGCGCCCCGGGCGACATCGACTTCTATGTCGTGCGCGAGAACAACGAGGGCGAATACTCCGAAATCGGCGGCCGGCTCTATGCCGGCAGCGAATACGAGATGGCAATGCAGGAAGCAGTCTTCACCAAACGCGGCTGCGACCGGATCATGCGCTACGCGTTCGAACTCGCCCGCGGTCGCAAGAAACACGTCACCTCGGCGACCAAGTCAAACGGCATCATTCACACGATGCCGTTCTGGGACGAGCGGTTTGCCGCCGTCGCGCGCGACTATCCCGACGTCACGACCGACCAGTACCACATCGACATCCTGACCGCGCATTTTGTGCGCCATCCCGACTGGTTCGACGTCGTTGTCGGCTCCAACCTGTTTGGCGACATTCTCTCCGATCTCGGACCTGCGGTGGTGGGTTCGATCGGGATCGCGCCATCGGGCAACATCAATCCCGAGCGGGAGTACCCGTCGATGTTCGAGCCGGTGCACGGCTCGGCGCCGGACATCGCCGGACGCGGCATTGCCAACCCGATCGGCCAGATCTGGTCGGGCGCCATGATGCTCGACCACCTCGGCGAGGGCGCGGCCGCCGCCGCTGTCGAGCGCGCGATCGCCGATGTTCTCGCCGAGGGGGGCACCCGCACCCCCGACCTCGGGGGCAACGCCGGAACGAAGGATCTTGGAGCGGCGATCTCCGCAGCGATCCGCTGATCGCGGCGGGAGGCAAACTCCCGGTTTTTCCCGTTGAGCCGGGAATTTTTTCGATTTTCGCTACTCAACCGCCATTTCGTCACGAAAACTGAGAGACAAATCAAAACGTTGCGCGCCAATTCCCGTAGCAGCTCGAAACGGGAATTTGCGCGGCCTAATCGGGAATTAATTCCGCCGAACCGGGAATTACGGGAATTACGAAAGAGACCCATCTCTCCGCCCATAGAAATCAAATAAAATAGGTCCAACCGAGGGCTACAACCCTAGCGCAGCACTTCGCCCTTTGTGAGGCAGCCTAGCCGCCACGATCCCCCCGCCGACACGGCGTCATACCGGCGAAGGCCGGTATCTATGGCGGGAATAGGTCCCGGCCTTCTTCACGGAACAAGTCCGTGGAGAAGGCCCACGGGACGACGAGAGCTTATGATCGTCTCCGTTAGTCCTTCACCGCTAGCGCGGTGTCGCCAACGAAAAACGCGGGTCGGCCGCCAGGCACTCGGCTTCCGGAAGGCCGAGCTCCTTTCGGGCGATATTCGTCCCCAGCACCATCGCGACCATCTTGTAGGTCGCATGGCGACGGCTCATGCCCTCGCGCCCCATGCCGCAGTCCGACGAAATAATCAGCCGCTCGGGCGGAATATGTTTCAGCGCCTCACGGATCAGATCCGCCACCTGATCCGGCCGCTCGACCTGCAATGTGTGATGGTCGATGACGCCGATCACGATCTTCTTGTCCTTGATGATTTCGCCGATCGCCTCCAGGTCGCCGGTGCCGGAGGAGCAGGTCTCGAAGGTTATCGCGTCGGCATCGACGCGGTTGAGCGCGGCCAATGTCGGCTGGTAGCTCTGGACATCCCGGAAGATCCGCTGTTGCGAGGGATTGCCCCAGCAGGTATGGCACCAGACCTCCGTCTTGCCGCGCAGACCCTTGACCGTGTTGTTGAAGAGTTTGACCAGCTCGTCGACATCGAGCTTGCCAAAGGTCTTGCCGCGCACCGGCACCATATGGATCTGCGGCTCCTCGAGCTGGATCACCGGGCAGCCGGCTTCGGCCAATTCGCTGAGCTCGCGGCTGAGCGCGTCGCTAATCGCCCAGACCCGTTCGACCGGGTCCTTGTAGTATCCGTCGGCGACGGAGGCCGCGAGCAATTCGGGAAGAATGGTCCCGAACTTGACCGGTTTTCGAGTAAGCCGCTGCGCCGCCTTCCACATCGCGGCGTATTGCAGATTGCCGGGGCCGACGGGCCCGATGATCTTGGGCAGGACGCGCGCTTCGAGGAAGTCGTGCAGAATATGCCCGCGCGGGGCTCCAGTCCCCATCTGGTACGCGCTCGGCTCCGCCGCTGTCGAGAAGCCGGCCATGTGCGTCAGCGGATAGCTCTGCCAGCTCATGCCGCTGATCTGCTCGTCGAAATGCGCGTCGCCATCGGTACAGATGTCGAGGCCGGCCGTCTCCTGCGCGCGCAAATAGACCGAAACCGCGTCTTCGTATTGCTCGCGGTAGCGCAGGTTCATCATCGCCTCGAGAAAGCTCTGTGACCCGAGGCCCGCGGTATACCAGCTCGGCCGCGGCAGCGACCCGATGATCGAGGTCGGCAAAGTGACTCCGGCTGATGCTTTGTACATGACACCTCCCTTTCAAGGCCTGATGTTGCTGAGCCGGGGGCTGAGGCAGATGGGGCTCTAAATTGAGTTGTGCCCCCGTGGATAACTTACGATCTGCGCGACTTACTTCTGGCGCCGCGGCATGTTCTCCCGCAGGATTTCGTTGATACGCGCCTGCCAGCCGGCGCCTTCCTGCCGGAAGGCTTCCAGCACGTCCGGGTCGAGCCGCAGCGTCTGGTTGACTTTCCTGTCCGCCTTGGGCGGCCTACCACGGCTGCGGCGCATCAATTCCTGCGTCGCCCCTTCGCCAATAAACCGCGGCAGCACGTCCGCCGCAGGCCGCGCCTTGGCGAAATCCTCCTTCGTCCACTCAGGGTTGTCGTCCGGACGCGAGGCCCGGTCATCCGTCGTCTTTTTTGTCATACAACCTTACCTCCCGTCTGTTTGCCCGGCGGAAGCTGATGACCCGCAAATCCACGCCACGCGGCGTGACGACCGCAGCATGCAGAAACGCCGTCGAGGGGCGCCATCACGCGCAAGCGCGGCTCGCCGTAATCGCGGCGGGTGTCCACCATAATCACCGCCGTGTCCCAATCGAGGTCAGCCACCCGCTCGAATGATAGCCCGCGCTCGGCAATGTTCTTGGCGTTCTTGTCACGAACGTGACAGCCATTTTAAGAAAATGCTACAGCAGAAAATGGTAGCCGCCAAGGATATTCGCTGTAGCGGAAAAGAGCCGGACTCATCCTGCCACCAACATCCCCTTGCGGTATTGATAGCGGGCTCTCCATCTCCGCGAAGGCGTCGGCGCTCAGGCCTCTTCGCACGATTGGATTACAGCCTCGGAAGCGGGGGTGCAGGGCGACCGCTCGTCGCTCGCCCTGGGTTTCCGCTTTCGCGGGAACGACAAAACCAAACCCCTTGCGCGCGCGGCGTCAGCCATGCGGCCTTGTTTGGCTCGCGCGCGGGGTGACGACCGGCCCGATAGCGATATCGATATTATGATCGAGGTCGATCCGGACGCCGGGATCGGCGTCTATGAATACGTCGCGCCTAAATTACATCGCGGAACTCTTTGACGGCGCGGATGTGTGGCGGAAGCTGTGGGTCTCCCCCAATTTTGAGATGGCGTATCCATTGAGGATATTAGGCGGGCTTGCATTTCTCATCCTCCTCCTCCTGTGCTACATTGTAGCCCAAAGGAGATTTCATCATGGCCGCCAATTCTGTCGTGCGCGCGCGCATCGACGAGCAGACCAAGAACGAAGCCGCCGCCGTGCTGAAGGCAATGGGCCTCACGGTGTCCGACGCCTTCCGTCTGATGATGGTGAAGATCGCCGAGGAAAAGGCGCTGCCGTTCGAACCGCTGGTGCCCAATCAAGAAACCATCGAGGCGATGAAGGCGGCTCGGCGCGGCGAGCTTACGACCGTGGGACCGCCGGGGAAACCGCTCCCGAGCCTGAATGCGGATTGTTAAATACACCGGCCGCTTTCGCCGCGACTACAGGCGCGAGAAATCCGGACGGCACGGCAAGCGTCTCGATGCCGACCTGCTCGAAACCGTCACGATGCTGGCGAAGGACGAGCCCTTGCCGCGCCGTTATTTCGATCATCGCTCAGTGGCGAGTGGAACGATCACCGCGATTGCCACATCCGGCCAGACCTCATCCTGATCTACCGCAAGCCGGACAATGCGAGTCTTGCAGCACAATTTCACGGCTTACGTCATGACCGTCGCTGTAAACAGGGCCGGCTTCCTTGGGGAAACACTCTTTCATTTTTTAGGAACCGGCGAGGACGAATCGCTATTCGATATATTTGACTCCATCGTCCGCCGAGGACTTTTGATGACCGTAGGTAACAAGGACGGCAAACTCGACCGGTTCCCTGTCCAAACAGATAGAGGTGTCGAGTTGCTTGAGGTCATGCAGTATGCACGAGTATGTTTTACGGATATTCCAGAAGAAATGCTGGCGTCACATTGTGAACACTACGGAAAGTTCGGATTCGGTTTCTCGCGCGCGGCCGAGCTACGTCGAGGACGACGGCATCCCGTTTTAGCCGGGCCCGCTGTCAACCCTGCCGCCGGTCTCGATCGTCTCGGACGGAGCGAGCCCGAGGCGCGGAGCGGTGCTAAACCGGCGCGGGTAGAGTGGCGGGCGAGCCTCTTCGCGACCCGATGACATAGAGGCACTCTAAACCCCAATTTTGAGAAGACGATCACCACATCCTTGCGGCAAATAAGATGGGTGACGTACCACATCCTGCTCCAGTTCCGACATAAACCGGCCCGATTGGTCGGTAGCCCGGTGGTGTCGTGTAGATGGTTGGCGCGTCGGCTAGCGAGGTCCCGGGCGACAGTGCGACAAGGAAGGCCGAACCAGGGCTTCCGACAAACGGCCCGACATCGCTGATATAAAGTGGACAGCCTTGCGCTTCTTGGAGTTGAACCTGAAACCCATGAGGTGGTGTTACGCCGTCGAACAGCACCATCGAAACCCAGTTGCTGTTGTTAGGAGTAAGTGACGCGCTGCCATCGACGGCGCGTGACCCCTCCTCGATCACTGGAAGTGGCTGGCTTTTGGGTGGCGCGGCCCCGGCGGGGCAGGCGAGCGATGCCTCGAGTACAAATAGAAGCCCTGCCGTGGCTTTCATGGTATCTGTCTCCCAAGCGGGCGCAATTGTGCGGTTCGCTAATTATATTTGCACGGCCGCGTTTCCCCACCCTCGATGAGGACAAAATCGGGGGGAGGACAGTTCGAATTATCACGTTCGCATGATGTTACATCAGAGCGTTTCCATGGCGAGGACTTTCGCTGAAAATCGATTTTCTCATATCGCCCCGTCGGGGCCGGCGCCGCGGACACCACCACTCCGCCCAGCGCATGAGCGACTATATCACGGGCCTGGGTGCAGTCTCTAGCCCAGGTCCAGACGCGCTTCCCCCTGATTTCCGAATAATCGGCCCAGCACTGATCGTCTGGCTTTAATGGGGTTAGGCAGAAACAATCCATTGGGTCGCTCCCAGAAAAACACGGCTGTCCCCAGAATGGTGACGTGGCGTTAAGATTTCACCCAACGCCGTCACCCCCTGCTGCGCCGCTAATTCACTGCCGAGACACGCGAGCGCCAAGTCTAGCGACCGCTGCGCGCTTGGGCATATCGAAACACTTTGTGGCGAGAGTACGAATGCACCGCAAGGTGACCTCGCCCGTCACCTCCTCAGGCCCGCCCTCATCGCAGCCGCGCCGGTTTGTGACCGCCACGCGGAAAGTATCCCTAATTTGAGTCGAAGCCACGGATCACCCATCGGATGCACATCACGGCGGCCGTTAGCACCCAGGGCAGCAGAATTACCTCAAGTCGCCCCTCCCAGAAGGAGAACCAGCAGTAGAAGAAAGTCGGTGCGCAATGCCTTTCGGAACTGCCTCTTACCCATTCCTGATTTAGCTGCAGGGCGATGTAGAAGAAGAACAACGACCACGCGGCGGAGAATGTTATCAAAGCTCGGAACAGACCACGCCGCAGGTTCATCAGCGCCGCGTGCGGCTTTCCGCCACGATCCTCAGGGTGATCCGCTGCGCCAAGTTCATTCTGAAGGGTCCGGCTCCGGAAAATTGGGCGTGGCAAACAGGCTATTGGTCAAATCGGCGCCCAAGAGCGAGCCCGAGACGAGAATGCATTGGTCTTCGCCGAACGGTATCAACAGCGTGTATTCGGACTTCGAGCCGGAAATTTCCACAGAAACTCCATGCGTGTTCTCGTCGGCTGCCCAAACGCCTTTTGTTTTCTCTGGGTGAGCCGCGAAGAGCGCTCCCTTTGCCTTCTCCTCTCCCAGAGCTTCGACGACGATGACCGAGCGATCCGCGACAGTAAAGGTCAGCATCCGCTGCCCGTCCAGCGCCTCAAATGGTGAGCAGTAGTCTAACCATTCGGTAACGGTGAGCTTCAAGGGTTCCGCCGGTTTTGTTTGGTCATGCCCGGCAAACGGCCAGCAACCCCGCAGCCACGCCAAGAAGACGACCACGGCGGCGATCAGCAACCACCCGAACGTGTAGCGCGCTCCCACCGCGGCCGATTTGATTATGGTCCGCATGATGGCTCCGGTTGCCTCTCGTTAGCACAGTAGGTTCCAGCTTCGCGGGTATTGAATAATCTCATTACCAGCCGACTACGCCAGCCCGCCTTCCTCGCTCACGCGCCTGGCTTTCCCGGTGGCGCAGCAATAGTGCCATGGGACCAGTTCGAGCTCGGCGCCCGGCAAGGGATTGCGCGCGTTGCGGTGATCGCCATGTCTGCGCCGCAATTGCGTTGCATAAATAGCGCGGCGGTGTGGTAGCTAATATGCCACGGATTTCCGGGAAAACTGGGGGTGAGGGGAACGGCGGTGCGCAAATCAATATTTAGTGGTTTCACCATGTTTTTTGCGTTGTTGCACCGCGGAATTTCGCTAATCGATTGAATTGATAGAATTGTAGATTTTCCATAGGCGATGTTATGCGGCTTTTCAACCTAGACGCGCAAGATACTGGAAGATGTACGAGGCGGCGGCGAAACCCGGCGCGAAGATGCACGCTGACACCTTCCCCAGCGGCTTGAGCCGGTGGTGCTTGCCGATTGCGGCAATCGGGCTCATTTTTATCGGGGACTATTAAGAGGAGGCGCTTTTGACCATTGTCCTCGACCACACGATCGTCCCGGCGCGCGACAAGGAAGCGTCGGCGCGGTTCTTCGCTCGGATATTCGGCCTCGAATACAAGGGCCCGGTCTCGCACTTCGCTCCCGTGCGGATCAACGAGACGCTGACGATCGACTTCGACAATTGGGACAGCTTCGAGCGGCACCACTACGCCTTCAAAGTCGGCGAAGCCGAGTTCGACGGGATCTTCGACCGGGTTCGCGGCGAGGGGATCGTCTATGGCAGCGGGCCGCGCTCCGCCGAGAACATGGAGATCAATCATCGCAATGGCGGCCGCGGGTTCTATTTCCGCGACCCGAATGGTCACCTGCTCGAAGTGCTGACCGCCTAGGCCCCGCTTCGGATTGCACTCAAAACGAAAGGCGGAATCATGTCGCAGACTATCGATCAGAGGCCACCGGTGGCGGTGGGCCATGTCCGGCTTCCGGCAACCGATGTCGCTGCTGCCGAGCGGTGGCTCCAATCCGTCGGCTTACGCCCGATCTTCGCCGACGACGGCCTCGCAGTCCTCGAGCTTCGCGGCGGCACGCATGTTGTCGTCCGGAAGGTGGAAGAGCCGCCGGCGACCGGTTCCGCCGCGCCCTTCGACCTGATGGTGGACGACATCGAGGCCGCTCGCCGCGATTATGCGGCGAAAGGCCTTGGGCCCTCCGACATCAGCAGGGGCCGGATCCACGACTCCTTCCATCTTACGGGGCCGGACGGGTACGACTTCACGGTCACCTCGTCGCATGCCGGCGGGAGGATCGTCTAGGCGACTGCTCACTCCGCGGCGGCCCGGCTGGACGGCCCGGAATTGCTTTCGGCCTGCTCTAGCCGCATGAGGATTTCACGCGCGCGGCGCAGAGCGATGTCGGGGCGCAGAAACACCTCGGAATATCCGTCGTCGGGGTAGTCGAACATCTGCTGCTGCTTTTCGAGTGCCCAGCGGTCCTCGGCGATGACAGTCGGAAAAGTTTCCATAAAGCGCTCGACTGCCGATCTGCCCGGGTTGGATTTGCACTTCTGTCCGGCGGGCATGTTGATGATCAGCCGCCAGACGTGATTTCGGCGATCGACCGGCGTATGGGTGTGGATGATGATATAGCCGCGCTCGACGGTCGGATCGCCGTGATGGCCCGCGGGCCAGACCCGCATCTGCACGCGCGTCACCGCGGGGCTCAGCATGAAATGCGTGTGGTCCCGATCGACGACGTCATACTCCAGATAGTCCTCGAGGAAGGGCGGCTGCTTGTATCGGCGAGCTTCACGGATCGTTCCGACATACGGATTGCCGTCCTGCACTCCTTGCTCGAGCTTCACCGGAATGCGGCTGTTCTCGATGTCGCCGATATTGCCGTCGTGCAGCGGGTAGAAATGCGTGATGTCGAGCAGGTTTTCGATCAGCAGAAGCGAGTTGGCGGGCACTGCCATCGGCCCGGTGTCGGCAGTCTCCCAAGCCGGGTCGGCGATCTCCGGCAGGCGCGGCGGTCGGACGGTCTCGGTCTTGGAAGGATCTCCTGTCCAGACCCATACCAGCCCGTCCTGCTCGATGACCGGAAAGGCCCGCAAGCGCGCCTGCGGCGGAATGCGGCCATCCGGGTGCGATGGCACGCGGACGCATCGGCCGGTCGCGTCGTAACATAGGCCGTGGTAGGCGCATTCGAGCAGGCCGCCTTCGATCAGCCTCCCCTGCGACAGCGGCATGCGCTTGTGGCAGCAACGCTCGTCGAACGCGACGACCCCGCCTTCGGCAGTTCGCCACATCACCAACGGCTTTTCGGCAATCACGCTGCCCTGCAGCTCCTGCACCGCGAATTCGCACGACAGCCCAGCCACGTACCAAGCGTTCCTCACCAGTACGTCAGCAGCCATGATCGCGACTCCTCTGGGCTGTCATTTTATCGATGATTTTCCGAAACGGATGCGTGTCAAATAATTTGTTGGCTGTCGCTACTGGGACCACAGCGGTGCTCGAAGCACGTATCGCCAAAATCGTAATGGTCGGATCGCTCGCGCTATTCGCCCTTATCGTCACATTCGACAACATCACCGATTACGATACGAACTTCGAGTTTGTTCGTCACGTCCTCAGCATGGACACGATATTCCCCGGGAGCACGCTGCTCTATCGGCGGGTGACGTCCCCTGCTTTATGGAATTTTGCTTATTGGCTCATCATTCTCGGCGAGGGAATGACTTCTTTGGCCCTCGGGATCGCGGCGGTGGCTCTACTTCGCCACTTACGATCCGATGGGGCGCAGTTCAACCGCGCGAAACGGTTCGTTTTCATCGGCGCCGGGTTGGGGTTTCTCGTCTGGTTCTTCGGCTTTATGGTGGTCGGCGGCGAGTGGTTTCAGATGTGGCAGTCGCAAGCATGGAACGGTCAAGAGGGGGCTTTCCGGTTTTATCTCACCATCCTCGCCGTCCTCGTTTTCGTCAACCAGCGGGATGGCGAACTCGCGATTCGAGAAACTCGCGAATAAACCTTCCTTCGCTCAAGTGCAGCCCGATTATATATCGCTCGACCCAGCGGCGAGGCGTCGAGGCGAGGAGGCGCAATGGGGGCTAACGTGATTCTCACCGGTGACGTCAACCTGATGAACGTCGCCGATCCAAAAGTCCCGTTCGCCCTCGTAAAAGACGAATTCGGCGCAGCGGATATTGTCTTTTCCAATCTGGAATGCTGCCTCTATCGGCCGCCCAATGGCCAGTCGATTGAGAATGAAGGGTTTTTCGCCGATCCGGTGGTGGCCGGCGAGGCGTTGACGGCGGCCGCGATAGGGGCGGTCGGAATTGCCAACAACGTAAATTACGGCGACGCCGCGATTACCGGATCGATTGCCCGTCTCGATCAGTTGGGGATCGCCCACACCGGCGCGGGAGCGAACCGGGTCGCGGCGCGTGCTCCAGTGATCCTGGAGCGGGACGGGAGAGGCTTCGGCTTTTTGCAGCGCAGCTCGGTTTACTGGCCCACCAATCACGAAGCCGGCGACAATGCCGTCGGCATCGCCGTCATTCGGGGGCACACCGCCTACCAGGCCCCGATGCATGGCGGGCGTCCGCCCGCCAACCGGCCGGGTCTGCCGCCGCAGATATTGACTTGGGCGGACAAGCAATATCTGCAGTGGTTCGCCGAGGACGTCGCGGCGCTGCGCGCGCAGGCCGACATTGTCGTCGCCTCGTGTCATTGGGGGGTCAATCGGGAGGTCCTGCAGTATATGACCGAGATCGGCCATGCGGCGATCGATGCCGGCGCCGACATTGTCATCGGCCATGGGCCACACTATTCGCTGCCGATCGAGGTCTACAAGGGCAGAGCGATCTTTTACGGGCTTGGCAGCTTCTCGTTCCACACGGGGCACGGCGGTCGCAGGCACGGCGACTGGCTCGGCATGATGGTCAGGGCCGCGTGCGAAGCCGGACGGATCGAGAGGGTTGCGTTCCAATTCGTCCGGCACGACGATCGCAACCGCACCGTTCCCCGCGCGCTCGCGGATGAACGCGCGGCATTCGATCTGATCGCGCAGGAGAGCGCCGGGTTCGGCGCCAAGCTCACCGCACTCGATGACGAAGTCGCGATCGACCTCGGGTCTTGACGCCAGGCAGCTAGTGGCGGTTTAGATCCCATCCGTTTGCCCCGTATCTCAACCGATAGGAAAACAATGCCGAAAGTCACTTATGTTCACCCGAGCGGGGCGCGCGAAGTGCTCGATGTCCCGGTTGGGACCAGCGTCATGCGAGCGGCCATCATCAACGGTGTCGACGGCATCGTCGCGGAGTGCGGCGGCGAGATGATGTGCGCGACCTGCCATGTCTATGTCGAGCCGGACCAGCTTGGCCGAACTCCAGAGATGTCGGACGACGAGAAGGCAATGCTCGAATTCACCGCCAGCGAGCGCAAGCCCCACAGCCGGCTGAGTTGCCAATTGGTCGCAACACCCGATTTCGAGGGGCTCGTCGTCCACCTGCCCGAGACGCAGGTCTAATGGCGGTTCCGGTCGTCGCCATTGTCGGCGCCGGCCAGGCCGGCTTCCAGGTCGCCGCCTCGTTACGCCAGGAGGGCTTTGCCGGCCGGGTCGTGCTGATCGGCGACGAGCCCGTCCTTCCGTACCAACGCCCGCCGCTTTCCAAATCCTATCTGGCCGGGGAATCGGGGGTCGATGAACTCTGGCTGAGGCCGTCGGAGTTCTATGCCAAGCAGGAGATCGACCTTATCTCCGACGAAGAAGTCGCATCGGTTGACCGGCAAACACGCCGTCTCCGTTTGGCGTCGGGTCGGGAAATCTCGTGGGATCATCTTGTCCTAGCCACCGGTGCACGATACCGGCCACTCCCTGTGCCGGGAGCCGAGCTCGACGGCGTCTTGCCGCTGCGAACCCTCGCCGACGCGGATGTGCTGCGGCAGCAGCTGAACGAAACCCGCCACGTCGTGGTCGTCGGTGCCGGGTTTATCGGCCTCGAGTTTGCTTCTGTTGCAATCGCGCACAGCGCCGAGGTCCACATTCTCGAGATCACGCAGCAGCCGATGGGCCGAGTGGTGTCCGAGCCGACCTCCCGCTTCTTTACCGACGCGCACATCGGTTGGGGCGCCAAATTCTCATTGGGCACTGGACTAGTCCGGATCCTCGGCGCCAACGGTCGGGCGACAGGCGTCGAGACTACTGACGGCCGGCAACTGTCCGCCGATCTGGTTCTGATCTGCATCGGCGTCATCCCCAATGCCGAGCTCGCCCACGAAGCCGGGCTGACCGTCGATAACGGCATTGCCGTCGACCAATTTTTAGCCACCCGCGACCCGGCAATCTTCGCGATTGGCGATTGCGCCAATTTCCCGACGCCTTATGCCGTGGGCCGCGTTCGCCTCGAATCGGTACAGAATGCGGTCGACCAGGCGCGGTGTGTAGCCGCACATATCGGCGGACGGCCGGAGGCCTATCAAAAGGTCCCCTGGTTCTGGAGCGATCAAGGCGATCTGAAGCTGCAGATCGCCGGCATAACGACCGGTCACGATCAGTCGGTCATCCGGGGGGACCCGACCGACGGAAGCTTTTCGGTCTTCTGCTTTCGTGACTCCCGTCTGATTGGCGTCGAATCCGTCAACCGGACGGCCGACCATGTGGTGGCGCGCCGGCTGCTGGCGGGCGATCCTGGGCTGTTACCTGAGCAAGCCGCAGACGAAGGTTATGACCTGCGCGCCCACGCCCGCAGTCTCCCCAGCCGCTGAGGGACGAGCCGCTGGGCGTTGTGACTGCAACCAGGGAGGAGAGCATGACGACGAAGCCGTACATCATCGCGCTGGAGGAGCACTACTTCGACCCGGAGGTGAAACAGCACATCACCGGGTTGGACGCGACCAATGCGCCGCGGATTGTCCAGCGCCTCGACGACCTTGGCGAATTGCGGCTCAAAGAGATGGACGAGGCTGGGATCGACCTTCAGGTGCTGTCGCTGGCCAATCCCGGGCTGCAGAAGCTGGACGCGGCGACAGCTGTGCCGCTGGCACGTCGGGCTAATGACCGGCTCAACGAGGCGGTCCGTGCGCATCCCGACCGGTTCGCCGCCTTCGCTGCGATCCCCACACCCGATCCCAAGGCGGCGGCCGACGAGCTCGAGCGCGCGGTCACGAGGTACGGCTTCAAGGGGGCCTTGGTGAACGGCCTGACCAATGGGCTGTTCCTCGACGATAAAAGGTTCTGGCCGATCTTCGAGCGAGCTCAGGCGCTCGATGTACCGCTCTATCTGCACCCATCGATACCGCATCCGGCAGTTATCGACGTTTATTACAAGGACTATATCGCTCAGTATCCGTCGCTGCTGCGCGCTGCCTGGGGCTTTACCGTCGAAACCGCAACGCAAGGCGTACGTCTCGTCTTGAGTGGGGTGTTCGATGCATATCCCAGCCTGAAGATTATCTTGGGCCATCTCGGCGAAGGCCTACCCTTTTACCTCTGGCGCATCAGTATGGGGGTGGCGCGCGACGGCAGAGGCGGCAAGTCCTTCCGCGATGTTTTCTGCGAGCACTTTTACATCACGACAAGCGGGTTCTTCTCCGATCCCGCCCTGCTGTGCTGCATGATGGAAATGGGAATCGACCGAATTCTGTTCTCGGTCGACTACCCGTTTGTCGACAACCCGCCCGGGACCAAATGGACGGAGACCCTGCCGCTCTGCGCCGAGGACAAAGAGAAACTGCTGAACGGCAATGCCAAGCGCCTATTGAAGATTGACAAATGACCACTGCCGTCCGCCGCCTCGGGCAGTGTGCTGCTGCCCGAACGAGGCAAAGAGTGGAAAGGTCTGTCAGTCGTCCTCAGCTGGTCATTGCGGTCTGCTCGGCGTGAGCGGAATGTGGCAGGTACCATTTCTGATCACGGTTTTCGAGCCGGCCGGCACGACGATGCCGCTGCAACGCGATACCAAGGTGATTTGGCCTGACCGTCATCCCGAATTCCCGGGAAAGGTAGCTCATGACGTCGTTGGCGGTTGCGCCCTCGCCATGCGCCTGTACGGCTCGCAACGTGGCATCACTCAGCGACACGGCCGGGGCCGGCTGGCCACCTCGCGCTCTGCGCTGCCCGCTGGCAGCTGGGGGAGCCGCCGCCGGACGTCCTCTCCGCCGTCTTTCGGCGGGTGGTGCTTTCCCACCGAAGCGCGTTAACACGCGCTCGGCAATTTCCAGTTCATTGAGCTGATCGGCGAGTTTTGTTCTTTCGGCGTCCAACCGCGCGAGCCGTTCGGAGATACGCTGCTTCTCTTGCCCAATTTCATCAACGGTAGCCATCCGCTCTCACTCCCTCATTGTCTCCCCAATACCATACCAACGTCACTGGCCGGTATTCTCCAATAAATAGAGGATGAGCGCATCGAAAAAAGACCGGATGCAAGAAATTATTACCGTTTTATGGCTGAGCGTGCAGATGCAGCACATTGCGAGACTTGCAGCGCCGTGGAGCCGAGAAGAGCGATATAACCCCGTAATCCAGAGGTTCTGCCAAGCCGAGGAGATCGCATTGACGCGGACGCAAGGGCCACCACTCAAGCAAGGAGTAATGCCAAGGCGTCGCCACGATGGAGTTTTTGCTGATGATCTTACCGCCCTACCCGGCGACTATGGGCGAATCGCTCTGAAGGTAAAGTCAAGGTTCCATCACAGCGGTGTTTGTGTGATCCCACTCGGCAATGACTTGGCGGGCGAGGGTATTGTCGACGCATTCCGCATAAGAAACAGGCCTGCGAATGAACCCGCTCGATAGGAGACATCGCCGCAGGCAGTCAAAGCCGTCTTCGGGAAGCACCGGATCGCTTCCCCAGACCAGCTGCATTTGGTAGCGGCCGAGGGCACGAGCCAGTACATCGCGATCAAGTGTTGAGAAGAAGGAGGCGATCGCCGACGCTACATCATATGCCGACCGCGCACGGACCCATTGCTGCGAGCGGAAGATCGCCCTGACCATACGCAGCAGTGGCTCGCGACTGTCGATTAGCCGCTCGCGCGTTGTAATGAAGGCTGTATAGGTAGTGCGACCCCGCGAGCTTGCAGCATACCAGAGGTGACCAATTTGTGAAGCCAATGCCTCTTCGACAAAGGGTTCAAAAAACTGTGCGGCGTCGAGCTGGCCTGCTCGCAGGGCCTTTAGATTGGCTGCCATACTGCGATCAGGGATGCGGTCGAGCCGCTCGGGGTTTAATCCTGCTTGCCGCAAATCCTCTTGCAGGCAAAGCCAGGGGGTCGGTACTTCGCTGACCGTCGCAAACCGTATGGAAGCGAGATCGGCAAGACGGAAGTCCGGGTTAGGGCGGCGACCGACGATCGAGAAGGGATCACGACAAACGATCTCAGCAAAGCAGACAAGTCGAGAGCTGGGATTCTGATCGTGGTGCCTCATGACGCGCATCGGCCCCGCCCAAAGGACATCGACTGACCCGTCGAGCAGTGCCTGTTCAGCCAGCCCCATTCCGGGTGATAGCAAGAGTTCGACTGTGAGCCCTTCGGTGGAATAAGCGCCGATCGCATGGGCCACGTAAAATGGCGCGTAGAGAGCGAAGCGATGGTTCTCATAAAGGCGCAGGCGCATCAAAGCTTCTCGAAAAGGAAAGCCCCCACCCGTTAGGGCGGGGGCTGCTTCGCAAAAAAGCTCGTTACAGAACGCCTTCCTGGCGCAGCGCTTCGACCTCTCCAGAGCCGACCCCGAGCCATTCGCCCAGGACTTCTACATTGTGCTGCCCGAGCATCGGTGCGGGTAGCAGTCGCGGCGGCGCGCCATCGATCCGAACCGGCCAGGCGGGCATCTTGAAATCGCCGTGCTGCGGGTGATGCATGATCTGCATTATGCCGCGCTCTGCCATGTTTGGATCGTTGTGCAATTCCATTGTGTCGAACACAGCACCCGCCGGCACCCCGACGCCGCTGACGAGGCGCATTGCTTCTTCTTTAGTGTGCTGCCGCGTCCACTCACTGACGATTTGGTCGACCTCGGCCTCATGCTCCAATCGGGCTTGACCGGTGTCGTAACGCGGGTCGCCGATCAGATCTTCGCGGCCAATCAACTTGAGCAGGCGCCGCCAGTGCTCGGGGTTGGCGCGGCTGGTGGTGAGATAGACATAGTCGTTGGGTCCGCCGGGCTTACAGGGATAGAGGCCGGAGGGCGCATTGTTGCCGCCGACGCTCTTCCCGCCGCGCCGCGGCGGCGCTTTGCCGAGACGGGCCTGGGTCGAGAAGCAGGTGCGCATGTAATGCACCATCGCATCCTGCATCGCCACCTGCAGACGTCTGCCTTGACCGGTGATCTGGCGCTTGTAGAGCGCACCCAACAAGGTGATCGCCATCAACATCCCGGTGCCGGTGTCGCCAAACGACGGCCCGGGCTTGACCGGCGCTCGCCCGGGCTCACCAGTCACGCTGATCGGGCCGCCAGCCGCTTGCGCGATCATGTCAAAGGCGAGCCCGTTCTCATACGGGCTCGCCTCGCCAAAGCCTTTGACTTGGCAATAGATGATGCCCGGGTTCAGCTCACGCACCACGTCGTAGCCGAGCCCCAAGCGCTCGATCGTACCGGGGGCCATATTTTCGACGGTGACATCCGCCTTCTTTAGCAGCTCCTTGACGATTTCGAGTCCGCGAGGGGTCTTCAAATCGATTGTCACCGACTTCTTGTTGGCGTTGAACATAAAGAAGTAGTAGGGGTCATTATCAGGCCGCCCGGGCTGCAGCCTGCGGCCGGGATCGCCAGTCTTGGGATTTTCGATCTTGACGACTTCAGCACCCATCCAGGCGAGCGTCTCGGTGCAGGATGTACCGGCCTCGAACTGGGTAAAGTCGACGACCCGAATGCCCCTTAACAGATCCAAATCCACCGGATTTACCGCCATTGCCTGTCACTCCTGCTCGCGGTTGCTGCTATCACGATAGCGCAGTCGGCTCCGCATTGGAAACGGTGATGGGGATTAGGTTCGGCAAATTCCGATTGTCTTGCCGGTTTGACGCAAGCAGGGACTACTTGGAAATCGGCCCCCGAGCCGGCGCCCATTTCCCGCAACGCATCACCGCCATCGATGACGGCTGGCCTTGTCACGATGTGGTGCTTCCACAGAACGTCACCGATGTCGATTTTCATCATTTGCCAATCCGGCGTGGCGTAAACCAGTTTGTTCACAGCGATGACGCTGAGCTTCTGGACGAGCGGGCGGCGTCCTATCCGATATGTCAGGCACCACAACCTGCGTATCACAAGCATGGCCCGGAGGATCGTCTTCGAGCACCGTATTGGGTACACTGCCCCGGATAAGGTGTGTGTAATTTGGCGGTGAATCGCGAGGAAGAGCACGCCCCACTCACGGTGCTGCAAAGTGTCTTCGGCTTCGACAGCTTTCGTGGCCAGCAGCTTGCGATCATCGAACACGTGACCGCTGGCGGCGATGCCGTCGTGCTAATGCCGACAGGGGGTGGCAAGTCGCTTTGCTATCAGGTGCCGGCGCTGTTGCGCCCCGGTCTCGGGGTCGTGGTGTCTCCACTGATCGCGTTGATGAAAGATCAGGTCGATGCGCTCCGGCAGGCAGGAGTCCGCGCTGCGGCCCTGAACTCGCGGCTGTCGCCCGGCGAGGCTGGCGAAATCGAGCACCAGGTGCGCAGTGCCGCTCTCGACCTCCTTTACGTCTCCCCTGAGCGGTTGGTTACGCCCCGCTGCTTAGAGCTTCTCTCCTCTGCACGCCTCGCTCTTTTTGCCGTGGACGAAGCGCATTGCGTATCGCAATGGGGTCACGACTTCCGTCCGGAATATCAGCAGCTCTTGATCCTCAAAGAGCGCTTTCCCGACGTTCCGCTCCTGGCTTTGACCGCGACCGCGGATGACCCGACGCGGCGCGATATCATCACACAGCTTCGGTTGGCGAAGGCCAGGATATTCGCAGCGGGCTACGATCGGCCGAACCTATTCTATCGAGTGATCCCCAAACGCAATCCCCTGGAACAACTCTGGGCATTCCTTGCCGAAGAGCACTCAGGTGACGCCGGGATCGTTTATTGTTCGACTCGGCGCACAGTCGAGGAGACTGCTGCCTGGCTCGCCGCCCGCGGGCGCGAGGCGCTTCCCTACCATGCCGGTCTTGGACCCTCGGTACGTGAACGTCACCAAGAACGATTCGTCAGGGAAGAGGGGATCGTAATCGTCGCAACTATTGCCTTCGGAATGGGGATCGACAAGCCCAACGTTCGCTTCGTAGCGCATCTCGACGCGCCCAAAAACCTTGAAGCATATTATCAGGAGACAGGGCGCGCCGGCCGCGACGGGCTCCCGGCTGACGCCTGGATGACTTACGGTATCGCCGATGTGATGAGCCTGCTGCGTCTGCTCGATACCGGCGACATGACGGATCGTCAGCGCCGTATCGAGCGTCAGAAAATGGAGGCGCTGCTCGGCTATTGCGAAGCGGTTTCCTGCCGGCGGCAGGTCTTGCTCGGCTATTTCGGGGAGCCCGATCATCTGCCCTGCGGGAATTGCGACAATTGCCGCGCCCCTGTTCCGAGCTGGGACGGAACGATCGCTGCTCAGAAGGCGCTTTCGGCGATCTATCGCACAGGACAGCGCTTCGGCACGCGTCACCTCGCGGACGTGCTGCTCGGGGCCGAGACCGAACGGATCCTCAGGCTCGGGCATAACAGGCTGAAAACCTTCGGCATCGGCACCGAGCTCGACCGCCGCGGCTGGCTTTCCGTGTTTCGTCAACTCGTGGCTCAGGGCTTTGCCCTGCCCGACATTTCGGGTCACGGAGGGTTGTCGCTGGCGCCAGCGGCGGCCCAGGTCCTCCGCGGCATGCGGACTGTTCATTTTCGGCTCGATATCCGCACTGGCGAGCGGAGGAGCTCCCGGCCCGAGCGTAAAAGCGCGATTGCAGCAGGGGCGCTCGATCCCGCCGCGAAGGCATTATGGGACGAACTTCGCACCTGGCGCCTCGAAGAAGCGCGACGCCAAGAGCTCCCACCTTACGTCATTTTTCACGATTCGACGCTAACCGAGATGGCGCGCCTTCGCCCGGTCTCCCTTTCCGCACTTGCGGGCATCACCGGGATTGGGCGCAGCAAGCTCGACCGTTACGGCAGTACGCTCATCGCCATCGTGTCTCAGCACTGCGGCTCCCCACCAGCGGCAGGCGAGCGCATGCCGGTGCCAAAAGAAGCGGACACCGAGGGAGAGACATCCTCGTAGCTCGCCTCGCGCAGCTGCCGCGTTCCGTATCACGCAGATGCTCGGCCGCGCGACGGTGTTGCAATCCGGGGTGATCCGTGTTGTTTTCCAAAATTGCTGCTCTTCGGTGAGACGATGTCCGCCAAGCTCGGTGTCTGCTCGGGCCGTCCGGGCCCGGCCGCCGTTTTCGTTCTTATTCTTCTTTGGGGACTCGCATCGCCGAGCGGGCAGGAAGCGCGGTTCTTCCGCATCGGAGCTGCGGCGACCTCGGGGACCTTCTTTGAGATCGGTGGGGTGATCGCGAGCGCTATCTCGAAGTCGGCGGGCTCACCGCCGTGCGACCACGGCGGCAATTGCGGTGTTCCCGGGCTCGTTGCGGTGACACAGGCGACCCAGGGTTCGGTTGAAAATTTGCGCATGGTTGCCGCCGGCCAGATCGAGTCCGGAATCGCCCAATCCGACATTGTGAGCTGGGCCTATGCCGGAACCGGGATTTTCACTGCTGGCGGACCAATGACAAACTTGCGTGCTATCGCGAGCCTATTCCCCGAAAGTCTGCAGTTGGTGGTTGGCGGAGATAGTTCGATCCGGACTGTCGCCGATCTCAAGGGCAAACACATCTCGTTGGGCCAAATGGGATCGGGAACGCTTGCCGACGCCCGGATCGTGCTGGGCGCTGCAGGATTGACCGAGAAAGATATCAGCGCCGAATATTTGCGCCCAAGCGCGGCCGCCGCAAACATCATAGACGGCAGCCTCGACGGGTTCTTTTTGATCGGCGGCGCCCCCGTGCCGGTGATCCACGAGCTTGGCGCCGCCTCACCGATACGGCTGATTCCGATCGGCGACGATATCCTTGCGAAGATGAGACAGAGTTCGAGCTCTTACCGCCGCGCGGTCATACCAGTCGGGACCTATCCGGGGGTCGACGTGGAGACGCCGTCGATCGGTTTCAATGCTCTTTGGATCGTCTCTATCGATGCCTCCAACGACTTGATCTTTGAAATCACCAAGGCCCTGTGGAACGAGGCTACCCAGCGTCTGCTCGACGCCCATAATGCGATGGGCAAACAGGTTCGCTTCGACGATGCACTCGAGGGTCTTTCAGTGCCGCTGCATCCCGGAGCCGCGCGCTTCTACCGTGAGGCCGGGCTGCATGTCGATGATGAAGGAGCCCTCGGCAAACGCAATTGACGCGCCGACCGCGCGAGTGGTCAGCTTAGTCGCTGCTCTGCCTATTCGCTCGGGGAGAGGTCGATGAATGTCGCTGCGCTCCGCAAGCTGCGGGGAGGGGTATGAAGCTCGTTAAAAAAATGCGGGATTATTTCGCACCGCACGAGGTCGTCGATACCTCGCCCAAGGTATCCGACGAGGTCAAGTGCACGACGTGCTACATGTGCGCCTGCCGCTGCGGGATCAAAGTGCACCTGAAAGACGGCGATATCCGCTACATCGAAGGCAATCGCGCTCACCCGATCAATCGCGGCGTGATCTGCGGTAAAGGCGCTTCCGGCATTATGCAGCAGCATTCGCCAGCGAAGCTCACAAAGCCGCTGAAGCGGGTCGGGGAGCGCGGCTCCGGGCAGTTCCGCGAAATAGAGTGGGACGAGGCCATCACGATTGCGGTGGAATGGCTCTCATCGATCCGCGCCACAGACCCAAAGAAGCTCGCCTTCTTCACCGGCCGCGATCAAAGTCAATCACTGACCGGTTATTGGGCAGCGCAGTTCGGCACCCCGAATTTTGCGGCGCATGGCGGCTTTTGCTCGGTCAACATGGCGGCTGCCGGCATGTACACGCTGGGCGGCAGCTTTTGGGAGTTCGGCGAGCCCGATTGGGAGCGCACCCGTTTTTTCATGATGTTCGGCGTCGCCGAAGACCATGATTCCAACCCGATCAAGATCGGGCTGTCGGGTCTGCGCCGTCGCGGCGCCAAATTCGTCTCGGTCAACCCCGTGCGCACAGGGTACTCGGCGATTGCCGATGAGTGGGTCGGGATCCGGCCGGGGACGGACGGGCTCTTCGTGCTTGCGTTGATCCACGAGCTGTTGAAGGCCGACCGGATCGATGTCGACTATTTGGGTCGCTACACCAATGCCGGCTGGCTGGTGATCCAAGCCCCCGGAGCCGCAGATGACGGGCTGTTTGCCCGCAACGAGGCCGGCGAGCCGCTTGTCCTCGAGCCGTCCGGATCGCTGGCGAGTGGGACGAGCGCAGGGGTTGCAGGCCGCTTGGTCGGGGAAGCGACACTGTCCGATGGCCGGCGCGCCGTTCCTGTTTTCCAGCTTGTGGCCGAGCGTTACCTCGACCCCGGCTACGCCCCCGAAGCGGTTGCCGAAACTTGCGGCATACCGGCCAAAACCATCCAGCGGCTTGCTGCGGAGATGGCCCAAGCGGCGTTCGAGGAGGAGATCGAGCTTGCCGTGCCTTGGACCGATTGGGCCGGCCGGCACCATGAATCAATGCGTGGCCGACCCGTCTCGCTACACGCGATGCGTGGGATTTCCGCCCACTCGAACGGGTTCCAGACCTGCCGCGCACTGCACTTGCTGCAGATCCTGCTCGGTACGATCGATGTGCCGGGAGGCTGGCGGTACAAGTCGCCGCATCCGAAGCCGGCCCCCCCGGGACCCAAGCCCACCGGCCGGCCCGAGCAGATCGCTCCCGGCAAATCATTGCCGGGGATCCCGCTCGGCTATCCGCTTTCCCCGGATGATCTGATCATCGATGGGGAAGGCCGCCCTGTCCGCATCGACAAGGCGTTCTCCTGGGACGCCCCGATCGCTGCACACGGCATGTTGCAGATGGTTATTACCAATGCGTGGAAAGGCGACCCGTATCCGATCGACACTCTTTTCATGTATATGGCCAACATGGCCTGGAACTCGGCGATGAACACCGCCGAGACTATACGGATGCTAACCGACAAGGATCAGGCAACAGGCGAGTATCGCATCCCGCGGATCATCTATTCGGACGCCTATTACTCCGAGATGGTCGCCCATGCCGACCTAGTACTGCCCGACACGACCTATCTCGAACGTTGGGATTGCATATCGCTGCTCGACCGTCCAATCGGCGGAGCCGATGGGCCGGCCGATGCGATCCGCCAGCCCGTCATCACGCCAGATCGCGATGTCCGCCCGTTTCAGGATGTACTGATCGAGATCGGCGCGAGGCTTGGGCTGCCCGGCCTCGTCACCTCGGAAGGTGCCGCGCGATACCCTGGCGGCTATCCCGATTATATCGTCAATCACGAGCGGCGGCCCGGGATAGGTCCGCTCGGCGGGTGGCGCGGTGCCGAAGGCGAGAATGTGGGACGCGGCGCGCCGAACCCGCGGCAGCTCGAGCGCTATGTGGCGAACGGCTGCTTCTGGAAGTGCGAGTTGCCGGACGATCAGCTCTATTTCAAACACGCCAACAAAGCCTATCTCGAAACCGCCGTCACTATGGGATTGATCGACAAGCCAGAACCGATCGTGCTGCAGCTGTATGTCGAGCCGCTGCAGTGCTTTCGCCTCGCCGCCCTCGGACACGGGAAGGTACTACCGCCCGAGACGCACCGTGAACGCATCGCGACCTACTTTGATCCGCTGCCGTTCTGGTACATGCCGTTCGAGGAGGCAAGGATCGATCGCAGCACTTTCCCGCTGCACGCGCTCACTCAGCGCCCGATGCAGATGTACCATTCCTGGCACTCGCAAAACGCCTGGCTGCGGCAAATCCTCGGCAATAATCGTCTGTTCGTGAACCGCGCCATCGGGCGAGCCCTGGGGCTTGCGGAGGAGGATTGGGTTTGGCTGTCGAGCCACCACGGCCGCATTCGCGTCCCGACCAAGTTGATGGACGGGGTCAACCCGGATACGGTCTGGACCTGGAATGCGATCGGCAAGCGGGCCGGTGCCTGGAACCTTGACCCAGACTCGCCTGAGGTCCGCAAGGGCTTTCTACTCAACCACCTGATCTCGGAATTGTTGCCACCGGATGGCGGGTATTCTTACGCCAATGCTGACCCGCTCACTGGCCAAGCCGCCTGGTATGATCTGCGGGTGCGGATCGACCGGGTGAGGCCCGGCGAAGCGGGTACAACCGCGCCTTCGTTTAAGATGCTCGAGCATCCGGCGTCGCTCGGCGGTCCACCCGGAATACTGCGCTATTTCGCCGGCCCCCATCGCGGCGAGGGATCGCCATGACATCGCTGCCTGAAGCGCGGCCCGGCCGGAAGAAGCTCGGGCTCGTTATCGATCTCGACATCTGCGTTGGCTGCCATGCCTGCGCGACGGCGTGCAAGGAATGGAACGCCAGCGGCCATATGGGACCGCTGCCTGACTTCAGCCCCTATGGCAATGACGCTTGGGGGGTGTGGTTCAACCGCATTCATTCTTTTGAGGAGGGCGAGGGCGAGGGCGCGCGAACCATTCACTTCCCGAAATCCTGTTTGCACTGCGAGGAACCCGCCTGCGTAACGGTGTGCCCGACCGGCGCCTCCTACAAGCGTGCTGAGGACGGCATTGTATTGGTCGATGAAGCAATCTGCATAGGCTGCAAGCTCTGCTCCTGGGCGTGCCCTTATGGCGCGCGCGAGTTCGATGCCGACGAAGGCGTGATGAAGAAATGCACCTTGTGCATCGACCGGATTTACAACGAGAACCTGGCGCCCGAGGATCGTCAGCCAGCCTGCGTCATGGTCTGCCCGGTGAACGCTCGCCATTTTGGCGATCTGGGCGATCCCCGATCCGAGGTGTCGGAAATGGTTGCGCGTCGCGGTGGTGACGATCTAATGCCTGAACTCGGCTACAAGCCGGTCAACAAATATCTGCCTCCGAGACAGGCGCGTATGGGACGAGGCTTGGTTCCTACTCCTGCCGCGGCACCGACGGACCTCACCTCTCCCGCGGATCGGCTACTGCGTTGGGTCGACCGCGTGTTGTCTCGCTAACCCGGAGGCCTCGCGAAGACCCCGCATGCATCCGGCGCTCTCCATCGTCTTCTTCACGACCGCATCTGGTGCCGGTTTCGCACTGCTGATATTGCTCGGGATCGGCGCGCCACTCGGCTTGTTGCCGGCGAGCCAAGGTTTCGGCTTTGCCGCGCTCGCAATAGCAGTCCTGCTTGCCGCCGGCGGGCTTGCCTCCTCGGCCTTTCACCTCGGCCGGCCCGAGCGGGCCTGGCGCGCCTTCTCGCAATGGCGATCATCCTGGCTGTCGCGCGAAGGCGTCTTTTCCATACTGACATTTCTTCCGGGAGCGATTTTTGGCGTTGGTTGGATTTTCTTCGGTGTGACCACCGGTCTCGTCGGCCTTTGTGGGATACTCGCTGCGGCGCTCGCGGCCGCGACGATCTACTGCACGGGGATGATCTACGCGTCGCTGCGGCCGATCCATCAGTGGCACAATTCATGGGTCGTGCCGAATTATCTTGCCCTCGGCTTGGCGAGCGGGTTCCTCGTTCTTGATTTCCTCGTCCGCCTGTGGGCGCCGCAGCCGTGGGGCGTTGCCATGCTGACTTTCATTGTCGTACTCGCAGCATGGTGGATCAAAGAACGGTATTGGCGCTTTATTGAGACCATATCGGCACGAAGCACAGTGGCTAGTGCGACCCTGCTGGGTAGCCGTGGCAAGGTGCGTATGCTTGAATCGCCCCATACCGAAGAGAATTACCTCTTGAGAGAGATGGGCTTCGGTATCGCGCGCAAGCATCGCATGCGCCTGCGCCGGGTCGCCCGGCTTGCCGGCTTCGTTTTGCCGACTCTGTTCACCCTATTCGCCCTGTTGTTCGGCGGGGTGATCGGGGTGATTGGAGCAGCGCTCGCAGTCGCGAGCGCCGCTCTCGGCATTGTTGTCGAGCGCTGGCTGTTTTTCGCCGAAGCAAAACATACCGTAACCCTCTATTATGGGGCTGAAGCGGTTTGAGCTCGCCGCGGGATCCGGAAACTTTTTCCCGGTCCACCTTGGATGTCGAAGGATTCGGCTCGTACATCATGTACTCGCCACGCCCTTCCGGGGGTCGGGTTCTCTCGTCACGACACGATCGATGATGCGCCGCGCGCCTGTCGCGTCGAAAGAAAGGCCCGCCTCGACCGTCCGATCGATATTAGGTGCGAATCGGGAGTTGACGAGGGGAGTTGGGTGGGCGTATAAGCGCGGCCCCTCTGTGGCAGGGCCCGTCTGGGTTTGGCCTCGGGATTGTTGATTGAGATTGTGGAGAAGAGGGAAGGGATGCGCGGACGGCGGTCGCACCAGCGTGATGCTGGGGGTCGCCTGATGTTCGTGCATCGATGCGAACGTTTGGAGGCCCTTGTTTGGGTCTACCTCCGAGGGATTAGTTGGATGATTAGTCTC
>Ga0306923_10000175_pt1 | contig 45974 bp, 45 predicted proteins | sample sta12Can44000108_FD_203841 | JGI IMG/M metagenome (GOLD analysis project Ga0306923, IMG submission 203841) | Lab enrichment of tropical soil microbial communities from Luquillo Experimental Forest, Puerto Rico - statanox.12C.anox.44.000.108 (v2)... | ecosystem: Environmental > Terrestrial >... | reverse complement strand
GCGCCACCGCGGCCGGCCTGCGGCTGGCGGACGTGACGGCGAAGTCTCGCTGAGGCATGGTAGGTCGGTGCCGCACGGCGCCGTCACCTGCCTCCGCCTCGACCACACCCTGCCCTACGCCTGGCCGGAGCTACTCGCATTCCTGGGCGCGCGCGCCATCCCCGGCGTCGAGGCGGTCGAGGGCGGTCGATACCTGCGAACCATCGCGCTCGACGGCACCGCTGGGTGGGTCGCGGTCGAGCCCGGCAAGGATGGAGCCTACCTGACCGCGGAAGTCCACCTCGCGCAACGCGTCGTGTGGCCGGTGCCGGGCACTCCTGCCATCCCTGCCCAAGTAGGGATCGAGGCCCGCATCGAGATCATCCAAGCTCGGCTGCGCCGGATCTTCGATCTCGACGCCGACGTCGCAGAGATCGAACGTCGCTTGTCGTGCGACCCGCACCTGCGTCCACTCGTCGAAGCGCGGCCCGGACTTCGCGTGCCCGGCACCTGGGACCCATTCGAGTTGGCCGTACGGGCCATCCTCGGCCAGCAGGTGAGCGTCCCAGCCGCGCGGACCCTCGCGGGTCGGTTCGCAACGACCCAGGGATGGTTGCTCGATCCGCCGCCGCCGCCCGGCGTGCCGGGCACCGTGTTCCCGTCCGCCGCGGACGTGCGGCCGGATGAGCTCGTGCGCCTCGGCGTCACGCGGCCGCGTGCGGCGGCACTGGCCTCGCTCGCGCGGAAGGTGGCGGCTGAACCCGACGTCCTCGCCTCCGGCGCCGACCTCGACTCCACCGTCGCGCGGCTCACCGCGCTGCCCGGCGTCGGCCCCTGGACCGCCCATTACATCGCGATGAGGGCCCTGCGCGAGCCCGACGCCTTGCCGCGCGGCGACCTGGGGCTCCTGCGCGCGCTGGAGGAGGGCGGGCACCGCCCTTCGCCGGCCGAGCTACTGCGCCGCGCCGAGGCGTGGCGGCCTTACCGTGCCTATGCCGCGTTGCACCTGTGGAGCGCGGGCACACCACCGCGGCTTAGTGAGAACAGGCGATGACCCGGCTCGATCTGTACCAGCTCCGCTCCCCGCTCGGCCCGCTCCTGCTCGTGTGCCATGGCGAGCGGCTCGTCGCGCTCGACTACGATGGCTTCGGCGATCGGCTCTGGCACCTCCTGCGCGCGCGCTTCGGCGAGATCGTTCCGCGCGAGGCGGCAGGCCGGCCCGAGGCCACCGGCCGGCTCGAGGCCTACTTCGCGGGCGACCTGGGCGCCATCGACGAGGTCCAGGTCGAGACGCGCGGGACGACGTTCCAGGAAGAGGTGTGGGCCGCGCTTCGCCGCATCCCCGCGGGTTCCACCCTCACCTACGGCGAGCTGGCGGCGCGCCTCGGCCGCTCGGGCGCGAGCCGCGCCGTCGGCCGCGCCAACGGCCAGAACCCGGTCGCGATCGTGGTGCCGTGCCACCGCGTGGTGGGCGCGCGCGGGGTCCTCACCGGCTACGGCGGTGGCCTCGATCGCAAGCGCTGGCTCCTCGCGCACGAGGCCCCGCGTACGCTCACGCTCCGTTGATTGGGCGTTGCCCGCGTCCGGGGGGGGACGAGCCGAGTGATCAGGGTGCCCGGCACCGAGCTCCGGCACCGAGCTCCGGCACCGAGCTCCCGGCACCGAGCTCCCGGCACCGAGCTCCCGGCACCGAGCTCCCGGCACCGAGCTCCGAGCTCCGAGCCCCGACCCCAGCCCCGCGACAGGACGGGCGTTTTTGAACAACCCTCCGAGGGCCTCACCGCTTCGCGGGCGGCTCCGACTTCCTCTCCGCCTTCCTCGGCGCCTCCTCCGGATCGTCCTCCAGCATCCGGTACTTCGGCCCCTCGGGATCGTCGTACTGGCCGCTCTTGACCGACCAGAGGAAGAAGAGCCAGGCGGCGAGCCCGAGCGCGAGCGAGAGGACGATCAGGAAGCCGAGGTCCACGTCCGCACCCTGAGAGAGTTCCCCACCACGAACAGCGACGAGGCGGCCATGGCGGCCGCCGCGACGATGGGGTGGAGCGCGCCCGCCACGGCGAGCGGGATCGCCACCACGTTGTAGATGAAGGCCCAGAAAACGTTCTGGCGGATGACGCGCGTCGTGCGCCGCCCGATCCGCACCAGCGCGGGCAAGAGCCGCAGGTCGTCGCGCACCAGCACCGCATCGGCGCTCTCCAGCGTCACGTCGGTGCCGCGGCCCATCGCGACGCCGACGTCGGCGCGGGTGAGCGCCGGCGCGTCGTTGATGCCGTCCCCCACCATGAGGACGCGCGCGCCCGCCGCCTGCAGACGCGCCAGCTCCCGCTCCTTCTCGAGCGGGGTCGCCTCGGCGACGACTCGGTCGATCCCGGCCCGGACCGCCAGCGCGGCGGTGGTGGCGGCCCCGTCCCCGCTCACGATGGCGAGCTCGAGCCCGAGCTCGCGCAGCTCGCGCAGCGCCGGCGGAGCCTCCTCGCGCAGCACGTCCGAGACCACCAGCAGCGCGGCGAGCCGTCCGGCCACCGCCGCGCAGAGCACGGTGTCGCCCCCGGACTCGAACGGCGCCGCGCGCTGGATCGCCTCCGCGGGCACCGCGATCCCGGCCTCGGCGAGGAACGCGCGGCTCCCGACCAGGACCACCACGCCCTCGACGACGCCGCGCACACCGCGACCCGGCACCGCCCGGAACTCCTGGACCTCCCGGTCCGGGCCAGGCAGCGCGCGCGCCGCCTCGACCAGCGCCTTTCCCAGGCTGTGCTCGGACCTGCGCTCGACCGCCGCGACGAGACGGACGACCTCGTCGCGCGCGGGGGCGCCCTCGAACAGCACCACCTCGCGCAGCACCGGCCTGCCGCGCGTGAGCGTGCCCGTCTTGTCGAGGACGACGTGGGTGGCACCCGCCGCGCGCTCGAGCACGTCGCCGTTGCGGGCGAGCAGCCCGCGGGCGGTCGCCTCGCCGGTGGCGAGCAGCACGGCGATGGGGGTCGCGAGGCCGAGGCTGCACGGACACGCGATGACGAGCACGGCGATGCCCGTCATGAGGGCCTGGTGGGCCGGCGCGCCGCGGACGAGGTGCAGCGCCACCGTGGCGACCGCGAGCACCAGCACCGCCGGCACGAACCAGCCCGTGACTCGATCGGCCAGGGCCTGCAGCCGCGGCTTCTCCGCCTGCGCCGACTCGACGGCGCGCGCGATCCCTGAGAGCACCGTGTCCTCGCCGACGCGCGTCACGCGAAGCGTGAAGGCGCCGTGCAGGTTGACCGTGCCGCCGATGACCGCCGCGCCAGGCCTCTTCGCGACCGGCCGCGCCTCGCCGGTGAGGAGCGCCTCGTCCACCTCGGAGACGCCCTCCACCACCTCGCCGTCGACCGGGACGCGCTCGCCCGGCACGACCTCGACGAGCTCGCCGACCGCCACCGCCGCGAGCGGCACGAGGCCCCTCCCCCGCACCCGCGCCTCGCGCGGCAGGAGCCGTGACAGCCGCGCCACCGCCTCCGACGCCCGCCCGCGCGCCCGCGCCTCGACGTAGCGTCCGGCCAGCACCAGCGTGACGATCATGGCCGCCGTGTCGAAGTAGACCTCGCCGCCGACCGCCATCTCGTAGGCGCTGTAGGCGAGCGCGGCGCCCGACCCGAGCGCGATGAGCACGTCCATGTTGAAGCGCCCGGCGCGCAGCCCGCGCGCCGCCGAGCGCAGGAAGGGCGCGCCGGAGTAGAGGAAGACCGGCAGCGTGAGCCCGAGCGCGATCACCTCCATGAGCCGGCGCATCCCCGGCTCCATGCCCTGGAAGTACCCGGCGTACAGGGCGGCGCTGTAGATCATGAGCTGGGAGGCGAGGAAGAACGCCGTGCCGAGCCGGATCAGGAGATCCTTCGTCTCCGCGTCCTGCGCCCGTTGCCGTTCGCTCTCGGTGTAGGGCTTGGGATCGTACCCCCCGGCGCGGATCCTCCCAAGCACCCCCTCCAGCGTCGCGGCCGCCGGATCCCACCGCACCCGCGCCCGGTGGGTGGCGTAGTTCACGCGCGCGGAGGCGACGCCGGGCAGCCTGGCCAGGAGCCGCTCGTTGAGCCACACGCAGGACGCGCAGCGGATGCCGTCGATGTAGACGTCGAGCTCGGCGAGCCCGTCCACGCGCCGGACCGCGTCGCGGAACGCGGCCGCGTCGACCGGCCGCTCCGGGTCGGCGGCCAGCCCCGGCTCGTCCCAGCGCCGTCCCGCGTAGAAACCGGAGAGACCCTCGGCCGCGATGAGCTCCGCCACGCCTCGGCAGCCGGTGCAGCAGAAGACGCGCGCCGCGCCGCCGACGTCCGCGCGCACCGCCTCGCGCTCGGGGAACGCGAGCAGGCAGTGGTCACAGCGGAGCATGTATCCCGAGCCCGCGCAGCGCGAAGAGCGCGCCCGCCACAGCCACCGCAAGGCCGCCGGCGCGCCGCAGCGCCCCGCGCAGCCTCGGCGAGATCGCGGCCGCCGCGCCGCCGACGAGGAGGAGCGCGGGGACCGTCCCGAGCGCGAAGGCGAGCGCGAACAGGAAGCCCTGCGGCAGCCCGCCGGTCGCGGCCGCCCCCACGAAGGCGGAGTACGACAGCCCGCAGGGGAGAAAGCCGAGGGTGAGGCCGAGCGCGTAGTACCTGCCGGGCCCGCCGCCCTCCACGAGCACTCGGACGGCGCGGAACACCTTGCCCCCGATGCGCTCCTCGGCCCGCCGGGCCGCCGGCACGAGACCCGCCGCCCCGAGCCCCATCAGCACCATGAGCACGCCCGCCCCCACCGCCACCGCGTTCTGCAGCCCCGCGAGCCGGCCGGCGGTGTTGAGGAAGGAGCCGGTGAGTCCCATCGCCGCACCGACGCAGGCGTAGGTCGTGACGCGGCCGGCGTGGTAGAGCGCCTGACCGGCGAACGCGCGCCTGAGGCCAGCCTGAGGCGTCGCCAGGCCGAGCGACACTACGAGGGGACCGCACATGGCGGCGCAGTGGCCGAAGCCGCCCAGGAGCCCGGTGGTGGCGGCGAGGACGAGCTGCCCCATCATCGCTCGCTAGCCTCGAAGGTGAAGGTGGCCCGGAGCGGCGGACCACCGGCCGATGGGACCTCCACCTCGGCCACCCAGCCGCGCCGCCCGCTCGGGCAGCGGACGAGGACGCCGTTCCCGCGCCAGCGAGCGGAACCGGCGGCCTCGAGCACGACCCGGTTCTCGCCCATGTACATGCCCGGCATCGAAAGCGCGATGCGCCCCGCGCCGACGCCCGCCGCCGAGGGTGGCGTCACCTCCACCGTGAAGACGAGGTCCTTCATCGTGGCGGGAGCGGGCGCGATGGCGAGGGCGACGGTCGCGCCCGCCACGCGCTGCGCACACGGCGCCCGCGCCGGATCGCAGCGCGGGGCAGCGCGCGCGCCGACGGCCGCCGCATCGTGCTGATGGTGGGCCTCGTCGTAGTGCAGCCCCGCCTCGTAGGGGTCCGCCACCACCGTCGGCTCGGCGAGCCGGTGGCCGATGACGAGCGCCGCGACGACGGCTCCGAGGGCCGCGACCGCCGCGATGGCGATGAGCCACCTCACGGCCGCGCCTCCGGCACGTCCACGAGGAGCCTCCGGGTGATCGCTGGCGCGCTCCGGGGCGCCTCGCCTGGCGCCGGCGCGATCGAGAGCTCGGCGTCGAGCTGCCGGGCCTCGGGGCCGAGCCCGCGCGCCACGACGCGCACCTGCAGGCGGTGGTGCTCGCCGGGCGCGAGCCGGATCGTGTCGGGCCGGAGCGCGAGCTCGGCGCCCGGCGCGGTCGCGGCGAGCCGCAGGGCGAGCGGCTCGCTCCCGCGGTTCTGGAGCGCCAGCGTGAAGGCGCTCCAGACCTCGCCCGAGGGCGCCCGCCGCGGCGCGAGGTCGCCGGCGCCGGTCACCGTCACCTCGAGCGAACTGCGCTCGGCGGCGACGGCGGCGGTGAGGGCGAACGATCCCGCGGTGAGCCCCGCCAGCGCGAGGGCGGCCGGGCGAAGGAAGCGGGCACCCGCGCCCGGCTCGCCGAAGAAGTGCCCGACGAGCCGCGGCGCGCGCCGCAGCTTCTTCATGATGGGTGCGCAGGCGTCGACGCACGCGCCGCACGCGACGCAGGCCGACTGCAGGCCGTCGCGGATGTCGATCTCGACCGGGCAGACGCGGACGCACGCGCCGCAGTCGACGCAGTCGGCGTCACGGCGGCTGTCGTAGGCGATGGCGAGGGAGTGGCGGTCGAGGAGGGCCCCCTGCAGCTTGGCGTAGGGGCAGGCCGTGGCGCAGAACCGGTGGCGCCAGAGCGTGAGATCGGCGAACACGACGGCGGAGAGGACGAGCCAGGCCGGCCCGAGCACCGGTCCGAGCGACAGCGAGGAGAGCCGCGCGAAGAAGTCGGCCGGGGTCACGACGTACCAGAGGAGGTCGGCCCCCACGAGCGCCGCAGCCGCGGCCAGCGCGAGGTGCGCCCCCGCGAGCCGCCAACCGCCCCGCCGGCGGGCGCGATCGAGCAGGCCGGTCAGGTCGAGCAGCGCCGTCTGGGGACAGGCCCAGCCGCACCAGATGCGCCCGAAGAGCAGCGTGACGAGCAGGAACGCGAAGAGGAGGAACAAGGAGGCGGCCAGCACGACGAGGAGCTCGTCGAGCCCGATCCGCGCGCCGAACGCGTGGAGCGTGAGCGAAGGCACGTCGAGCCGGAGCGCGCTCTCACCCCGCACCTTCGCGAACGGCAGGCCCAGCATGACCGCGGCCTGAGCCACCGCGGCCAGCCGGCGCCAGGTCGCGAGCCGCTCCCACCTAATCCTCATCGAGCATCTTGTACTTGGCGCGCTCCACCTTCGCCCGCCGGCCTCGCGCGTAGTAGTGGCGGACGATCACGCCGAAGAGCGCTACCAGTGCGGCCCCGAAGGCCAGGTATCCGAGCTCCCCCGCGTTCATCTAGTTCTTCTTGGCGGGCCGGCCGCGGCGCGCCATCGCGACGGCGAGCCCCACGATGACGGCGGCCGGGATGGCCGTGTACGCGATGGTATGGGCGACGTTCGTGCCGAGCGAGGTGGACTGGCCCTCGAGCTCGCCCGCCTGGTCCCAGCCGAGGTAGGCGACGAGGTAGTAGACACCCCACGCGACGAGGCCGCCGAAGAGGGCCCAGATGCCGACGGGGACGGCGTGCGCGGTCTGCTTCGCCTGGAGCTGCTCCACGCTGTCTTCGAGCTCGATCTCGTTCGCCATGGCGATTCTCCTTGGACGGCCGCGGCGGGGGACAAGCCCCCGCCCTACCTGTGCTGCTGCGAGCGGATGAAGCTGATGACCGACCAGATCTCGTCGTCCGAGAGCTGCCCGCCGAAGGCGGTCATCCCGCCCCCGGGATCGCCGGCCCGGCCGATCTTCTTCTTGGCGTCGCTCCCGCAGGAGATGAGGCCGAAGTAGGTGCCGTCGGGGACGTCGCCCTTCTGCGCCAGGAACTCGTCGTCGACGAGGCTCGGGATCGCGCCCGGCATGCCCTCGCCGTGGTCGCCGTGGCACTGCGCGCAGTTGTTCGCGTACACCGCCATGCCGCGCTGCACCGCCTCGGGCTTGCCGGCGAGCGGGTTCACCGCCGCGAGATCGCCCACCTGGCACTCGCGCGGGATGGCGTGCCCGAGCCACTGCATGTACGCGACGAGCGCGTCCATCTCGGTCTTGTCCGACAGCGCGGCGAACTCCTCGTCCTTGGCGGCGAACTCGGCCGGCGTGTACATGCTGGCGAGCGCGCGGTAGTGCGCCTTCACGGTGGAGGGATCGAGCTTCGCCTGCTCCAGGAAGGCGTAGGCCGGCATGTTGGAGCGCGGCACCACCGCCTGCGGGTGGCGGAAGTGGCGCACGTGCCAGTCGTTCGGCCGGAGGCCCCCCTCGCGCGCCAGGTCGGGGCCGGTCCGCTTCGAGCCCCACAGGTGCGGGCGGTCGTAGGCGAACTCGCCCGCCTTGGAGTAGTCGCCGTACCGCGCCACCTCGCTCGCGAGCGGCCGCACGGTCTGCGTGTGGCAGCCCATGCACCCCTCGCGCTGGTAGAGGTCGCGGCCGGCCAGCTCGAGCGGCGTGTAGGCCTTGAGCGCCTCGAGCCGCGGGTGCATGTCGCTGCGGAGCATCGGGTAGAACATCGTCGCGACGGTGCCCGCCAGGACGACGACGAGGGCCACCACCGAGAAGAGGATCGGCTTGCGGTAGATCGTTCCGGCCATGGGATCCTCGGCTTAGGGGTTGTGAAGGAATTCCCGGACCGAGCCAGGCGAGCGAGACGCGAGCAGCGCGAGGCGCGACGACCGAGCATAGCCGGAGGCTATGTGAGGGAGGAGCAACGAAGCGAGGCGATGCGGATCGCTCGACATGGCGATGGGAGGGAGTTCCTTCATAGCCCCTCAGGCCTGCGCCGCCAGCGGCTGCGGCTCCGGGGTGGACGCGGCCGCCTCGAGCGCGCGGCCCTTCTGGATCGTCTTGAGCACGTTGTAGACGAAGCAGATCATGCCGACCGTGAAGATGACGCCACCCAGCGCGCGCAGGTGGTAGTACGAATAGTTGCGGGCGAGCCCCTCCACGAACGTGTACTTCAGCTTCCCGTTCTCCATCGCCTTCCACATCGCGCCCTGCTGGATGCCGGTGATCCACATCGTCACCGAGAAGACGAGCTGGCCGACCAGCACGAGCCAGAAGTGCGCGTTGGCGAGCTTCTCGCTGTACACGGTCGTCCCGTAGATCTTCGGGACCACGTAGTAGATCGAGGCCGCGATGGTCATCGTCACCCAGCCCATGGTGCCCATGTGCACGTGGCCGGGGACCCAGTCGGTGTAGTGGATGAGCTGGGAGACCGCGCGCAGCGACTGCGTCGGCCCTTGCACCGTCTGCAGGCCGTAGAAGGTGATGGCGAGGACGAAGAACTTGGTGAGGTAGTTCGTCCGCATCCGGCTCCAATCCTGACCGACCGTGTAGTAGCCGTTCACGACCGATCCCCAGGACGGCGCGATCAGGAAGAGCGTGAAGACGATGCCGAGCGTCTGCAACCAGGTGGGGAGCGGCGTGTAGACGAGGTGGTGCGCGCCCGTCCACAGGTAGCCGAAGACGAGCGACCAGAACGCCACGATCGACAGCCGGTGGCTGAAGATGGGCAGCCCCGTCGACTTGGGGAGGAAGTAGTAGAACATGGCCAGGATGGGCGTCGTGAAGACGAAGCCCACCGCGTTGTGCCCGTACCACCACTCGACGTTGGCCGAGTTCACGCCGGCGAAGAGGTGATAGCTCTTCCACGCTCCGGCCGGGATGGAGAGGTTGTTCACGATGTACAGCACCGCGATGGCGAGCACCGTCGCGACGACGTACCAGAGCGAGACGTACATCTCCTCCTCGCGCCGCTTCAGCACGGTCGCGAAGACGTTCACCGCGAACATCACCCACAGCACGACGATGGCGATGTCGAGCGGCCACTCCAGCTCGGCGTACTCGAGCGACTGCGTGTAGCCCATGAGCAGCGTCACCGCGGCCGCGGCGATGCCGAGGTTGAAGAGCCAGAGCTGGAGGCGCGCCAGCCGCGGGAAGACGAGCGGCCGCCTGCACAGCCGCATCACGATGTAGTAGCTGAGGCCGAAGATGGCCCCGACGCCCATGCCGAAGGCGAGGCCGTTCGTGTGCACCGGGCGCAGCCGGCCGAAGGTGAGGTAGGGCGCGAAGTTGAGCCCCGGCGCGAACATCTGCGTCGCGATGAGGAGCCCGAGCAGGATCCCCACCACGCCCCAGAACATCGACGACAGGATGAACCCCAGGACGGTCCGGTCGTCGTACCGATAATCGTTCACCATGGAGCCCTCGTGCGCTGCGGCGGGTGCGAACGGTGCCCGGCACGCGCGGGCGCGAAGATAGCCGAAGGGGCCAACCCCGCAGCGAAGATGCCGACCCGGTCCAGTCGATATTCCGGGTCTGCGACAGACTGCCGCGCTGCGGCGATCGCTCCAATCGGCCGCACCGTCAACGCAAATCGATCGTCAACCTCTCGTCTCGGACCGGTTGACGAAGCCTTCCGCGCTGGTAGGCTCCGCGCTTCATGCCCGCGGTGGACCTCGAACCGACCGGTGGAGCCGGACCGACCTGCTGGCGCGAGGTGGGCACGGGCAGGCCGATCGTGCTCGTGCACGGGTGGGCGCTCTCGGCGCGCGCGTTCGGGCCGCTCATTGCGTCGCTGGCTCGCCACGGCCGCGTGCTCGCCCTCGATCTGCGCGGCCACGGCGACGCGCCGCCGGCGCCGCCGCGCCACGGCATCGCCGGCCACGCGCGCGACCTCGCCGGGCTCTTCGCCGCGCGCGGCCTCGAGCACGCCCTCCTCGTCGGCTGGTCCATGGGGGCGCAGGTCGCGCTCGAGGCCCTGCCGCTGCTCGGCGCCCGCGTCGCCGCGCTGGCCCTCCTGTCCGTCACGCCCTGTTTCGCGCAACGCGACGGCTGGCCCCACGGGCTCCCCGCGACGAACGTGCGGGCGCTCGCGGCGAGGGTTCGCCACCGCCCCGAGCTCGCGCTGCGCCGCTTCTTCGACGGGATGTTCGCCCCGGACGAGCTGACGGAACCGGAGCGCGACGCGCTGGCGGCCGCCGTCCTGTCGGCGCCGTTCTCGAAGGAGGCGGCGCTCGACGGGCTCGAGGATCTCCTCGTCGCGGACCAGCGACCTCGCCTGGCCAGCGTGCGGGTCCCCACCCTGCTCGTCCACGGCGAGCGCGACCCCATCTGCCTGCCGGGAGCCTCCGCGTTCGTCGCCGAAGCGATCGCCGGCGCGCGCCGCTGGGTGCTGCCAGGCGTCGGCCACGCGCCGCAGCTGAGCCGGCCCGCGCTCGTCTCCGAGCTGTTGGCGCGTCACCTGGCGGAGCTGCCGTGAAGCGCGCCCTCGCTGAGATGACGGCGGAGTGCACGGCCCTGGCGCCCCGCTGTCCACCGCCCCACGCGGTCGACAAGCTCCGGCTCCGCCGGGCCTTCGGCCGCGCGGCGGGGGTGTACGACGCCCACACCCCGGTGCAGCAGCAGGTGCGCGCGCGGCTCCTCGACCTGGCGCTACGGCGCGCACCCGCACCGCGTCGCGCCCTCGACGTCGGCGCCGGGACCGGGGCGCTCCTCGCGGATCTGCGCGCCCGCGAGCCGGCCGCGGTCGGGGTCGCGATGGACCTCGCGCACGGCATGGCGGTCGCGGCGCGGGAGCGGGGCGCGCCCGCGGTGGCGGGCGACGCCGAGGCGCTCCCGTTCGCCGCCGGCCGGTTCGACCTCGTCCTCTCCAGCTCGGCACTGCAGTGGTTGCCGCGGCTCGCTCCGGCGCTGGCCGAGATGCGCCGCGTCCTCGCCCCGGGCGGCACCGTGGCGGTCGCCTTCTTCGGAGGCGAGACGCTGCACGAGCTGCGGGAGGCATGGCGGGCCGCGCTGCCCGCCGGCGCGCCCGACCGGACGCACCGCTTCCACGCGCGCGGCGACCTCGCGCTGGCGCTGCGCGAGGCGGGGCTCACCGCGGAGGAGATCGCCTCCGAGCGCGTGGCGGAGCGGCACGAGGATCCCCTGGCGCTCGTACGCGCGCTGCGCCGCATCGGGGCCGGGAACGCCGCGCCCGAGCGCGGCGGCGGCCTCGCCGCGCGCGGCGCGCTGGAGCGCATGTCGCGCCAGTACCTCGCCCGCCACGGCGGCCCCGGCGGCGTGCCCGCCACCTGGGAGGTCCTGTACGCGGTCGCGCGCGTCGAGTCGTAGGCGGGGCTCTCGCCGCCGGTCGATCGGGGCTCGCGTCAGCGCCCCTCGAGCGACACCAGGAAGAACTTGTCGGCCGAGCGATCCGCGACCCGCATCTTCGCCGCCGGCCCGATCGCCTTCTCCAGCGCGCCGTAGCGGCCGCGCTCGACGATGACCCACTTCCGCCCGGGGCGATCCGCGATCTCCTTCATGCGCACGTCGTTCGCCACCTGCCGCACGAGGTTCCGCGAGTAGAACGTCTCGCCGCGCCAGTTCATGAAGTACGCGATGATGGGCTCGTCTGGCGAGCCGCGCTCGGCGAGGTACGTCCAGAAGATCTGGCGCTGGGTCCAGTGCGGGGAGAGCTCGCGCCAGTGGAACCAGGAGACGTACAGCGCGAAGGCGAGCGCCACGCCCGAGAGCGCCGCCACCAGGCCGCGGCGGGAGCGCCAGAGCCAGGCGGCCACCAGGAGCACGCCGCCCGCCGCGAACAGGGCCGAGAACACGGGGCGCGGCCCGAACGAGATGAGGAACGGACCGAGCCTGTGGCCGAGGTGCAGGCGCGCCAGCTCCGCCTCCGGATACGGACGCTCGTAGTTGTAGACGTAGAGGTCGGGGAGCGCCTTCGGCGTCTCCCACAGGCTGTGCCCGACGACCACGAACGCGGCGAACCCGAGCAGGAGCGCGCCGAGGTGCGCCTCGAGCCCCTCCTCGAGCAACCGATCGACGAAGGCGGCGCACAGGATCGCGAACGCCGGCACGGCCGGGAAGATGTAGTGGTGGAACTTGGTGGCGGACAGGCTCATGAGGACGTAGGTCAGCACCGCCCACAGCCCCGCGAGCAGGACGACGTCGTCGCGGCGCGTCCGCCCGCGCAGCCTCACGCGCGCCAGCTCCCCGAGCGCTCCCGGCACCGCCGCCACCCAGGGGAAGAGGCCGAACCCGAGCTCCCGGATGAAGTAGACGAAGCCGCCGCCGGGCGTCGTGGTGTGGACACCCTCCCCCAGCCGCTTGAGGTGGTCGTGGATCCAGAACCGGTACGCGAAGGTCTTGCTCTCGTCGTCCAGCCCCCGGAACAGCGAGAGCACGACGTACCAGGGCGCCGCGATGGCGAGGAAGAGGGCGGGGCCGAGCGGAAGCGGCCACCCGCGCACCCGCTCCCAGAACCGGAGCCGCGCGAGGAGGCGCCACTCGCCGGTGAGCGCGAACCAGCCCAGGAACGCCGCCCCCACCAGCCCAAACCCGAGCAACCCCTTCGCCAGCGTGGCGAAGGCGAGCAAGGCGTAGCCGGCGTACGCCCAGGCGCTGCGGTGCGCGCGCTCGTCCCAGAGCGCGATGGCGAAGCACATCGCGCCCGAGGTCATGAGGGCCACGAACGGCATGTCCGTGATCGCCTGCCGCGCCATCAGGAAGTAGAACGGCGTGGTGGCGAGCGCCCCCGCCGCGAGATACCCGGCCCGGCGCGAGACGAGCCGCTTCACCGCCACGAAGACGAGCGCGCAGGCGACGATGGCGACGAGCGCCACCGGCAGCCGCACCGCCCACTCGGTCCAGATGGAGAGCCCGCTCGGCGTGGGAGGACCGGGGTAGGAGCCGGGCGGCAGGGCGTGATCCTGGGCGCCCGAGGCGAGGAGCGCGAGCGCGCTCATCCACATGAGCAGCACCGGCTTGGAGAAGAAGTAGGCGTTCTCCCAGTAGGGGTGGACGAAGTCGGCGCGGACGATCATCTGCCGCGCCACCTCGGTGTAGTGGGACTCCCAGGGATCCCACAGGCCTTCCGTCCCGAGCCACGGCAGGAACACCAGCGCGGCGAGCGCCGCGACGAGGACCACCCCGCGGCGCTCCTCCGGCAGCGCCCGCCAGCGATCGAGGAGCGCGGGCGCGCGCGGGGCGGGCGACATGGTGGGGGAAGTTACGCCGAGGTGGGCCATGGCGCCAGCAGGTCCTCGGAGCGGAGGCCGTTCCCTGGCCTGCCCCGGCTGGGCAGGGTACAGTCCGCCCGTGGCAGAGCCCGCTCGCGCCGCGCAGCCGGACTTCAAGCCCCACCTGTTCGGCAAGTTCTTCGTCCTCCAGCGGCTCGCCGTGGGGGGGATGGCCGAGATCTACCGCGCCAAGATCCTGGGCGCGGGCGGCTTCGAGAAGGAGCTCGCGCTGAAGCGCGTCCTCGCCCCGCGGGCGCGGGACAAGGCCTTCGTGAAGATGCTGGTGAACGAGGCGAAGCTGACCGCCCAGCTCACCCACTCCAACATCGCCCAGATCCACGAGTGCGGCGCGGTGGACGGGGCCTACTTCATCGCGATGGAGCTGGTCTACGGCGTCTCCATGAAGGAGATGATGGCCAACTTCGCGCGGGCCGGGGTCAACCTCACGCCCGAGCAGGCCATCTTCGTCGTGCTGCAGCTCCTGCACGGCCTCGACTACGCCCACCGGAAGACCGGCGCGGACGGCGAGCCGCTGCACGTCGTCCACTGCGACGTCTCGCCCGACAACGCGCTCGTCTCGTGGGAAGGCGAGGTGAAGCTGCTCGACTTCGGCATCGCGCGCGCCGCGGCGGCCGGCCTCTCCAACTACAAGGAGGGGATGCTGATGGGGAAGCTCGGGTACGTCGCGCCCGAGCAGGCCTCGATCGAGAAGACGTGGGACCACCGGGTCGACGTCTTCGCGGCGGGGATCATCCTCTACGAGCTGCTCACGAAGCAGAAGCCGTTCCCGCGCGCGATCGACGTGGAGTCGCTCGTCGCCTCGCGCAAGGCGCGGGTCGCGCCGCCCTCCGCCCTCGACGAGAGCATCCCGAAGGAGCTCGACGCGATCGTGGCGAGGGCGCTCGCCTACGACCCGGAGGATCGCTACCCCAGCGCGCACGCCTTCGCCGACGCGCTCGTCGACGTGCTCTTCCCCACCCCGCAGAGCGCCGTGCAGCATCTGCTCGGCGAGCAGATGCGGCAGGTCTTCACCGAGCGCATCGCCAAGCAGCGCGCCGCCCGCGCCCACGACGCGCTCGTCATGAAGGTGCTGCAGCACGTCGTCGAGCAGCGCCGCACCGCGGGCGAGCCGGAGGTGCTACCGCTCGTCGCGACCGACGACGACCTCCTCGACCCCACCACCGTGGCGCAACCAGTCGCGACGCGCGCGCCCGCGGCGCGACCGACCCGTCCCGTGCGCCGCCTCGTCGGCCGGGGTCGCGCCGCGGCGCTGGCGCTCGTCACCGCGGCGCTCGCCGCCGCCGCCGCCTGGTCCGCCGCCGTGTGGCTCCGGCCGGGCGTGGTGGTGGTGACCTCCGACCCGCCGGGCGCCGAGGTCACGCTGGACGGCCGAGCGCTCGCCGGCGGCACGCCGGCGGTGGTGGAGGGCGTCCGGCCCACGGCTCCCGTGAGCGTGGTGGTCTCGGCCCCCGACCGCAGGAGCGCCACCTACACGCTCGAGCCGGCGCCGGGCCAGGCGGTGCGCCGGGTCCACGCCGAGCTCAAGGCGGCGTTCGGCACCCTCGTGGTGGAGAGCGCGCCGCCGGGGGCGCAGGTCCAGCTCGACGACCGCAGCGTCGGCGTGACGCCGCTCACCCTCGAGCGCGTGCGCCTCGACGAGCGGCACCGGTTCGATCTGAGGCTCCCGGGCCACGAGCTCGACCAGTTCGTCGTGCTCCCGGAGAAGGACGGTCAGCGCTTCTTCCGCACGCTCACGCCGCAGCGGCGCGGGCGCGGCGCGCCGTGATCAGCGCCCGCCGAACCGCGGCGGCCGCTTCTCCAGGAACGCCGCCCGCCCCTCGCGTACGTCGTCGCTCTCGAAGGCCCGCCGCCGGAGCTGCGCGATCTCCTCGCGCTCCTCGGCGGTGAAGCCGCGCTCCGCGGCCGCCTCGAGGAGGCGGAGGACCCGCTTCATGCCCTGCACGGCCAGCGGCGCGTTCCCGGCGATCTCGGCGGCGAGCGCGAGCGCCGCCCCCTCGGCCCGATCGGCCGGCACGAGCCGGTCGACGAGCCCCATCGCGAGCGCCTCGTCGGCGTCCACTGGACGGCCCGTGAAGAAGAGCTCGCGGGCGCGCGCCGGGCCGACGAGGTGGAGGAAGCGGCGCAGGCCGGCCGGCGCGTAGACGACGCCCAGCTTCGCGGGCGGCATCCCGATCTGAACCCCCGGCCGCGCCACCCGCAGGTCGCAGGTGGCGGCGAGCTCCGCGCCGGCGCCGAAGGCCGCGCCGTTGAGGAAGGCGACGGTCGGACACGGCACCGCCTCGACGGCCTCCATGGCGCGCTCGACCGCGAGGTCGGGGCGATCGCCCTCCTGCGGTCCGGTGGGGATGGCGGCGATGTCGAACCCGGAGCAGAAGGCCTTGTCGCCGGCGCCGCGGAAGACGAGGCAGCGCACGCCGTCGCGCGCCGCCGCCGCGCACGCCTCCTCCAGCGCGGCGAGGCTCGCGAAGTCGACCGCGTTGCGCTTCGCCTGGTGGTCGAGGGTCAGGATTCGGACCGGCCCGCGATCCTCGGCGCGCAGGAGGGCGTCGCTCACTCGAGCACCACCAGGACGTCGCCCTCGCTCACCGCGTCGCCCGGCTTCTTCTCGATCTTGACCACCGTGTCCGTGATGTGCGCCGCCAGGTCGGCCATCGAGGCCCTCCGTTCACGCGAGGCTATCCGGCGCGCGGCGAAGCGGCAATGAAGTGGTTCGCGGACGAGGAGGTCGGAGCGCGAGATCGCACGAAAACATGAAGGGTCCGCGAGCGCGGACCCTTCGATGAGCGCGGAGTCAACCACCCGACCCCATCTGCCAGCGGGAAGCCGGCACGCTTGCTGTGACGATTAAGAACCTCGACTCCGGTGAAAGCAAGGGTCGGCCGGCCGGACGCCTCAACAGGGAGCGACCGCCGCGCGATCCTGTGCACCGATCCGGACGAAGGCGCGGCCTCGCGCGGCCGAGCAGCGCCGCCTGGCCCGCGGCGCGCAAGGGACGGCTTCCACTGTTTGGGGTAGGCTCCCGCTCACATGTCCCGGCGTCGTCCCTCACCTCCGTCCCTCGCCCTTCCGGGCGAGCCGTACGGCCGGCGCAGCTTCCTCCGGCGCGGCCTCGTCGGCGCGGCGCTCCTCGCGCTCGGAGGCGGCGGGTGGCTCGCGACGCGCAAGACGCGGGTCGGCCCCAGCGCCGCAGGGCCGCTCAAGGTCCTCTCGCCGCAGGAGGCCGCGGTCCTGCTGGCGGTCGCGGACCGGCTCGTGCCCGAACGCCAAGGCTTCCCCCGCCCGCGCGCGCTCGGGCTCGCGACGGAGATGGACGCGGTGGTGGCCATGGCGCACCCCGCCACGCAGCTGGAGCTGAAGCGGCTCGTGCGCCTGTTCGAGAGCGCCGCCGCGGGCCTCCTGCTCGACGCGCAGCCTAGGCTCTTCACCGAGTCCACGCCGGCCCAGCAGGACCAGCGGCTCCGGGCGTGGCAGACGAGCCGCATCGCGCTCCGGCGCACGGGCTTTCACGCGCTGAAGCGCCTCGTCTACGCGAGCTACTACGCGTCCCCCGAGACGTGGAGCGCCGTCGGCTATCCGGGCCCACCCGTCGAGACCGGGGTCGCCGGCCGGCGCGCGAGGTGACCGACATGGCCGAACGCGACGCGGGCCGCATCTTCACCGGGCGGGAGGTGACGAGCGACCTCGACCTCACCGCCGACGTGTGCGTGGTCGGCTCCGGCGCCGGCGGTTCCGTCGTCGCGGCGCGGCTCGCCGACCGCGGCGCTCGCGTCGTCATCCTCGAGGAGGGCGGCTTCTACCCGCCGGGCTCGCTCCCGCTCTCGGAGGCTGCCGTCTACCCGCGCCTGTACCAGGAGGGCGGCGCGCGAGCGACCGCCGACCTCGCCATCACCGTCCTGCAGGGGCGGACCGTCGGCGGCGGGACCACCGTCAACTGGACCACCAGCTTCCGGACCCCCGACCGCGTCCTGGCGCACTGGCGCAGCGTCTACGGCCTCGACGCCCTCACGCCGGCGGCGCTCGCGCCTCACTTCGACGCGATCGAGAAGCGGCTCAACGTCCACGAGCAACCGGACGACGGCGTGAACCCGAACAACCGGGTGCTGCACGACGGGGCTGGGCGCCTCGGCTGGGAGGTGGCCCGCACCCGGCGCAACGTCGACGGCTGCCAGAACCTCGGCTACTGCGGCTTCGGCTGCCCGATCGGAGCCCGGCTCTCGGCCGACCAGACCTTCGTCAAGGACGCGCTGGCCCGCGGGGCGCGCCTACACGCCAACGCGCGCGCCGTGAAGCTCGTCCGCGAGAAGCGCCGCTTCACGGAGGTGGTGGCGGAGGCGCTCGATCCCGCGACCGATCTCCCGACCGGGAGGACGATCCGGGTCCGGCCCAAGCTCGTGGTGCTCGCCGGCGGCGCCATCAACACGCCGGCGCTCCTGCTCCGGAGCGGCATCGATCTCGCCGGCAAGGTGGGGACGCGCACCTTCCTGCACCCGGTGGCGGCCATGTTCGGCAAGCACCCAGCGCCGATCGAGGGCTACTACGGCGCGCCGCAGTCGGTGGCGTCGCACCAGTTCGCCGACCGCGGCGCCGGCAAGGTGGGCTTCTTCCTCGAGGCGGCGCCCGTGCATCCCATGCTCGCCGCGACGGCGCTGGGCGGCTTCGGCGCCGAGCACGAGGAGCTGATGGCGGCCCTGCCGCACGCGTCGGCGCTCATCGCGCTCTCGATCGACGGCTTCCTGCCGAAAGAGGAGGGAGGGACGGTCTCCCTGCGCTCCGACGGCCGCGTCCGCCTCGACTATCCCGTCCGCCCCGAGATCTGGGAGGCGCTGCGCGAGGGCTGCAAGGCGCTGGCGCGGGTGCACCTGGCCGCGGGCGCCGAGGCGGTCTACTCGCTCCACGACGAGCCGGTCGAGATCCGCGGCGAGCTCGACATCCCGAAGCTCGACCGCGCGGCGTGGGAAGCGGGCCGGGTGCAACTCTTCACCGCGCACCAGATGGGCGGGTGCCGGATGAGCCGAGACCCGGAGGACGCGGTCACGACGCCGGAGCTCCGGCTCGAGGCGCACGAGAACGCCTTCGTGGTCGACGGCTCGGTCCTGCCCACCTCCGTCGGCGTCAACCCCCAGATCACCATCTTCGCCCTGGCCCACTGGGCCTCCGACCACGTCGCGAGCGCGATCCGGCTCGGCTGAGCGCTCGACCCTCAACGACCCCGAGTCCGAGCCCGGACCACGCCGGGCGCGGGCACGGGCTCGTTCACGGGTTGGGGCCCCAGTCCGGCGCCGCCTCCGCCCCCGCCCCAGGCGGGACGGCGCGCGTTGCGCGCGCGGCGGCGCTGGCTACGTTGAGCGTCGCGCTGGAGCGCCATGGCCCGTCGAGTCAGCGATCCCCTCTGGTACAAGGACGCCATCGTCTACGAGACGCACGTCCGGGCCTTCTTCGACAAGAACAACGACGGCGTGGGCGATTTCCCGGGGCTCATCGAGAAGCTCGATTACCTGCAGGACCTCGGCATCACCTGCCTCTGGCTGCTGCCGTTCTTCCCCTCCCCCGGCCGAGACGACGGCTACGACATCGCCGACTACCGCGGCGTCAACTCGCAGTACGGCACACTCGACGACTTCCGTCGGCTGGTCGCCGGCGCGCACGAGCGCGACATCCGAGTGCTGGTGGAGCTGGTCGTGAACCACACCTCCGATCAGCACCCCTGGTTCCAGGCGGCGCGGCGCGCACCGCCGGGATCGCCCGAGCGCGAGATGTACGTCTGGAGCGAGACGAACCAGAGGTACCAGGACGCGCGCATCATCTTCACCGACACCGAGAAGTCGAACTGGACCTGGGACGACGAGGCGAAGGCCTACTACTGGCACCGCTTCTTCCACCACCAGCCCGACCTCAACTTCGACGCCCCGCGCGCGCTCGCCGAGATGCTCGACGTGATGCGCTTCTGGGCGGGCCTGGAGGTGGACGGCTTCCGGCTCGACGCCATCCCGTACCTCGTCGAGCGCGACGGCACGAACTGCGAGAACCTCCCCGAGACGCACGCGGTCATCAAGCAGGTGCGGTCGGCGTTGGAGCGCGACTTCCCCGGCCGCATGCTGCTCGCGGAGGCGAACCAGTGGCCGGCGGACGTCCGCCCCTACTTCGGCGACGGCGACGAGTGCCACATGGCGTTCCACTTCCCGCTCATGCCTCGGATCTTCATGGCCCTCCGGCTGGAGGACACGAAGCCCATCGTGGACATCATGGCGCAGACGCCGGCCATCCCGGACTCCTGCCAGTGGGGGCTCTTCCTGCGCAACCACGACGAGCTGACGCTCGAGATGGTGACGCACGACGAGCGCGACTACATGTACCTCGCCTACAGCGCCGATCCGCGGATGCGCCTCAACCTCGGCATCCGGCGGCGGCTGGCGCCGCTCATGGAGAGCTCCAGGCGCCGCATCGAGCTCCTCAACAGCCTGCTGTTCAGCTTCCCGGGGACGCCCATCCTCTACTACGGCGACGAGATCGGGATGGGCGACAACGTGTTCCTGGGCGACCGCAACGGCGTCCGCACGCCGATGCAGTGGAGCGCCGACCGCAACGGCGGGTTCTCGCGGTGCAACCCGGCGGCGCTCTACAGCCCGCCCATCATGGACCCGGTCTACGGGTACCAGACGGTGAACGTGGAGGCGCAGCTCGAGAACCCGTCCTCGCTGCTCATGTGGATGCGCAACATGATCGGGCTGCGGAAGCTCTTCAAGGTGTTCGGGCGCGGCGCGATCGAGTTCCTCCCGGTCCAGAACCGCGCCGTGCTCGCCTACCTGCGGCGGTACCAGGGCGACGTCATCCTGTGCGTGGCGAACTTCTCGCGGTTCGCGCAGCCGGCGCAGCTGCCGCTCCAGCGCTTCCGCGGCTACACCCCCATCGAGATGTTCGGCTACACCGAGTTCCCGCGCATCGGCGACGAGGGCTACCCGCTGACGCTCTCCGCCTACGGGTTCTACTGGTTCGAGCTGACCGAGCCGGCCGACGTGCCGCACGACCTGCCCTGAGCTCCGGTCACTCGTCGTCGGCCCGGCCGTGCGGCCCCACCTGGGCGAGGAGGGCGCGCGCCTCGGGGTAGTCGGCGCGGAGCTCGAGGGCGCGGCGGAGCGCCGCCTGCGCTCCGGCGCGATCACCGTGCCGCAGGCGCGCCATCGCCAGGTGATACTGGACGTGCGGCGCGGAGGGGGCGAGCTTCGCCGCGACCTCCAGCTCCCGCAAGGCGTCGGGGATCTCTCCCCGGGCGAGGTGCAGCTCCCCGAGGTTGTTGTGGGGCGCGGCCAGCTTCGGATCGTGCGCGATGGCGGCGCGGTAGCTCGCGCGCGCTTCGTCGTCGCGCCCCTGCCGCGCCGCGGCCACGCCCAGGTTGTTCCAGGCGCGGGAGAACGACGGCAACACCTTCACCGCGAGGCGAAACTGCCCCTCGACTTCGGGCCAGTCCACGGGCGCGCCCTCGGCCTTGGCGCGGTCCATCATCTCGAAGCCGCGGTTGTTGTAGTAGTTCGCCAGAGCCTCGACGTCGTCGAGCACGCGGTACCACTGGATCGTGCCGAGCTGCGAGAAGTCGAGGCCGAAGTTCCCCGAGGGCGTCTTCACCATCGCCGAGACGTGGCCCTCGTTGACGGTGGTCCCGTCCTCCGCCCAACGGGTCGAGTGCACCCGGATCGACGCGTCGATGTAGTAGGCCTGCAGGCCAACCGCGCGCGCGAGGCCGATGAACACGGACGAGAGCGCGAGGCAGTTGCCCTCCGAGCGGCGCATCGTCTCCTCCGCGCCGGTCGTGACCGACGGCACGTAACGCAGGCCGAACTGCGCGGGGTCGACCATCGCCGCCGCCAGCCGCCGCACCTCCTCGGCGTCGGACGGGGCGTCGCGGACGATGGCGCGCGCCGCCGCCGCGTGCTCGGGGCTGATCTCGAACGGAACGACGACGTCGCCGGGCGGGGCCTCGGGGGCGCGCGCCCGCACCAGGTCGCGCAGCTCGTCGGGGCGGTAGGCGAGCTTGCCGGACGCGCGGCACCCGGCGCTGGCGGCCGCGGCGAGGGCCGTCAGCACGACCGCCAGGCCGAGGCCGCGACGCATCATCCCCTCACATGTGCTGCACCGGCCGCTCGCCGCCGTCCTCGGATGGGCGCAGGTCCTCGTTGGCGCGTCCCTCCGCGGGGCGGCCGGTCGTGCGGGAGCCGAGCCCGACCGCGAGCGCCACCGCCAGCATCACGCCCGCGAAGACGATGACGAACGAGATGGTCAGGATCGCGCCCCCGATGCGGAGCTCCTGGAGCGCGAGCGCCAGAGTGAAGATCACCACCAGCCACTTCACGCCCAGGCTCACCAGGCGCGCGGAGCGGAGCTGCATGTTCACGGCGTTCACGAGCGTCGTGCGCTCGAGGAAGCGCGCCCCGGCGAGGCCGACCGCGAAGATGAGCCCCGCCGCGAGCAGGCTCGGGATGTAGTCGAGGACCCGCGCCGACAGCGCGTCGGTGACGGCCGTGCCGAGGACCCGCAGCCCGGCCAGGAATCCGACCAGCAGGACGAACCAGAAGCCCGCGTGCGCGGCGACCTCGGTGGGCGCGTTCTTGGGCATCCACTCCCCGGTGGCGGTGAGGCCCCACCGGTGCACGCGCCGGTCGAAGTCGATGCCGGCGAGGGACCGCCGCAGCGCGAACCGGATCAGGGACGCGATCACCAGCGCGAACGCGAGGACGAGCAGCATCGTGAGCACGCCCGGCAGGAAGCCCGCCGCGGCGAGCGCCACCCGGTGCAATCCCTCTTGGAACGCGAGCTCCACGTCGGTCCACATGGCGACTCCCCCCTTCTCTTCAGGGATTGAACCGGTCCGGCCAGCGCCAGCGCGAGATGAGGTACGGCTTCGCCGCCTCGAACGCCTGGCACAGGCGCTCCACCCTCGGCTCCACCGCCGTCGCCGTCAGGCCCGACAGCTCCCGGACGAACCCCGCCGCCCAGCCGAGGTAGAGCGGCGTCATCGAGCGAAGCAGCAGCGCACGATCCAGGAGCGCGAGGTGGTAGCCCACCGCGAAGTCGTAGACGATACGCGCCCACAGCGGGTCGTCGATGCGAAAGCGCTCCTCGGGCTCCCCCGCGAGGCGCTTCAGCGCGAGCATCGTCTGCGGGGGCAGCACGCCGCCCCACACGCGCTGCAGCTCCTGGTGGCCGAGCTGGAACGCACCCAGCATGGGCGCGATCTGCGGCGGTCCTGGCTCGTCGGCCGGGAGGGTCGGTTCGCCGTACGTCTTCAGCAGCCGGGAACCCTTCGCGCGCTGCCACGAAGCGGCGTGCAGGCGCGCTTCGTGGAAGAGCAGGCCCACCACTTGCGCCAGCGACGCGGCCAGGTCCGCGCCGGCGTCGCCCAGCCGTGGCGCGCGCGTGGCGAGGCAGGTCTGGCTGACCCGGAAGTCGCCCGCGAGCAGCGCGCAGACGAGCCAGACGCGCTCGCCGGCATGCGCCGGATCGGCGTGCCACGCCTCGCCGAGGAGGTGGCCCACCGCCCGGCGCGAGACGGCCAGCTCGTTCCCGAGCGGCTGGCGCAGCCGCCGGCCGAAGAGGGCGCGGGTGAGCGGGTAGACGAGGCCCGTCGCGAACACGCCCTCGTACCGCTGGATCGCGTAGCACGGCGCGGTGAGGTCGTACCCGTCGTCGAGGATCGGGCCGAGGAGATGGCGGGCACCGCCGTTGGGCCCCTCCTCGCCGTCCGCTGCGACGAGCGCGGCGGCCGTGGCCTCGAACGCCTCGGCAGCCCTCAGGGTGGCCTCGAGCGCGCTCTGGCCGGGATGGCTCCAGGGCAGCAGCGGCACCTCCGGCGGCGGCGGGCGCGGATCGAGCGGCACGGCCGCGACGCGCTCGGCGCTCTCCGACAGCAACAGAACCACCGCCTGTCGCCCCGGGTACGAGACGCCCAGCTGGTGTCCGATGCGGTGCACCGTGCGGATCGCGTCGCCCGCGTCGAAGGCCGGTCCGCCGTGGACCGCGACGACGATCTCGGCGCGCCGGGGCTCGGTGAGGCCCGGGGCCATCTGTTCGGCGGGAGCGAGCACCTCCGGGCACAAGCTAGGTCGGGTGTACCCGTGGTGGCGCGTCCTTCGCGAGGCGCGGATTGGCCAGGCGCTTGGTCGATGGGGCGGCGAGCGGGCACTCTCCAGCTTGACGGGCCAGCGCGCGCTTGGTTCCATCGCGGCTCCCTGACTGCGAGGAGCGGATGGACACCAAAGTGCTGCTCGGCGAGAAGCAGATCCCCACCCACTGGTACAACGTCATCCCGGACCTGCCGGGATCGCTCGCGCCGGTGCTCCACCCGGTCACGCTGAAGCCGGTCACGCCGCAGGATCTCGCGCCGCTCTTCCCCCAGCCGCTCGTCGAGCAGGAGGTCTCGACCGAACGGTGGGTCCCCATCCCGGAGCCGGTGCGCGAGATCTACCGGCTGTGGCGGCCGACGCCGCTCTTCCGCGCGCGGCGCCTGGAGCAGGCGCTGGGGACGCCGGCCCGCATCTACTACAAGTACGAGGGCGTCTCGCCGGCCGGCTCGCACAAGCCGAACTCGGCCGTGCCGCAGGCCTACTACAACAAGCTGGCCGGGATTCGCCGCCTCGCCACCGAGACCGGCGCTGGCCAGTGGGGCAGCTCGCTCGCGCTCGCCTGCCGCCTGTTCGGGCTCGAGTGCACCGTCTACATGGTGAAGGTCTCGTTCGAGCAGAAGCCGTACCGCAAGAGCATGATGCAGCTGTGGGGCGCGAACGTGTTCGCCTCGCCGTCGCGGGAGACGAACGCCGGCCGCGCCGCGCTCGCCGCCGATCCGGCGAGCCCGGGCTCCCTCGGGCTCGCGATCTCCGAGGCGGTGGAGGACGCCGCCGCGCACGACGACACGCACTACGCCCTCGGCTCGGTGCTGAACCACGTCATCCTCCATCAGACGGTGGTGGGGCTCGAGGCGAAGGAGCAGCTGCGGGCGACGGGCGACTATCCGGACGTCGTGATCGCATCCCACGGCGGCGGCTCAAACTTCGCGGGGCTCACCTTCCCGTTCCTGGCGGACCGCGCCGCCGGCAAGCGCGTGCGCCTCGTCGCCTGCGAACCGGCGAGCTGCCCCACGCTGACGAAAGGCGTCTACGCCTTCGACTACGGCGACACCGCGAAGATGGCGCCCGTCGTGAAGATGTACACGCTCGGTCACGACTTCATGCCGCCCGGCATCCACGCCGGCGGGCTGCGCTACCACGGCGCGTCGCCGCTCGTCTCGCAGCTCCTCGCGGCGGGACAGATCGAGGCGCGCGCGTTCATGCAGACCCCTTGCTTCGAGGCGGCGGTCACCTTCGCCCGCACCGAGGGCATCGTGCCGGCGCCGGAGTCGTCGCACGCCATCCGCGGCGCCCTCGAGGAGGCCCAGCGCGCGAAGGAGGAGGGGCGAGAGCGCGTCATCCTCTTCGGGCTCTCCGGCCACGGCCAGCTCGACATGACCGCCTACGACGCCTACCTCTCCGGCCGGCTCGAGGACTTCGCGTACCCGGAGGAGAACATCCGCGCCTCCCTGGCGCGGCTCCCGAAGGTCGACTTCTGAGCGGCGTGGAACGAGCCCCCGCCCTACCCCCTGAGAGAACGGCCATGATGCGTCTCGGCTCGCTGGTCGCCCTCGCCGCCCTCGCGGTGGCTCGCCCCGCCGCGGCGGAGGACGTGATCCGGCTCGGCAACCTCAAGTTCGCCCACTACGGCGCGGTCTCGTACATGAAGCAGCTGGGCCCGAAGTACGGGCTCCGCATCGAGGAGCGCGTCTTCCCGAAGGGACTCGACATCATCCCGGCCATCGTGGCGGGCGAGATCGACGTCGCGGCCAGCGCCGCCGACGCGGCGATCGCCGGGCGGGCCGCCGGCGCACCGGTCTACGCCGTGGCCGGGTTCGCGAAGGGCGGCGTCCGCATCGTCGGCCGCAAGGACCTCGGGATCACCCGCGTCGCCCAGCTCGCGGGCAAGAAGGTGGGGGTCCCGCGCGGCGGCGCGCAGGAGCTGGCGCTCTTCGCCGAGCTCGCCAAGGCCGGGCTCACCTGGAGCGATCACCCGGGGAAGGACGTCCTCATCGTCTACCTCGCCTACGCCGACCTCAACCAGGCGCTGCTCCAGAAGCAGATCGACGCGATGTGCCAGTCGGAGCCGCAGTCGACGCAGGCGCTCTCGAAGGGCATCGGCACCGAGATCGTCAAGCCCTACGACACGCCGATGGGAGAGCCGGTGCGCGTCATGGTGATGACCGAGAAGCTGTACCGGGAGAAGCCGGACGTCGCGCTGCGGGTCATGAAGTGCTTCGTCGAGGCGACGAAGGCGTTCCTCGACGACCCGGCCCTCGCCGAGAGGTACGTGCGCGAGCAGCTCTTCAAGGGGCAGATCACTCCGCGAGAGTACGAGGACGCCATGTCGAACGCGGCCTTCACGTACGCCGTCACGGTCGACCACATCCAGGTCACGACCGACCTCATGGTGAAGTACGGCGTCGGCAAGCTGCAGCGCCCGCCCCGCGCCGCGGACTGGGTGAAGCTGGATCTGCTGCAGAAGGCCAAGGGCGAGCTCGGGATCCGGTAGATGGGCGACCGCCTCTGCGCGCTCTGCAAGTCGATCGCGGTCCCGGCGCTCGTCCTCGCCTCGTGGGAGGCGCTCTCCCGGGCCGGCGTCTTCTCGCCGGCCATCCTTCCGGCGCCCTCCGCCGTCGTCGTGAGGTGGTGGCATTACCTGCTGCCGACCGAGCCCTTCGACCCGGCGCAGGGGAGCCGCCTCGGCTGGCTCGTCTCCGGCGAGCTGCCGCAGGACGCGCTGGGGAGCCTCTCCCGCGTGGTGGTCGGGTTCCTCATCGGCGGCGGGGTGGCGCTGCCGCTCGGGCTCGTCATGGGGCGGCGACCGCTCGTGCACGACCTGCTCTCACCGGCGCTCGAGATCGTCCGGCCGATCCCGCCCATCGCCTTCATCCCGCTCTCGATCCTGTGGTTCGGGCTCGGGAACCCGCCGGCCCTGTTCCTCATCGCGCTCGGCGCGTTCTTCCCCGTGCTCGTCAACACGATCGCGGGGGTGCGCAACGTGGACGCCATCTACGTGCGCGCCGCGCAGAACCTGGGCGCGACCGAGGGCGTGCTCTTCCGGCGCGTCATCCTCCCCGCCGCCATGCCGTACATCCTCACCGGCGTGCGGGTCGGGATCGGGGTCGCCTTCATCGTCGTGATCGTGGCGGAGATGACCGCCGTGAACATGGGGCTCGGCTACCGGATCCTCGAGGCGCGCGAGTTCATGTGGTCGGACAAGATCATGGCGGGGATGATCACGATCGGACTCTGCGGGCTCGGCATCGACCTCTTCATGAACAGGCTCAACCGGTGGCTGCTGCGCTGGCGCCGCGGCCTGGAGGGCTGAAGATGGCGCCGGAGCCGGCGGTCCGCATGGAGGGCGTCCGCAAGACGTTCCGCAGCGGCGGGCGCGAGGTGGTCGCGCTCGACGGCATCGATCTCGCCGTCGCGCCGGGCGAGCTCGTGTGCCTGCTCGGCCCCTCCGGCTGCGGGAAGTCCACCCTCCTCAACGCGATCGCCGGGTTCGCGCCGCCCACCGCCGGGACGCTCGCAGCCAACGGGCGCGAGGTCGTGGGGCCGGGCCCGGACCGCGCCATGGTGTTCCAGGAGTACGCGCTCTTCCCGTGGATGACGGTGGAGGCGAACGTCGCCTTCGGTCTCGAGCTCAAGGGCGAGCCGCGCGCCGCCATCGCCGGGCGCGTGGAGGCCCTGCTGCGGCAGCTCGGCCTGTGGGAGTTCCGCGACCGCTTCCCCAAGGACCTCTCCGGCGGCATGCGCCAGCGCGTCGCCATCGCGCGCGTGCTCGCCATCGATCCGCCCATGCTGCTCATGGACGAGCCGTTCGGCGCGCTCGACGCCCTCACCCGCCGCAACCTCCAGGATGAGCTCCTCCGGATCTGGTCGTCGTTGCAGAAGACCATCGTGTTCGTGACGCACGGGATCGAGGAGGCGATCTACCTGGCCGACCGGGTGGTGGTGATGACGTACCGGCCTGGGCGCGTGAAGCGCGTCGTGCCCGTCGCGCTCCCGCGCCCGCGCGACACCGCCAGCCCGGAGTTCAACATTCTGAAGCGCGAGGTGACGGAGCTCGTCATGGAGGAGCAGGCGCGCCACGAGCAGGCGGAGCGCGGCGGCGCGACCGAATGAGGAGACCCATGCTGCGTCCGGGCACCCGCGCCGAGAAGGAGCTGCTCCTCACCCGCGAGGACGTGGTCCGCCTGGCGACCGAGCTCGGCGACCCGAACCCGCTCCACCACGACGAGCAGGTCGCCGCGGCGAGCCGCTACGGCGGCCTCATCGCCTGCGGCGGCCACCTCATCGGGCTGCTCACGGGCGCGTGCGCCGCGTTCACCACGGCGTATTGCCCCGGGGTCGGGCTGGGCTTCTCCTATGAGCTGCGCCGCGCGGCTCGCGCCGGGACGACGCTCCGCCTCCGCTGGGAGGTGACCTCGGTCGAGCGCTCGGAGAAGCTGGGCGGCGAGATCGTCACGCTGGAGGGCGCGATCGAGGACGCGAGCGATGGCACGCTGCTCGTGAAGGGCACCGGCCGGGTGCTCGCACGTGATGATCTGGGGTGACCGGTCCGCTCACTGGAACAGGATGGGCTGCCGGGTCTCGACCGCGAGCCGGCACAGCTCGGCGAGGCCGTCGAAGAGCGACACCCCATCCACGTCGAAGAAGCATTCGGCGAGCGAGGCGGGCGCGAGACCGCGCTCCGCCGCGAGCTCCGCCTGCCAGCTCGACGGTGCAAAAGGCCGGGGCGGCTCCCGCCGCAGCGCCTCGCGCAGGTGGTCGAGCTCGCCGGCGAGCCGAGCCGCGTCCCGTGGGCTCCAGCGGGTGGTCGGGGTCACGTGCTCGCGCAGCGTCCCGTACCGGCGAAAGACGCGGCCGTCGCGGGCGCGCGCCTCGCCCCGGAAGCGCTCCCAGTCGTCGTAGCTGCCGACGTCGATCCCGAAGAGCTCCTCGTCACCCCGGAAGACGCAAAGATAGAGCCCCATCAGCGCTTCTCCACGCGGATGACATCGGGGTGGTTCGCCATGAACAGGGAGAGCGTACTGGCGGGGCGGAAGCCGCGCGGCACGAGCAGGACGAGCTTCTTGCCCTGCGCCTCCGCGCGATCCGCGAGCGCCCGGATCTGGCGCGTCGCGTGGAGCGAGGCGGCGTACTTCACGAGCACGATGGCATCGGGCGTCTCGGCGTCGGGGCGGCTCCTGCGGGCGCCGTCGGCGGAAGGGATCATGCGCGCGAGTGTAGCCTGGACACCGCCCCTCGGACGGCGCGTTCGTCCGATGCATCGCTCGCCCCGCCCGGCGGCGGGGCGAGGGTGACGAAACGCGTGGCACAGCGTGTGATTTACCCTCCCGCAGCCTCCGGGGGGGGCGGAGCCCCCACTCAGAAGTCGGCGAAGCCGGCGGCCGCTCGCGTCAGCGAGCGAAGGCGCCGCCGCCGGGGCCGGACGGCGCGGCTCGACGTCACCCCTCGTCCACGAAGAGGTCCCGCATGAGCGGCTCGCCCTGCTTCACCGCGTAGCGGTCGAAGTCCTGCACCCCCTCCGCGCGCAGCACGTCCTCGTCGATGAAGAAGTTCCCGGTGCTCTGCCGCGACGGGCGCGTCACGATCGCGTAGGCGGCGTCGGCCACGATGTCGGCGGTCCGCCCGTGCTTGGCGGTCTCGTCGCCGCCGAGCAGGTTGAGCGCGGCGGTGGCGATGACGGTGCGAGGCCAGAGCGCGTTCACGGCCACGCCGCGCTCCCGCAGCTCCTCGGCCATCCCCAGCACGCACATGCTCATCCCGTACTTCGCCATCGTGTACGCGACGTGCGGCGCGAACCAGCGGGGCCGCAAGGAGAGCGGCGGGGAGAGCACGAGGACGTGGGGGTTCTCAGCCTTCAGGAGGTGCGGCAGGCAGGTCTGGGTGCACAGGAACGTCCCGCGCGCGTTCACGCCGTGCATGAGGTCGAACCGCTTCATGGGCGTGCCGGCGGTGTCGGCGAGGAAGATGGCGCTCGCGTTGTTGACGAGCACGTCGATGCCGCCGAAGCGCTCCACCGCCAGCTTCACCGCGCCCTGCACCTCCTCCTCGGAGCGGATGTCGCACGGCACCGCCAGCGCCTTGCCGCCCGCCTTCTCGATCTCCTCCGCCGCCGAGTAGATGGTCCCCGGCAGCTTCGGGTTCGGCACCTTCGACTTGGCCGCGATGACGACGTTCGCTCCGTCCCGCGCCACGCGCAGGCCGATCGCCTTCCCGATCCCGCGGCTCGCACCGGTGATGAAGACCGTCTTTCCCTTCAGGGTGGGCATGACGCGCAGCATCGCCGCCGCCCGCCACGGCGCCAACCCCGACGCGCGGCGTGGCCCCAAGCGAGCCAGTGGCGCGCGTCAGAGAAGGTAAGCCCATAGGGCGCGCGCCACACGGGTGGGGGTTCGGGGGAGCGGGGCACCCATCGGCGCGCTACGGGCGATCGCGCGCCGATGGGTCGACTACGCCTCCCCCGGTAGGGCCCGCGGGGAGGGCCCGGGGCTTGCGGCTTTTCTGCAAGCCCCGGAGCCTTCCCCGCGAAGTGCCGCGGAGCAGACTGCTCGTGAAAGTAAAGGGCAGCAGTTCGGCGGAGCGGCACTGACGCACCTTTCCGTGCCTGAACGCCCTAGCAGATCCAACCCCGCGACATCCCTGGGATCCGTTGACAGGTGCATTCGAAGCCCGTAGATCGGTGGCGTCGAGTGGGAAATAGTGGCAAACAGCGGATCGAAGCGGCACAACGGGCCAAGCAGTGTTCTACGGGACCTTCCACCACGCGATCGACGCCAAGGGGCGCACCAGCCTCCCGGCCAAGTTCCGCGAGGCGCTCGCCGCGGCCGGCGAGCCGAAGGTGTTCCTGATCCAGGCGCCCGGGATGAAGGCGCTGCGCGCGCTGCCCCACTCCGAGTGGAAGAAGCTCGAGGAGAAGGTGCTGCAGGCGAGCCCGTTCGACCTCAGGGCGCAGAAGAACATCCTGCGCTTCGTGTCGAGCGCGCAGGAGATCGACCTCGACGAGCACGGGCGGGTGCTCGTCCCGGCGCCGCTCCGCGCCTACGCCGGGCTGCAGAAGGACGTGGTGTGGACGGGCATGGGGCGCGACGTGTGCCTCTGGGACAAGGCGCGGTTCGAGGAGCAGCAGGCGGAAGAGATGGCGGAAGGCGACGTCATCGACTTCTTCAAGGGCGTGTAGGGAGGCGGTCATGTACGAAGCGCGCGATCAGGACGGCGTCACCATCGTGAAGGGCGTCGGAGAGCTGGGCCGGGCCGAGCTGGCCGCCATCGCCGGGGTGGCGGCGCGGGCGCGGCGCGACGGGCGGATGGTGGTGGTGGACCTGAAGCGCGTCACCCACCTGCACTACGCCGGGGCGGCCCTCCTCAAGGCCATCCCCGGCCTGCGCGCGGCGGGCGCGTCGCGCTACGTGCGCGACCTCGTCCACGCCGGCGGAGCGGCCGGGTACGTGGAGCTCTACCCTGACGTCGAGGAGGCCGTGCGCGCAGCGTGAGCGCTCGATTCCACCATGCGTCCGTCCTGGCCCGCGAGGTCGTCCAGCTCCTGCAGCCCGCGCCCGGCAAGCTCCTGCTCGACGGGACGCTGGGCGGGGGCGGGCACACCGAGCTCTTCCTGGCGGAGGGTGCGCGCGTGATCGGCGTCGACCGCGACCCGCGCGCCATCGCCGCCGCCACCGCCCGCCTCGCGCGGTACGGGGAGGCGTTCCGGGCGGTCCGGGCCGACTTCCGCGACGCGAAGAACGTGCTCTCGGCGCTCGGGATCTCGGGGGTGGACGGCGCGCTCGTCGACCTGGGCGTCTCCTCGCCCCAGCTCGACGATCCGGCCCGCGGCTTCTCCTTCCGCGAGGCCGGCCCGCTCGACATGCGCATGGGCGAGGAGGGCGAGACGGTGGCGGAGCTGCTCCAGCGCGTGGACGAGCGCGAGCTGGCGCGGATCCTGTCCGAGTACGGCGAGGAGCCCTTCGCCCGGCCGGTGGCGCGCGCCATCAAGCGGGCGGTCGCCGAGGGGGAGTCGCTCGACACGGCGCGGCTGGCCGAGATCGTGGCCGGCGCCATCCCGCGCAAGGCGTGGCCGAAGCGCATCCATCCCGCCACCCGCACCTTCCAGGCGCTCCGCATCGCGGTCAACGACGAGCTGGGCGCGCTGGCGCAGTGGCTCGACAGCCTGCCGGCGCTCGTGAACCCGGGCGGCCGCGCCGCGGCCATCGCGTTCCACTCGCTCGAGGACCGGATGGTGAAGGAGCGCTTCCGCGCCCTCACCCACGCCTGCACCTGCCCGCCGGACTTCCCGGTGTGCGCCTGCGGGGCGAAGGCCGGCTTCGCGCCCGTGACCCGCGGCGCGGTGAAGGCGTCGGAGGACGAGATCGCCCAGAACCCGCGGTCGCGGAGCGCGCGCCTGCGCGCGGTGGAGCGGCTGCGATGAGCGCCGGGCGCCGCGGCGGAGCGTTCCTGCTCGTCCTGCGCGCCGGGCTGTGCGCCGCCGCGCTGGCGGGCGTCGGCATCTTCCACGTCTGGTCGCACACGCGGGTGACGAACGAGGGCTACCGGCTGGACGAGCTGCGGCGCTCGCGCGAGGCGCTGCGGGCCGAGCGCAACAGGCTCGAGATCGAGGTCGCGACGTTGCGCGCTCCGGGGAGGCTCAAGACCCTCGCCCAGGAGCGGCTGGGAATGGCTCCGCCGGCGCCGGGGGCGGTGGTGGCGGGTCGGGCGGTGGCGGCGGCGGCGGGAGGGACGGGCAGGGCGGGCGGCGAGGAAGGCCTCCGCCCCGCGCCGGCGGAGCCAGCTGTTCGGAGGGCGGCGCACCGCGAGGCGGTGGCCCTTGGCGAGTCCTTGGTGCGGCACCAGCCGGAGTAGTCGGAGGTGCGATCCATGAGGACCGGGGGCGAGGCGGCGCAGGTCCGCTGGATCGCCGCGCGCATCGGGATCGTCGCGCTCCTCCTGGCGGCGGGCTTCGCCGCGGTCGCCACGCAGGCGGTGCGCCTCCAGGTGCTGCAGGCGGACAAGCTCCGCGGCCACGGCGAGGACCAGTGGCGGCGCTTCGTCGAGCTCCCTCCCCGCCGCGGCGCGATCACGTCCAGGAACGGGGAGCTCCTCGCCGCCAGCGCCGACGCGCCCTCGGTGGGCGCGAGCCCCACCGCGCTGCAGCGCCTCGCGCCCACCGACCAGGCGAGGCTCGCCCGGGCGCTCGGGATGGACCTCGAGCAGCTGCGCCGGCGCGCCCAGCGCGCCTCCAAGTTCGTGTGGCTGAAGCGCCGCATCGACCCGGGCGAGGCCAAGGCGCTCCAGGCGCTCGAGCTCGACGCGGTGGCGCTCTTCCAGGAGCCGCGCCGCTTCTACCCCGCCAAGACCCTGGCCGCGCAGCTGGTGGGTTTCGTCGGCGACGACGGCGAGGGGCTGGAGGGCATCGAGAAGGCCTACGACGACGTGCTGCAGGGCGACGGGGCGCGGGTCGCCTCCGTGCGCGACGCGCGCGGCCGCTCCGTCCTGTCGGAGGCGCCGGCGCCGGAGGCGCTGCTCGCCGGGGCGCGGGTCGAGCTCGCGCTCGACGGCGGACTGCAGCTCGTGGCGGAGCAGGCGCTCACCAGGGCGGTCACGCAGGCGCGCGCCGCGGCCGGGATCCTGGTGGCCATGGATCCGCGCACGGGCGAGGTGCTGGCGCTGGCGCAGGCCCCCGGCTTCAACCCCAACCTGCCGCGCAAGGGCGGGCTGCTCCGCAACAAGGCGGTCCTCGACACCTACGAGCCGGGCTCGACCTTCAAGATCTTCACGGTGGCCGGCGCGCTCGAGACCGGCGTGCTCATGCCGACCGACACCATCGACTGCGAGCTGGGCGCCTACCGGGTCGGCGGGCACGTCATCCACGATCACAAAGGGCTCGGCCGAGCCACCGCCGCGCACATCCTCGCCGCGAGCTCCAACATCGGCGCGGCCAAGATCGGCGCTCGACTGGGCAGGGAGCGGCTCCAGCAGACCCTGCTCGCCTTCGGGTTCGGCGAGCGGACCGGCACCGAGATCCCCGGCGAGCCCCGCGGGACGGTGCCGTTCCCGAAGGCGGAGATCACGCTCGCGACGATGAGCTTCGGGCAGGGCGTCGCCGCCACGCCGCTCCAGATCACCGCCGCGGTGGCGGCCATCGCCAACGGCGGCACGCTCATGAAGCCGATCCTGGTCCGGCGGGTGATCGACGCCGGCTCCGGCGCGGTGCTGTCGCGCAACGACCCGACGCCCGTGCGTCGCGCCGTCTCGCGCGAGACGGCGGCGCGGCTCGCGGGCTGGCTGGAGGGCGTGGTGAGCGACGCCGACGGGACGGGCAAGCGCGCCCGCATCCCGGGGTGGCGGGTGGCGGGCAAGACCGGGACGGCTCAGAAGGCGGATCCGCTCACCCACCGCTACTCGGTCGACAAGCGCTTCAGCTCGTTCGTGGGCTTCGCGCCCGCCGAGGCGCCGCGGCTGGCGGTCGGCGTCTTCGTCGACGAGCCGCGCGGCGAGGTGTACGGCGGTGAGGTGGCGGCCCCGGTCTTCCGGGAGGTGGTGGAGCACGCGTTACAGGCGATGGGGGTGCCGCCGTCCGTGGGCGACGAGACCACGGCCGCGAGCACGACCACGACCGCGGCCATCTCGACCGCGAGCGCGGCGCCGACCGCGGCCGCCTCCGCCGACGACTCGTCCTCGAGCGCCGCCATCGAGGAGGCCGCCGAGAGGGCGGGCTCCGTGGGCGGGGTGGCGGTCCCCGCGCTGGCGGGGCTGCCAGCGCGGGTCGCCCTGCGCCGGCTGGAGGAGATCGAGCTGACGGGCGAGGTGACGGGGTCGGGTCGCGTGACGGCGCAGTCGCCCAGGGCCGGCCAGGTGGTCGAGCGGGGGGCGCGAGTGCGCCTCGTCCTCGCTCCGCCGCGATCCTGAAGTTCCGGCCTACTCGATCTTTCTGCCGGGGAGCGCTCGCCGTAGAATCGGGCCGGGCCGGAGCAAGATGCACCTTTCCAAAGTGATCGAGGGGACGGGAGCGCGGGGGACGCTCGAGGGCGATCCGCCGGTCGCGCTCGTGACGGGTGACTCGCGCGCGGTCCGGCCCGGGGCGCTCTTCTTCGCCCTGCGGGGAGTGAAGGCCGACGGGCACGACTTCGCCGCCGAGGCGGCACGCCGCGGCGCGGTGGCGGTCGTCGCCGAGCGCGAGGTCGCCTGCGCGCCGGCCCTGCTCCTCCTCGTGCCTTCGGCGCGCCGAGCGATGGCGCTCGCCGCCATGAACTTCTTCGGGCGGCCCGGCGACGCGCTCGACCTCGTCGGCGTCACCGGCACGAACGGCAAGACGACGGTCAGCTACCTGGTCGAGGCCTGTGCGCTCGCGGCGGCCGTTCCGACCGCCGTGCTCGGGACCGTCTCGCACCGGTGGCCAGGCGGCGAGCGACCGGCGACCCACACCACGCCCGAGTCGACCGAGGTGGCGGAGACGCTCGCGATGGCGCGCGACGCAGGGGCGCGGCTCGCCGTCCTGGAGGTCTCGTCGCACGCGCTCGCGCAAGAGCGCGCGGCGGGGCTGCGCTTCCGGGCGGCCGGGTTCACCAACCTCACCCGTGATCACCTCGACTACCACGGCGACATGGAGTCGTACTTCCAGGCCAAGCGGCGCCTCTTCACGGAGCACCTCGCGCCGGGCGCGACCGCCGTCGTGAACGCGGCCGACGGGTACGGCCGCAGGCTCGCCGGCGAGCTGGCGGCGGCCGGGACCGCGCGCGTCTGGCGCTTCGGCGCCGCGGGCGGCGACCTCGCCACGGTGGGCGCCCGCTTCGGGCTCGGCGGGATCGAGGCGCGGCTCGCGACCCCCGCCGGCGAGCTCGCCCTCACCTCACCGCTGGTGGGGCAGCACAACCTCGAGAACCTGCTCTGCGCCGCCGGGCTGGCGCTCGCCGCCGGGCTGCCGAGCGAGGCCGTCGCGCGCGGGCTCGCCGCCTGCCCCGGCGCACCGGGGCGTCTCGAGCGCGTGACGGGGCGCGGCGTCCACGCCTTCGTCGACTACGCCCACACCGATGACGCGCTCGCGCGCGCCCTCTCCGCGCTGCGCGCGCTGGCGCCCGGACGGCTGCTGGTCGTCTTCGGCTGCGGCGGCGACCGGGACCGCGGCAAGCGCCCGCTCATGGGCGAGGTGGCCGGGCGCGGGTCCGACGTGGCGGTGGCGACGAGCGACAACCCGCGCACCGAGCGGCCGGAGGACATCCTGGCCGAGATCGTGCCGGGGCTGGAGCGGGCGGGGGCGCGCCGCCTCGCGCCCGCCGAGGCGCAGGCCGGGGCGCGCGGCTACCTCGTCGTGCCCGACCGGCGCGAGGCGATCGCGCTGGCGCTGTCCGCCGCCCGGCCGGGAGACGCCGTGCTCATCGCCGGCAAGGGACACGAGGACTACCAGATCGTCGGCGCCGAGCGCCGGCACTTCGACGACCGCGAGGAGGCGCGCCGGGCGCTCGGCGCGACACCATGACCTTACCCAGCTTCTCCCGCTACGAGCTCGCCTCCGCCGCCGGCGGCCGCTTCATCGGGCCGCCACCTGCCGAGGTCCACGGCGTCACCACCGACTCGCGCCAGCTCGGCCCCGGCGGCTGCTTCGTCGCCCTCACTGGCGAGCGGTTCGACGGCCACGACTTCCTCGCCCAGGCGAAGGCCTCTGGCGCCGCCTGCGCCGTCGTGAACGAGGCCCGGCTCGCCTCGCTCCCGACCGGCGAGGGCGCGCTCCCGCTGCTCGCGGTGCGCGACACGCTGCAGGCGCTCGCGATGCTCGCCCGCTTCCACCGCCGGCGCTTCGCCATCCCGGTGGTGGGCGTGACGGGCTCGAACGGCAAGACGACCACCCGCGAGATGATCGGGCTCGTCCTCCGCACGCGCGGACCGGCGCTCAAGACCGAGGGGAACCTCAACAACGAGATCGGCGTGCCGCTCACGCTGCTCGGCCTCGCGCCGGAGCACCAGCGCGCCGTCATCGAGATGGGCATGAACCACGCCGGCGAGATCGCGAGGCTCGCGGCGATGGCCGATCCGCAGGTGGGCGTCGTCACCATGGCCGGCGCCGCCCATGTGGAGCACTTCGGCGGCGAGGTGGACGGCGTCGCCGACGCCAAGGCCGAGCTCTACTTCGCGCTGCCGCGCGGCGGCGTCGCGGTGGCCAACGCGGACGACCCGCGCATGCTGAAGCGGGCGCAGGAGTCGGGGCGCTCCCTCATCACCTTCGCCGCCGGCCGCGGCCACCGCGGGGACGTGGTGGTGCTCGACGTGCTGGAGCACGGGCCAGCCGGCCTGCGCTTCACGCTCGGCCTGGGCCAGAAGGAGCTCGAGATCTCGCTGCCTCTGGTCGGCCTGCACAACACCGCGAACGCCGCCGCCGCCGCCGCGGCCGCCATGGCGCTCGGCTATGGTGACAAGGAGATCGCGCAGGGGCTCTCGCAGGCGCAGCCGGTGGGCCGCCGCCTGCGCATCGAGGACCTCCCCTCGGGCGTGACGCTGGTCGACGATTGCTACAACGCGAACCCCGCCTCGATGGCGGCCGCGCTGCGGACGCTCACGGCGCTCGCGGGCCCGGGCCGGCGCGCGGTGGCGGTGCTGGGCGACATGCTGGAGCTGGGGCCGATGGAGGAGGCGATGCACCGCGCCGTGGGCGAGCAAGCCGCGGGCGCGGTGGCGAGGTTGCACGCCTTCGGGCCGCGCTCGCGCCACACCGCCGAGGCGGCGCGCGCGGCGGGGCTCGGCGACGTCACGCACACGGCCGACCTGCCCGAGCTCGTGGCCCAGGTGAAGGAGCGGCTCGCGCCCGGCGACGTGCTGCTCGTGAAGGGCAGCCGGGCCAACCAGCTCGAGCGGCTCGTGGCCGCGCTCGGCTCCACCCCCTCGCAGCCGGGCGACGCCCACTAATGCTCTACCATCTGCTCTATCCGCTCGCGGGACGGTTCGCCCTCTTCAACGTCCTGCGGTACCCCTCGTTCCGCATCCTCGCGGCCGGGTTCACCGCCCTCGTGCTGGGCCTCCTGCTCGGGCCGGTGTTCATCGAGCGGATGCGCGTCTTCCAGTACGGCAGCTCGAACGTGCGCGAGGACACGCCCGAGTCGCACAAGAAGAAGACCGGCACGCCCTCCATGGGCGGCGCCCTCATCCTCTTCTCCCTGGGGGTCGCGACGCTGCTCTTCGCGAACCTCACCAACCGCTACGTCTGGGCGGCGCTGACGGTGACGCTCTCCTTCGGCGCCATCGGCTTCTGGGACGACTACCTCAAGATCTCGAAGCGCAACTCGAAGGGGTTGGCCGGCAAGAAGAAGCTCGTGTGGCAGACGGTCATCCTCCTCGCGGTCTACTACCTGTTCCTCTCCGACCTGCACTTCACGACGTCGCCCGGCTTCCCGTGGCTGCGCGTGGGGAGCTGGCAGGACCTGCACGTCACCCTGCCCTTCGTCCCGACCCGCTACTTCAACCCGTCGCTCGGCTGGCTCTACCTGCCCTTCATGATCCTGGTGGTGCTCGGCACGAGCCACGCCGTGAACCTGACCGACGGCCTCGACGGCCTCGCCATCGGCCCCACCATCGTCTCGGCGTCCACCTTCCTCATCCTCGCCTACGTGGCCGGGACCACCATCGGTGGCTTCTCCATCGCGTCCTACCTGCGCATCCCGGTCATCCCGGGCGCCGCCGAGCTGGGCGTCTTCTGCGCCGCGCTCATCGGCGCCGGGATCGCCTTCCTCTGGTACAACACGTACCCGGCGTCCGTCTTCATGGGCGACGTCGGCTCGCTGGCCCTCGGCGGCGCGCTCGGCTCGCTGGCGGTGCTCACCAAGAACGAGGTCGCGAGCGCCATCCTGCACGGCGTCTTCCTGGCGGAGACGCTCTCGGTCATGATCCAGGTGACGAGCTACAAGTACACCGGGCGGAGGGTGTTCAAGATGGCCCCCATCCACCACCACTTCGAGCTCAAGGGATGGGCCGAGCCCAAGATCATCGTCCGCTTCTGGATCATCGCGATCATGCTGGCGCTCGTGGCGCTGGCCTCGCTCAAGCTGAGGTAGTGCATGGAAGGTTCCCTCCGCCTCGCCGGACAGCGCGTCCTCGTGGTGGGCCTGGCCCGCTCGGGCGCCGCCGCCGCCCGGCTGGCCCGCGCCCGCGGGGCGCGCGTCACCGTCACGGATCGCCGCGCCGCCACGGAGCTCGCCCCCGCGCTGAGGGAGCTGGGCGATGGCGTCGACCTCGCGCTCGGGGGCCACGACCGGGCCGACTTCACGCGCGCCGACCTGGTGGTCGTCTCGCCCGGCGTGCCGCTCGCGCTCCCCGAGATCCAGGAGGCGCGCCGGCAGGGCGTGCCCGTCATGGCGGAGGTGGAGCTCGCGGCCCGGCTCCTCCCGGAGGTGCCCATCGTCGGCATCACCGGCACCAACGGGAAGAGCACCACCACCGCGCTCACGGGCGAGCTCCTGGCCCGGGATCGGCGCGTCTTCGTGGGGGGGAACCTGGGCACCCCGCTCGCCGAGCTCGTCCTCGCCGGGCGCCCCGTCGATGCCGTCGTGCTGGAGCTCTCCTCGTTCCAGCTGGAGGGAATCGAGCGGTTCCGGCCCACCGTGGCGGCGCTCCTCAACATCACGCCCGACCACCTCGACCGCTACCGCGACGTGGAGGAGTACGCGCTCGCCAAGGCGCGCCTGTTCGCGAACCAGCAGCCCGATGACTGGGCGATCGCCAACGCGCGCGACCCGCGCACGGTGGCGCTGGCCGGCAGCAGCCGCGCCCGGCTCGCCACCTTCGGCTTCGGCCCGCCGGCGCCACGGGCGGCGCGCGCTCCAGGGCCGGGCGGCGAGCTGTGGCTGGCGACCTGCGAGGGCGGGGCGGAGCGGTACGAGGTCCGCTCGCGCGCCCTGCGCGGCCGCCACAACCTCGAGAACGCGATGGCGGCGGCGCTGTGCGCGCGCGTCCTCGGCGTCCCCGGCCGCGAGGTGCAGGCCGGCCTCGACGCCTTCCGCGGGCTGCCGCACCGGCTGGAGCTCGTGCGCGAGCGCGCCGGGGTGGAGTGGGTCAACGACTCCAAGGCCACCAACGTCGACTCGACGGTGGTGGGCCTCTCGGCCTTCCCGGCCGGTCGCCCCCACGTCGTGCTCATCCTGGGCGGCCGCGGCAAGCGCGCCCCCTACGCGCCGCTCCGGCCGCTCTTCCAGGAACGGGTGAAGGTGGTGCTCACCATCGGCGAGGACGCGCCGACCGTCGAGCGTGAGTTGGCCGGCGCGGCGCCCATCGAGGCCGCCGGCACGCTCGCGGCCGCGATCGAGCGGGCGGCCGCGTTGACCGGGCCGGGCGACGTGGTGCTGCTCTCGCCCGCCTGCGCCAGCTACGACCAGTTCAGGAGCTACGAGCACCGCGGCGAGACGTTCCGGCAGCTCGTGGAGGCGCTCCCGTGATCCGCGCCCACGCCGCGGGGCGCGCCCCCGCCCCCGAGGCGGTCGACCGGTTCCTCCTCGGGACGGTGCTGCTCCTGGTCGGGATCGGCAGCGTCGCGGTCTACTCCGCGAGCGCGGTCACCGCCGCGACGCGGTTCCACGACAGCTTCCACTTCCTCGACCGGCAGCTCGTCGCCGTCGCCCTCGGGCTCGCGCTCCTCGCCGCCGCGCTCGCCGCGGGCTACCGGCGCGCCGAGCGGCTCGCGTATCCGTTCCTCGCCGTGACCGTGGTGGCGCTCGTGGCGGTGCTGCTGCCGTTCATCGGCCACACGGCGGGCGGCGCGCGCCGCTGGATCAACCTCGGGCTCCTGCACTTCCAGCCGGCGGAAGCGGCCAAGCTGGCGCTCGTCCTGTACCTGGCGCACTCGCTCGCCAAGAAGCGCGACAAGGTGCGGATGTTCTCGATCGGGTTCCTGCCGCACCTCCTCGTGGCGGGCGCGCTCATGGCGCTGTGCCTGGCCGAGAAGGACCTCGGCACGTGCGTGGTCATGGCGTTCGTCCTGTTCGTGATGCTCTTCGCGGCCGGTGCCAAGGTGAGCTATCTTCTCGGCGCGCTCCTCGCCTCGCTCCCCCTCGTCTACAACGCGGTGATGGGGACGCCCTACCGGCGGATCCGGTTCGAGGCGTGGCTCCGGCCGTTCGAGCACCGGCGCGACGCGGGATACCAGATGTGGGAGTCGATGGTCGGGATCGGCAGCGGAGGGTGGTTCGGGCAGGGGCTCGGGCAAGGGCGCTCGAAGCTCTTCTACCTGCCCGAGGCGCACACGGACTTCATCGCCGCGGTCATCGCCGAGGAGGCCGGCCTCGTCGGCCTCGGGCTGCTCATCCTGCTCTACGCCGTCTTCGTCTGGCGCGGGCTGCGCGCCTCGTTCCGCGCCGCCGATCCGTTCGGCTGCTACCTCGCGCTGGGCGTCACGACGCTCGTCGGCGTTCAGTCGCTCGTCAACCTGGGGGTGGTCACGGTGCTCCTGCCCACCAAGGGGCTCACCCTCCCCTTCGTCTCGTACGGCGGCAGCTCGCTCATCACGCTCCTGGCCGGCAGCGGCCTGCTGCTCAGCGTGTCGGGTTCGCGCGGCGGCTTCCTGCGCCCGGCCAGCCAGGCCGTACGCGTCGACGCCACCGGGGAGGGCTCGTAGTGCGCATGCTCGTGGCAGGAGGCGGGACCGGCGGCCACGTCTTCCCGGGCGTGGCGCTCGCGGAGGAGGTGGTGACGCGCCACCCCCAAAACGACGTCGTGTTCGCCGGGACCGCGCGCGGCCTCGAGGCGAAGGTCGTCCCGGCCGCAGGCTTCCCCATCGAGCTCGTCGAGGTGAAGGGCTTGAAGGGGAAGGGCCTCCTCGGGATGCTCGCGAACCTGTTGCTGCTCCCGCGCGCGTTCATCCAGTGCTGGTGGATCCTGCGCCGCTGGCGCCCCGACATCGTGGTCGGCGTCGGCGGCTACGCCTCGGGTCCGGTGGTGCTGGCCGCCGCGCTGCTGCGGATCCCGACCGCGGTCCAGGAGCAGAACGCGGTGGCGGGGCTCACGAACCGCATCCTCGGCTGGTTCGTGCAGGCCGCCTTCACCGCGTTCCCCGAAGCCGACCGCTACTTCGCTCCGCGCAAGGTCCACCAGCTCGGCAACCCCATCCGCCGCGAGCTCATGGACAACTACATGCGGCCGGTGCACCAGCACGACAAGCTCCGCCTGCTCGTGTTCGGCGGCTCGCTCGGCGCGCACGCGCTCAACATGCGCGTCGTCGAGGCCCTGCCGCACCTCGCGGATCTGAAGGACCGGCTCGAGATCACGCACCAGACCGGCGCTCGCGATCGCGAGCAGGTCGAGAAGGGCTACGCGGCCTGCGGCTTCCGGGTCGAGGTCCGTGAGTTCATCCACGACATGAGCGCGGCGTACGCCGGCTCGGACCTGGTGGTCTGCCGCGCCGGCGCCACGACGCTCGCGGAGCTGACCGTCTGCAAGAAGCCTTCGATCCTGGTCCCCTTCCCGTTCGCGGCCGACAATCATCAGGTCGTGAACGCGAAGAGCCTGGTCGACGCCGGCGCGGCGGTCATGATCGAGGAGCGCGACCTCAACGGCGAGCTGCTGGCCCACGAGATCCGGGCCATCCTCGAGCAGCCCGCGCGGCGCGAGCAGATGGCGCGCGCCGCCGGACGGCTGGGCGCGCCCCAGGCCGCGCGCGAGATCGCGGACGTCTGCACGGAGCTCGTCCGCCGGCGCTGGGGCTCGCCGCGCGGTCAGGACCGCGGCCCCGGCTTCGCCCCCATCCGCCCGCCCGCGGCCGCCGCGGAGGGCACCCCCGACGCACCGCCCACCCCATGACCCTCTTTCGATCCAGACCCGCCAAGATCCACTTCGTCGGCATCGGGGGGATCGGAATGAGCGGCATCGCCGAGGTGCTGCTCAACCTGGGCTACCGCGTCTCCGGCTCCGACCTCAAGGAGTCCGACACCACGCGGCGCCTTCGCGAGCTGGGAGGCCTCGTCCAGAGGGGCCACGCCGCGGCGAACGTGACCGACGTGGACGTGGTGGTCATCTCCTCGGCGGTCCGGCGCGACAACCCCGAGGTCGTCGAGGCCCGCGCGCGCAAGATTCCGGTCATCGCGCGGGCGGAGATGCTGGCCGAGCTCATGCGGCTCAAGCACGGCGTCGCCATCGCCGGCTCGCACGGCAAGACCACCACCACCTCGATGGCCGCGCACCTGCTCGCCCATGCCGGGCTCGACCCGACGGCGGTGGTGGGCGGGAAGGTGAACGCCTTCGGCTCGAACGCCAAGCTCGGCCGCGGCGAGTACATGGTGGTGGAGGCGGACGAGTCGGACGGCTCGTTCCTGCACCTGCCGCCCACCATCGCGGTGGTCACGAACATCGACCCGGAGCACCTCGACCACTGGAAGACGGCCGCCGCGCTCCGGCAGGGCTTCCTCGACTTCGTGAACCGGGTGCCGTTCTATGGGCTCGCCATCCTCTGCATCGACCACCCCACCGTGCAATCGCTCATCCCGGAGGTGGAGAAGCGCTTCGTCACGTACGGCGAGGGGCCGCAGGCCGACTACCGCGCCGACCGCATCGAGGTGCGGCAGCACCGGGTGGCCTTCGACGCCTTCCGCCGTGAGGAGCCGCTGGGGCGGTTCGAGGTCGGGATGGTGGGTCGTCACAACGCCCTCAACGCGCTGGCGGTGGTGGCGCTCGGCGATGAGATGGGCGTCGCCACCGACGTCACCCGCGGCGCGCTGGCGAGCTTCAACGGCGTCCAGCGCCGCTTCACGGTGCGCGGCGAGGCGGGCGGGGTGACGGTGGTGGACGACTACGGGCACCACCCGGCCGAGGTGAAGGCGGTGCTGCGCGGCGCGCGCGAGGCGTTCGGGCGGCGGGTCGTCTGCGTCTTCCAGCCCCACCGCTACAGCCGCACCCGCGACCTGCTCGCCGACTTCACGACCGCCTTCAACGACGCCGACGTGGTCCTGCTCTCGGACATCTACGCCGCCGGCGAGGAGCCCATCGCGGGCGTCTCGGGCGAGCGGTTGGCGGCCGCCATCCGCGACCACGGCCACCGCGACGTGACCTACGTGGAGCGAGCGCACCTCGCGGCGGCGGCACGGGAGCGGCTCCGCCCGGGCGACCTCGTCATCACGCTCGGCGCGGGCGACGTGACGACGGTCGGCCCGGAGCTGCTGGCGATGCTGGGAGCGTGACGCAGGTGTCGTAGGGCGGGGGCTTGTCCCCCGCCGGTGCTAGGCGGGGGGATGAACCCCGCCCCACAGAAGCAAGGTTCCCGGAGATTCGATACGCCGATGGACTGGCGCACACACCTCGAGGGCGCCGTCCGCGGCGCAACGCTCCGCGACGCCCCCCTCGCGCCGCGCACGGCCGTGCGCGTGGGAGGCCCGGCCGATCTGCTGGTGCGTCCGGCGGATCCCGACGATCTGGCCGCCGTGCTCCGCGCCGCGCGAGAGCTCGGCGTCCCGGTGTTCCCGCTCGGCGGAGGCGCCAACCTGCTCGTGTCCGACGCCGGGGTCCGCGGCGTGGTGGTGAAGCTGCCGCCCGGCTTCGGCGAGGAGCGCATCCACGGCACCCGGCTCGTCCTCTCAGCCGGTGCGCCCTCCTCCCGGCTCGTCGCGTGGGCGCAGAAGCTGGGCCTCGTCGGCTGCGAGTTCGCGGCCGCCATCCCGGGCACGCTGGGCGGGCTCGTGGCGATGAACGCTGGCACGCGCGCCGGCGAGATGAAGGACGTGGTCCGGCGCGTGGAGCTCGCCACCGCCGGCGGGGCGGGCTGGCTGGACGCGGCGGCGCTCGAGTTCGCCTATCGCACGTGCCGGCTGCCGCCCGGCGCGGTCGTGACGCGGCTCGAGCTCGAGCTGCGGGAGGGGGACGTGGCGGCGAGCCGCGCCGCGATGGAGGCGGACGTGGCGCGCCGCCGGGCCACCCAGCCGCTCGACCGGCCCACCTTCGGCTCCACGTTCCGCAACCCGCCTGGCGAGTTCGCCGGGCGGCTCATCGAGGCGGTCGGCCTCAAGGGGCACCGCGTCGGCGGGGCGGCGTGGTCGAACGTGCACGCGAACTTCATCGTCAACCTGGGCGGCGCGGCTGCGCGCGACGTGCTGGACCTCATCGGGCTGGCGCGGGGGCGCGTCCGCGAGCGGTTCGGGATCGAGCTGGAGCCCGAGGTGCGTCTGGTGGGGGATTTTCCCGACCGCGGCGCGTCTGATACTTGAGGAGACGCATGGGAACCTGGTCAGGCAAGAAGGTGGCGGTCCTCTACGGCGGACGCTCGACCGAGCGCGAAGTCTCGCTGCGCACCGGCAAGGGGTGTACCGACGCCCTCCGCGAGCGCGGCTACGACGTGGCGCTCATCGACGTCGACCTCGACGTCGCGGCGCGGCTGCGCGAGGCGCGGACCGACGTCGCGTTCCTCGCGCTGCACGGGCGCTGGGGGGAGGACGGCTCGATCCAGGGCCTGCTCGAGTCGATGGCCATACCCTACACCGGGTCGGGCGTGCTCGCGTCGGCGGCCGGCATGGACAAGGTCTTCTCGAAGATGCTGTTCCGCGAGCACGGGCTCAAGGTGATCGAGTACCGCGTCTTCCCGCGCGAGCAGGCCGAGCGCATCACGGTGGCCGACCTGCCGTTCGGGCTCCCGGCGGTGGTGAAGCCTTCCGGCGAGGGCTCCTCGGTCGGCGTGCACATCGTGCGCGACGCGCAGGCGCTGCAGGAGGCCTGCCGCGACGCCGCCCAGTACAAGGGCGACCTCATCGTCGAGCGGTACGTGAAGGGGGCCGAGGTCAACGTCGCCGTCCTCGATGGCGAGGCGCTCGGCGCGATCGAGATCGTCCCCTCGCGCGAGTTCTACGACTACACCGCCAAGTACACGCCGGGCGCGACGCAGTACTTCTACCCGGCGCGCCTCCCGGAGGACCACGTCCGCCGCACCTGCGAGGCGGCGGAGCGGGCCCACCAGGTGCTCGGGTGCGCCGGCGTCACGCGCGCCGACTTCATCGTCACCGCCGACGGCGTGCCGTACATCCTCGAGGTGAACACGCTGCCCGGGATGACGGCGACCTCGCTCGTCCCGAAGATCGCGGCCGGGCTCGGCATCTCGTTCGGCGCGCTTTGCGAGCGGCTCCTCGACGGGGCGGCGCTCAAGGCCTGACCGTCGAGCGCGGCGCAAGCCGCGAGACTCCTCCAACGCGGCAGGAACCCTCCGCGCGACAAATCCGCTCGGACTTGGGCACGGGAGCGCCTCGCGCGCCGGCCTGCGCCCGCGCACGCGTCGGCGCCCGTGCTCCGCGCCGCCAGGGGGCCCGTGGCCGGA
>Ga0306923_10000171_pt1 | contig 46399 bp, 41 predicted proteins | sample sta12Can44000108_FD_203841 | JGI IMG/M metagenome (GOLD analysis project Ga0306923, IMG submission 203841) | Lab enrichment of tropical soil microbial communities from Luquillo Experimental Forest, Puerto Rico - statanox.12C.anox.44.000.108 (v2)... | ecosystem: Environmental > Terrestrial >... | reverse complement strand
GGATTACCGCCTCGCCGCGCGAGGCATGCGATTCGGCCTCCTCCGCGGTGAATACGATCTCGCCTGAGGCGGCGCCCGGCGAGGCCGGGAGACCGCGGGCGAGGACCGTTGTTTTCGCTTTCGGGTCGAGTGTCGGGTGAAGTAGCTGATCGAGCGACGCCGGGTCGATCCGCCCGATCGCCTCCCCGCGGCCGATGAGGCCTTCGTCGACGAGCGACACCGCGATCTTCAGCGCAGCCTGAGCGGTGCGCTTACCAGAACGCGTCTGCAGCATCCACAGCTTGCCACGCTGCACCGTGAACTCGATGTCCTGCATGTCGCGGTAATGGTCCTCGAGCGTTCGCCGCACCGCGTAAAGCTTATTCAGGACTTCGGGCATCACCTCTTCCATTGCCGGCAACGCCGATTTGTTCGCTTCCTTACTGGCGATCGTCAAATGCTGCGGGGTCCGAAGGCCCGCCACAACGTCCTCGCCCTGAGCGTTGACCAGGTACTCGCCGTAAAACTCGTTGGCGCCGGTAGACGGGTTGCGCGTGAAGGCCACGCCAGTCGCGCAGTCTGCGCCCATATTGCCGAATACCATCGCCTGAACATTCACCGCCGTGCCCCAGTCGCCGGGAATGTCGTGCAGCCGCCGATAGGTGACGGCGCGCGCGTTCATCCACGAGCCGAAGACGGCGCCGATCGCGCCCCATAGCTGCTCCTGCGGTTCCTCCGGAAACGGGCGTCCGAGTTCCTCGGCGACCAGATCCTTGAAACCGGCAACGAGGGTCCTCCAATCGTCCGCGGAGAGATCGGTGTCGAGCAAGACACCCCTGTCGAGTTTGTGGTTTTCGAGCAGCTCCTCGAAGTGGTTCTCGATGCCAAGCACCACCTGTCCGTACATTTGAATGAAGCGGCGATAGCTGTCATACGCGAAGCGTTCGTCGCCGCTCTTGCGCGCCAGCCCCTCGACCACGCGGTCGTTGAGGCCGAGGTTCAGCACCGTGTCCATCATGCCCGGCATCGAAACGCGGGCGCCGGAGCGCACCGACACGAGAAGCGGGTTGTCGGGGTCTCCGAACCGTGCGCCGAGCGAATGCTCGATCCCGGCTAGCGCGCATTCGACCTGTTCCCGGAGCTCCGCCGGAAAGGATTTGCCGTGCGCATAAAAATAGCTGCAGGCCTCGGTGGTGATCGTGAAGCCGGGCGGCACGGGCAGCCCGAGATGGCTCATCTCGGCCAGACCCGCTCCTTTCCCGCCGAGCAGGTTTTTTCTGTCGGCACAGCCCTCGGCAGCGCCGTCGCCAAACCGGTAAACCCACTTCGTCATCCTACCGCTTACCCTTCGATCTGCGAGAAGTCGGCGACCCGGTTCATCGTCTCCCGGATGGCCGACAGCAGCCGCAGCCGGTTCTCCCTGAGCGCCGGTTCGTCGCAATTGACGGTGACTTTGTCGAAGAAATCGTCAACAGGGCGCCGGAGCCGCGCCAATTCTGTCATCGCCTTTTCGAACTTCTCGCGCGCCAAGTGAGTTCCCGCCCGGCCGCCAACTTCGGCGAGATAGTCGGCAAGTGCGCGCTCCTCGGGCTGATGCAGCAGCCCCGGGTCAACCTGGTCGGCGTACTTGCGCCCGTCTTCGCGCTCCTCGATAGCGACGATGTTCGACGCACGCCGAAATGCAGTTAGCAAGTTCGCCCCGTCCTCGGAGGCAAGGAAGCCCGCGAGCGCGTCGACGCGCTTTAGAAGACGCACCAAATCGTCTTCAGCCGTGGCGACCTGAGCGAAGGCCGCCGCTATCAGATCATGGCGCACACCCCGCTCACGTAGATGCACCTTCAGCCGGTCGACCATAAAGGTTATGAGTTCAGTATAAATCGACGGGACGCGGTCTTCCCAAGTTGATGCTCCACGTTGCCGATAAAATATCCCGACAGCTTTGGTGAGAGCGTCCTTCAGTGGTAGACGCACACTATTTTCGATTAGGATGCGGATGATGCCAAGGGCGGCACGGCGTAGCGCGAAGGGGTCGCGCGAACCGGTTGGTGCTTCGCCGACGGCGAAAAAGGCGGCGAGTGAATCGATCTTATCTGCGAGGGCGGAGACAATGCTTTCAGGCGCCCTCGGACAAAAGTCGTCGGGGCCCTGCGGCTTGTAGTGGTCGGCGATGGCATTAGCGACGCGCTTGTCCGCGCCGTCATGGAGAGCATAGTAGCGCCCCATAATTCCTTGCAGCTCGGGAAACTCGCCGACCATACCGGTTGATAGATCCGCCTTGGCCAACCGCGTCGCGCGCCGCGAGAGGTGCGGATCGGCTCCGGGCACATCGCCCGCGAGCAGCTCGGACAACGCCGCCATTCGCTCGGTCTTATCGTAAACGCTGCCGAGCTTCGCATGGAACACGCGGTCTTTGAGCGCCTCGATCCGCGACTCAAGCGGCACTCGCCGATCGTGGTCCCAAAAGAAACGCGCGTCGGCGAGGCGGGCACGCAGCACGCGTTCATTTCCAGCGATGATTGTCCTACCTCGATCGACAGCGACATTGTTGGCGACGAACAGAAAGCGCGGGGCCGGTGTGCCGTCGGGACACAAGCAGGAGAAATACTTCTGATGCGCGCGCATCGCCGTCGACAGCACCTCCGGCGGAAGCGCCATGAAGTCGGCATCGATAGTGCCCATCAGAACAACCGGAAACTCGACGAGACCCGTAACCTCGGCGAGCAGCGCAGGGTCCGGCTTAAGGGAGAGGCCCTCCGCCGAGACGGCCGCTTCGAGGCCCTTGCGGATCATCTCGGTACGGCAACCCTGATCGAGGACGACATGAGCCTTGCACAGGCGCTCAAGATAATCGGCGGCGCTGGAGACGCAAATCTCGCCCGGCGCCAGAAGACGATGTCCGCGGGTCGTTCGCCCGACGGGAACGCGGCCGAGCGGCAATGGCAGAACCTCGCCGTCGAGCATGAACAGGACCGAGGTCAGCGGCCGCACCCAGCGCAGATCCGAGGCTGGATAGCGCATCGATTTCGGCCAGGGAAGCTCGGCCATAGCCCCTTGTATCAACGCCGGCAGCACCTCGCAGGCAGGCCGCCCCGGACGGTTCACGACCGCAAAATAGAATTCGCCTCGATCGGTCCCGCGAATCTCGCATTCCGTAACGGCAGCAAGCCCCGCGGAGCGCAAAAAGCCGTCGATCGCCAGCTGCGGGGCGCCCACGCGAGGTCCCCGTCGCTCCTCGGTTCGACCCGGTTGTGTCGCCGGGATTCCTTCGGCGACGACCGTGAGGCGACGCGGGGTGACATACCCGCGAATGCTGTCCGCCGGGATCTGGGCGGCGGCGAGCCTGTCGTGAAGCAAGCCGGTCAGACCTTCGATCGCACGGGGCTGCATCCGTGCCGGGATCTCTTCCGACAACAGCTCGAGCAGCAGTTCGCTCACATTAGTCGACCGAGCTCGGGCCGGCGAGCCAGGCCTCGCAGCACGCGTTAGCGAGCGCCCGGACCCTGAGGATATAGGCGGTGCGCTCGGTCACACTGATCGCACCTCGCGCATCGAGGAGATTGAAGAGATGGCTCGCCTTCAGGCACTGGTCGTAGGCCGGTAGCGCCAGCCGGTGGTCGATCAGCACCTCGCACTCCTTCTCGGCATTGGCAAAATGCGCGGTGAGGCGGGCGGTGTCGGCCAACTCAAAATTATAGGCGGAAAATTCCCGCTCGGCCCGCTTGAAGACCTGGCCATAGGTGATCCTGTGAGGCCCCCTGGCGCCGTTGTAGTCGAGGTCGAACATGCTCTCGACGCCTTGGACATACATCGCCAACCGTTCGAGCCCGTAGGTCAGCTCGGTCGAAACCGGGTCGCATTCGATTCCGCCGACCTGCTGGAAATAGGTGAACTGGCTGACCTCCATACCGTCGACCCAGACCTCCCAGCCGAGCCCCCAGGCGCCCAATGTCGGGCTTTCCCAATCATCTTCGACAAACCGGATGTCATGCAGACGGGCATCAATCCCGATCGCCGCGAGGCTCGCAAGATATAGATCCTGACTATCCGCTGGCGCAGGTTTCAGGATGACCTGGAGCTGATAGTGCTGCTGCACCCGGTTGGGGTTTTCACCGTAGCGGCCGTCGGTCGGTCGGCGTGAGGGCTGGACATAAGCGGCGCGCCAAGGCTCGGCCCCGAGCGCGCGCAACGCAGTGGCCGGATGGAAGGTGCCGGCGCCGACTTCGATATCGTAGGGCTGGAGGATGACACAGCCCTGGTCCGCCCAGAACCTCTGCAAATCGAGAATCAGCGATTGGAAACTCAAGGCTCCGCCCTTGGTGTTGAAATAGTCAGCGCGACCGCGGGCAATCTGGCCGGCTGCAGGCTGGCGCGCCCGCCGCGACGTAGGCGCCGCAGACCTCACAGGCCGCAAGGTCCTCGGCATTGATAGGCGTCCGGGGCGACGCCATGCGACGGCGCGGCAGGTCGCGCGTGACCCCGTTCAGCCAGCGATAGCCCACCCACGCGGCGGCGACGACGAGGACGACTATCATCAGCTTCGGAAAGGCGAACATCGAGGAGGTTTACTTGGAGCCGCGAGAACTGGTCAAGGAGTGGATAGGAGACGCGCCTCGATCCAGTCCGCAAGGTCGGCGATAATGGCAACTGGGTCGCTCGCGGTGAACGGCAGTCGACGCCAGAACGGCCATCGCCGCCGTTCAGCCGCGAATGGGCGTAGCTTGACCTTGTCGCCATAACGCGCGCGCATGACCCCTCGCAGCTCGCCGATACCGTCGACCAGCCCGCGGTCCAGCGCCATGCGGCCGGTCAGGACATCGCCGTTGAACAAGGACTCGTCTGTGTTGTCGATCTTCCCGGCGCGTCGGCGCTGCACATGCTCCTTGAAGGCGCGATGGATGTCCTTCTGCAACACCGTAAGCCGCTCGACGTCGGAAGGGTTCTGAGGAAGAAACGGGTCGAGCAGAGATTTGCGCTCCCCGGCCGTATGGAGGCGCCGCTCGATGCCGAGCCGCTCGATCAGCTGCGCGAATCCAAAGCTCGCGCTGATGACGCCGATTGAGCCGAGGATCGAAGTTTCCTCGCTGAAGATTTCGTCGCCGGCGAGCGCGAGCCAATAGCCCCCGGAGGCCGCGACATCCTCGGCAAAGGCGATGACGGGGACATGTTTCTCCTCGGCCAGCTCACGGAGGCGCCGGAAGAGCAGCGCGGACTGCACCGCCGAGCCGCCCGGCGAATTGACGAGGACGGCGACCGCAACGAGGTTGGAGGCGCGGAACGCCCGCTCGATCGCCGCTGCGTGGCTCGCCAACGAGACCCCGCCCCGCCGCGGCCGGGACATGATAACGCCTTCGAACCGCAGCACCGCGACGACCGGTACGCGCGACCACAGCCGATCGATGTGGAGATGGTCGCGGATCCTCATTCCGTGTCAAGATGGGAAGCCGTGCGCCCGACTACAGGCCTGACCGCCAAGACGGTCAGAGCTCAAGCCCCCTTCCCTCGCGCAACACCGCCTCCGCGGCGGTGGTGAGCCGTCCGTCGGCCTCGTGCAATACGAGGCCGACAGCGAGCCGCGCGGGGGCGGCGATCTGCTTGCGGGCGCGCACCAGGATGCGGCTCGCGGCCCTACCCTGCCCGGGCCACAGCGGGAAGATCACGATCTCGCCGGCCCGCCCGGCGATTTGACCGAGAAGCGCATCGATCCGATCGGCCCTATGGATAAATGTCACGGTCCCTTTGGAGCGGACCATCGCAAGCGAGAAACGCACCCAAGTGCCGAGATCAGCATCACCTTCGATCGTCGCATCGGCCTTGTCGGGCGTCGGTGGCGGAGTGGTGCGGCCGCGTTCGTTGAAGGGCGGGTTCGCCATGACGTGGTCAAAGGCGCCAGGCGACAGCCGTGGTGGTGGCTGCAATAGATCCCCGATCATCACCGACACGCGCGTCTCCATCGCATTCAAGATCGCGTTGTCGCCGGCGAGGTGAACGAGCTCGCGCTGCATCTCGAGCCCGACGACGCGACAGTGCGGCACTCGCGCCGCCAGACAAAACATTGCGGCGCCCTGACCGCAGCCGACATCGAGGATGAGCTGATGCGGCTCTGCCGGCACCGAGGCGGCTAGAAACACCGGATCGATGGCGGCACGATAACCATCCACCGGCTGCCTGAGCTGGATGCGGCCGCCGAGGAGACGATCCTCGGTGAAGGTCGGTTCGACTAATCGGGCGTCGCTCACTCAGCATCCTCGCCGGCCGCCGCCAGCAGCGCGCAAGCGCGCCGATAGTCCCGCTCGGCGACCACCAGACGGCGCGGGATGGCACCGATGCTTCCTTCGACGAGGCTTGTGTGGTGGTCGAGGATGAGGCTGTCGATCCCCGAATCCCCCAGCAGAGCCTGCAGCCAAGACAGGCGGACCGGATCGTTCGTGCGCAGCAATTCCTTCATCGGGCGCAATGTTCACGGGGAGCAAAAGGCGTACGGCGGAGCGGCTCTTGACCGGTCCCTGCGTCATTCTATGCTCGTTCACGTTCGGGCTCGTCAAGCCGATCGGGCGGGCGGGTCGGCGGATGCGCAAAATGGTCAGGAGAATTCGGGGGCGCTGGTGGCGGGTGTCGATCGGGTTCACGCTGGCCGAAAACCGTCTCTCGATCCGCTGTGCCGGCTGCTTAGCGATGAGTTGGAGCGGGTCAACCAGCTGATCGTCGAACGCATGCAGAGTCCGGTGGCGCTGATCCCGCAACTCGCCGGCCATATCGTAGCGGGCGGAGGCAAGCGGCTGCGCCCGATGCTCACCCTCGGCTGCGCCCGGCTGTGCGGCTATCGAGGGGGCCGGCACATCGCGCTCGCCGCTGCAGTCGAATTCATCCACACGGCGACATTGCTGCACGACGATGTCGTCGACGCGAGCGATCTGCGGCGCGGCCGAGACACGGCCAACGCTCTCTGGGGCAACAAGCCGCCGATCCTCGTCGGCGACTTCCTGTTCAGCCGATCTTTCGAGTTGATGGTCGCCGACGGCTCGCTGCGCATCCTCGAGATTCTATCGCGCGCCTCTTCGGTGATCGCCGAAGGCGAGGTGCTCCAGTTGATGACCGCGAATGACACACGGACCTCCGAAGCCGCATATCTCGCGGTCATCCAGGCAAAAACCGCAGAGCTGTTTGCGGCGGCAAGCCGGATCGGCGCGGTAATGGCCGAGCGCCCGCAGGAGGAGGAGGAGGCGCTCGATCGGTTTGGCCGCAATCTCGGCATCGCTTTTCAGCTGGTCGACGACATGCTCGACTTCTCGGCACACCCGACCGAGCTCGGAAAGAGCATCGGTAACGATTTCCGTGACGGCAAGGTAACTCTACCCGTCCTTGTCGCGTTCGCGCGCGGTGACAAGGGAGAGCGCTCCTTCTGGCGCCGCACGATCGAGGAGCAGGATCAGCGGGCGGGCGACCTCCAGCAGGCGATTGACTTGGTCGAGCGGCGCGGCGCCCTCGCCGAGACTCTATCGCGCGCCCGCAGCTATGCAGCCACTGCGATCGGTGCACTATCGATCTTTCGGGACGGGACCGAGCGGCGCGCTCTAAGCGACGCTGCCGCCTTTGCCACCGAGCGGGGTTTTTGACGGCCTCGGAGCGGCGGGGCCGTTCAAAATCCGCTGCCGAGAGGGGAAAACGCGGTTTGGTGTCCGAAAGCGTCCCTCCGGCACCAAAAACTCGTAATATATCAACGTTTTGGATGCAATTTTTCGAATCGATCGGCAGCGGAATTTCGAGTGCAGAATCGGCGTCGACAGCGGATTGGCAGCGGAATTTGGTGGGAGGTCGCAGTGGGCCGGTCTTGAGAGCATAGCGTTCTAACCACAATTTAATAATTGACATCATCTCATTATTCTGTTAGATAAGGCGCAACTTTACTTTCCGCAAGGGGCTGCCTGAAAAGGCTCGCAACCCGCGGAGGCAACGCGGGAAGAACCTGGTGGTGCTGCTGTTCGCGACGCCGAACCGGCCGATCTGCGTCGCCATGGGCGACTGGCGGGCGAATGATCGCCAAGCGCGAGGCGATCTTCGTTCAGCCCCACAAATCGACCACGCCGGTCTGCGTGCGATCTCTCGATCTTTCGCGACGGGACCGAGCGGCGTCCTCTAATCGCCGCCGCCTTTGCAACCGAGCGCGGTTTTTGACGGGCTTCCAATGGATGGCGTCCATATATTGTTTTGAGGCGCACTTTTCGCTATAGCTCGCGGCCGGTCGGCGGAGTGTAGCTCAGCCTGGTAGAGCACTGCTTTCGGGAGGCAGGGGCCGGAGGTTCAAATCCTCTCACTCCGACCAGCAAATCAAGATTTTCTGCTCCTCGGCGGATTGATTGTCAGCGGGCTGAGCACCAGATCGGCGAAGCCCTCGCGAGCCGGTCACCGTGCGCCGAGTTCGCTCGCCCGCATGATTTCGGTGTAGAGCCGCTCGACCGCGGCACGACCGTTATGGGGATCGGCTACCGGCCGTCGCGTTGGCAGATGGACGAATCCGCGCCTTGGCATGGCGAGGGAGGAGCCGACCAGCACGCGGATGCGGTAAATCTCGACCGCCAGCGGAAATTTGTCGAACCGGCGACCGCCGCCGATCCAGGAATCCATGTGGCCCGGACCCCAGTTGTATGCAGCGACGGCGTCGGGCCAGCTGCCGTATCGGCGGTACATTTGCGCCAGATAGGCGCGCCCGAGCGCCCGGTTATCCCCCTCGTCAAAGCGGTCGCCACCGCCGGCATCTAAAGCCGCGGCCGCAGAAACTTGCATCGGTCCTTGCGGCCCGTTTGGGTCTGGACCCCACATTCGCGGGTCGGCCCCGTGATTGGATTCGGCTCCCTCGACGGCAAACGCCACCCGGTCGAGCGCGACGGCTTCCGCGCGCTCGAGCGACCCGATCAGCAGCGACTTTTCGGCTGCGGGGGGTCGGTTCGCTTGGGCAGCCGCGCTGTTGTCAGCGGTACCAGCACCGAGGCTCAGGCACAAGGCTAACCCAAGGGAGACCCGAACCCGGAAGGAAAAGCCAACTCCGTATCCGGTCGCTCGCCGCATCGCAGGCTCGGTTGAGTTGTCCCTCTGCCTACTCCCAATAAGCCTGAACGATCGTGTTGTCGTCACCGAGGATCAAATCGAGCCGGTTCGGATTGTGCGTAATGCCTCTGATGCCGCGAGACGGGGTGATCCAGCGCAGGATTTTGGGGAGATCCTCTTGACGGACGACACCTGCTTGTCCGGCTGGTGATTGGCCGCGTTCGGCGAATTTCTTGCCGATGCAGTCCTTGCAGCTGTCGACCGTGATATCGGCCTGCTTCAAGCCGGGGATCGGCTTGACCTCGATCGTATTCTCCGAGGCACGGACGCGGACACCCTTGAATGGGTGGTTCTCTTCGAGCGTAAAGACCGCGCCGATCGGGACAAAGCCATCCGCCGCCTGAGATTGCAGCGGCGCGGTCGCGATCAATTGCAGATCAAGGACGTCGTCCAGTGGCTTGCCCGCGTATGTCGGAACCAGTTCCGGATCGCTCCAACCCTGGGAGCTCGCCAACCCGGTCACCCGCACGATGTCGATCCTCGGATCAACGCTGGTGCGCAGGACCTCGACACTAGTTACAAAAAGCACTGGCAACTCGATCTGTGCCGCGGTTTCCGGCGGCGCGCCGGGGATTGCCGGCGGCTCGGACCCGGGAGCAGCGTATTGCGGCGGCCGCTCACCGAGGCTTGGCCGCGCTGGCGGGGCCTGCGCAAGAGCGAGCCCGACCAGGCCGCCCTGCATCATGGCGGCGACGCCGAGCCCGGCCAACCGGGAGAGTGTGTTGTGCATACTGTCCTCCGAATCGACTGAACTCATTCGCAAACGGCGGTCTCGGTGGGAAGAGCGCCCTCTCGCGGAGAACATCCGCTCCGCTGTACTCGCTCGAGCGCATCGAGCACGAGATCGGTTGCGCGCATCTTAGTCAGACGGCAGTAGGTCGTCTCGCTGCTGGCAAAACTGCCGTTTTCGGCGAGCTTGTTGACCGGCTCGCCGCCGCCACACACGCTGAAGTACTCGCAGCGCTCGCGGCACATCTCGACACCGGCCTGGATGTCCGCGAGCATCCTGGTGAAATTGGACCGATGCGGTAAATCGACGAGGAGATCGCGATTGATGTTTCCCAGGAGAAAATCTTCATAGGCCGGGTTCTTCAAACCGAGCAGCTCGGGCGAAAAGGTCGAGATGTTGCCGGCCCAGTCCATGCTGGTGATGGCGAAAGGCTCGACCAGCTGGTTGCGAAATGGAGCGTCCACAGGGCGAATAACCTGGTGTATTGCGTGCTCGATCTCACGAATAAACGTGATCTTGCCCGGAGCAGCGGCGGATAGCCGCCAGAATTCGCTCAGAAACCGAAAATAGGCGGCCTCGACCCCCGCTTCTCGGAAAGATTCAGACACGTGGTCGCCCTCGGATTCCTCGACATTGAAGCACACCTGCTCGATCTCCTCCTCGACAAAGAAATCGAACATCTCGTAGGGCGCCGCCATGCTGGCCACCGACAATACCGAGATTACGTGGAACGGAACCTTATGCCGGCGCAACAGCCGGATGCCGGCGATTGTCCTGTCGAAGGTGCCCCGGCCCGCGCGGGTTAGCCGGTGGCGGTCGTGAAACTGCTTAGGGCCGTCGATGCTGACCCCGACACCGACCCGCTCTTCCGTAAAGAACGCACACCACGCCTCGTCGATCAGGGTCCCGTTGGTCTGAAACGAATGCGACACTACGACTTCCGCGGGCTTCAGCCGATCGATCATCCGGAACGCATCGCGATAGAAGTCGATCGGCAGGACCATTGGCTCGCCGGCATGCCAGACGACCGAAAGGCAATCGCCGACCCAGCCCGACGCGAAAACCTGAGAAAAGAGATTGTGCAGTGTTTGTCGCGCGACGACTGACTTCGAGTTTCGATCCGGCAGGTAACAATAACGACAATCGATGTTGCAGAACGGGGTAGGCTGGATGACCAGCAGCTCTATTCTCGGCACGAGGCGGCTCGCCGTGCGATCCCGCGTAGGTCAATCACCAATTACGCCACCAATTGTTCCAAGGGCGAAAATTGCGCCAATTGTTCCAGTTGGGCCAACCCCAGCCCCGGGGACGCGCGCCCCAGTTGCGCCACCAGTTGCCCCACGCGAGCTCGAGCTCGCGGTCTTCCGATCGCGCCGACCTGCTATCGCCTTTAGCAACGTCGGAGACCGCCTCGCGAATGGCGGCGAGACGTTCGCCGACACCCGCCCGGTCTGCGGCCAAGGGCTCGGCGCTGGTCGAATACCGGGCAGCAGCACTCGGCACCGTCGAGCCGAGCAACAGCGCAACACCCGCCGCCCCGGCAGGTGCGATCCCTGATAGGATCTTAAGGTATTTGCCTCGCAGCGACATCCCAATCACCCATGCTCGACCGGAAGGATTCTATAGCAAAGGACGGCCAGGATGGTCAAACCGCCGGACTTTACTCGATGGTTCGATACAAATGTTTAGCTGACGCCGCCGCTTCTCAGTCTTGCCACGTGAAACCTTGGAAAGCGTGCGGCAGACGGCGGATATCCTGCACTAGATCGGGCGGTACCTCGCCGGCGCCGTCCCCGCGCAAAGTCAAGGCGTCGACGAGCCCGCCAAAGCGCCGGCCGATCGCCGTGACGATCTGATCGTGTCGGCCGACCGCAGCAAAGAGATGGGCGACGTCATCCGGCACTTCGCTCGCCATCTCACTCCATCGCCCCTGCCGAGTGAGTGCATTGAGCTTGTGGCCGAGATCCTCCAGGCCATGGACCGCGAGCACCGGGTAATAGGCCGGTGTCGAGCCATAGAAGGCAACACGCTGACGCACCCATTCGAAGCGGCGCGCCACCGCCTCGTCGTCCGGTCCCGTGGCGAGAAAACCGCCACCTGAAATCTCATACTGCGCCCGCCAGCGGCCGGCCTTGGCGAGACCGGCCTCGATGCGCGGCATAATCTCGTCGGTCAGATATTTGTGACTGCAGAAGCCGTGCAATTTGACGCCGTCGCATTCCTCGGCTGCGACTCTGAGCATTGCCGGACCGACCGCGGCGATCATGACCGCCGGCGCCGACGCGTCTATCGGCTCGGGCGCGAAATTGGGTGTCATCAATGTGAAGCGGTAATGCTTTCCTTCATAGCCCGGCTTTTCGCCGGTCTTCCAGCACCGCCAAATCGCGCGCAGCACCTGCACATATTCGCGCATGCGCGGCGCCGGCGGCGTCCACGGCACCGAGAACCGCCGCTCGTTGTGCGCTCTGACCTGTGAGCCGAGGCCGATCACGAACCTCCCGCCGGTCGACCCAGCCAGGTCCCAGCCGACATTGGCGACCGCCATCGGTGTGCGCGCGAAGGCAATCGCGACGCCGGTGTGCAATTCGATCCGCTCGGTCGCCGCCCCGGCTACCGCTAATGCCAGAAACGGATCGTGCTTGTTCTCCATCGCGACGAAGCCGTCATAACCATCCGCCTCGACTGCCCGGGCCACCGCCCCGACCCTGCGCAGATCTTCCTGCGGAAGTGTCGCGAATACCCGCATCGACGCCCTCCCCTACTCCGCTTCTGACGCTGCGATCGGGCCACAACCCACCCGCCCAATGCAAGGCTGCAGCGTCAGTTAGAGGAAGAAAGCTGCTGGGAAAAGCGACGTTGGGGGACCGGGTTAAGGGGCGCTGGCGCCGCGGCGATCCGTGCGGCGAGGGCGGCGTCTCGTGGGGACAGATCAATCGTTGTCGGCGAAAGTCAACGGCACCTCCGCGGAAAGCCGTTGATAAAGAGCTCGGATCTCTTCTTCCGATTTGCTCAAACTCACAACGGCTCTGGCTATGTCGTCGAAAGTAACCGGTTTGCGCGGATCGCGGCCAGGGGTCAAACCATCAAGATACTGGGATGCCAGCACCGCCAGTTCGCGCACAGCAAGCGTTTGGGCGAAACCAAAAAGTGCGGCGCCACGGCAACGTCCGTCCGGATCTTCGACGGCGCGAGCGCGCAGCAGAGCCTTGGTCTGCGGATCGTCGCGGAAATGCTCCGCCAACGCCTGGAGCGCCGCGCCGCGGGGGTCTCCGTCCTTATCTTCGACGGCGCGGGCGCGCAGCAGCGCCTTGATCTGCGGATCGTCGCGGAAATGCTCCGCCAACGCCTGGAGCGCCGCGCCGCGGGGGCGTCCATCTGTGTCTTCGACGGCGCGGGCGCGCACCAGAGCCTTGGTCTGCGGATCGTCGCGGAAATGCCGCGACAACGCGCCAAGCGCGCATCCTCGTAAGCTGGGTTCCGCGCTTGATGTGGAGCAAGTAACCAGGAACAAGTGCCCCTCGTCGGGGCAATTCCAGATAGTCTTGGAAATAACACTAATTAAGTGAGGAAATGTCCCCGGGAGCATCTTTGATGGTGAAGGCCAGTCTCGGTTCGGAGGGTGCAGAACCGGCCAAACTATTTGACCTATACTTATACATGCTTCAGCGATCGAATTGGTAGGCTTCCAATCGATGTCGCTACCACTGGCCAGCCAAACGTAAAGAAGTTCGGTGAGTCGACCGCAAATATCGGTCAGCGTGGAGATTTGGCGCGGTTCGATCTCGGCTAGGCCTTGCCACGCGAACCCCAGACGCGCGGCGTCTTCCACCACTTCGGCCTCATTGGGCAGCATGGAAAGCAGCATCTGCTCGCCTGCTGTCGGAGGGAGTAAGCCTAGGAGCAGACGCAGTACCTCGTGCCAGCTGTCGTCATTTAGCTAGGCGCAACATGGTTTACGCTCAGCGCCATAATGTCGAGTTGCTGCGCCTTGAAGCGCTCCGATAGCTCCAGAGCACACAGATATTCGAGGAACGTTCGGTGGACAAAACCATAGAGCGCCGGGCCGCGCAACGTCAGCACCCAATTGCGCACCTGCAAACGGTCCAGCATTTCCCTCGCTGCGCGGCGTGCCTTCACGCTATCGAAGTGCCAATCCTGCCCAAAAAAATCCTCGATAACGCCGCGCAGCGATATTTCATCGACCGCGTTCGCGCGTAGACCGTTCGGGACTTCCTGCATCCGCCATGCTATGCGACGCAACATGAGCAGGGTGTCGTCCGCTTGGAGATCGATTAGCGGGCTGTCTGACGGCAGATCGAGATCGCGTTTGTAATCCCAATTGTAGCAAAGTAGCTCCAGCGCTTGCGAATAAAGGGCGGCACGCGATCGGCCGAGTCGCTTGTGCCGTGCCACGGTAGCCATGATCGTCAAGATCATTGGGTTTCCGGCGATCGCTCGCAGCTGCGGCCTGCGGCTTACCGCATCAAGCAGGTCGTCGCGCGCACGAGTCGCAGCGTTGAGATCGCCCGGAAAGACGATCCTAAACCACGCTTCTGTAAATCTCTCAATTTGCTCGTTTGTCAGGTCGATCAACGTCGCCAGGGAAAATTCGGCGGCGCGGAAGGGATGCTCGTCAAATCCGGCAATGCGCGAGGTGGCGAATAACCGAAGCTTCGGGTAACGGGCGGCGAGCCCAATGATGTGGTCGATCATCAACCGACGACGCTTGGGATCGAAGATCTCGTCGAGTCCGTCAACAATCAATAGCGACGGTTTCTCAGTGAGATGGCGTTCGAGCATTACCTGATCGAAGCCGAAGCCAAGCTCTCCACCGCAATAGGCGAGGTAATTCAGAAGATCGGTGCAACGGCCTTCCGCTTCGCGCAAAACGAAGTCGCGCAATTCGATCAGCAAAGGTACGTGTCCGGCGAGGGTGGCGAGCGGTGATCCGGTCCCCTCGACATCGTCCAACAACTGAAGAAGGGCAAACCGCGCCATCGCCGACTTGCCAGCGCCCGGATCACCGAGCAGAACCAGATGCTTCGCTCGGCATTCTCCTACGAGCGCAAGAGCCGGGACCGGTTCCGACCGCTCCCAGGCAGCGGCGATCTGCTCAGCTCGCACTGCCTCGGTCTCGGGGTCAAGACCTTGTCTCTCCAGATAATCCCGGGGGAGCGAGACGGCGGGACGGCTTCGCCGCGCCAGCTGAGGAACGAAGACGTCAGCCAGCCGGATCGTGATATCGGCGTCAATGGCCCCGGGTGCGGCAAGCGCCGACAAATCGATCGCGGACCACTTCGTCTGAGCGCGGCGGCGGTAAAGGCCGATATCGATGCCCGAGATCGCTGCGGCCTCCACCTCCCTCTCGGCCCGAGCCTGGCGGCGCGTGATTTGTTCAAGGACATGCTGGATCACCTGGGTCAGACCCTTCGCCCGCTGGGAGCCCCGCCACTCTGCCAGCGGCTTTAACATGCCGTCGCTGTCTTTTGGCAGATAGTTGAGGTCATCGATCGCCAACAACTGGCGGGCGCAGTCTTCGAAGAGAATCGGGATCACAACCGATCCATTCTCCCTCCGAAGCTTAAGTGCAGCGGGCAGTTCTACCTGATGAATGTATTTCGAACCGGTAAAGTTGGCGGTGACTAGTAGAAGCACTATATCTGCACGGTCGAGCGCAGCCTTCACCTCCGCATCCCAGTCATCTCCACCGAGCAATCTGCGATCATCAAATCGCGCCACCTTGGCGTGCAGTTCTAGGCCTCTGAGATGGGGATCAAGCTGTTTCAGCCACTTCGCATCGGCGTGAGAATAGGAGACAAAAATGTTCGGCTGCTCGCCCATAATCCTCTCCCAACCTTTCTCTTTGCGATCAGCGTACGCCCGACGCCAGATTGGTGCCAGCATTACGCGTCATCAGAAACTTCTCCGCATTACGATAGTTTCTCCCGGCACCGAGAAACGCCGCTCGTTGTGCGCTCTGACCTGTGAGCCGAGGCCGATCACGAACCTCCCCCGGGTCGAACCGGCGAGGTCCCAGCCGACATTGGCGACTGCCATCGGCTTGCGGGCGAAGGCAATCGCGACGCCGGTATGTAATTCGATCCGCTCGGTCTGCGCTCCGGCTACCGCCAACGCCAAAAGGGGTCGTGCTTGTTCTCCATAGCGACGACGCCGTCATAGCCATCCACCTCGATCGTCCGGGCGACCGCCCCAACCCCGCGCAAATCCTCCTGCGGCGGTGTCGCGAATACCCGCATCGACGCCCTCCCCTACTCCGCCCTGACGCCGCGATCGGGCCACAACCCACCCGCCCGATGCAAGACTTCTGAACCTCGGTGCGCTAACCTGCGCGATATCGATGAGGAGGGTTAGATGCCGCGGAATGTCGCGATCGGGTTGGGCCTGATGGAGTTCCCGTTCACCGGGGTCGCCGGGTTCTGGCGCTGGGTCGATCTGTGCGAGGCCGGAGGTATCGATTCGCTGTGGCAGACCGACCGCATGGTCAGCCGCGAGCCGATCCTCGAATGCATGAGCGTGATGGCGGCACTCGCCGGCCGGACGCGCCGGCTCAAATTCGGCGTCAACGTGCTGTCGCTGGCGTTCCGCGATCCGGTGTTGCTCGCCAAGCAATGCGCGACGATCGACGCGTTGTCCGAAGGGCGGCTGTTGCCTGCTTTCGGCATTGGCAGCCCGCTGGCACCCGAATGGCGGACATTGAACCTCGACACCAAGACGCGCGGCCGCAAGACCGACGAAGGGCTCGAAATCATCCGCCGGCTGTGGTGCGAGGACGAAGTCGATTTCGAAGGCGTCCACTACCACCTCACCGGCGCCTCGATCGCGCCAAAGCCGGTGCAGCCCGATCTGCCGATGTGGATCGGCGGCTCGTCAGAGGCGGCGGTCCGGCGCACTGCGCGTTTCGGCACCGGCTGGCAGGCCGGCGGTGAAACACCTGAGGATATCGGCGCAGTTGTCGCCGCGATCCGCGCGGCGGCCATCGCCGAAGGCCGTCCAATCGACGACGACCATTACGGCGTCGGCATCCCGTTCCGCTTCGGCCGGCCCGACGATCCCGGTCTCGCCCGCTTGTTCGAGGCCTACCGCAGGCGTACCGGCCGAGATCCCCAAAAGCATTTCGCGATCGGCGATGCGGGCGCCATCATCGAGCGGGTCGCCGCCTATGTCGATGCCGGGATCTCCAAATTCATCCTTCGGCCGGCGGCGCGCGGCGACGACGAGATGCTGGGACAGACGCGACGGCTGATCGACGAGGTCCTGCCGCTCGCCGCGATGCGCTGGCCGCGGCCGGGCAAGCGCCGCGGTGCCGCATGAGGTTGATTTCTCCCACCGACCGCTCTAGATGCATCGGCCCGGCGCTGCGTCCCCATCGTCTAGAGGCCTAGGACATCGCCCTTTCACGGCGGTAACAGGGGTTCGAATCCCCTTGGGGACGCCAATCACATCAATAGCTTGGTGGCAGGAGGTTGAGACGGGCCTAAATTGGGTCTAAACTGTGGATTGCCGCGGCCTCTCGGGGCGATAAACCAGGCGATCTCGGTGACTCCCTACCCCGACGCTCTTGGGACGGCGATAACACGGCGACCTCGATGAACCGCCGGCCAGCGAATTGCCGATCCTCAATGACCGGTGGGGGGCATCCCTAAATAGGGGAGCTTACGCGATGAAATCGGGGGCTGGGGTGACAGCCGACGAGGAGACACCCCCGCCAGCAGGACCGGCGCCCCCGGCGGGTACGATCACGCTCGACAGGTTGCCGATCTCGCAACGATTGGCGGCGATCGAACAAGGTCTCGGCGGGCTGGCAATGGCGTTGCAGCAGGCGGTCCCGCGCCAGGCGCTCGATGCTGCGGTCAAGGACATAGAGGACAAGATTGCCGCGGTCGAGGGACGGCTGAGGGCGTTTGAGGGGATCGTCACTGAAAGCCTCACCTTGTCTACCCGCCTCGATGGCATCGACAGGGCGATGGTCAGTGTCGAGGGCCGGATCGAGCGCCTGCCGCAGGTCGCGCAGCTGAGCGAGGTCGCCGACACCGCCGGCCAAATCCAGGGCGCGCAGACCGTCATCAGTACCGAGATCGGCAAGCTGCGCGACAGCCTCGCGCGGCTGCTGCGGCTGCAGAAATGGCAGTGGTTGGGGCTGGCGTTTGTCGGCGCCGGGGTCATGTTCGCCGGCGCCGCACTCCTGGTCCTGGCGCTCGGAGCCAAGCCCTGATGGGCCTGGCCTAGGCGTCGGCGGGCTGCGCTGGTCCGGCGAGGATGTGGGGCGCCAGGACGATCGGGTTCTCGCGGCGCATCTTGATGGCTCTCGCAATGGTCGGGTGGCTCGGGGCGTAACCGTACTGCGCCTTGAGCTCCCTTTCGATCGCCCTATAACTCACCCCGGTGGCGGCGCGGGCGCACATGTAATCGATCATCTCCTGCTGCTCGGGGATCGGCACGAGATAGTTCTCTTCATCGACGCCATAGCCCCAATCCGGGTCTTTCCCCATCACTTTACCTTGGCTGCGCAAATATTGCTTGATGGCGCGGACGCGCTCGCTGGCGAGCTCGCGTTCGAATTCGGCGACCGCGGCCAGGACTGTGACGATCAGTTCGCACACTCCCTCCTCGGTGAGCTCGCCAAAATCGAGTGCCAACAAGCGAATGCCGCGCCCCCTGAAATCTTCGATCGTAGTCAGTGCATCGAGCGCGCTGCGGAAGCAGCGGTCGAGGGACGCGACGATGACGACATCGTTCGGCTGCAGCCGGGCAAAAAGCTTGTGGCCTTGCGGGCGTTTGCGCCAGGCGATGCCGGCGCTGATACCGGGTTCGACAAAGATCTCGGCCAGTGGCCATTCATACTCTTCGACGCGCTTGGTGATGCGGCGGGTCTGAGCGTCGAGCGACAGGCCTTCCTCTCCGGGGCGCAGTATGGAAACGCGGGTATAGCCGTAAGCCGCGTGCGGCGGGGTGCTATCCGACATCATGAACATCGCGGGTTCCTTATTCCGGGTCGCGGCGAGCAATGTGGGGCGCCAGGACGATCTGATTCCCGCGGCGCATCTTGATGGCTCTCGCAATGGTGCTAGTGCTCGGAGCGTAGCCGTACTGCGCCTTGAGCTCTTTCTGGATCGTCGGGCGGCCTGCTCCACCGGCGGCGCGGGCGCACATATAGTCGATCATCTCCTGCTGCTCGGGAATCGGCACGAGATAGTTCTCCTCGTCGGCCCGATAGCCGAAATCCGCCCCACCCTGCAGCCTGCCTAGGCTGCGCAGATATTGCTTGGTGGCGCGGATGCGCTCGCTGGTGAGATCGCGCTCGAATTCGGCGACCGCAGCCAGGATCGTGACGATCAACTCACACACTCCCTCTTCGGTGAGTTCGCCAAAATCAAGCGCCAACAGGCGGATGCCGCTCGCCTTGAAATCCTCGATCGTGGACAGTGCGTCGAGCACGCTGCGGAAGCAGCGGTCGAGGGACGTGACGATGACGACATCGTTCGGTTGCAGCCGGGCAAAAAGCTGGTGGCCTTGCGGACGCTTGCGCCAGGCGATGCCGGCGCTGATGCCGGGCTCGACAAAGATCTCGGCCAGTGGCCATTCATATTCTTTTGCGCGGCTGGTGATGCGGCGGCTCTGAGCGTCGAGCGACAGGCCTTCCTCTCCGAGCTGCACAGAGATGCGGGTGTAGCCGTAAACCGCATTTGGCGGGGTGCCGTCGGGCGTCTTGAACATTTATGGGTCCCCTTTATTGCAATGCGGATGGGGATTGCCGGTGGCGGCGCAATAGGCGCTGCACCGTCGTGTGCGAGGTTTTGATGCCGCGCCGGTTGGCCAGCATGTCGGTGATGCCACGGAGCGACATGCCGGCTTCGGCCGCGGTCATGATCAATGGCAGGACGGCGGCCTCGAGATCGGCCGCGGCGTCCTGTTCGCGGGCGTTGTCCTTGCGGATCGTTCCGACTTGACGGTGCCCGAATTGGCGGCGGGCGCCAAGAAACTTGTGCTGTTCGCGCATTTCGGCCCGCGCATTGCGGGTGCGCTCGGAGGCCATATAGCCTTCGAATTTTGCGACCGCGCCAAGCAGTGTCAGGATCAGCTTGCCGATGCTGCCGCGCTTGATCACGTCGCCACCAAATTCGAGGATGAAAAGCGAGATGTCGCGTTTTTTGAAATCCTCGATCACACTGACGATGTCGAGCGTCCGGCGAAACGCACGATCGAACCTGGTTACCATCACTGTGTCGCCGGGTTGCAGCCGGGCAAACAAGCGTCGCCCGGCTGGGCGCTGCGACCAGTCGAATTTGGTCGCGCTGACCCCTTCCTCGACAAATATCTCGTCGATGATCCAGTCGTACTCGTTGGCGCGCAGTCGAATACGGCGTGCCTGGTCGGGCAGTGAGAGCTCCTTTTCCACTTGCTTGCCGGTGCTGACCCGCGCGTAGCCGTAGATCGCCATCGGAAAATGTCCTGTTGTATGATGCTGCTCGGTAATCGAGCGTCGTGTATATAGCTATATAGTGCACAGTGGAGCCTCTGCCAAGCGAAGGATTAGCGTTAAGGTCTTGTTTATTATTCCTATTTGGTCCAATTTTGATTGCCTTAGCGGGAGGGACGGGTCATGGTCGAGACATTGCGTCGGCGTTGCGCCGATTTGCGCATTGTGCCGGGATCGGCCTGGGCCGATTTCGAGACTGGCGACCTCGATGAACCAAGCCGCCGGCAACTCGCCGAGCATGGGCTGGCGCGGCCGATCGGCATCACCGAGGCCAATGAAGTCGTCTTTGGCGAAGGAGTACTGCGCGCCTGCCGCGAACTCGATTGGGTCGAGATCCCAGTCAAGATCGTCGATCTCGACGGTATCATCGCCGGCCGGTACAAACCTGAAGCTCTGCGTAAAGAATTTGCGCCCGAGGAGCGCGCTGGTGTTCGCCGGGCTATTCTCAGACGCGTCCTGCGGCCAGCGATTTTGGCGGCATTGTCACCAGATCGCTAAGGCGCTCAATCCTTCTGCCGATTCCGCCGCGTGATGCGGTGCTTGCCCCGGCCTTCCCGCAACCATTTCCGCTCATGCTCGATCAGAATAATGCGGCGGCCGGCAACAAACACACTCCCGAGCTTTTCTTCAGCGATCTCTTCGGCGATCTTGGCCTGGCTGATGCCATAGCGCGCCGCAAACTCCTCGACGCCCCAGCCGGCTCGCGGAATTTCGAGAAGCTGCTCTTCGGGAGCAGACGGCGGTGTTGCCGATCGTCGTTGTCTCTGCGCCATTCGATGCCTTTCTGTTAATCTCAGGTTGTAATCCTGGAGCATCGTGGAGCTCGGTGTCAATGATTGTAACAGGATTTCCGTTTGTGTAGCGATCGCGGGCTCGATCGCTACAGATTCTGTTACAAACTTGATTGAGGGCGACGGAAAACCGCAAGAAATCGCCCGATTTGGCCGATGCCTCAGCCGCAGACATAATCTCACCGGATCATCGCGTGATGGGTCCACCATGGGTCCGCGAAATTATGGGTCCGCAGGGTCCGCTAACTGTGAGGACCCTGCGGACCAAACAAATTGTAGGAGGACCCATATGCGGACCCTACAATTTGTGTGTGCAACCTAGCCGAATGTGACCTCTATGAACACTAATTTCGATAGCTCGAATATATTATGACGCGAGTGAAATTTTGAGGTGTTGACAATCGTCTTTCCGATCGGTGGAAACGGCGAGGGATCAGGCCTGTTTCGCGGAGACGAAACGATGACTGATGACCCCAATGCACCACCCGCGCCCGCCAGGTCGGCCGATGTATTCTGCACGCTGAAGGTTCCGGGCGAACTTCATGCGGCCTTCGCCAATGTGGCGCGGGCTCGCTCCAGAACCATCGAGTGGATGGTCCTTGAGTTTATGAGGGCGAGTATTGGCCGCTGGTCACCGGCCCAATACAAGAACGAAGATGACGAACCGCTGATAATCGCGGCACGGCGGGCTTTCGCGGCCTGGCGCCGCTACCCCAACCCGCAGTTTCTCGCGACAGTGACGCTCGGTGGCGTGCTGGCCAAGCTGCGGGAGCGGGCAGAGCGCACCGCAGGGACGGGTTTGGGCAGGCCATTTGCGGTGGCGATGAATGATCTGCTGGAACGCAGTGGGTTGGTGGCGATCGACAAAAGGGCGAGGTCCTGTCTGGTCAATTGTTCGGAACATCGTGGCGCGATCACAAAGTGGATCGGAAAGATCCCGCATAAGCAGCGCCCAGTCGATCCGCGCCAAATCTGGCGGAGATATCAGGCCCAGCAGCGGAAGTCGCCGCCCGATGCATCCAATGACGAGGCGCCATTGGCGAGCTCCGAGAAGGTGCCTGGCCAGCCGGACCATCCGGTCGAGGGCCCGGTGGCGCCGATCGCGACACTCGAACCGGTCAAGCCCGAGGCGCTCGCGGTCAAGATCGCCGGTAGGCACATCATCGTCGATCCGGCGGGCGGCACTTTTGCTGCCTGGGTCGCTGAGCGTTGTCGATTCGGCGAGGGGCTGCGCGCCTGGATCAGCGAGCTCCACGGCGATTATGTCGAGTGGATGCGACGCACTCACGAATACGCTATGCCGCTAAGGATCTTTGCAACCGCGCTTGCGGCGCGCGAGTTCGACCGCATCGAACAACGGGACAGGATGTTCATTGGCGTTGGGCTGAAGGCCGGGTATGCGCAGTTGGAGAAATGGCTCGATGAGCGCTGCGAACGTGGGCCGCGGCTCTACCAATCCTCGCACGATTTGTGGCTCGATTTCAGAGAATGGGCCGAGGCCCGTGGCGGTATTGCCCCAGCGGAATGGCTCTTTATCAGCCGCCTCGCCGGGGTCGAGGGGCTGCATCGCAGCCGCAAATTGCCTGATGGTCTGCGCGGGTTCCGCGGCATTGCGCTCAAGGATAACGTTGCGGCGCAGCTTGTTTACGATCAAACCGGGTCGGTCAAGCGCGCAAAGGGCTATCGCCTCGGCGACGAATATGGGCCGCTCGCCTACGCGCTGATGATCGAGGGATTACGGGAGTTCGACCTGGCCGCCGAGACAGGCATGGTGCTATCGATCGCGACTGCCCGGCGCGTCATGCGCAAGCCGGCTAACTCAGTGCCGTTCGAGCAGTGGTGTCGGTCGACAATGCGGCAGATTTTCGAGCAGATATTGACGGGCAATGACGCGCGCCAGATTGCGCAGGGGCTGACGGTTCCTGACGGCTGGCCCTTGGTACCCGAGCGCGTCGTCGAGCGGATCAGGGATCGCTTGGCGGCGGCGCCTGATCATTCGGCGTTGCGTAGATTCCGCGAAGAGGTGCTCAAAACCCCGGCGCTGGGCGGCGGTCCGGTCGACGAGCGCGCGAGCGAAATTGATCAGGAGACCTCGACGCCGGAGGCGGAAATCATAGAGTACCCGAGGAGGAGCGTGCGTCGAACTGCAAAGCGCCGGTAGTGAAACTGCACACGATCAAATTCGCGAAGCTGGGCGGTGCCCTCTTCGAGGATCGACCAGGAATTGGCGACGGCCGATTCGACGGATCACCGGCCGATGCCGGGTGGCTTGCAACAACAAGGGCGCTGAACAATGCAGCGGATCAGGTTCTTCGAGGACAGTGAAGGCGAAGGCGGTGCGGCGCGCTTATTGCTCGGGATCGCGGTAGAAGGCTTCGGCGAGGCGGTGCGCCTGGCGACGGTCGACGGCGTGGCCAGTTCGTGAACTATGGGCGCAAGGGCTGACCCGTGCGGCGGTCGCGGAGCACACCGGTTTTAAGAAAGGCCGGATCAACACAATCCTTGTTAAGATGAAGCGTCGCGGCGAGATCGGCTTTCGGCCGGTGGCGATCCGAGCGCTTGCCAAATTGACGCTGGTGAACCTGAAGACGCCTGCGATCGAGATCCCGGCGATGCTGCTCGAGCTCCAATGGATCGTTGTCAGTCAGGGAAGTGCGCCAGTTGGCAGCAACGCCTTTCAATCGCCGCGACTAGCGGCCTGTTCAGTCATCCCTCGGGTGCCACCGAAGGGATTTCGCGTCAAGCAACCCGGACAAATCTGACTGGCATGGTTGATGCATGGCTATCGGTAGCTCATAGGAGGACGCGATGGTCGCTCGTTCCCCCCTGCCCTTTATGGGTAACATTCTCGATCGAGTTGGCCTTACTTCGCCGTCTCAGCGTACCCGTCTAACCCGCGGGATCCGTTTAAATCGCTGGCAAAGGATGTTTGCGGTGCTCGGATATTGGTGGTGGGCAGACTCGAATGTCGCATGGCGCAACGAAGTTCCGTCGCACGACCGACCCGAGCGCTTTATTCACTTCTGCCGCGATTGCGCTGAGGAGACCCCGCATGAGGGTTTTGATGAGTACGGCGCCGGCTGGTATGCCCAGATATGCCGTTGCCGATATTGCGGGGAGCAAGGCATGAGGGTTTGGCCTCTCGGCTGGTGGTGAACCTGCTAAGAGCGCCTTCCCTTGCGTCTGGGAGGTCGTGGCTTCGTTCACCGGTCCGGGAAGAGCTTTCCGCCCTCGACGGCATGACCCGCCTAGGCACTCACCCCCCTCAAGAAAACGCAGGGGATAGTGTCTGCACGGGCTTATCTAGTGGTGAAAATCTAACAGAAGGGTCCCATCTGCATCGAGGGTTTGCGCCGTTTTGAGCCAGCTTTGGAGGGTAGCAACCGGTCGGGTAGAGGCGGCGGTCACCCGCCACCTCCCCCACAGATCCGGACTTGCAGCTTTCCCGCATCCGGCTCTTCTGCCGAGTAACCCCGTCTCAGGCCGCGCGACCGCGCCAGACATGAACAAGCCTCGGCGGTGGCAGCGGTTTGGCGCGTAGAAAAGCATTGAAACGGTCCCATGGCATTCGGCGCTTTTGACCGCGCCGCCGGAGCGCTCCGTGCCAGGCTCGCACAGCCTGGGTCAGGAAGCGGCGCAGGCCATAGGTATTGCCGGTGACGCCATAGTAGGCGTAATGCCCGCGCAAAACGCGAGACAACCAATTGTGCTGTTCGCGTATGGGCGTATGCCTCCGCCGTTTCAATTCCTGCCGCAGTTCTTTCAGCTTGCGGACCATGCGGCCGCGCTGCGTCTTGCGGTGGACCATGAATCGTCCGTCCAGGGTCTTGCCGCAGTAGTGCGTGAAGCCCAGGAAGTCGAACGTTTCGGGGCGATCCTCGCTCCGTCGCAGGCGGTTCGCCGCAGCAAACCGTCCGAACTCGACCAGCCGCGTTTTGTCTTCGTGAAGCCGAAGTCCAAACTTGGCCAGCCGTTCCGCTAGGGCCGCCGCCATTCTGTCCGCCTCCGTACGCCTCTCAAAGGTCAGCAGGAAGTCGTCGGCATAGCGCACCAGTCTCATCCGCCCGGTCGCTGTGCGACGCGCCCACTGCTCAACCCAGAGGTCAAGCGCGTAGTGCAGAAAGATATTGGCGAGCACAGGGCTGATCCCCGCGCCCTGCGGCGTCCCTTCCACCGTCTCGGCGTACACGCCGTCCTCCAGAACGCCGACTGCGAGCCATTGGCCTATCAGCCGCAGGATGCGTGGATCGGCGATCCGGTGCTCGACCATTCGCATCAACCACCCGTGGTCTATCGAGTCGTAGAATTTGCGAATATCGGCTTCGAACACCCAGTTCACCTGCTCCGATATGATGGCGTCGTGAATAGTCCGCAGGGCTTGGTGCGCGCTGCGTCCCGGACGAAAGCCATAGGAGCAATCCCGGAAGTCGGCTTCGTAGATCGCGCTCAGCACCTCCGCCACCGCCCCTTGGACGATTTTATCCTCCAAGGCGAGGATGCCTAAAGGTCGCCTCCCGCAATCGGCCTTGGGTATGTACGTCCGGCGCACCGGCAGCGGCTTATACGTGCCGCCGTGGACCCTGTCGCAAAGCTCACGAAGATTTTCCGTAAGCTTTCCTTCGTAGGCTTCCACCGTCATCCCGTCCATCCCGGGCGCCGCCTTCCGTCGTAGCCGTCGAAAAGCGCGTTCCAGCGCCTCGACGTCAACGTGGTGCAGCAGCGCCGTGAACCGGATTTGGCGCGACCGTCTGGCCGCGTCGTTCACCCGAACGAGATGATCCGGAAGATTGATCCGACCCTGCGTTCGGTCCCCCGGCCTCTCGTCCAGGATCCTCGCCAGTCGAGGCCCTCCCTCCGGTCGACTCGATTCCTTCGTCGCCATCTGCGGTACTACGCCTCGATCCGTCATCCTGCCGGCCAAGCCGACCGCCTCCGGTCTTCCCTCGGCGAGCCGACTCTCCCATGACCTAAGGGAGCAGCCGACAGGACTTCTCAGGTTCCCATGGTTTCCCTGTGCGCATGATCTGGTCTCCGACCCCGGCGGCTCATCGTCGCCTCGCCCTAGCGGCGGCCGATGATGTTGCCTTCGGCCATCTAAGCGGCCTCGGCGCACGCAGTGCGGTCTATTTCGTGGCCCAAATACAGACCCTGCGAACTTGCTGTCTACGCTTAGCCCGAAACGTTGCCGGTCCGGACCCAAGACTCGCTACGAGGCCTCCGGCTGGGAGCTACCTCGGTGGAGCTTTCATCCACTGGACGCCATGAGCTTCTCCTGTCGCACTCAGATTTTATCCACTAGTATCGCTACGCGGCGCGGGCGCTGGAAAGAAGCTCCCGCAGCACCGGCAGGCGACTTGATGATCCAAAGCGTTTTCCAGGACTGGCTCAGCTACGGTGCAAGAAGGGCCGCTATGCGCTAGTGCCCAGATCCAATCAGATGATTCACCCGCTCTCCGGGAGACTAAGGCAGGCCGTGGTGTCGAGAAGGGTGGCGGTGAATCATTTGTTTGATCCTAAGCACTAGTTCAGCGTCGTTTGGCGCGCAGGCCTGACGTCTCCACCTCGTCGACGGCGCCGAATGAGGTCATTACGACGCCATAGTCACGGCGTGCCGCCTCCGCCGACAGGAGGTCATCGGCAACGTCCTCGCGGACCAGGTCGGGTTTGCGCGACCGGGGGTCGCCATAGCCGCCGCCGGCCGGGCCGACGCAAATAAACCGTTCGCCGGCACGGATCTGCATATGGGGAACTTTCGACGGAAGCACCTCGACAACCCCGTCTCGCCGAACGAACCGGAGTTCGGCTGGCCTTCCCGGCTTACCGCCGGCGAACCCCCAGGGTGCGAACTCGTGCCCTTCACCTTCGACCGAGGCACCGCCATCGCTCAAATAGACGAACTCGCGGATCGAACCGAGGCCGCCACGCCATTCCCCCGCCCCGCTGGCGCCCTCGCGCAGCTCGTAGCGGGCGACCCGGAGCGGCAGGTGGCTTTCGATATCCTCGATCGGGTTGTTACGCGTATTGGCGTAGAGGGTGTCGACGGCATCCATTCCGTCGAGCCCGGCGCGCCCTCCGTAGCTACCCTCGAAGATCTCCATGTGGACCCAGTGCTTGCCCTGTCGCATACCCGAGAAGGCAATTACTTTGAGATTTCCGATCCCGGCGGAGACCTGGCCGGGAACGGCTTGCGCCAATGCCTTCATCACAGTGTCCGCGAGCTGGTTGCCGGGGCAAAAGCGAGCGATCGTCGGCGCCGGAAATATCGGGTTGGCGAGCGAGCCGACCGGAGCTGTGATCTTGATCGGACGCAGCAACCCGTCATTCACAGGGATATGACCATGCGCGGCGGTATCGAGCAGCACCGAGCGCACCGTCAACCACACCGCGACATCGACGGTCCCCTCGAACGGCATGTTGATCGGCCGATCAGCGACCTGGTCGGCGGTGCCGGTCAGGTCAACTTCGATTTCGTCCCCGCGCACCCGCACAGTGGCGACAATCGGCAAATGTCGCTTCTGTGGGTCTGGGCTGTCGGTAAATCCGTCGATCATCGTGCGCGCGGTATAGTCGCCATCAGGTAGACCTTTGATTGCCTGCCGCATCAGCCGCTCGGCGTAATTCATCACCGCACTGCAAGCGGCGGTAAAGCGTTCATACCCGTAGCGTTCGATCAGTGCGAAAAGCCGCTCGGCGCCAATCCGCGCGGCAGCGATTTGTGCTTCCATGTCGCCAACAACGAGGTCGGAGACGCGGATGTTGTCACGCAGCAGCTGCCACACAGCGTCGTTGCGGACGCCGCGGTCGTACACCTTGATGGCTTTGAATTGGAGCCCTTCCGCATAGGCGTCGATGGCGTCGACGATGCCGCAGCTGCCCGGGCTCAGCGCGCCGATGTCGAGGTGGTGAGCGGTCGTCGCGGCGAAGGCTACAGGCTGCCCGTCGTGAAATACCGGTACCGCGAAGGCCACATCCGGCCCATGGCTGGCGCCGCCATAAGCGTCGTTGTGCATGATCACGTCGCCGGGCCGCACCGCGTCCCCACGCTCTCGCAGTGCCTTCAGGATGCCGCGGATATAGCCGGGGATGGGTCCCGACTGCAGCGGCGTCGACTGTGCCGACTCGGCGAGCCCGCGCCCCTCGGCATCGACCAATGCCGCGCCGAAATCTTCGGATTCGCGGATGATCGACGAATAGGACATCCGCATCAGCTTGTAGCCCATCTCGACCGCGATGTTCTCGAGCGCCCCTTGCACGACGCTCGCCGTGATGCTGTCGATTGCCAAAGGCTGACTCATCGGTGTCTCCCGTCGTCGCTACTCGTCTAGCCCCAAAATTAGATTGCCGCCCGCCTCAGCGATCAGGGTCGTGGCCGGCGGCACGACTGTCGTCGAATCCGTTTGCAGCACGATTGCCGGCCCGACGATCGGCTGCTCCAGCGGCAAGTCGCTGCGCCGGTAGAACGGCGTCGCCATCATTTCGAGCGCATCGTCGCGCCGAAACGCGCAGTACGCGGTCTTTAAAAACCCTTCGCGGAGACTGCCGTCAGTTGTCACCCGCGGCGCGGCGATTTTTGGCATGCGGCCGATGCCGGCGACGCGGATATTGACGATCTCGATCGGGCTCTCTGCGAACACATGTCCATACTCTGCCCGGTGCAGCTCAGCGAAGCGCGCAAAGATTTGCGTAAGCGAAGCCCGGTCGAATGGCCCCTCCGGAAATGGGACGCGCAGCTCATAACCTTGTCCGACATAGCGCAGATCGCCCGAACGCTCAAATGTGGCATCGCCAGACCCGATCCCGTCCGCGGCGAGCTGGCGCGTCAGCTCGCCCTGCATGGCCGCCAGATCGGCTTGGAGCCGGTCGAGATCGACAGTATCCCCGGCCTGGAATTCGGTGCGAACGGCGTCATATTTGAGGTCGGTAGTCAACAGCCCGACGGCGGACGTGATGCCCGGGTAGGCCGGCACGATGACCCGGGGAATGCCGAGCGCACGGGCAACCTCGGCGCCGTGCAGCGGTCCGGCGCCGCCAAACGCGACGAGCGCAAAACCGCGCGGATCGAGGCCCTTTTGCACCGTGCGCGAGCTGATCGCGTTCGCCATATTGCCATTGACGATGGTGAGAATGCCCTCGGCCGCCTCTTCGAGACCGAGGCCGAGCCGCTCGGCCAAACCGCTGACGGCGCGCCGCGCGGCGGCGGGGTCGAGCCGCATCACCCCGCCCAGAAAGTTATCGGGGTCGAGCCGGCCGAGCACGAGATTGGCGTCGGTTACGGTCGGCTCGACGCCGCCCTGGCCGTAGGCCGCTGGTCCGGGATCGGCCCCGGCGCTGCGCGGGCCGACGCGAAAGGCGCCGGCGCTGTCGACATAGGCGATCGACCCGCCGCCGGCCCCGATAGTGTAAATGTCGATCATCGGTGCCAGCAACGGGTAACCGCCGATCCACGTGTCGCGGGCGGCCGCCTCGGCAAAGCGGCCATCGATGACGATGCCGATATCGGCTGAGGTGCCCCCGACGTCGAAGGTGATCAACCGATCGTGTCCCGACAACGCGCCGCTCCAGGCACCCCCGAGAACGCCGGCAGCTGGTCCCGAGAGCAGAGTTGATACCGGGGTCTTCGCGACTGTCGCCGGCGTCGCCACGCCGCCATTGGAGCACATCACATGCAGGTCCGCGGCGAAGCCTTGGTCGGCCAGGTTCCTCGTCAACCGCTCCACATAGTCGCGTAGCCGCGGCCCGACAAAGGCGTTGAACAGAGTTGTGGTAAACCGTTCGAACTCGCGAAATTGCGGCGCGACCTCAGCCGAGGTGCAAGTGAAGCACTCCGGGAATTCTTGCTGCACTATGGCGCGTGCCCGCGACTCATGCGTGGCGTTCAAATAAGAGAACAGGAAGCAGATTGCGATCGCCTCTACCCCCTCGTCGCGCAGGGCCCGAGCCGCCTCGCGCACCCCTTCCTCGTCGAGCGGAATCAGTTCTTCCCCGCGCGGCGGCGCCAGGCGCTCGGAGACCGTCCGGCGATGACGGCGTCGGACCAGCGGCCGATCTTGCCAGGGAATTTCCTGGCGGATCGAATAGTGCTGCGGGCGCTGGTGGCGTCCGATGTGGACGATATCGCGATAGCCCGCGGTCGTAATCATGCCGGTCACTGCCCCGTCATGCTCCAACACTGCGTTGGTACCTATCGTCGTCCCGTGCAGTACGTGGTCGATTGCCGGTCGCGGCAGGTCGAAACGCGCACACAGTTCGCCGATTCCGGCGACCACGCCGCGCGACGGGTCGTCTCGTGTCGTCGGCGTTTTGTGGATCAAAGTCCGGCCGGATTCCGTGTCGGCAAAAACGATGTCCGTGAAGGTGCCGCCGACATCGACGCCGATCAGGTACATATTACCCTCATACAGCCTTGCCGGCATCCGAGCCGAACCTGTCGCGACTTCGGCGCACTGCCATGACACCCAGCAAACACCCGCTAATCACAAAGAGAGACAGCCCCGTCGTCAGTGCACCTAAGGCGTAGATGACCGGGGTTGTGGCATTGGTTTGCATCGCTTCGAGTTCGAGCGGCAGCGTGTTTAGCGCGCCGACCGACTGCGAGGTTCGCGCAATCTCGTCGTACGACAGGGTGAAACCGAAGAGTGCCACGCCGACCAGGCTCGGAGCGATAATCGGCACGACGATGTACCGAACCGTCTGCCAGCCTCCCGCACCTAAGTCGCACGCCGCTTCTTCATATGCCGGGTTGAAACGGTTGAACACCGCCAGCATGATCAGGAGGCCAAACGGCAAGGTCCAGGTGAGATGGGCGCCCAGTGCCGAGCTGTACCAGGCCCGCTCGATCCCGAGCATCTCGAACATCGCCCCAATGCCGAGGCTCACCACAACAGAAGGCATCACCAGGCTAGCGATGACTATGTAGAACAAGGCGGTGGCGCCGGGGAAGCGCCTGCGGTAGGCGAGGCCGCCTAAAAGGGAGAACAGCACGGTCGCCGCCATCACGATCGCGCCGAGACCGATCGAACGATCGAAACTTCCCCAGATGTCGCCTATCGACTGCGGCCGAAACAGCTCACCGAACCAATGCAGCGATATACCGTTCATCGGAAATACGAGCCCGCCCTCCGGACCCTGGAAGGCGAGCACCACGACGGTGATGATCGGGCCGTAAAGGAACACAACGAAGAGCCCGAAGAGAACCGCGAGTCCATAAAAGATCGGCGGACGAGCGGCCCGGTGCATCCTTACAGCTCCTTGCGGATGTCGACGACACTCACGAGGATCGCAATCATCGCGATCACCGCCAGCAGCAGGACAATCGCATTGGCAGCAGCCGGGGGAAATTGGAGATAAGAGAGCTGGGTAGCGATCTGCTTTCCAACCGATGCGACCTGCCCGCCGCCGAGCACGTCGACTGTAACAAAGTCGCCCATCACCATGGCGATCACAAATATCGAGCCGATTGCGATCCCCGATTTCGACAGCGGCAGGATAACGGTCCACAGTACCTGCAATGTACTGGCGCCGGTATCGGTGGCGGCCTCGACCAGCGCGTAGTCGATCCGAATCATTGAGTTGAAAATCGGGACGATCATCATCAGCGTGTAAAGATGAACGTAGCCGATAATGACGGCGAACTCGGAGTAGAGCAGCCATTCCTGCGGCCCATCTACGATGCCCATTCCCAGCAGCCCGCGGTTGACGAGGCCATTGCGTCCGAGCAGGGGGATCCAGGCAATCATGCGAATCACGATCGAGGTCCAGAAGGGTATCGAGCAGACGAGGAGGAGCACTGTCTGGGAAACTCGACTTCGCAGTTGAAAGGCGAGAAAGTAAGCGATGAAGAAGCCGAGTATAGCCGTAATCGCCCAGACGATGGTGCAGAATTTCACGGTGGTCAGATAGGTGCGGTAGGTGACCGATTCCGAAAAGACATCCCGGAAATTGTCGAGGGTGAAGGCAGGGATCAGGATCCGATAGGTTTCGTAGCCGAAGAAGCTGACCACAACGACCATTGCGATCGGCACAACAAAAAACAGAAGGAACACCAATGTGAGCGGTAGCGCCTCCAGATACGCAACGATCGGTAGTCTGCGGCGCATAGCGGCCGCCTCATTAGACCGGGTTTTCGAACTCGGATCCTTACGAGAATCCGCGGCGCGATGGCCGATGTCGGAGGCAGGAGGTCGTAAAGTGATCGTCACGCAGCGATGAACTCGTTCCACTTGCGGACCATGTAGCGGTCCTCGTCCATGACCGTGTTCCACACGCTGACCCGGCCCATGCGATCCCAGAACGAGCCACCGTCACGCACCGTGCCGGCGCTTTCGATCTTTTCGCCGGTCGGGCTGAGGATCTCGCCTTTGGCCGGCTTGCCTTCCATCCAGAAGTCCCACTCGTCTGCGCTCATCTGTTGCTTTGCAGTATCGAGCACGGCCGTATAATAGCCCTGGCGATTGAGAAAGGCGCCGGCCCAGCCAGACAGGTACCAGTTGATGAATTCGTACGCGGCGTCGAGCATCGGCCCTTGCAAGTGAGTCGGCATGCCAAGCCCGGCGGCCCAAGCGCGATATCCTTCCTTGAGCGGCTGGTAGACGCAGGGAATGCCCATCTGCCGCACTTTGGTTACCGCCGGCGACCACATCGATTGGATCACCACCTCGCCCGAGGCCATCAAGTTTACGCTTTCGTTGAATTCCTTCCAGAAGGCGCGGAACTGGCCCGCCTTCTTGGCGTCGGTCATCACCGCTATGGTCTTGTCGATCTCCGCCGTCGTCATATTGCCTTTGTCGCCATAGCTGACCAAACCCTTGGACTCGCAAACCATCGCTGCATCCATGATCCCAATCGACGGAATGTTTAGGATCGAGGACTTGCCCTTGAATTCGGGATTGAGCAGCTCCGCCCATGATTCGATTGGGCGTTTGATCAGGTCCGGTCGGATGCCCAAGGTGTCCGCGTTGTAGACGGTCGGGATCACCGTCATCCACTGCGACGGCTCGGGAGCGAAGTCCTTGGTGTTTTCCGCGGTCAAATAAGCGACTTTGATCGGCGAGATACCTTCCATCGCCACCTTCTTGCCATTCGGCAGCTCTCCCTTAGTGAAGATCGGCACAATCTCGTCGTAATATTTGATCTTTCTCACATCAATGCCGCGCAGATTACCGGAGGGGACGATCTTCTTCAGCATCCAGTATTCTGTATCGAGCAGATCAAAAGAACTCGGCTGGGTGACGGCGCGTTTGACCACGTCGTCGGAGACCAACGAAGTGTATTGCACCGTGAACCCCAGATCGGCTTTGCACTTGTCGGCGAGTTCTTTGAACTGGTTAACGCCGGTGCCGGCAATTCGCAAGGTCACCGCTTCAGCCGCCCGGACAAACGGGAATCCGGTGATTGCACCCGCACCAAACGCCCAACCTGCAGTCGCTGCCGTATTCCTAAGAAACCGCCGCCGGGACGTTGTCGTTCTCGTATGCATGCCATCCTCCCCTGGTATGTCTCAGCTCATCACATGTGCAGCGGCGTCGTTCCAGCCTATCGCCACACTGTCGCCCTCGGCCAAAGCCGCGGCGTAAAAGGATTGGTCGGAAAGGGTCATCGTTAGTTCGTCAGCCCAATCCGCATCGAGGCGCAGCTTGACCACGGCGCCGTGGTACTCGACGGAAGCGACACGCGACTGCAGCCCGGTTTCGGACGGAAGCTGACCGTTGCCTGAGCCAACGGCTTGCAGACGCCGCTCTGCCCGTTTTATGTGCATTTGGTCCGCTCGGATCGCGACATGAACAACGCGGCCCGCTTCCAAGCCGGTCCTCGCGGTTACAATCACAACTCCCTGCGGACCGCGCAGGCGGGCTCCTTTGGCGTCGGCGGTCTCGACCGTGCAGCGCAGAACGTTGTGTTCGCCGATGAAGCGTGCGACGAACGCGGTTCCGGGCTCGTCGAACACTGTGCGCGCCGGTGCTGCCTGCTCGATGCGGCCCTCATTCATTATGATGACAAGGTCGGCGAGAGCCAGAGCCTCGTCCTGACTGTGCGTCACGTGCAGGAAGCTGATGCCGAATTGGCGCTGGAAGCGTTTCAACTCTTCGCGCATCCGCACGCGCAGGAAGGGGTCGAGCGCCGACAGCGGTTCGTCGAGCAGCAGCACGCTGGGGTTGGTGACAAGAGCGCGCGCCAGCGCGACGCGCTGTTGCTGCCCGCCCGACAGCTGAGCCGGCAACCGCTCCCCATGCTCTCCCATGTCGACGATGCGTAGCATGTCGCGCGCTTTGGCGCGGCGTTCGACCTTCGGCACGCCGCGCATGCGTAGGCTGAAGGCGACGTTGTCGACGCAGTTCAGATGTGGAAAGAGGGCGTAGCTCTGAAACATCATCGAAGTGCGCCGGCGCGAGGGCGGCAGGCCGGTCACGCGCACTCCACCGACGGCGATGTCACCGCCCGTTGGAACCTCGTGACCGGCGATCATCCGCAACGTCGTCGTCTTGCCGCAGCCCGAGGGACCGAGCAGACAGCAATAGCTGCCCCCGGGAATCTCGGCCGAAATCGCGTCGACCGCAACCGTACGGCCGAACGTCTTGGTAAGTGCGATAAGCCGCACTTCGGACGACGATGTCATCGCAGGTGAGCCGAAAGCAATTCTCGGACCAATGGGCTGGCTTTATCAGCGGCGACTAGCGATCACGGCGATGGGTCCGCCGCCCTCGGGCCCCTGGTGCTCGGAGCCGCCCGAGACAAATAAATCGGTGCGCCCGATGATTCCGGCGAGCACGCCGCCAACAAATGCGCGCGCATGGCGGCTGGCCTGGATGTCGCTGTCGTCCCCCATAATGTGCCGCGCCCCGCGGATCATCCCACTGCGCGATGCCTCGGCTTTGGCAAGCACCGCTCGAATCCGTGGAGCCTCCGCTTCGTCCAACTGGCCCGTGAGGGTGAAATCCAGCCTACGTAGGACACCGATCAGGCTCGGTAGATCGATTGCGTCGCGCATTACACTGTGGGCCATGAAGTTGTCACCCGACCATTCGCCGCTGTTGCCGAGCACGATGACCTGGTTGTGCATCAACTCGACCCCGGCCGAGGCGCTGGCACGCGATGACCACAGACCGAAATCGCGACCGATCGCCCGGTCATCAAGCGTCGCTGAGTCGACTTCGCCTAGGGCGACCGCTGCCCCTAACGCCGCGGCTGCGCGGGACAGGGCCATGGAGACGTATGAATCATCGGTCGCAGTGATCTCGCCGCGCGACCGGGCCTCGACTATACGCTCCTTGGTCAGCAGCGGACACTTGACCTGGACCCAATGAACATCGGCATCATCGGCGATTGCCGCTCGCTCGATCGCCTCGCGCACGGCAGTCGCCGTCGCGTTCACCTGAGACATGCGGCCAATTTGCTCGGGCAAGAGCGCCGGTGTTGACGCTCTGCCGATCGCCAAGGATTTGAGGTTTCCAGGCGTTACCTCGCGTTCGCGAACGGCAAACACCAGGAAATGAGGCGACAATCCGCCCTCGGTGCCGCCTGACATCACCATCGCGACGCGGGCAGGTACTTGATCGGCGGGGATACCGAGATATTTCGCCAAGCCGACCGACACGGCCACCGTCGCGTAGCCCCGGGTGAAGTCGTTAACGCAGCCATTGCCTTCGGTCTTGCCGAAGATCGCGACGATTTCGTGCGGCGAGATCAGCCCTTCATCGATCAACCGCAGAATCGCCGAGGCGTCACCGGGATCGCGCATCGGCACACGGTGAAGGAGGCATTCCATCGGCTGGTCTCCCCTTACAAGCGCGGCCTGGAGCGAGGGTTTCGCGGGCGCGCGTCGGCGCTGGCTGCGTTCCCTGGTCACAGAAAAACCAGGAGCGCGACGGCCGCTAGCCGAATGATCATACGCCGGGATGGCACGCTTTCTGCGAGCCTTCTCGTCGCACAGCCGCCGGTGGAGAGATCATGAACATCGAAGGCCGATTGTCACGTCGCCGATTTCTCGGTGGTACGGGCGCAGTCGCACTGGGCGCAGCCGGCGGGATCGCCTGCCCTGGCCTCGTTTTCGCCCAGAATAAGAAATCGATCCAATTCACATTGCCGTGGGTCGCCGAGGGCAGCAATCTGTTCACCTTTGTCGCCAAGGGCATGGGGTTCTGGGAGAAGCACGGGCTCAATGTCGATATCGCGCGTGGGTCTGGGTCGGTCGCCGCGGCGCAAGCGATCGGCGAAGGCCGGTTCGATTTCGGCATGTGCACTCCGTCCATCGCGATCCTCCAGACCATCAGAGGGCTGCCGACGGTGGCGCTCGCCGCTTGTGCATATGACGCAACGATGGGCATCGGCGTGTTGAACAACGGACCGATCAAAACTCCCAAGGATCTCGAGGGCCGGACGATGGCCTCGGTGGTGACCTCCGGCGATTACCCCTTTCTGCCTCTGTTTGCTGAAAAGGCCGGCTTCGACCTGTCGAAGGTCACGCGAATTCAAGTCGACAACAAGGTGCGCGACCGGCTGCTATCCGAAGGCAAGGTCGACGCGATCTCGGGTTTTGCCAGCAGCGCGATGCCGAGCTACGCCGCCACAAGCGTGCACGCGCATTTCATGCTGTTCAGCGATTACGGCATCCTCAATTATGGCACGACCGTCATGACGCAGCCGGCGCGCGTCGCCCAAGAGCCCGAATTGTGCGCGGCTTTTGTCGATGGGATCCTGCAAGGCTTAAAGGCGACGATTCTTGATCCTGGCGAGGCGATGAAGGTGTTTTTCAAGCAGGTGCCGGAAATGGCGCTCGCCGCGCAGGCACGCGAGCAGATCCGGGTCGGCACCGGCATCCTGATCTATGTCGCCGCCCGCGAGATCATCAAGACCAACGGAATGGGCTACATGGAGCCCAATGATTATGAGGCGATGACGGATCTGGTGATGAAATACCTCGCCCACGAAGGCGACCAGCGCCCAGAAATCGCCAACATGATGACCAATCGCTTCGTCGGCGGCCTCGAGTTATCACCGGCGGAATGGGATCAGGCGCAAAAGAACGCGCAAGAGTTCCGTCCCTACGTCAGCTGACCCGACACGGTGAAGCCCTCCGCGCATCGCTGGCACGTCGCTTGCGAGAGTTGCGGGTAGAAGGAGCGAGCCATGCCGGTCGTCGGGCGCGAGCGGTACGTCGAGGTTGCCGAGGTTAGCAAGGTCTACCGCGCTGGCACTGCCGAGGCGATCGAGGCGGTCAGCTCCGTCAGCTTCACTGTGCCTCGCGGGCAGTTCGTCGCAGTTCTCGGGCCTTCCGGCTGCGGCAAGAGCACCCTGCTGATGATGCTCGGCGGCCTCGAATCAGTGACAGCCGGCCATATAGCCGTCGGCGGCGAGCCGATGACCGTGCCGCGCACCAGCATCGGCATCATGTTCCAGGACCCGACCCTCCTGCCATGGAAGAGCGCGCTCGACAACGTGCTGTTCCCGATCCGTGTCCTCAAGCGGCCGCTCAATACGTATCGCGACGGGGCGCGGGAGCTGCTTGAGCGGGTCGGCCTCGACGGTTTCATGCACAAGAAGCCGCACGAGCTGTCGGGGGGGATGCGCCAGCGCGTCGCGATCTGCCGCACCCTAGTCTACGATCCCGAGCTGCTGCTGATGGACGAGCCGTTTAGCGCGCTCGATGCGATCACCCGCGACGAGATGAATGAGTTGCTGCTGGATCTTTGGCAGCAATACACGAAGACGGCGCTGTTCGTGACACACAGCATCCGCGAAGCGGTGTTTCTCGCCGATCGCGTCCTGGTTATGACGCGGCGGCCGGCGACGATCGTCGAGGATTTGACGATCCCGTTTGCGCGGCCGCGCCCGATGGCAATCGGCGAAAGCCGTGAGTTCAACGCGATCTGCGGCCATCTGCGCGAGCGCGTCGGGGAGAGCCGGAGCCGCGCGAACGGGCATCGCGCCGAGCCAAATCGCGCGCGACCGGGACCGGCCGCATGACCGCCGAATATTCGGCCGTCCCGCGGATTGCCATCGCACCCGCGCGGCCGGCCGGCAAGCCCGCGCTGACCGGGCCGCGTCTGTCGCAGGCGCGCCCTGTCATTCTGCCGCTGATGACGGCTGCGGTGGTGCTCCTCGTCTGGCAGATTGTCGTTGCAGTGTTACGCATACCAGCAGTGATTCTGCCGCCGCCCGCCGAGATCGGGTACGAATTATGGCGCGTCCTCCCGGTGCTGCTGCATCACGCGGTGCCGACCACGCTCGACTCGTTGATGGCGTTTTTTTCGGCGTCGGCGCTCGGGGTCGGGGTCGCTATCGTGATCACTTATTCGCCGTTCCTGCGCGACATGCTCTACCCCAATCTGGTCCTTTTCCAGCTGATCCCTAAGGTCGCGCTGGCGCCCTTGTTTGTCGTCTGGCTCGGCATCGGCAGCCAGTCGCGCGTCGCCTTTGCCACCTTTGTCAGCTTCTTTCCGGTGGTTATCTCGGCCGCCGTGGGCTTTGCCAATGTGGAGTGCTCGGCGTTGCGGTTGTGCCGTTCGCTAACTGCATCCGAATGGCAATGCTTCACGATAGTGCGCTTTCCGTTCGCCTTGCCTGCCATCTTCAGCGGCATGAAGATCGCGATGACGATGGCAGTCATTGGCGTGATCATCGGCGAATTCATCTCCGCCCAGGCGGGGCTTGGTTTCTACATCCTGTACGCGAGCTCGCGGATGGAAACTGCGGTCATCTTCGCGGCGCTTTTCGTGCTGTGCGTGATCGGCGTAGCACTGTTCGGCGCAGTAGCACTCGCCGAGGAGCTGGTGCGTCGGTCCTATGGCAGACGGTGACGCCGGGGACGGGGTCGGATGACAATACGACGCGGAATATCGCGACGGGGCTTTCTTGCCAGGACGGTGGCGGTGAGCGCCGCCTTGCTGCCGATGCCGGCCGTTGCTGAACCCCGCAACGTCAAATTCACGCTGGCCTGGCTGGCGCAAGGCAACTTTGTTTATGTCTTCGTCGCGCGAGCGAAGACCATGAAGCCGCGCGGGATCGACCTCGAGATCGCCCGCGGCTTCGGCTCGATGGCGTCGGCGCAGGGCATCGCGACCGGCCAGTTCGAGTTCGGCATTGTTGCCGCCCCGCCGTTGATCCTTTCCGTGGCCAAGGACCTGCCGTTGATTGCACTTGCCACCTGCGATTATGATTCGACGATGGGAGTGGGGGCGCTGGATGATTCGCCGATTCTGAAGCCGCAGGATCTGGCGGGCAAGAAGGTCGCCTCGGTGCCGACCTCCGGCGAATTTCCGTTCTTCCCCGCCTATGCCGAGAAAGTCGGGCTCGACGCTAAGTCGATCGAGTTTGTCCATGTCGACAACAAGGTGCTCGAACGCGTGCTAATGGAGAAGCAGGTCGACGCGATCACCTCTTTCGCGCTGGGCAGCGCTTCGACGATGTTGTCGAAAGGCGTGTCGAGCCGCTGGATGCTGTATAGCGCGGCCGGCATCCGCAACCACGGCCAGACGGTCGCGACCCAGAGGAAGACGCTGGAAACCGATCCCTGGCTGTGCGAGGCGATTTCCGACGGTCTGCTCGAAGCGCTCGCCTATACCCTGAGCAATCCGCAGGACTCGCTGGAGCTGTTCCGCAAGGAGGTGCCGGAAATGGCGCTCAACCCCAGCTCCAAGGAATTCGCCCGCATCGGGCTCGGCATGTGGCAGCACGGCATCGATCGTCCGGAGGCTCACCAGCACGGGCTGGGGTGGTCAGACCCGGCTGCCTTCACAGAGACGACAGATCTCGTCATGCGTTACCTGATGGAGCCCGGAGCCAAGCGGCCCGATCCCGAGGCCATCTTCACCAACCGTTTTGCCAGCAAGATCAAGCTCGGGGCGCCAGAGTGGGCCGATATCCGCGCCCGCGTCTCCGAATTCGACAAGTATCTCAGCTGACCGATGCGTTTCCTTGATCCTGAACCGAAGGAGCCATGACATGACCTCTCAGGTGGAAAACGATTTGCTGACGCGTGTCGGCCCGGGCACCCCGATGGGCGCGCTGATGCGGCAATACTGGTTGCCGGCCTGCCTGTCATCAGAACTCGTGGCCGACGGCGACCCGCTGCGCCTGATGCTGCTGGGCGAGCGATTGATTGGCTTTCGCGACAGCGACGGACGGGTCGGCGTACTCGATCACCGCTGCGTCACCGCTGCGCCTCGCTGTTCTTCGGCCGCAACGAGGAAGGCGGCCTGCGCTGTATTTATCACGGCTGGAAATACGACATCGCCGGGAATTGCCTCGATATGCCCAATCTGCCGGCAGACCAGGATTTCCGGCAAAAGGTCAAGGCGAAGGCCTACAAGGTGGCCGAGCGCGGCGGCCTGGTCTACGTCTATATGGGCGAGCGCGACGTGGCACCACCGCTGCCAGCGCTCGAGGCGATGCTATGCCCGCCCGACGAGACCAATCTCTGGGCCCGACAGCGGGAATGCAATTGGCTGCAGGCGCTGGAAGGCGACATCGACACTTCGCATTTCAGCTTTCTGCATACTGGCAAGGTCACGATCGACGACATCGATCCTGATCACATGGAGCGGTTCCAATTCACCGATCGCGCCCCGCGCTACCACGCGCGGCCGACCGACTGGGGCGCGATGTATGCGGCCTATCGCCCGGCCCAATCGGGCCACGTCTATTACCGCTTTGCCCATTTCGCGTTTCCGTTCTGGACATTGTTCCCGAACGGTCCGTTGACCGACAACGTGCTCGCCCAAGGCTGGGTTCCGATGGACGACACCCACACAATGGCGTTCACCTTCAGCTGGACGCGCAAAACCCCGGTGCTGAGCTCCAACAAGAAGGGCGAGCCACTACCGCTTCTCGACCGCGTAAGCCCGACATTGCCGAACACCGCCGACTGGTTCGGCCGCTGGCGCGCGGTCGCCAACCAGGAGAACGACTATCTTATCGACCGGGAAGCCCAACGCACGATCAGCTACACCGGCATTTCCGGCGTCTTTCCGCAAGACTCGGCGGTCACCGAGAGCATGGGCGACATTTCCGATCGCACGCTGGAAAATCTGGCGCCCAGCGACCGGATGATCGTCATAACAAGGCGACGCCTGATGGACGCGGTGCGGGCGCTACAGGACAAGGGGACGGTCCCGCCCGGTGTCGACGATCCCGAGATCAATAGCAGTGCGCGCTCGGGCGATCTGATCGCGCCCGACGGTCAACCATGGCTCGAGGCCTACGAGCGGACGCTCGACCAGGCGCTGCATCCGGTTATGGCACTCGCTGCCGAGTGAGCCCCGGCTCCGCGGCCGCGGTTCCATAACCCGCCAAATAGGCGCGCTGACCTCGCGGCATGGCCATATTCCAGGAGGCCGTCAGCGCGCCGGTCCGGCTCGGCAGCCGAGGTGCCGGCTGGCGATATCGTCTAGCGCGGCTGGTCCTGTTGCCGCTCGGCTTTGCGCTCGCGGTTCTTATCGCCTGGGAATTGTTCTGCCGCGCAAGCGATGTTTCGCCCGAGCTGTTGCCGCCCCCCTCGGCGGTCTGGTCGGTCCTGTCGGCCAATTGGGGGATCCTGTTTCAGCAGTCGGTGCCGACGACATTTGAAACGATCATCAGCTTCGTCGCTGCCACCCTGCTGGGGGTGGCCCTCGCGGTCGCGATCACCTTCTCGGCCCGGGTACGCGAGGCGCTCTACCCGAATATCGTCATGTTCCAGCTGATTCCAAAAATCGCGCTGGCACCACTCTTTATCGTGTGGCTGGGCGTCGGCAGCAGGTCCTGCATCGTCGTTGCGATCTTCATCGCCTTCTTCCCGGTCGTGGTCTCGACCACGACCGGGCTGGTCAGCGCCAAGCCCGAGGTGATGCAGCTGTGCCGTTCACTGACGGCCAGCGAATGGCAAATGTTCCGCCTCGCGCGGTTCCCCTACGCGATGCCATTCGTCTTCGCTGGGATGAAGGTCGGCGTGACGATGGCGATGATCGGCGTCATCGTCGGCGAGTTCATCACTGCTCAGGCCGGACTCGGGTACATTATCATGTTCGCCTCCTCGGCTGGCGAGACGGCAACAGTACTGGCCGCGATTGTCCTGCTCTGCGGCATCGGTCTTGCGCTATTCTGCCTCGTCGCGCTCGGGGAAATAGCGGTGCAGCGCTGGTGTGGTGGCGAGATGCCGGTCGGGGGCTCGATATGACGCCGCTCCCTGCGCCGACTCCCCTTGCGGTGCACCGTTCGCGCAAGCTGATCCCGGACTTTCGGTTGCACCGCCCGCGCAGTGCGACGGAAGCGGTGGCTCTGAAGGCAGCGGCCGGTGCCGGCGCCGTGTTCATGGCCGGCGGCATCGATGTGGTCAACCGGATGAAGTTTGGGGCCCCGGTCGCCGAGGTGATCCATTTGGGTCGTGTCGACGGTCTCGATCGCATCGAGGATCAAGAGGGCGGACTGCGGCTCGGCGCGCTGGTGACCCACGATCGCCTCGTGACCTCACCGCAAGTTCGGATGCGACTGCCCTCGCTGGCGCAGACATGGCCCGATGTCGCCAATATCCGGATCCGCTGCAAAGGCACGATCGGCGGCAACATCATGGCCGGCGATCCGAGCTACGATTTCGCACTGGCGGCGATGGCTGCCGAGGCGCAGCTGCATTTCCTTTCTCTCGACGGCAGCACGGTGCTTGCGGCGGCCGACGGCATGGCCAAGCAGGTTGGGCTATTGACTGCCATCGTCTTTCCGTTCGGCAGCACGCTTCGGCTTCTTTTTGACCGGTCGCTGCGGCCGATCGTGAGTTTGGCGCTTGGCCTCGACTCTGCCGATGGCCGCATCACCGGTGGCCGGGCCGCGATCGGCTGCGCCTACCCCGAGCCGGTCGCCGCAAAGCTGCCCTTCGACGAGCCACTGCCGCCGGTCGAGCTGGCTTGCCGCGCCGCGCCGCTCGCGCAGGCTGTAGCCGCTGCGCTGCCACAACCGCTCGGCGATCACCATGGCAGTTCGGGCTACCGCCGGCGAACGATCGAGGTTCTGTTGCGCCGCAACCTGGGTACGGTCGCATGAGCCAGCTGATCGACATCACTCTGACCGTCAATGACCGCAGCCATCGGCTGAGCGTATCGGCGCGCCAGGTCCTGGCTGATCTGCTGCGCGAGGATCTGCAGCTGACCGGCTGCAAGATCGGCTGTGATCAGGCCGTGTGCGGCGCCTGCACCGTCCTGGTAGAGGGCATGCCGGTCACTGCCTGCGCCTCGTTCGCCTTCGAGTTCGACGGCAAGGCGCTGACAACGATAGAGGGCCTTGCGGCCGGCGGTGTCCTGGACCCAGTGCAGCGGGCATTTCTCGAACAAAATGCGTTCCAGTGTGGTTTCTGCACGCCGGGGATGATCCTGTCGGTCAAGGCGTTGCTGGCGCGGCACCCCGACGCCGACGAGCCGCTGATCCGGCAATGGCTCGACGCAAATATCTGCCGCTGCACCGGATATCAAATGATCGTCGAGGCCGTCCGCGCGGCGGCCAGGGCAGGGGCCGGCTGATGGACGACAGCCCCTCTCCGTTCCGCACTCCGGTCATTCCGCTCGACGGCCCTGACAAGGTCACTGGTGCGGCTCGCTACACTTTCGATCTAAGCCTGCCCGGCATGCTGCACGCCAAGGTGCTGCGCAGCCCGCACCCGCACTCCCGCATCCGCTCTATCGATGCCAGGCGCGCCGAATCTCTGGCCGGCGTCGCTGCGGTCGTAACCGGAGCCGACGCAGTACGGCTGCCCGACCCGTACTACGGCGTCGCGATCCGCGACCAGCCGGTCATTGCGATCGACAAGGTGCGCTATGTCGGCGACATGGTCGCGGCGGTCGCGGCGATCGACGAGGAAACCGCCTACCGCGCCCTCAGCCTGATCGAAGTGCAGTACGAGCCGCTGCCGGCGGTCATGACCGTCGAAGAGGCGCTGGCCGACGGCGCCCCCCTTCTGTTCGAGGCACCGGCCGGGGGTGGCGCGGTCCTTGTAGGTGAAGGCGTCATCAGCCTGAAGGAGCCGCGCCCCAACGTGCTGTCAGAATTCGGGTATCGCAACGGCGACGCCGAGGCAGTGTTGGCTGGTTCCGACCATGTGTTCGAAGACCGCTTTACATTTTCGCGGATTAACCATTTTCACCTCGAACCCTACGTCAATGTCGCGCGGGCAAGCAGCGAGCAGATCGAACTGTGGTCGTGCAACCAGGACCCGTTCGTCTTGCGCAACGACATCGCCCGCATCTTCGGCCGGCCGGCTAACACCGTGCGCATCCATGCCAGCTATGTCGGGGGCGGTTTCGGCGGCAAGAGTTTCTGCAAGATGGAGCCGCTGGTTGTGCTGCTGGCGCTAAAGGCGGGGCGCCCGGTACGATTATGCCTCAGCCTTGACGAGGGCCTCCTGACCCTGACCAAACATGCCGGCGTCCTGGTGCTGAAGACGGGTGTGATGGCCGACGGTCGATTGACTGCACGGAATAGCGAAATCCAGCTCGACGCCGGCGCCTATGCGGATGCGAGCGCGATGACCGTGATCAAGGCCGGCTATCGCATTACCGGCCCCTACCGGTGGGCGGCGGTCGCGACGCGTGCTTATGCGGTGCGTACCAATTCGGTGCCGGCCGGATCGTTCCGCGGGTTTGGCGGAACCCAGGCGAGCTTTGCGTCGGAGTCGCAGATCGACATGATCGCGCGCCGGCTCGGGATTGACCCCTATGAGTTCCGCCGCAAGAACCTCCTCGCCTTCGGCGATCCCTTCCAGCCCGGCGACAGCGGCATGGACAGTGATTTGCTCGCTGGTCTTGACGCGGTCGTCGATCGCCTCGGCTATCGAAGGCGCGCTCCGCCTGTGGCTGGCACAAAGCGGCGCGGCACGGGGTTCGCCATTGGCATCAAGGACGGCGGCGGCACGAACTATGCCCAGGCGCTGGTCAAGGTATTGCCATCGGGGCGCGCGATCGTCAACGCCGCGACCGTCGAGATCGGCCAGGGCGCCACGACCGCGCTTTGCCGGATCGCGGCGGAGACCCTCGGCCTGCCACTCGACTGGGTGCGCTACGGGGCGATCGACACCGACCACACGCCACTCAACAGCGGCACCCATGTCAGCTGCGCCACCACCGTGACCGGGCTTGCGATCGAACGGGCCGCCGCCGATGCGCTGCGCCAGCTCCTGGAATTCGCGGCGGACCGGCTCGGCTGCTCGACTGGTGATCTGACGCTCGTCCATTGGACGGTGCGGCAGGGCAATTATGTCCATTCGCTCGAGCCGATGATCGATGACTATTTCGGCGCCGGCTACGAATTCATCGGCCGCGGCGGCGCCGGTTTCGCATACGACCCGGCGGCGCCGCTTGGCGCGCGGAACCTCTTTTGGATCCCAAGCTGGGTCGGCGTCGAGGTCGAAGTCGATTGTGAGACTGGCAGGGTCGTCGTCAAGCATCTCGTCGTCGGCGCCGACTCCGGCACCAGCGTCAATGCCCAGGCCTGCCGCGGGCAGGTCGAAGGTGCGGCGCTCCAGGCATTCGGACAGAGCCTGTTCGAAGAGCTAAGGTATGATGGAACAGAGCCGGTCAACGCGACGCCGCTCGCCTATCGCGTGCCGCTCGCAAGCGACCTGCCGGAGCGCTATGAGTCGTTCGTCGTCGAGCATGGCGGCCCTGGCCCGTTCGGCGCCAAAGGCATCGGCGAAAGCGGCATGCTCGGGGTCGCCGCGGCGATCGCCAACGCAATTGAGGATGCGGTCGGCGTACGGCTAACACAAATCCCGTTCACGCCTGAACGGGTCCTCACGGCCATCGAGGGCGCGCGATGACACGTACCTCCAGCCTACCGATGTACAATCTGCCGGAAATGCGGCCGGTTAACGCGCAGTTCTGGGAGGCGCTGCGCGGGCTGCTGGTCGGGGCAGGCCTGGGCGACGCTCCCGAGACACTGCATTTTGATCGGCTGCCAGTGCCGGAACGGATCGGCCCGGAAGTGCTGTTCTCGCAGACTTGTGGCTATCCTCTCGAAACGGTTTTTTCCGGCCAGGCCGTGCGACTGGGCACCCCGTGCTATGACGCGCCGGGCTGCGACGGCCCTTCGCATTGCGGCCTGTTCGTCGTGCCGGCGAGATCGAAAATGCAGGAGTTGCGTGACTTGCGGGGCAGCACCTTCCTGTTGAACCACCGCCATTCGAATTCGGGCATGAATCTGCCGCGGCGCGCCCTGGCAGACATCGCCGATGGCCGTCCCTTCTTCGCGAGGGTGATCGAAACCGGCAGTCATCCCGGCAACCTCGATCGCATCGCGCGCACCGAAGCCGAGGCGACCGCGGTCGACAACGTCACCTACGCCTTCTGG
>Ga0306923_10000169_pt1 | contig 46537 bp, 35 predicted proteins | sample sta12Can44000108_FD_203841 | JGI IMG/M metagenome (GOLD analysis project Ga0306923, IMG submission 203841) | Lab enrichment of tropical soil microbial communities from Luquillo Experimental Forest, Puerto Rico - statanox.12C.anox.44.000.108 (v2)... | ecosystem: Environmental > Terrestrial >... | reverse complement strand
CCGCCACACCGCCATTCACTATGCGACCTTCGACACTTCCACATTGCAGATGCGCATTGTCAGCGCCGGCATGCCCGGCCCCCTCCTCCTTCGTGGCAAAGATTGCCAGGCGCTTCAGATCGCAGGCATCCCGCCTGACCTTTTTTCGGAAGCGACCTACGATGAGTTTCTCTTGCAATTGGAGCCTGGCGATTCTCTGCTCTTCTGCTCCGATGGTCTGACCGACGCCCGCCATCGGCAGGGCCAGGAATTCGAGCTCGATGGCCTCCGCGACATTTGCCGTGGGCACGCTTCCGATTCTCCCATCGACCTACTCAACCACATCTTTTCCTCCATTCAGGATTTCTCCACCGCTTGCCGCCAGTGGGAGGACATGACCGCCGCCGTCTTTCACCTCTCTGGGACACTTGATCTCTCGCTTCACTTGCGGCGACGGTGGAGGAAAGGACACCACTCCTCCCATTTCATTTGACCCTCGCGCCCTTCTCCAGTAACTAAATGGGATAACAGTTTTCCGATGATAGGAGTCCTCGAATGATGACGAAGTCTCCGTACGTCCTGGCGCTCGCGTGCCTGCTTTCCCATGCGATTGCGGTTCCGGTGGATACCTGGGCGGCCCCTCCGCCAGCCGACCAGCGCGCCGGCGAAGTTTCCCGGGTAATTCCAGCCGTCAGCATTGCGCGTGGCTCGCAATCAATCACCGCGAATGCAAAAACCGTCGTGGATTGGCAGGATGTCGTCAATACACGGTCGAATGCCCGCGCCCGCGTTTCTCTCGATGACGGCTCGGTTCTGAACGTCGGCTCGGATTCTTCCGTTCGCGTCGCCAAGCACGATGCCGGCGCCCAGCAGACCGACCTCGAAGTCGGCTTCGGCAAGGTGCGTTCGCAAGCTCAGAAAATCTCGCAGCCCACCGGCAAGTTTGAGGTCCACACGCCCGCCGGAGTTGCCGGTGTCGTCGGCACGGATTTCTATGTCTCCTATGAAAACAACCAGATGTCGGTAGTCGTCTTCGAAGGCGTGGTCCGGGTGTGCAATCTGGCCGGCCTGTGTGTCCAGGTCAGGGCCGGCCAGATGACCACCGTTCGCAATAATGACGCCAACGGCCCCGCCGCTCCCTCGCAGACGCCGCCCAGCGTCTCCACGGATGCCATCAACAGCACCGCCGTCGGCACCGTGCCCAGTATCGAGCATGTCCACCACATCAGTAAGGGCGCCGCAATCACCCTGGGGATCCTTGCGGTGATTCCTGCCGTCGTCGTTCCCATCGTTGTCACCCAGCAGGGTTCGACGGCCCCAAAGAGCACCGGTTGCCAGCCATCCCCCACGAAAGGCTGCTAGCTGATACCTATCCCTGCCAAGTTCTTTGTGAGACCCGGCTGATCGCAACCCGGGGGCTTTCCATTTGCAACTCGCTCCGCTTCTCCGTCAGCTAACTTTTGCGCTTTTTTATTCCGCCACTTTTCGCGCACACCGCGCAACCCGCGTTTTGTCTGCTGCATGGCGATGGCGTACACTGAAAGCTTGCTGATTCCGTCTAATTTTGAGTGAGGCACCCTTGATTCAACAATCTTGCGCTTCCCTGCGCATTCGTGGTTCGCGCCTTCTGCCCGCGGGCGTATTGATGGCGGCGCTGGCTTTCGTCGCCCTTCCCGGACTCCATGCCACGCCGCCCGATGCTTCGGTGAAGCCGTCGCCCCTGTTTGTCGCCATGAAGACGGAGCTCGATCGCTCGCTCAAGACCCTGGGCTCTCAGGATCCTTCTGCCTACTACATCGGCTACATCCTGACGGACACGGAGCGTGCCGCGGTTTCCGGCTCCAACGGCGCGCTCCTGAGCAGCGATGAAGCGCGCAATCGCTGGCTCGAAGTCACCGTCCGTACCGGCAGCTATGAACTAGACAACACGCATAAAGTGGACGGCCGCCAGCCTCCTACGGGCGGGCCCGGCGCCATGGTTCCCGTGGACGACGATTCCGAAGTCTTGCGCCGCGCCATCTGGCTTGAAACCGACAAGCAGTATCGCGCTGCCGCGGAAGCCCTCATCAAAATCAAGACAGGCAAGGAAGTAAAAGTGCAGACCGAAGAAGGCCGCGCTCCGGACTTCTCCCGCGAAAAACCGCAGACCTCCATCGCTCCTTGGGTTACCTTCTCGCTCGACCGCAAGCCCTGGGAGCAGAAAGTTCGCGACTACACCCAGTATTTCCGTCAGTCCAACGCCGTGATCAATTCCATCGTCACCTTTACGGCCCAAGCCCAGAACAGCATCCAGCTCAACACCGAGGGCACGCAATTGCAGTATGGCCAGGTCCGCTATCGCCTCGAACTCTTCATTCAGGGCAAGGCCAGCGATGGCATGGACATTGACCGCTACTACAATTTTGACTGGGTGAACCCTTCCGAAGCGCCGGATGAGAAGGCCGTCTACGCCGCCGCCGCACAACTCCGCAAGGAAATGGAGGGCCTCGTCGTTTCTCCTCTCAACGATCCGATTGTTGGTCCCGCGCTGCTCACCGGCCGCGCGGCTGCCGTTTTCTTCCACGAAGTCTTTGGCCACCGGGCCGAGGGCCACCGCCAGAAAGACGTCAACGAAGGCCAGACCTTCGCCAAAAAGGTCGGCGAACAGATTCTACCGAGCTTTCTGAGTGTCGTCGACGACACTACCATGAAGAAGCTGAACAATCAGGATTTGCTCGGCTACTACCAGTTTGACGACGAAGGAGTCGCCGCGCAGCGCGTCGTCCTCGTGGACCACGGCGTACTGAAAAATTTCGAAATGTCCCGTTCGCCTCTGGTGGGTTTCCCGAATTCCAATGGCCACGGCCGCCGCCAGATTGGCGCTTCTCCGGTTTCCCGGCAGGGCAACCTGATCGTCGAAAGCAGCAAAACCGTAACGAACGCGCAGCTTCGCGTAATGCTCATCGAACTGATCAAGCAACAAGGCAAACCCTACGGCTTGCTGATTGACGATATCGCCGGCGGCTTCACCTTCACGGGCCGGGGCCAGCCGCAAGCCTTCCAGGTGCAGCCTCTCGTCGTTTACAAAGTTTTTGCGGATGGCCGCCCCGATGAACTTGTACGCGGCGTGGACATCGTCGGCACGCCTCTCGCAGCCCTCACCAAGATCGTCGCAACCGGCGATACGCCGGAAGTCTTCAATGGCTACTGCGGCGCGGAGTCCGGTTCCGTGCCGGTTTCTGCCGCTTCACCCGCTATTCTCACCTCGGAATTGGAAGTCCAGAAAAAGCAATCGTCCACGGATCGGCCGCCGATTTTGCCGCCGCCTGCACATGACGTCGTGAAATCGGGAGGCCTTCGGTAATGCGCATTCGGTTCGCAACACTTCTCTTCGTCCTGTCCTCGGCTTCTGCCGCCTTCGCGCAGAATTCTACCGATAATGATCAAACTCTCCGCGCGATGCGCGATGAAATGGCCCGCTCCAAAACTCGCCTCGAACTCCAGATTCCTCCGTCCGACAAGCCTGTCAAACCTTTTTTCGTCGAATACCGCCTTCTGGATATGGACATCCGCGAAGTCGTCGCCGAATATGGCGCGCTCATCACTTCCAATCACAATCGCAGCCGCGTCATGAGCGTCAACGCGCGTGTGGGCGATTACAAACTGGATAGCTCCAATTTCATCAGCGAAGAAGGCTTCCGCGGCTTTATCGGCTCCACCGGGACGGTCGGCATCGATCGCGACTACGATTCTTTACGCCAGGATCTTTGGATCGCCACCGACCAGGCCTTCAAGGAAGCCGTGGAAACCTATTCCCGCAAGCAGGCTTATCTCAGCAGCCTTGCTCGCCCCTCCGACATTGACGACTTCTCCAAAGTCCAGCCCATTCAGCATGTCGAACCCATCGCTCCTTCCGATTGGTCCAGCCGCAATTGGGAACAGGAAGCCCGCGATACCTCTGCAGCTCTTCGCGCCTTCTCGCAAATCTATGAATCGCGCGTCACCTACTATCTCGTTTTCTTCACGGAATACCTGCTCACCAGTGAAGGCACGGAAATTCGCTCAAATCATTCTTTCGCCGCTATCGAAGCGGGCATGAACGCGCTTGCCGACGATGGCATGCAGGTAAACCACTATTACGCCGCATACGTTCCGCGGCCCGCCGATCTTCCCAACGTGGATACCGTCCGCAAGGGTCTCAATGTCGCCGGCACCGAACTCATGGCCATGCGCGCTGCTTCCCTCGCCTCGGACTACACGGGCCCGGTCCTCTTTGAATCCCGCGCGGCCGCGTCACTGATTGCTCAGGTCCTTGGTCCTTCTCTGAGCGGCGCTCGCCCGCCGCTGGCCTTTCAGCAGGTGATGGATCAACTTATGAACAGCCTTGGCGCTCACAGCGATTGGGGCGGCAAAGTAGGTGCTCGCGTCCTTCCCGCGAGTGTTTCTCTCGTGGATGATCCCGCCGCCAAGGAGTTCAAGGGCACTCCGCTGATTGGCGGCTACGCCACGGATGAAGAGGGCGTGCCTGGGCAAAAAGTGAATATCGTGGAAGAGGGCAAGCTCAAGGATCTACTGATGTCACGCCGTCCCGGACCGGACTTCGACAAGTCCAATGGCCACGGCCGCTCTTCGTTTCTCGCGGATCCCAAGCCGACCATGAGCAATCTCATTTTCTCCTCGACCGAAACCGTCTCTCGCGACGAACTGAAAAAGAAATTTCTCGACTCCTGCCGCGCGGAGAAGCTCAGTTTCTGCATCATCGTTCGCCAGATGGATAATCCTTCGCTCAGTCTGATGCATCAGGAGGATTTCACCGAACTCCTCGCCAGCTTTGGCGGCAATGCGGCTACGGACCGTCTTCCGCTCGTCGTCTACAAAATTTATCCCGGGGAGGGCCGCGAGGAATTGGTTCGCGGCGCGCGCATCACCGGCTTCAGCCCGCGCACGTTGCGCAATATCGCGGGCATCGGCAACGACGATTTCGTTTACAACTACATGCAGAGCCAGGTCGCCGGCGTTTCCGGCACGGCCCTTGGCGCGTTTGGGACCGCTCAGAGCGGTTTGCCCGCCGCCGTGGTTGCCCCCTCGCTGCTCTTCGAGGAAATCGAAGTACGCGGCGCCCGCGGCGAACCCAAGCGGCCCCCGCTCCTCCCCGAGCCGCCCATGACGCCGAAAATATCCCGGTAAATCGGGGACGCATGTTTGATGTAGTCTAGGGCATGGTCCTTTCCCGCCGCCTTCAAGAGGCCATACAGGAAAAGAAGCGGGCCGCTCTTCTCAGCATCGGTTCGGCGTTGCTGCTTCTGTGCTTGAAAACTTTTCTGGTGCTTCGCACGGGCAGCCTCGGCGTGCTCTCCGAAGCGCTGCATTCCGGCCTCGACCTGGTCGCCGCGGTGATCACGTTTCTTTCCGTGCGCGTTTCGGACCAGCCCGCCGATGAGCGTCATCCTTACGGCCACGGCAAATTTGAAAATTTCTCCGCTTTCATCGAAACCGGTCTGCTCATCCTGACTGCGTTCTACATTATCTATGAAGCCTTCTCGCGCCTCTTCTTTCATTCTGTGCACATTCAACTCAGCCTCATGGCCATCCTTGTTCTCTTCGTCGCGTTGGCGATTGACCTGACCCGCGCCCGTGCGCTTAACATCGTCGCCGCCAAGCACACCAGCGAAGCCCTCGAAGCCGATGCGCTCCATTTCTCCACCGATGTTTGGAGCACCATCGTCGTCATTCTCGGGATCGCGCTTGTCTGGGCCGGCGAAGTCTGGAACATCCCCTCGCTCGTTTATGCTGACGCGCTCGCGGGTCTCGCCGTCGCCGGCGTGATTCTCTGGGTCGGTTCGCAACTCGGCCGCCGCACGCTCGACGCTCTTCTCGATGCCGCCCCCGCCGGCCTGCAGAGTGAACTCATTCACGCGATCGGCCATGTGCCGGGCGTCCTCGCCGTCGATCGCGTCCGCGCCCGCCGCGCCGGCAATCGCCATTTCGTCGACGCCACCGTTTCCGTCACGCGCACCACCAGCCTCGAACAGGTTCATGTCCTCACCGACGCCATCGAAAAACGTATCGGCGAAATCATTCCCGCCGACGTCATCGTTCACGCTGAACCCCGCGCGCCCCATGACGAACATCTCTTTGAATCCATCCGCGCCGTTGCCCAACGAATGGGCCTCGCCATTCATGACCTCGCAGCTTCTCAGCAGGACGGCGATCTTTTCGTGGAACTCCATCTCGAAGTGGACGAAAACCTCAGCCTCCGCGAAGCCCATCGCCGCGCCACCGAACTCGAAGAAGGCATCCGCTCGCTGCGCAATGGCAAAGCCGACGTCAACATCCACATCGAACCTCTCGGCCGGCACATCGCCACGCCCGACACCCGCGCCGGCGAGATGCGTCAGCTCGAACTCTCCGTCGAATCCTTTCTCAATCGCTTGTCTAGCGAATACGATGAGCTGATCAATTGCCACGACGTCCGCGTTCGCCAGGTCGAGCACCACACCCTCGTCTCCTGCCACTGCGTCATGAAAAGCGATCTCCCCATCACCCGCATCCACGACGTCACCGCCGCCCTCGAAGATCGCGTCAAGGAACGCTTCCCCAAAATCGCCCGCGTCACCATCCACCCCGAACCCCCCGAAGCCAGCTAACCCGTGTTATCCGTTTCTTCGTTCTTTTCCCACTTGGGACCTTTGATGTGAGCTTTTATCTGTTGACTATTGACTGTGGCCCGTTTCCCTAAGTCCTTTCCTCCCTCGTCCAGAATCCTTCTTACCAAGGGCCCATCCACGCACATCGCTAAGGCTTGTGTTTCCCATCCATACGCGGCTCCCTTGTAAGTCTAATCATTCAAAAACCGAGGGGGAGGGGGGAGGTGCATTCTGTTATCTACACAGTTATCAACATTAAAGTATTACTTTGGCGCGCGCCGACCTTATCTTCCACTTTCACGGTACTTTCGGGTCTCTCGAAAACGCTGCACGGCAAGCGGCTCCGCCTCTCTCCTCCCTCAATGGCCTTCTACACTGTGCCCTCAGTGTCTCTGGGGCAAAGCCTTCCCAAACACCTGTGCGCCGAACGCGATCAGCGCTGGGAAACACACTAGCACGTACCTCGGCTCCGGCGTTTCCAACGTCGTCAGAAATATCGTGCGCACCACGATGTACAACGCCAGCACCGCCACCGCCGCACGCGTGCCGCGGCACTTCCATAATTTCCAGCCGCCCCACACCCCCAGCCCCACGTACAACAGGTTCAACACAAAAAACCACGCCGTCACCTGCTGGTCCGCCGGATCATCGTCCCACATCTCCGCGAGCGGAAACACATGTCCCGACACCGGTACCAGCTCAATCCGCGGCGTGAACCAGATGCGCCCCGACCGCCGCAGCGGAATCCACACATACGTCCGCAGCGGATGCCGCGCGTTTCTCTCTTGCGCCAGTTGCGCGAACACCGCATCTTCCTCCGCTGTCCACGTCAGTTCGTCGTTGTACTGCTCGAGCACCGCCGCCACGCGTTCCTTTTCCTCCGGCGTGTCGAACGCCCCCGCCGGAATATCCTCCAGGTTGATGGCTTCCTCGTTCAATTTCCAAGGCACCAGGTAACACTCGCGCACCCGGTAGAGCCACGTGCGCTCCCACGCCATAAAGCCCTTGGGGTCCACTTCGCCGGGCATCGTCGTATCTTTTGGCGCCAGCGGCTGGAATTCATGAAACGTCACCGCATTTCGCACCGCCCATGGCACGAGCGGCGCCGCGCACGCGCATCCCATCAGCAGAACGGTCAGCACCCAGCGCTTCACTTCCCCGCGCCGCAACATCCAATAGGCCAGGAACGGCAGCGTCGTCACCAGCAGCAGCGGCGTCTCCGGCCGGAACAGTGTTCCCACGCCAATCACGAATCCGCCAAGCGCCGCGAGCCGCCAATACCCCTTCTCCCCGAAAGCTCCCAGCGGCGAGAGTGATTCCCCCTCCGCCACCGTGGCGAGCAACACCAGGATCAGCATCGCCACCGCGGAAAAAAACATTGCCCACACTTCCGTCAGCGGCACAGCCACATAATTCGCCGTGAACGGACAAAGCGCCGCCAACCACAATCCCGCGAGGAACAAGCGCCTGGAATTTGCCTGCTTCTTGCACAACAGCGCCAAAACCGCGGCAAACGCCGCGATCACCACGCAGGTCGTCAGATCCACCACAATCTGCGAAACCATCACGATCGAGCGCGCGTTCTCTCCCACTCGCCCAGCCAGTCCATACACCATCGCCAGAAACGCCGGATAGCCGGGCATACGCAAATCCACCACGACCGGCTGACCGGCGATGTCCATCGCGTACTTGCCGTATTTCAGCCAGTTGGTTGCGATCTGCTCGTAGATAACGGTGTCGCCGGAGCCCGCGGGAAACTTCAGCACGAAGTACAGGCGCAGGCACGCGCCGGCCAGGAGCGCCACAATTGGACTAGAGAAAATTCGCTTCATGCTTGCCTCGCATCTTACAATAGAGAGGTTCAGTTCCACTCGACGGAGTAACAGGTGCTTCTGGTGCGTGACCTCTCTCCCCCCTGAGACCGCGCCTGGCTGCCCTAGCGCATGAAGGAACGCAGTCCGATTTTTTACGACGCGGAAAAGGTCCGCTGGCGCCGCACACGCCGCAGTATGGAAATCGGCGGGGCGCTGCTGACGCTGCTGCTGGTTTATTTTTTTGTGACCATTGCGGGGAGTGTCGAGCTGCCGTCTTCGCTGCTTCCAGACACGCGGCCAGCTTATCATTCGGTGAAACGGAAACTGCTGAAGCCGGTGGTTTTGCGCCAGGGGCGGCACACGCGCGTCGCAAACATCGGGCAAGTGCCGGCGACATATGATCCACTGCGCGCGGCGTTTTTTGTGTCGTGGGACGCGAACAGCCTCGCTTCACTCAAGAAACATTACAAAGACATTGACCTGCTGATTCCGGAGCAGCTGCACTCAGTCTCGGCGGACGGCGCGATCACCGTGGTGGATTACGAGCGTTACCAGACCGTTAAGGCGTCGCCGGCGGAAGCCATCTCTCGCCTGAAGCAGGACAAGCTGCACCAGTGGATGCGATCGCTGACGCCTCCCATCGAACTCCCGATGATGGGTTTGCTGAATAATTACGACGGGAAGGACTGGCGCACAAAGGAAATGGCGGAAATGCTGGCCGATCCGGCAGCGCGTTCGCGGCTGGTACGGGATGTGGCGGAATATGCGGTGGAGTCGCATCAGGCCGGGATCGTGGTGGATTTTGAGGGCGTGCCTTTAAAAAGTCAGGGGCACTTCAAGGAATTTATTGGCACGCTGGCGCCCGCGCTGCATGCGGTGGCGTTGAAGATCATGATTGCGTTGCCGGCCCGCGACGACGCGTACGATTACGCTTTTTTCGGGAAGCAGTGCGACGCGGTCATCATCATGAACTACGACCAGCACTGGCCAACTTCCTCGCCGGGCCCGATCGCGGCGCAAGATTGGTTTGTCGAGAATCTTCGGCAACTGCTGCAGGTCGTGCCGGCACAGAAGTTCGTGGTGGGAATTGCGAACTACGCTTACGACTGGCCGGAGCCCGACAATAAGTCGCGGCCAGCTGCGAAGGATTTCAGCATTCAAGAGGCGCTGCTGCACGCTTACGAATCGGAATCGCAGGTGGAATTCGACCCTGTCTCGCTGAACCCGCACTATTCGTATTCGGACGAGAATGACCGCACGCACCAGGTCTGGATGCTGGACGCGGTTACGGCTTACAACCAACTGCGCGCGAGCGAACGCCTGGGAGTGCAGGGAACGGCTTTGTGGCGGCTCGGGTCGTCCGACACTTCGCTGTGGCCGGTCTGGGACGCGGCGCGCCCCGACGATGCGTTGCGTGCAAAACTGGCCGAACTGCCGCCGGGGCCGGACCTCATCCTGGAAGGCGACGGGGACATCTGGCGCATCATTGACACCCCGAAGAGCGGCCGACGGAGCTTTACTTACGACGCGTCAAACGACTTGATTACGATGGAAAAGTACGAGACGTTTCCTCTTTCCTATGACATTGACCAACTCGGCGGCGCCAAGAACAAGCTGGTTCTTTCCTTTGACGACGGCCCCGATCGGCAATGGACTCCCAAGATTCTCGATATCCTGAAGGAAAAGAGGGTGCCGGCTGCGTTCTTTGTGATTGGGGATCAGGCGAATAAAGCGCCGGATCTTCTCAGGCGCGGATACGCCGAAGGGCACGAAATCGGCAATCACACCTTTACGCACCCGAAGTTCGACGAAATTTCCCGCACGCAGATCAAGTGGGAGCTTAATCTCACGCAGCGCCTGATTGAGAGCACGCTGGGCGTAAAATCCATTCTCTTCCGTCCGCCCTACGGTATTGATCACCAACCTGAATACGCGGAGGAAGTGGCACAGCTTCCTTATCCCCAGGAATTGGGATACATCATCGTCGGGCAGCGCGTAGATCCCGACGACTGGCGAGTGACCGAAGACAAACATCAGCGGCAGGCACAGGAAATTGTTGACGACGTTCTGCGCGAGGCCAAGAAGGGCAACATCGTTTTGCTGCATGACAGCGGGGGCGATCGGTCTCAAACCGTTGCGGCCTTGCCGCAGTTGATTGATCAGCTTCGCGCCAAGGGCTACGAATTTGTTTCCGTTGCCGACCTGATCGGCAAGACCCGCGCCGACGTCATGATTCCTCTCTCTTTCCGAGAACGGCTGAGCGCCCGCGCGGACGGCTTCATCTTCAGTATTTTTCAGTGGCTGCGCTTCAGCATCGCTACGGTATTTATTCTCGGCATCATTCTTGTCAGTGGCCGGGCGTTGATCATCGGAATTCTTGCCATCATTGAAAAGTTGCGCCCTGACCATGCGAAGCTCACGGAGCCGCCTCCCGGAGTGACCGTACTGATTCCGGCGCACAACGAGGAATCCGTCATCGTGCAGACGGTCACGTCAGTCTTACTCTCCGATCTCAAGGACATTCAGGTTATCGTTGTGGACGACGGCTCCTCGGACAGGACGCTCGAGCTGCTGCAGTCGAATTTCGGGTCCAATGAAAGCGTACAGATCGTTCACCAGGTCAATCGCGGTAAAGCCGCCGCCTTAAACAACGCGCTTTCGCGCGCGCAGACCGAGATCGTGGTCACCATTGACGCGGACACGGAAATCGAATCAGATGCCATCCGGCATCTCCTTCGCCACTTCTCCGATCTAAAGGTCGGCGCCGTTGCCGGAAACGTGAAAGTGGGCAACCGTTCGCGGTGGCTCACACGCTGGCAGGCTCTCGAATACATCACCAGCCAGAACATGGAGAAGCGCGCGTTTGACTTGCTCAATTGCATCACGGTTGTTCCCGGCGCTCTTGGCGCATGGCGCAAGCAGGCGATTGAGGCTGCGGGCGGCATTACAGCGGACACGGTAGCGGAAGATGCTGATCTTACGATCGCCATTCGCCGCCTGGGCTGGCGCGTTACGTATGACGAATACGCAATCGCCTGGACCGAGGCTCCTGAAACACCGGGCGCGCTCATCCGACAACGCTTCCGCTGGACGTTTGGCACGCTACAATCCTGCTGGAAGCATCGCGACACGCTCTTTCGAGCGAAATACGGCACTCTTGGGTTGATCGCGCTTCCCAACATTTTCATTTTTCAGCTCGCGCTTCCCCTGATTTCACCGCTGATCGATTTGATGTTCCTTGGCTCCGTGGCTCTATGGGGAATCATGCGGCTGCATCTGCCCTGGATTCCTCAAGTCAATTACGAATCGGATGACTTGATGCGTTCCGTGGTTTTCTTTCTTGGCTTTCTCATCATTGACATCTTCACCTGCATCATCGCTTTCGCGCTGGAGCGGCATGAAGACTGGACGCTGCTCGTTCCAGTTCTACTCCAACGCTTTTACTACCGGCAGCTCATGTACATTGTCTTGTTCCGCTCGGTGAAGGAAGCGGTCAGTGGGCGTCCCGTCGGGTGGAAAGGCGTCGAGAAGGAACCGCCCCGACCTACTCCCGTGGCCGCTACTTCTTAGCGTCAAATCAAGAGCCAAGAAAAGCCCGCACCTACGACCAACCCGAAGCGCGAAAGGTGCGCTTGAAAAGCAAAGGACGCAGCACACGCCCATACAATCTCAAGGGGTTTCAGTTTTGTTCGGAAGTTCAGTCTAATAAGGCGCTGGGATCACTTCTCCATCTGCTGGGCCCAATTTTGCACAATCCACAACGGCGCCGCCTGACGTCGATCTACAATCGTGTTGAATAAAAATCGGTTGCCATCATTGCCTATGGCATAGGTGAAGACATCCTGGGATGAAATCTTTTGCCGTCTCCTCGATTGAAACAGCGCCACGGGCGTCATCGCCTCAAAACTGCTCCCCAAATTCACCTTTACCGACATCAAGGTGCCCTCCGGCGACAAGTAGAACAAATCTTTCCCATCTCGTCCCCACCGCGGTTCCTCGCCTCCTCCGTGCGAAACCTGCCACTTACTGTTCGCCGCCGGAAAGGGCGTCACATACACTTCCCACCCTCCCGTCTCATTTGACGCGTACGCCACAAACTTCCCGCCCGGGGAAAACTGCGCATTCCTCACCGCATATTGACCTTGCACGTATGGCTTGGATTCCCGGTCCGACGGCGTGTAATACCACAATTCATTTTCCTTTCGCTCCAGCAGGTATTTCCCGTCGCGCGACCAGTCCCATCCCACCATCTGCCTCACTTTCTCCTTCCCGCCAATCTCTTCCTCAGCTCCCGATCCATCCGCGTTTTTTTCAAACATCCGGTTAAAGACGCGCCGGTTCGACGTAAACAACATGCGTTTTCCGTCCGGGCTCCAGATCGGCAGTTGACTCAGTGAGTTGTCCAACGTTAACCGCCTCGCTGCGTCCGTGGTCAGGTCGGTAATCCATATCCCTATCTCGCGCCCATCCGGATTGGCTTGGTCATAGGCTACTCGCCGTCCGTCCGGCGACAGGCTCGGGTTGCCAAATGACCCGATCCCTCCCACGCTCTCCATCCTTTTTCCGCTTCGATCAATCCAGGTCAATTGAGATTCCGTCCCTGCCTTCCCGGTCTGCATGATCAGCGTCCCGTCGGGCGCCCCGTCGAAGAGTCCCTGGTCGATTTGCACCAGGTACTGAATCTCATTGCGCACCACCCGCGCATCTCCCTTGACCGTGTTCGTCCCCAACTCAAATCGCTGGGCAACCAGCGCGCTGTCTCGCACGTAAAGCAAGTACCCGGGTTCCGCATAAACTGCGTTCGAACTGGCCGGAACGATCAGCTTCCTCGCCGCGGAATCCAGCGCTCCCAGAAAAATCGCGTTCAACTCAAAATGCCCCGCAAAATTTGCTCCTAGATAGAGAAAATGTTTGCCGTCGGGCAGGAAGACCGCCCAGCGGTGGCTCGATTCGAACCGCGACTCGTCCAGCTTCGTGATCTCCATCGGCGCTCCGCCCGCCGCTGATACACGATAGATGCCCGTGAACACGTCGGGCGTGAAGAGGATTACCCCGTTTTTGTTCCATGTGCCGCCGCGCCCGTTGGCTGCGTCGCAAATCACCTGCACCGACTTTCCGGTAACGTCTGTCCTTTTCAATTTTCCTTGCGCAAAAAATCCAATCGATTGTCCATCTGGCGACCAGAACGGCTCAGATGCTCCTTCGGTCCCCTCTACAATTGTCGGAGTCGCTTCTCCCAATTTGTAGGTCCAAATCATGTACTTGTTGCCCTGATCCCAATACGCCACCATCGCCACAGTTTTTCCATCCGGTGACAGTGCCAAGCCGTTCGCGCCCAAATGAAACGGGCTCGCGAAATAGGTCGTTTGTTTCGGGGCATTGCTCTTTGACCAACACCCCAGTCCCGCACCCGCCGCCAGCGCGCACACCATCAATGCCGCCACCATCCAACCTCTCCACTTCCCCTCCGGTGCGGCTCCCGACGCCGTCTCCGCCGTTCCAGCCTCGCCAATCCATCGCAACTGGCTCGCCAAATCCCCCGCGCTTTGCCATCTCTCTTTCGGGGCCTTTGCTAGGCACTTCCGCACGACATGGCCCAGCCCTCGCGACGTCATCGGCTTCACCGCGCTGATCGGTTCCGGCTCCTTATCCAAGATGGCGCTCGCTACGCTCAATGGACTTCTTCCCGGAAATGCACGCTTCCCAGTCAACATTTCATACAGCACCGCGCCCAGTCCACGCACTCCATCACCAAATAGTCCACGCCATCCTGACTGCCCAGATCATGCAATGTGCAAATATTGGGATGATTCAATCCAGAAATCGTCTTTGCTTCCCGCTCAAACCGCTGCTTGCGAGCCGGATCCTTGGAAAGGTGTTGCGGAAGGATTTTGATCGCAACCGTACGATCCAGGCGGGTATCCCGAGCGCGGTAGACTTCACCCATTCCGCCTTCACCGAGCGGCGCGCCGATTTCATAGGGCCCAAGCTGAGTGCCTGGAGCAAGGGGCATAAGTGGGCCGATTATAACCCTGGAACCTGTAATCCGTTGTTCTCGGTACGAGCGCCAAGGTTAACGCAGAAACCGGACCGAGCACTCACGTTCTACCACTCATCCTGGACCCGGTTCCGCGGCGGGCGCCACCTCGGCGGCCGGCGGAAAAAAGAACTCTTTTGGCGATGTACGGAAACGACGCCACAAAGAGCTCAGAATTTCCAGATGATCGCTGCGGGAAACGTCCTGTGCGCGGAGCGCCAGGCGCAGGGCGAGATAAAAGCTGACGCCGAGATTCATCACAAACGTTACGGCAATCCCCAGCGCCGCCATCAACAACTTGCCTTTTCCCCATGCCTCATACCGCAGCGAGGTAATGCCGAGCGCGAGCGTGCCCATGGAAAGAGTGACGTGTCGTACATCGAGCGGCAGGCCGAAAAAATGCCCCAGGACGGGCGTCATCCCCAACATGAATCCCAGAACGATGGAACTGCCCCATCCAGCGATATTGCGTGAGAAAGAGGTGGAAATCCGCTTCAGTGTTTCCGGGCTGAGCGCCGCTCCCAGACTGTGTTCTTCGATGGCCTTTGGCAACTGATGATAGACGGCCCAATTCTCGATCCACCCGCCGGCGAGGCTGGAGAGCCACAGAATGAGGCCTGTCAGCATAGCGTAGAAAACTGTGCCGCTACGCAAGGGATTCAGGGAATTCACGGCGTACCAGGCGGTATCCACGTCCAGAAACGAATGGCCGAAAGCGACACGCCATAGCAGGCTGAACACAACGGCGCCCGCGCTGACGGCAATAATGTTTCCGAAAGCGGCGGCAAGCTGCGAACGCACAATGCGGGCCACATACTGTACCAGCTCATCGGCCTTCGATTCATCCCGGCAGTGATGAATAATGCGCGCGAGCGCGGCTCCGGTCATGGAAGGCTGCTTGGTCGCCAGGGCAAGGTGCCAGTTCTGCATCAACACAAAACTGAGGGCGTAATTCAGACTGGCGAGGAACCCTTCGACAAAAGGGGGAAAGCGCGAATGCGTCACAATCAGTTTGATCGCAGCCGTCCCTACCGTCAGCAAGCCGCCGCCCAGCGCCGCTTTCCACATCCCGGCGTATTCCTCGCGATTCGAGGTGATGTAGTGTTCTCCGGTCTTCCCCGCCCACTCGACGATTTTCCGCGCCAGCAATCGAAAACTGTTGTGAGCCAATTGCCGCAGGCTACGGTCTCCGACGCGCCCGCGAATGACTTCTCTCATGAGCCGTTGCGCCGTCACCATTTTAGGGCGTCCCGGCTGCGCCACCAGGACTCCCGCGATGATCTCCATACGTGTCAAGCTTCGCTCGATGACATCGAGGGCGTAAACAATGTCGAGATTCACGCCGCGGGCATCCAGATGCGCCACGATTCGTTCCAGCTCCGCACGGCACTCGCCGACCGTGGCCTTCCAGCTTTGCGCCGTCGCGGCGACTTCATTCTTGCTTCTCAAAGCCGCTACCAGCGCATCCACACTGAGGGTCAGCCGGTAAAACGGCGAATCCTGAACCCTGCCTGCCTGGCTGCGCACGCGCAACTTCTCTGAAAGGCCCAGTCCCTGGACTCTGGCAGCCAGCAAGCAAAGAGCATCCAGAAGTGACTCCACGGGTGCTTGCCAGATCGCGGAAGACTCCGGCGCAGCGGTGAGGATAGCGAGGCGTTCCATGAGGTCCCCGGGGAGATCAAAGAAACGGTCGACTTCTTTTTGCGTGGGAAACAGCCTCAGAAACAATCTCGAAAGGTCTTTCTCCTCGCGGGGGGAAGGGAGAACAATGCGAAAAAAGCGGTCAAAAGTCTCCGAGATCAGCCCGCGATCACTCGGCAATCCCGATTGGGCAAAAAGAGAGACTCCATTGGTTTCCTCGAGGATCGAGCCGACGGCAGCGCGGTACTTTTCGCTCAATTCGGGCGAGGATTCGAGGATCGAGATCCAGGTTCTCTGGCGCCTCGACTTTGAGCTGGCCTTTCCTACAAGATTTGCATCTCCGGACACCAAGGGAAGCTCGGGAATGTTGTTATCCGGTTCCCGCAGCCAACTGAAGAGATCCGCGAAGGCATTCACGCGGGCACGCAACGTTTGTGCTTGTATCACTGTCTCCGCCCGAACCGCGAGCGCGCGCAACGAGGCGTTACCCTGCTGGGGCAGGGGAAACATGGTTAAAATCTGGTTCCTAATTGTTGCCATCTTTCTCCCTTGGATCTTTGAGCCTGCCATCTTATAGCCCACCTTGGACCATCCTGGTCAATTTTTATCGATTTTGCAGGGGCGGCATTGGGCCTGTGTTCCGAACGTTTCATCCATCCCCGGAGTTGGTGTACGATACCTTTCTGGGTGCGGGAGGTGACCATGGCCACTACGTTTACTTTGAACGGAAAATCCACCACCGTTGAAGTCGATCCCCAGATGCCCCTTCTCTGGGTACTTCGCGACACGCTCAACATGACCGGCACAAAATTCGGTTGCGGCATGGCGCTTTGTGGCGCCTGCACCGTGCACATCAACGGGGAGGCTTCGCGCTCTTGCATTACGCCGGTATCCAGCGTGGCCGGAAAGAAAATTACCACCATTGAGGGACTTTCCGCGGATGGCTCGCACCCGGTCCAGAAAGCGTGGATCGAAGAAGATGTGCCCCAGTGCGGTTACTGCCAATCCGGACAGATCATGTCTGCTGTGGCGCTGCTGGCGAAAAAGTCCAGCCCCACGGATGCGGATATTGATGACGCCATGAGCGGGAATATCTGCCGCTGCGGCACCTACCAGCGTATTCGCAAGGCCATTCATCGCGCCGCGGCTGCGCAAACCGCTAAATAGCTCCGTTCCGCGGCGTCCCCCAACCCGCCGCGCGGCCCCCAAGTGAGGATCGCCATGGCACCGATTTCTCTTCTCGATCGCCGTGAATTCCTGAAGACCTCCGCGGCCGGTGGCGCGGCCCTTCTCGTGGGGTTTCACCTGCTGGCGCGCGCCAGTTCCGATCCCGCGGAGGAGCAGGAAAAGCCGCCGGTCAATCCACTCAACGCGTGGGTGCGCATCACGCCGGACAACAAAGTTACATTGGTGCTCGGCAAGTCCGAGATGGGCCAGGGCGTGATGACTTCGCTCCCCATGATCCTCGCGGAAGAACTATGCGTGGACTGGAAGCAGGTGAAGATCGAGCAAGCGCCAACGAATCCTAAGATTTATGACTTGGGCACTGGCGGGAGCGGCAGCGTTGCCGGTTCGTGGTTGCCGTTGCGTCAAGCCGGGGCGGCAGCGCGGGAAATGCTGATCGCGGCGGCAGCGAAGAAGTGGGAAGTTACTCCGGACACTTGTAAGGTACAAAACGGTTACGTAGTGCACGGTCATCCCGAACGGTCTTTCCGTTACGGTGAACTGGTCGCCGAAGCGGCACTGCTGCCCGTACCAAATCTCAGGGAAGTGCCATTGAAGAGCGCCAGCGAGTTCACGTTGGTGGGCCATGATGTCCATCGTGTGGATAGCGCGTCAAAAGCAGATGGCACTGCCAGGTTTGGAATTGATTCGCGCGTGCCGGGAATGCTTTATGCGGTGATTGCGCGGTGCCCGGTGTTTTATGGAAAAGTGGCTTCGTTTGACGCGACGAAAGCGAAGTCGGTACCGGGGGTTCGCGACGTCATACAAATCGAGACGAGCGGCCGCGGGGCTTCAACGACGGGCGGCGTGGCGGTGGTAGCGGAGAATTCCTGGGCAGCGATCCAGGGCCGGCAAGCTCTGCAGGTGAAATGGCATGAGGGTGCGGCGGCAAGCGAATCCACGGAGGAATTGCGCAAGCAGTTTGTCGCGAACGCGTCGAAACCGGGGAAAGTGGTGCGCAATGAAGGTGCCGCGGACGCGGCGCTGTCCTCGGCTCATAAGAAGGTGGAGGCCGTCTACGAACTGCCTTTTGCCGCGCATGTTTGCATGGAACCGATGAACTGCACTGTGCACATTTTGGAGGATCACGCGGAAGCGTGGGTGCCGACACAGGGGCCGCAATGGGCGCAAAGCGTGATCGCAGAGATTGCCAAGCTGCCGCCGGAGAAAGTGATCGTGCACACGACGATGCTTGGTGGAGGTTTCGGCCGACGATATCAGGCTGACTTCGTAATGGAATCAGCGCAGGTAGCCAAGGCGACCGGCAAGCCGGTAATGGTGCTGTGGACGCGCGAAGACGACATGCAGCACGATTTCTATCGGCCGGCCTCGTACCATAAACTGCAGGGCGCACTCGATAGCAATGGGCAGCTTGTTGCGTGGAAACATTTCCAGACTTCCACATCGATTGCTGCAAAATGGCGGGAGAAAGGGAGCGAACAACCCGAAGACGGCGAATTCGGCACCGGGGCGACGATTCCGTATGCGACGCCAAATATCCGGATTGAATATACCCTGGCGCACTCGAGCGCCCCGAGGGCGTGGTGGCGTTCGGTGGAGCATTCGAGCAGCGGTTTCGTGATGGAGAGCTTGATTGATGAGCTGGCGCAGGCGGCGGGACAGGATCCTCTGGCCTTCCGGTTGCAGCTTATCGGGGACTCGCGGAAGATTCCGCAATTTGGGGGAGGGCCGAACGATCCGCCTCTCGATACCTCGAGGCTGAAGGCTGTATTGCAGCTTGCCGCGGACAAGTCGGGATGGGGGAAGACGCTGCCGAAGGGTGAGGGGCGCGGAATCGCGGGGTTCTTTTCGTTTGATTCGTATGTCGCGGCGGTTGTGGAGGTTTCTGCGAGCCCCAAGGAAATCCTGGTGAAGCGCATCGTATGCGGGGTGGATTGCGGGCGGCCCGTGAATCCGAATGGAGTTCGCGCACAAGTGGAGAGCGCCGCGATTTACGCGTTGACGGCGACGGTGAAAGACGCCATTACGGTGGAGCGTGGGCGAATCGTGCAAGCCAATTTCAATGACTATGAAATGGTGCGCATGAATGAAGCGCCTCCGATTGAGGTTCACCTGGTTTTGAGCGATGAAAAACCGACCGGGATTGGCGAGCCCACGGTTCCGGTGATTGCGCCAGCAATTTGCAATGCCATCTTTGCGGCGACCGGGAAGCGCTTGCGCCGCCTGCCGATTCGCGCCGAGGATTTAACCTGACTCCAAGCCGACAGCTGAGCAACTCAACCGCCGGGACTTTCTGAAGAAGACCGCGGTGGGCACTACAGGTCTGGTGATCGGGTTTTATTTGCCGGGCAAGTATGAAGCGCTCGCCGGCGTGCCGCCGAAGGATCCCACCCCCCTCAATGCGTGGGTGCAGATTGCTACGGACGATTCGGCCAAGCTGCTGATCGACAAATGGGAGATGGGCCAGGAGATTTCGACAGCGCTAAAGATGATTTTGGCGGACGACTTGGACCTCAGTTTGCTCCGGCCGCGCCGGGGTATTTCAACCCGATTATTGGCCTTCAAGGGACTGGTGGCAGCGCGAGTATTCGCGGATCGTGAGAACCGCTTGCCAAAGCGGGCGTGGCTGCGCGGGAAATGCTGATTGCGACAGCGGCGAAACGCTGGAACGTCGAAGCATTCACATCGGACATTTTGGAGTAGCGATTCGGACGCCCATCCCGTAAAGCAAGCCTCCGATTACTCCCAGAACGATGATCGCCACGATCGCTGTTTCCAGCATCGCTTGCGCTCCCAATTGTTATCGTGCAGCAAGAGGAGGGCAGGCGCACGAAGAAATTTGTTGGCCAATAGCGGAACGAGTATGCTGTGGTCCGCCGGCCGCTGACAACAATGATGCTCACGCCTTCTCTCCTATTTCTTGGGATCGCTATTCTTTCCTTCGCTATCTGGATCGTTCTTACTTTTTTTCGTGGGTCGTTCTGGCAGCTCCGCGCGTTTGATGACGACGTGGCCCCGCACGAGGAACTGAGCGACTGGCCGGAGGTCGTTGCGGTAGTTCCCGCGCGCAATGAAGTGGAAACCATTGCACGCGTGGTTGAGTCCCTTGCTCGTCAGGAGTATGCGGGCGAGTTCCTGATTGTGATTGTGGACGATCATAGTGAAGATGCGACGGCCGAGATCGCGCGAGACGCAGCACGGGAGACTGGCGCGAGCCAACGTTGCACTGTTCTTCTCGCGGAAACGCTGCAGAACGGCTGGACGGGAAAAATCTGGGCTATGAACCAAGGGGCGGCGGAACGTTCGCCGGACTTCTACTGGTTCACGGATGCGGACATTGTGCACGAGCCGGACACGCTGGCGCGGCTGGTTTCGCGGGCGGAGAAGCAGAAACTTGATCTCACTTCCCTGATGGTGCTGCTTCAGGCGAAATCATTTGCCGAACGGCTGCTGATTCCTCCATTTCTTTATTTCTTTCTTAAACTATATCCGCCGAAGTGGATTGCAGACCCAAAGGCGCGAACGGCTGGCGCGGCCGGTGGTTGCATCCTGCTGCGAAGAGCAGGGCTCGAACGCATCGGCGGGTTTGCAGCGATGCGCGCGGAAGTTATTGACGATTGCGCGCTAGCGCGCGCGGTAAAGAGCTCCGGCGGAAAAATCTGGATGGGCCTTACACGGAAGAGCGTCAGCTTGCGTTCCTATGAAACGTTTGGCGAGATTCGCGATCTGATTGCCCGCACGGCCTTCACGCAGTTGAATTACTCGGCGTTCTTCCTTCTCGGAACTCTCGCAGGGATGATCCTCACCTACTTCGCTCCGGCGATTCTGGCCTTCAACAATCAGCCCGCGGTATGGCGGCTGGGCCTTGCGGCCTGGGTCCTGATGGCCTTTACGTATTTGCCGACGGTGCGTTTCTACGGACTTTCGCCGCTTTGGGCCCCGGTGTTGCCGTTAGCTGCATCATTTTATTCGTATGCGGCTTGGCTCTCCGCGGTTCGCTACTGGTTTGGGAAGGGCGGGCAGTGGAAAGGCCGTGCACAGGCGCCAAAGAGTCAAGGGAGGTGGAGGAAAGCCTTGCGAGAATAACGATATTGCAGGACGATTTGGACGAGTCAAGGGAGACCTTTGATGAGGATGGGCGCGACGATGAAACGATGGATGCTGACGGGGCTGAGCGGACTGATCGTTTTTGTGGGATCGGCGATGGCGCAGGGATATGTGCCCACAAGCGACCCGCCATATTACGGGCCGTACAACGGCGTGTTCTTGCCGGACGGCGATGGCGTGAAGAAAACGCTCGTGAAAGACGATACGGTGACGCGCGCCGATTCGCCGTGGAGTTTGTCGTGCTGGGTGCTGATGAGCGAAGCGTCGAAAGGCTCGATCCTCATCGCGGGGCTGGGAAAAGTGGAAGACGAGTATCCGCGGTATCTCGCGGTGGATGGAGATAAGCCGGTTTTGTGGATGGGAAAAGAAAACAGCCTGACGGCTACGACGGCGCTCGCACCGGGCAGATGGCATTTCCTGGCCGCGACCTTTGACGGGATAGAGTTTCATCTTTATAGCGACGGAAGCGCGCTTGCGAGCGGGAAGCTCGATTTCGGGAATGTGAGCGGTGTGCTGCAAATGGCGCCATCGGATGCCATGGCGCCGGAAAGGAAACATTTTGGCGGAAAGATCGCGGGATTTACATTGCAACGCCACGCATTGAGCGCGGAGGAAGTAAAGGCGATTTCGCAGAAGCCAGAAAATTTTACGGGAATCCTTTATGAAGAAGGGTCAAAACCCTGGCCGGTGCAGACCTATGGCCAGGCGGGTTACCGCGCGCCGCAAGATGCGGCGACGATGCCACGAAGCCGAGCGCCCTATACGCCGCCGAGCGCGAAGAAAGTTGTAGCCGGTGCGACTGGACTGGAAGCGACCGGAAAGAATGAGTGGATGCTCGAGGGTTGGAAGTTGCGCCCGGCGCCGGAAGTGGCAGAACCGGGTGAAGCGATCGCGCACGCGGAGTTTGCGGCCAAAGGATGGTGGCCTGCGACGGTACCAGGAACGGTGTTGACGACGATGGTGGATCAGGGTGTCTATCCGGATCCTGACTATGGAATGAACAATCTCATGATCCCCGAAACATTGAACAAGCAGGATTACTGGTACCGTACGGAATTCAACGGGGCCAACGAATGGAAAAACCGTCGCCTGACGCTGACGTTTCAGGGCATCAATTACGCCGCGGCCGTATGGCTGAACGGGAAGCAGATCGGAACGATCAAGGGCGCGTTTGTGCGTGGCGTGTTTGACGTGACGAACGCAATCAAACCGGGACAGACGAATGTGCTTGCCGTGCGCATTTCGCCGCCGCCACATCCCGGGATTCCGCATGAGCAATCCATCAAGGCCGGGCCGGGGGAAAACGGCGGCATCATGTGCCTGGACGGGCCGACATTTGTTGCCACCGAGGGATGGGATTGGATCCCAGCGATTCGCGACCGCGACACAGGCATCTGGCAACCGGTGACATTGCGCGCGACGGGCGCAGTGCGGATCGGCGACGCGCAAATTGTAACGAAGCTGCCTCTGCCGGACACAAGCAAAGCGGACGTGGAGATCACGATTCCTCTGCAGAATGATTCGAACAGCGCGGTGCGGGGGAACCTGACTGCTTCCTTTGAGAATGTCGCCGTATCGAAAAGCGTTTCCCTGAATCCCGGCAAGAATGAAGTGCAGCTTACGCCGGCGGAATTTGCGCAACTTACCGTGCAGCAGCCGCGGCTATGGTGGCCCAACGGTTACGGGAAGCCGGAACTCTATACGCTGAAAGTAGTGTTTGCCGAAGGCAGCAGAGAATCAGACGCCAAAGACGTGCGGTTCGGCATTCGCGAGATTACTTACGAGCTGAGTTTGCTGGACAGCGCGGGGCATTTGCGCCGCGTGGAATATTCCCCGACGGTGGGGCGGGAGAAAAATGAGCAGATCGTGGACATCACGCATGCGGGGATCCGCAATGTGCCGTCGCCCGATCCTTTTCCCGCCATCTTCCCGCAAGAATGGAAAGAGGGATGGAAGGCTTGGGTGGCCTCGCTGAAACCGGGGGCAGAAAAGTCCGCGGCGATTAAGAACATCGAGGACACGCGAGCTACGCCGTACCTGGCAATCAAGGTGAACGGAGTGCGCATTGCTGCGCGGGGCGGCAGCTGGGGGATGGATGATTCACGGAAACGCGTGTCGCGGGAAAAACTGGAACCGTATTTCCGGCTGCACCAGAACGCCAACGTAAACATTATTCGCAACTGGGTCGGGCAGAGCACGGAAGAAACGTACTTCGAGCTGGCCGATGAACACGGATTGCTGGTGTGGAGCGACTTCTGGGCTTCCACGCAGAACTATAACGTCGAGCCCGAGGATCCGGCACTGTTCCTGGAGAATGCGCGCGATACGATTTCGCGCTTCCGAAATCATCCTTCCATTGTGGTCTGGTGCGGACGTAATGAAGGCGTGCCGCAGCCAATATTGAATGAAGGGCTGGATCAGCTCATCCGAACGCTGGATGGCACGCGGTATTACACACCGACGTCGAACCAGGTGAACCTGCAGAACAGCGGGCCGTACAAATTCGTGGATCCGAAACTGTACTTCACGATGCTCAATCATGGATTTTCGGTTGAGACCGGCACGCCGTCTTTTCCGACGCTGGAAATGTGGCGCGCGTGGATCCCCGAAGCGGATCGCTGGCCGATCAGCGACGATTGGGCGTATCACGACTGGCACCAGGGCGGGAATGGAGACATGGGGCCGTTTATGGCGGAAATGGAAAAGCAGTTCGGCGCGCCGGCGAGCCTAGAGGATTTTGAGCGCAAGGCGCAGATGCTGAACTACGTGCAACACCGCGCGATCTTCGAGGGCATGAATGCGCATCTTTGGGCGCCGAACACGGGGCGAATGCTATGGATGACGCAGCCGGCCTGGCCGAGCACGACATGGCAGATCCTGAGTGCGGATTACGATACTCAGGCGTCGTATTACGCGGTGAAAAAAGGAAGCGAAACTCTGCACGTGCAACTGGACCCGACGAGTTACCAGGTACAAATCGCAAATTCGCTGCCGGGTTCGATTTCGGGGCTTACGGTGCGGGCGAAGGCGTACTCGCTGGACAATAAGGTGCTCGCCGAGCATGAAGAAAAGAAGGATGCGCCAACGGGCGTGACGGAAGCCTTCGGGCTGGATCTTGCGGCTCATCTCAAAGACGGAGTCGTGCTCGTCAAACTGGAACTGCTGGATGCGGGCGGTAAGCTGGTCTCCGATAATTTCTACTGGCTGGGCGGAACGACCGCGGACTATCGCAAGCTGAACCGGCTGGGCGCCGCCAAGCTGGCGGTGACCACGAGCCCAACGCAAGAGAAAGAAGAACGGCGAATCCACGTGCGCCTGGAAAATATCGGGGCGACCGCGGCGATCGAGACTAAGCTGACGTTGCTTGAAGCAGACGGGACCACGCGTGTGCTGCCGGCATACTACAGCGACAATTACGTTTCGTTGTTGCCGGGAGAAAGCAAGGAGATTGAAATTGCGGTACCAAAGGCCGCGGTGAAAGCGGGCCTGGGCCTCGGGCTGCGCGGTTGGAACGTGGCGGAGAAAGTAGTCAAGGTGGGAATGGAAAAGTAGGATTGCCCACGCCGCGATTTGGTAACTGTCAAAGGCCGCCAAGCATCACAAATATTGGCCCGCAGCATCAGAATTTGTTATAGTGGGGCTGCTTGGATGAGGGCTGTATCCCGCGGTTAGGGAACGGCACCGGAGGCCAACATGAGTGTCACTCCTAATGGGAGCAACGGACCCTTTTTAGAAAATAAGAAGGTCACCGTCCCTGATTTGCTGCAGCGCAAGTGCCAAGCTGCAGGATCCCAAAACAAGAAAATCACCTGCCTGACGGCATACGACTATCCGACGGCACGTCTTGTAGACGAGGCCGGGGTGGACGTGGTGCTGGTGGGCGATTCGCTGGGCATGGTGGTGCTCGGATATGAGAGCACACTGCCGCTGACGCTGGAGGAGTCGCTGCACCACACAAAGGCTGCGCGGCGCGGTGTGCAGCGGGCGCTGGTCGTCGCGGACATGCCGTATGGGACGTACCACGCCGAAATGAGCGAATCGTTGCACAATGCCATGCGTTTCGTGAAGGAAGCGGGTGCGGAGGCAGTGAAAATCGAAGGCGGCGAGCGGCGCCTGGAGCTGATCGCGCGGCTCACCGAAGCAGAGATCCCGGTGATGGGGCATGTGGGACTGACGCCGCAGTCGGTGAACGCGCTCGGAGGCTACCGCGTGCAGGGGAAGACCCCCGCAGCGGCGGAGCACGTTATGAGGGACGCGCGTTCTGTGGAAGCTGCCGGAGCGTTTGCGATTGTCCTGGAGGCGATGCCACGGGAGTTGGCAGCGGAGATTACGCGAGCGGTGCACATCCCGACAATCGGCATCGGCGCGGGGCCGGATTGCGACGGGCAGATCCTGGTGCTTCACGATCTGCTTGGATTGACGTTTCACGAACCGCCGAAATTTGCGCGGCAATATGCCGACGTTGGCGCAATGATTTCGCTTGCGGTGAAGGAATATTGCGCGGACGTAGAGAGCGGTAATTTCCCCTCGGACGCCGAGTCCTATCATGCGCCGGCGGGCGTGAAGGGGCGGAAGACGATCCCCATCGCACGCTGAACATTTGTCCAGAGGCAGAAAACGACTCATTTCCCGCAGGCAAATGAGCAAGAGGAGGAACGATGTCGCCGGAAGACACTCGCGCACTCTACGACTACAACGCGTGGGCCAATCACCGCTCGCTGGACGCAGCGGCAGCCTTGACGACGGAACAATTCACGCGACCGATGGGATCGAGCTTTGGCTCGGTGCGGGATACGCTGGCCCACATTTGCGGTGGGGAATGGGTTTGGCTCGAGCGATTTCAAGGACGATCGCCCGCTGCGCTTCCGGAGGCGTCGCAATATGCGGATCTGGCCAGCCTTCGCGAACGGTGGACGGAGCAGGAAGGAAGACTGTTACATTTTGTCGGCAGGCTCACGCAGGAAGACCTTGACCGCGTGATGGAATACAAGACGCTGAAGTTTGGCGTGTATCACAACCCGTTGTGGCAATCCATGCAGCATTTGGTCAACCACGGTACTTATCATCGGGGCCAGGTGACCACGTTGCTGCGGCAACTGGGCGCGCAGCCCATCTTGACCGACCTGATGCACTACTACCGCGAACGCTCGACGGCGGCGGGCGCGTAATCCAAATCCATGAAAACGCGGCTTGCCCTGTGGAAATAGTCCGGACGATCGCGTGGATGAAAGAGAGGGCGCGGGCTGCGCGGCTCGAGCAGCGCGTGATCGGGTTGGTGCCGACAATGGGGGCGCTGCACTCGGGACACCTGGTGCTCGTGGAGCGCGCGCGGAAAGAGTGTTCGCCTGTATATGCCTCGATCTTTCTGAATCCGAAACAATTTGGGCCGAAAGAGGATTTGTCGAAGTACCCGCGGCCACTCGAAGAGGACACCGCGAAACTCGAGGCGGCAAGGGTGGATGGATTGTTTTTGCCGGATGCCGCGGATATGTATCCGCCTGGTTTCTCGACGTACGTGCAGGTAGAGGGATTGAGCGAGCGACTGGAGGGGAAATCACGTCCGGGCCATTTTCGCGGTGTGACTACGGTGGTGTTGAAGCTGCTGGAAATCGTGCAGCCGCACTTCGCCTATTTTGGGCGGAAGGACGCGCAGCAAGCGCGAGTGGTGCAGCAGATGGTGGGCGATTTGAACCTGGATACGGAGATTGTTCTGTGCCCGATTGTGAGGGAGGGGGATGGACTGGCGATGTCCTCTCGGAACGTGTACCTGGATGCAGAGGAGAGGAAAGCGGCAATGGTATTGTCCCGGGCTCTGCGTGCGGCGGAGAAAGAGATCACAGCTGGGGTGTGTGATTCCTTGCAACTGCAACAGGCGATGCGAAAGGTGCTGGAAGCCGAGCCGCGCGCGAGAGTGGATTACGCGGAGATCGTGGACGCGGAGACGTTTGAGCCAATGTTGCGCGTCGGGCGCCGGGGTTATGCGGTGCTGGCGGTGTTTATCGGCAAGACGCGCTTAATTGACAACCTACTCATGGAGCCGTCCGAGGCAGGCACAGAACTTATCTGTCACTTCTAAGAGGCTTCCTGGCCCGCTATGTCGAGGCCACTTTCAGGACTTCGGCGGCGTGACCTTTGGCTTTCACCTTGTCCCAAACGATTTCGATTTTGCCGTCTTTCCCGATCAGGAAGGAACTGCGGACGATGCCCATGAACGAGCGGCCCATGAACTTCTTGTTCTGCCAGGCGCCGAACGCTTCGATGGTTTTGTGACTCGGATCACTCAGTAAAGGGAAGTTGAGTTTTCCTTTTTCGCTGAAGAGCGCTTGCGCTTTGACATTGTCCGCGCTCATTCCAAGGATGGCTACGCCCAGCTTATCGAACTTCGATTTTGCGTCACGAAACTCGGACGCTTCGGTCGCTCAACCGGAAGTGTTTGCTTTGGGAAAGAAAAAAAGAAGCACGCGCTTTCCCCGGAAATCGGAAAGCGAGACGTCCTTGTCTTCATCCGATTTGAGAGTGAATGTAGGGGCCTTGTCGCCAATCTTGAGCATGGCCGTCCTCGATTAGGAAAGTAATTTACGAACGATGTCGTTTACCGATTGGGGATTGGCCTGACCCTTGGTGATACGCATGACCTGGCCGACAAAAAATTGGAAAACACCTTCGTTGCCGGATTTAAATTTGGTGACGTTGTCTGGATTCTTCTCGATGACTTCACGGGCAACCTGCTCGATCACGGCTTCGCTGACCTGAGCGCCGAGGCCCTCGGCAGCGACGATTTCCCCAGCGGAACGGCCGGATTCGAACATGGTGGCCAATACTTTTTTGCCTACGGCGGCTGTGATCTTGCCTTCGGCCAACATTACCATAAGCTCAGCAAATTGCCGGGCACCAACAGTACCGTGTTTCTGTTCAATTTTGCTTTCCAACATCGCAGTCGTCTCAGCAAGATATGTCAGCCTCTGCATCCAGCCCGCGGTTTGCTTCGGATCAGCCCCGGATTTCACCACGGCTTCAAAATAGTCAGCGACCTGCTGCGTATCGGTTAGGAGAGCTGCTTCGTCAAACGATAAACCGTAGCCGCTCACGAAGCGAGCGCGCTTCGCGGCCGGGAGTTCCGGAAGCGAACGCAAGACTTCCTCGCGCCAGGCCGGGCTGACGTGCACGGGGAGGAGGTCAGGCTCCGGGAAATAGCGATAGTCGTGGGCCTTTTCCTTGGAGCGCATGGATTCGGTTCGACCCGCAGGCTGATTCCACAGGCGCGTCTCCTGGGAGATGCGTCCACCGGATTCGATGATGCCGATGTGGCGCTCGATTTCGAATTCAAGGGCCTTGGCGAGATAGCGAAAAGAGTTGAGATTCTTGACCTCAACTTTGGTGCCAAATTCCTCTGCGCCGCGCAGGCGCACGCTGACATTCGCGTCGCAACGCAACGAGCCTTCTTCCATGTTGCAATCGCTGACGCCAGTATAGAGAAGGACCTGACGAAGAGTGGTGAGATAGGCGTAGGCTTCCTCGGGCGAGCGCATGTCGGGCTCGGAGACGATTTCGCTTAGCGGCGTGCCGCAGCGGTTGTAATCCACGTAGGTCTTTTCGTCGGAATGGGGAAAGCCGTCATGAAGCGACTTGCCTGCGTCTTCTTCCAGATGGAGGCGGGTTATGCCGATGCGCTTCGTCTGGCCGTCGTGCTCGATCTCGAGCCAGCCATCCGTGGCGAGGGGAAGCTCGTATTGGGAGATTTGATAGCCTTTCGGCAGGTCCGGGTAAAAATAATTCTTTCGCGCGAAACGGGAATGCTCGTGGACGGTGGAGTTAAGCGCGAGTGCGGCACGCATGCCCATCTCGACGGCGCGTTTATTCAACACTGGGAGCGTGCCGGGGAGCCCCAAACAGACCGGGCAGACATTGGAGTTCGGCGGATCGCCAAAGCGCGTCGAGCAGCCGCAGAAAATCTTTGTTTTCGTCAGCAGTTGGGCGTGGACTTCCAGGCCGATGACCACCTCGTATTTGGCGAGGAGTTTGGGCGAGAGGGACGTCTCAATGGCGAATTTCGTCATGTGGAGACAAAAATTATAGCAGACGGGCGCGGGTCCGTGGGCGTTGACAAAGTCTAGTGGTGGTTCGAAGTGGCTCTCAGCCGCTGAAGCCTGGTTGCAGCACAACGGCACGGCTGCCTCTTACGGAGCTCAGAGTACGACTTCACGGACTCTGGGGGCCGGCCTGAACGGGTGAACAGCGCAGAGTGGGGAAAAGGCGCTCGGCCAGGGCGAAGCTACCGAATAATAGGAAGGAATAAAAAGCGTCCCCGACGAAAGTGCGCCAGAAGAAAGGGATGCCGGAAATGTAGCACGCGATGAGGCCGGCGGATGTGTGCGGAAAGGAATTAAGGATCGCCCACACGCCGAAGTTGGTGACAACGAAGAACTGTAGCGCCGGAACACGGCGAGACCGATCCGAAGAATGGAGCGGTGTTTCTCGACCCAAAGGCCAATCAGCACGTTCACGAGGAAGCTCGCATAGACCATGGGAATCAGCTTGTGCAAGCCGACAAAAACGTCGCCGGCAAAAAGGGCGAGGAGCGGAAATAGGAATGCGATGCGGCGATCCTTGACCGTAGCTCCCGCGAACAAAGCTATGGCCCCGATGGGGGTAAAGTTCCAGGGATGCGGCACGAGACGAAAGATAGCCGCAACAACAATCAGCAGGGCGGCAAGGACAGTGCGAAGAACTATGGTTTCGGCGGGGAGTTTCTGTTTCAGCATGGCGCCACTTGTGCTTCCTCTTTGGGAAGTAAATCGCAAAAGAAAAAAGAATCGCGCTGTACGGTCTCACCGACTGTGAACGGTATGGGACGGTGAAAGATCGGGCCATCAAAGACAAAGGTGTGGAATTCGCCGTTTTCGCCACACGGATCGACTCCCATGGGAAGGTCGCGAAAGAAAGATTCGTCCAGTCCGCGCCCCGCAAAGCTGGAATCGAGAAGTTTTCCGTCGATGCAGACCGAGATAGCGCGGAAGCCGGTCTTGTGAAAAGCGCTGATCAATTCCCGGGTATCGCGTTTCCAGAGCGGGAAGAGCGCTTCCATGCCGAGGCGCGCGAGGTTGTTTTCGCGATAGATGCGAAGGTCCTGGAGGAAAATGTCGCCGAACGCAACTTTGCGGACGCCTTGAGCGAGATGCATGCGCAAGGCTTCTTCCATGCGCGTTTCGTAGATGGGGTTGACACACTGCGGGGGAATTAGGACTTCGTGCAGCGGCAGGCGAAGCGATTCCGCCTGCCGCCGGAGAAGTTCGCGGCGAACGCCATGTATGCTGATGCGTTCGTGGCCTTCGGTGACGGTGGTGAGCAACGCCGTGATGCGGACATCGCTTTGACTTTGCAGAGCGTGCAAAGCCATGCCGCTGTCCTTCCCGCCGCTCCAGCAGAACAGGATGGGTTCCGGGGCAGGCATCAGTTTCTCCCGGAAAATGTGTAACGCCCGCCGAAAACATAAGTCTGCCCGAGAGCCGGGTAGCCGAGGGCGGTCTGGTATTGCTTGTTGAAGAGGTTGATGACACGAGCGGTGAACGCGAGGCCATGAGCCACGTTGTAACTGCCGGCCATATCGAAACGGGCGTAGCCGGGGTTGTTTGCGGGCGCAAAAGTAGATGCGTTCAGGTCGGTGGAGGGCCCGCTGAAGTAACCGATGAAATTCCAATTCAGGTTCGCGTAGAAGACATTCATGATGATGGACCCGGAATTTGTCGGCCTGCGCAAGAGAGGCAGCCCGGGTGTATAAGCGGGATCAGAGGGAGGATGGTCCGTCTGGAGCACCCGGGTGGAATCGTAGGTGTAGTAACCGTCGATGGAGAGCCACTTACGGAAACGGAACTCGGAAGACAGGTTGAGGCCACGCGCGCGCGCCAAGTTGGTATTGAAATAGGTACCGCAGAAAAAAGGATTGTTACCGGGATCCGGGGCGTAACTGATGATGTCCTGGAAGCGACCCGCAAAGAAGGTGAGAGAAAGCCGAAGGCGATCGGACGCGAAGTATTGGTCCAGCGTCGTGTTGTAGGTTTGACTCTGCTCTGGCTTGAGGTTTGGATTGCTTCGGAAACAGGGATCATTTCCAAAGGATTGCTCGAGACCTGGTTCTTTAATCCCCTCTCCGTAGGCAAACCGAACCCGCGTATCACCCCAAAAGCCCCTGCCATAGCGAACAGCCAGAGCAACGCCAGCCCTGGGAACTGCCCGAATCCCGAAGGATGAATTGGACTCGACGCGGAATCCCGCACTCAGTGTGACACGAGAGATCGGGAACCAGCGGCCATCCATAAACCCAGCCTGATTGTTGCGGCGAGCATGGTAACCACCGGAAAACCCGCTCGGAAACCCATTCTCGACTTGGTATTGGTAGCCCGCGGCGAAAAGGCCTTTAGCAAACGAGTAGGTCGACTGCTCATTGAATCCGGCGACATTGAATGCGTAGACCGCAGGAACAGTTTCGAAAGCAGGAATGAAATTCGTGTCGACGATGCGCGACTCCGATCCGGAGAGGCCATGTTGCCAGTGCGTTCCCGTATTGAAGTTCCAGGAAAGATTTGCGGAGAGACTCTGGAGAGCGTCATTCTGGCCGAGACTGGGGGGCTGAACAAGCGTTGGCCCGGCTACGCCCGACCAACTGGAGTTGCTGCGAACGGTGAGGCGCAACTGGTTTGTGTCGCTGAAGGTGTAGCCGAAGTTGCCGGCGAACGTTCGAGTGAGGAAGGCGTCGTTCGGTCCCTGCCCCGCTGTCTGCAGGTAAGAAGCAGCGCCCGAATAGTCCAAGTGGCCTAAGAGGCCGCTGACCTCGCCGCCACCACGGCCGGAGGAGAGATTGCCGCCCTCGCCATACACCTGAAAAGCGGGAATGCGCGTGGACCCGCGATGAGAGAAGAGTTGAATGACGCCGGACATGGCGTCCGAACCGTAAAGGGTACTCTCGGCGCCGTGGACAATTTCGACCTTGTCCACATTATCCAGCGCCATATTGACGTAGTTGAGAAAACCGCCCGGCTCATTGACAGCAGTGCCGTCGATGAAAACCTTCGTGTAGTTGGAATTGCCGCCATCCAGGAAAACCGTGGTGAGGCCGCCGATGGGCCCGGTTTGCGCGGTGCTGATGCCCGGTTGGGTGCCAATCAGGTTAGGTAGACTGATGACCTGCCGCTGGTCGATTTCCTCGCGCGTGAGGATGGAACTGGGAGCAGGCGACTGCGCTTCATTGATCGGCTCGGCCTGGCCCGTCACGAGAACACTCGACGAGAGCGGACTAAGTTGCATTTGAAAATTGAGGATGCACGCCTCGCCGGCACTGAGATCAACGACGCCATCGCGCGAGACGAAGGATACGCGACGGAAGGCCACCCGATAACGCCCGGGAGGGAGCGAGAGGCTGTACACGCCCCCGGTAGTGGAAGTTGCGGTCCAGAGTTGCGGATTGGTTGCGCCTTCGAGCTGTGCAGTGACGCGGACGCCGCCGACACCGGAGCCGGAAGGATCCGTGAGCGTGCCGGTCAGATGTGCATCGGCAGGTTGCGATTGCGGAAAAGCGGGGAAAACTAAAGCAAAAAACAGGGAAACTGCGAAGCAGAATGCGAAGTTTCGTTTTTTCATGGTTCCTCCGCTCCCTCACGCGCGGGAGTGTGAAGGTTGGCCGGTGCAAGAAAATTTGCACGGGCTGCAGACTTCGCCGGTCTCCTGGCTTGGCGGTTTACAGGGCGGATTAGAAGCCCTGAGGGCTTGCGGCCTTCCCGCAGCGAAGAGCTGCAGTGGCCAAGAAGCGGAATACCCGCCTTACAGTCGCGCGGCGGCGACGGCTTCACACCGTCTTCCCGAGCACGAAGTCCGCGGTTGATGTCGAGGGGCGAAGCCCGCTATTGGTTGCCAAAATTGGCTGCTTGAGGCAGCCGGGTTGGGGTGAACAAGGAATACAGCTAAGTGTTCGAAAAAAGCGTTACGCGCGGCCTTCCGGATGCGGTCATCTCCACGGAAAGCGGCGCTTGAAAAACTTGTTCGAGAAGTTCGCGCTGAAGCACGCTGGCCGGCGGCCCCACGCGAAGGCATTTGCCTTTTTGCATAAGCACGACCTGATCCGCATATTCGGCCGCGAGATTCAGTTCGTGAGTCACGATGACAACGGAATAACGATTCTCCGCGGCCAAGCGGCGCAGAGAATCCAGGAGATCGACTTGCGCGCCGATATCGAGATGCAGGGTGGGTTCGTCCAGCAACAAAAGCAGCGGCTGTTGGGCCAGGGCGCGAGCCAGAATAACGCGCTGCTTTTCTCCACCGGAGATCTTGTCCATCCAGCGATTGCTCAGGTGAGTGGCGCCGACCTGTGCGAGGGCGTTCGTCGCAATGGTTACGTCGTCGTCGCTTTCGAACCGCAAGCCAGAACTATAGGGATGGCGGCCCTGGAGGACAAACTCCCAAGCGCGCGAAGGAAAGAGCAGCTGACTTTCCTGCTGCACCAGAGCGATGCGTTGCGCGCGTGTCTTGGTTGGTAGCAAGTGGGTGACGAATCCATTCAGGAGAATACGCCCGGAGAGAGGTTCCAAAGCGCCGGAGATCAGTTTCAACACCGTGGATTTACCGCTGGCATTGGGGCCCAGGACGGCGACGATCTCGCCGGGCTTGGCCTGAAAACTCATGGCTTCGAGCGTGAAGAGCGGCGCCTGCGACGGGTTTGGCGCGTAGGCGTAACTGACCTGCTCGACACTGAGACGCACGTCGGGATTCGTGCGCTGCTGCTCTATGGAGGCCATGGGAGAACGATGAGGGCTGCTCATGCGAGCCTCCGCCGCAGTAAATAAATGAATAGAGGCGCGCCCACAAGAGCGGTCACCGCACCCACCGAAAGCTCTGACGGAGCAACCACGGTGCGGGCGAGCGTATCCGCGATAACCAAAACGATGGCCCCACCGAGCGCGGACGCAGGCAGAAGCATCCGATGGTCCGAGCCGAAAATCAGGCGCATCAGATGAGGAACAAGAAGTCCTACATAGCCGATCGCGCCACTCACGGACACGGCCATACCGGTGAGGATCGAGGCAGCAAGATAGACGACAATGCGAACGCGCGGGACGTCTACGCCCAGATGCATGGCTTCGTTTTCACCGGCGAGAAGCAGGTTGAGGTCGGAAGCGGTGGTGTAAATGACGCCAGCGGCTACAAGGAATCCAAAAAGAAGAAAGTAAAGAAGGCTGCGGGGTTGCGGAGTGGAAAGATCTCCCATGAGCCAAAAAACGGTTCCGCGGAGGTTGCTGCCCCGAAGCGTGCTCATCAGAAATATGATGACCGCAGAAAGAAAGGAGGCGGTGATGATGCCGCCGAGGAGAAGGGTGCTGCTGTCAATCTGACCGTCGCGCCGGCCCAAGAGATAAACAGCAGCGATCGTGATGGCGGCGCCGAGGAAGGCACCGAGCGGCGTGATCAATCCGGCTAATTCTGGCGTTAGATCGAGGTGACTCTCGACAATGAGAGCCAGGATCGCCCCAACGGCCGCGCCGGAGGATACGCCGAGAACGTAAGGGTCGGCTAGAGGGTTGCGCAAGAGCGCTTGAAAGCTGGCACCCGCAACGGAAAGCGAGGCGCCAACCACGATGCCTAGAAGAATGCGCGGCAAACGAATGTCCACAACGATCATGCCGTAATCGGAGGAGATCGCACTGCTCTGCCCGAGGAGGACGTGGATGAGGTCGCGGCCGAGGCCATAGAGAGAAACTTGCACGGCACCCAACTTCAGGGCAATGACCACAACAACGAAAAGCAACGCGGCGAGAATGCTGCAGCGGAGCAGAAGGCGCGGGAGAGTCAGCGGGCGCATGAAGACTCCGTTGACCCTTTGCAGCCATCTTGCAGTGACAGCGAGAACGCGGGGGAAGCACTGGGTGGTTTCGTGGCACCGGCTGGCAGTTCTTTTTCCATCGGCTGCGGCACTTCCTGAAACACCGCGGGATGAAGCTGGCGCGCAAGTTCTTCGATCGCGGAGACGATGCGCGGGGCGGGACGGTTCACGGCGTCGCTGATCACGGCGTAGTGGCGATTGTGGACGGCATCCAGAATGCGCCAGCCGGGCCGGTTGGCCAGAGTGTCAAAGTCCCGCGCGGCCGCCTCCGAGTGGGAGGAGGCAAAGACCAAATATTCCGGTTGCAGGTGCACAACTTCTTCCAGGCTCATTTGCGGCCAATCCTGCGACGAGTCCACGATCGAGATTGCTCCGGCTTTCCCAAGGGCATCGGCAATAAACGTATTCTTGCCGACGGAAATCAACGGCTCCGTCCAGACAATGAAAAGAACACGCTGCGGCGGAACGGAAGCGAGTTTCGCCTGTAACACCGCAAGATGATTCCGGAGTTCTGCGGCAAGAGATTTTCCGGCTTCGGGAGCCCCCAACACTTCGGCCAACTTGCTTGTCGAAGAAATGATTTCATCCACCGTGTGCGGGTCGGTTGCGTAACTGGGGATGCCCAGGTTGTCCAGAGCGCGCACGGTGTCAAGGCGATTGAGGCTTTTCGTGACAAGGACAAGGTCGGGATGGAGGGCCGCTATTTCTTCGAGACTGGGATTGATCGCTCCGCCCACTTTGGGTTTCTTCTTAGCCTCGGGGGGATAGTCGCAATAATCTGTGTCTCCTACGAGGTGGTCCTGCAGACGGAGGGCGTAGACAGTTTCCGTGAGGCTCGGCGCGAGGGAAACAATCCGTGATGGCGAAACCGGGATGCGAATGGTGCGGCCCACCTCGTCCACGATTTCGCGAGTGGCAGGTTGCGTTGGCACAAGAGGCGCGGGAGCGACCGCTTGGCCCGACAACTCAAGCGATAAGAGGAAGAGAACCGCCACGGTCACGGCGGCCAGACGAATCAAGGTGGAATAAAAACGCTGCACGAATCTCCCTTTATGAGTGCCCCAAAAAAAAAAGCTTCAACAATAAAAAAGCCCCACGCGAAATTGGGGCCGGCGCGCCTATGTTCCCTCTCGCGAAGAACACGCAACGACTGCAGCTTGGGAGGGTAGCCTGGCTTACGGCTGAGAGCCGAATACAGTGGCGGGACCGCGGCCGAATTTCACGGCACTTCCCCACTTCCCTGGCCTGCAAATTGTGAATTCAGTGTAAGGCGCGCGGCAAGGAGAGTCAATCAACGCGCGGACTTGTGTCAACGCGCGGAGAATCCGCCCGAAATGCTAGCGGTTTTTCCAGTTTGGCTTGCGCTTTTCGACGAGCGCTCGCAAGCCTTCCTGCGAGTCTTCCAGGCGGTATAGCTCGTTTAGGAAAATGTTCATAGAGTGCTTCAATCCATCGCGAAGAGACATACCCATGCCGCCGAGAATGGCGCGCTTTGCCATGGTGAGGACCGGCCCGGAATGGCCGGTGACCCGGGCGATGAGATCATTCACCGTTGATTCGAGCTGCGATTCGGGCACGAGGCGATTGATGAGACCTAGCTCGAGGGCGCGCTCGGCGGTCACCGCTTCGCCCAAGAGCACCAATTCGAGAGCTACCTTGGGACCGACGAGAAAGGGCAGAATCGTAGAGGCGAGCGGGGGAAAGACGCCAATGGAGATCTCCGGCTGGGCAAAGCGCGCCTTGGGAGTGGCGACGACAAGATCGCCAAAGGCCGCGAGCTCGGCGCCGCCGCCAATTGCAGGGCCGTTCACGACACACATCACGGGCTTCGAGGTTTCGAGGATTCCAGCAAAGACGGAATGGAACGCGTCGAGCATCTGGAATACGCGCTGGGAAGTGTATTCGCCGACGTCAATTCCGCCGCAGAAAACCTTGCAGGCGGAATCCAGCACGATAAGTTTCACTTCCTCGCGTTCACCGATATGCGAGATGCCGTCCGCCATTTCGCGCAGCATGCTTTCGTTCAGCAGGTTGTGATCGGGGCGGTTCAGCGTTATGCGGGCGACACCGGATTCCAGGCGAAGCGTCACATGCTCAAAATCGGCAGGGTTGCGGCGCTTGGGTTCGGTTCGCACTTCTACAGTGCTGCGGCGTTCCACGATGAGTTCTCCTTCCAGGAGGGCCTGGATCTAGAGCTAGAATTCGATGCTAGCACGCGGAGAATGCAGCTAAACGACAGGTTCGCAGGTTTGTGCGCAATGAGTCTGCTGGTTAAGAACCTACACTTACGACCAGTTGAGCCGGCTGACGTTGAAGCCCTATCCTCAAACCACCATGGTGAATTGCACCTTTTGTTTTTGCTGCTTGGCTTGAAAAACGTCGCAAAGGTTGGGTTTCGAGGAAAAACCCGCACCCCTTAACCAAAGGGTGCAGGTTTTCACTTGGATTTCTGTGTGGGCTGGGGTCAAAATCCGCATCAAACTGGGTTGCCCAAGTTGCCGAATTGAGAATCGGAATTTAAGTCACTTCCGAGTGTAAGCGGCACCAATAAGGCATTTAGAATTAACCGAAGGGTTCTTTCTTGCAGCGCTGAATGGAACGGATGAGGTCATGAAACCTGACACGAGCAAAAACGAGGAACTGCGTTATGTGGTACGGGCATTCCCCCTGAAGGCAAAAACGGAAGCCCAGGGCTTCCCGCCGGCGGCCGCGTGGGACAAGGCCGGCGCAGTTCGGTTCGATCACGATTGGCAGGGTCAGAACCGCGACCCGCGCCGAGCGACCGAAGTTCGCTTGCTGTGGAACCCCGAAACCCTCTTCCTGCGGTTTCGCGCGGACTTTCGCAGCATCGCCGTGTTTTCCGACTCGCGAAGCGACGGCTGGCGCGACGAATTATGGGATCGCGATGTGGCTGAAGCTTTTTTGCAGCCCGATGGGCGTGATCCGTTGAAATACAAAGAATTCGAAGTGAGCCCAAACGGATTCTGGATTGATCTGGATATTTCTCATGGCCAAAAAGAGGAGCTGCACAGCGGGCTGGAGCGCCGGGTCGTGCTGGATTCGAAAGCGAATACCTGGACGGCGGATCTTGCGATCCCGATGAAGAGCCTGACACCGAAATTTGATCCAAAGCAGAGCTGGCGGGTGAATTTCTATCGCGTGGAGGGTGAGAAAGAGCCCAGATTCTATTCCGCGTGGAGCCCCACGTTTTCTCCACAACCGAATTTCCACGTACCGGCCGCCTTCGGAAAGCTGGTCTTCCAGGAGGAAGAATAATCGGCCGAGTCTCCTTGTTACCGTGTGGTTTCTGCTAAGCTCCCGGGTGGACAACCATGCGAAAACTTTTTCGTCCAGGTTACTTTAGGTCTTCTCTTCCGCTGTGCGCTTTCCTGGTGGCCACTTTCCTGTTTCTGAGCGCTAGTTCGTGCGTCTTGGGCCAGGGAACGACCGATCCTAACGCGCCCGTGGTCAAGAAGGTCGAACCACCCAGTTGGTGGGTCGGGCTTACGCCGGACGTAATGATTTTGCTCTCCGGCAAAAATCTCGAAGCTACTCATGTGAGCTGCAACCTGCAAGACGTCATCATTGGCCGCACGCAATCCACCGCTTCCGGAGACTACCTCTTTGTTTATCTGAAATTTGGCGCTGACTTGAAATCGGGAACGGCGGTTTGCCGGATCACTACGCCCAAGGGACAAACGTCGTTCGAACTACCCATTGCGGCGCGTAAGGCGATTCTAGGCAGAAATCAGGGATTGTCGCTGGAGGACGTTCTTTATCTGATTATGCCGGATCGTTTCGCCAACGGCGATCCCACGAATGACGAGCCCGCGGAATATCCCGGTTCGCATGACCGCGCAAAGCCGCGGGCGTATCACGGCGGTGATTTGCGGGGAATTCGCGAGCATCTCGGGTATCTGAAGGATCTTGGGGTCACCACGCTTTGGCTCACACCTATCGTGAAGAACGGAGCAACCGAGGATTACCACGGCTATGCGGCGGTGGATTTGTACGCGGCGGATCCGCATTTGGGGACACTCGAAGAATACCAGAACCTGGTTGTGGAAGCTCACAAACAGCACATGAAAGTCTTTTTTGATGCGGTGCCGAACCACGTGGGCCCTCTCAACCCGTGGGTGGCTAACCCGCCCCTGCCAGACTGGTTTCACGGAACGGGCAAGCAGCATTTGAACTCATCCTCACCGTTGAAACCGGATTTTTACGGGCAACCGGAGAAGAAGCCGAACCTCAACGAGCTATTCGAGTCGCTTGAGGATCCGCACACTTCGCCGCAGATGCGAAGAAACCTGACGGATGGCTGGTTCTTCGGCGTGTTGCCGGATTTGAATACGGAGAATCCCGTGGTGGTGCAGTACCTGATCCAAAACAGCATCTGGTGGGCGGAAATTTCCGGGCTGGATGGCTACCGGGTGGATTCCTTTCCGTATGTTTCCAGAAACTTCTGGGCGGAATGGCACCAGAGCCTGCGGCGCATTTATCCGCGGCTTTCGACCATCGGTGAGGTTTTCCATCCCGATCCGGTGGTGACTTCTTTTTATGTGGGAGGACGCAAAGGCTGGGACGGAATTGATACCGGACTGACCACGGTTTTCGACTTTCCGATGTATTTTATGATGAAAGACGTGCTGCTGCAGGGAGCGCCCGCCGGGCGTCTCGCGAACATTCTGCGGCAGGATTCGCTATATCCCCACCCAGAATTTCTCGTGCCCTTTTTCGCGAATCACGATGTGCCGCGTTTTTCGAGCGCACCTGGCGCAACGCCGGCAAGATTGAAGCTGGCTTTCGGACTGGCGCTGACTTTGCGAGGAGTGCCTGAGATTTACTATGGCGATGAAATCGCTATGCCGGGGGGTGCCGACCCGGACAATCGCCGCGATTTTCCGGGGGGATGGCCGGGCGACGGAAACAATGCGTTCACGCGTGAAGGACGGACAAAGGAGCAGCAGGAGGTGTTCGAGTATGTGCAGGCTTTGCTCCGCATCCGCCGGGATCACACCGCTTTGCGTGGAGGCAAACTTTGGCATCTGGCGTCGGACGATGCGTCGTACGTTTTTGTACGGGAAAGCGAGGAGGAAAAGCTGGTTGTCGCTTTTCAGAATGGATCCTCGAGGGACCTTAAGATTTCTCTGCGTGACGCGCCCGCGCAAGGTGCGGCAGGAGTATCGGTGCTTTTTGGAGAGGGGCAAGCCGAACTGGTTGGCCAGGAAATCCGGCTGCAGCTTCCGGCGCAGAGTCTTTCTATTTTTGCTCTGCACTGAACTCGCTCGGTGCCCGGTGTTGAAAACAGTCAGGCGGCCAGCCAACGCTCGAAGAGCGCTGTTGCCTTTGCACCTTCCATGCGCCGGCGCACGGCGTCCATCACGCGGCAATGCAGACGGTGCTCGCTTCCGTAAAACCCCAGCCAGTAGGGCATGCTGAAATCACCGGGAAGGCGTTCTATCCATAGTCTCGGCTCTCGCACGCAAAAAAAACCGTTCTGAAAAACGATGCGAAGGACTTTCTCCCGCAAAAGGGCTTCCGCGCGGTCTTCGGCCAGCTGTGGGGTGACGTAATTGCGTGTTTCGATGCACTCTAATCCATCTGGAACTTTAGGGAATTCAAAAAGATCGAGCGTCCCTTCGACGACTTCCAGCGCGAATGCTCGGGAATGCCGGGCGCTTCCCAATTCATACTGCACGCGATAGAGGCGGAACGGCAGATACGCGACGGCCATTCTTTGCAGCTGGCCTCGTCTCGCGCGCCAGTAGACCGCATCCAGGCCAGAACCGGCAAATGCACGTGCCGCTTCTTGGCGGGAAACGTTGGACCGGAGGCTGGAGATTGTGGTTTGTTTGCTCAGTTCTGTCATGACCATCCGCTCCACTCAGCGAAAATGAATCCAAAAGCTGATGACGGTGACCAACAGCAGTGCGGTGAAGGCAAGATTGAGGATACGTTCCGTCCTGGTTTCCCTGGCCAGTTCAGGGGCATCCACGCCGACGGTTTCCAGTTTGTCGTCCACCGTTGCAAAGGTGAGCCCTGCCAGTTTTTTTCGCGGCGGCGCGGGAAACATCATGCTGACACCAATCAGCACGGCCGTGCAGGCGAAAAACATCACGATCGCGTAGTGCAGAAAATTCATGTCCACGAGCCAGCGAATCGAGGGAGATTGATAGTGACGCGTTTTGTCCAGCACTTCAAAAATGAAGCGTGCCGCGCCCATGACAAAACCCACGAGCAACGAACTGATAGCGCCCTCCCCATTCAAACGGGGCCACAGAATGCCGAAGATAAAGCACACCGAAATCGGCGGGCTGATGTACGCCTGCACGCTCTGCAGGTAAATCCAAAGTTGCGTATTGAGAAGATGGATGAAAGGCACCCAAAGCACGCCAAGGACAACCATCACGCCGGTGGCGATTCGCCCGAACATCACCAACTGCGCTTCATTGGCGCCGGGCCGGAGCTTCCTGTAAAAATCCAGCGTGACCATGGTTGAGGCGGAGTTGAAGACCGAGCTCATTGCCCCCATCAGCGCAGCGAGCAGGGCAGCGATCATCAAGCCGACGAGGCCGGCGGGAAGCAAATTGACGATCATCAAGGGATAGGCGGTGTCGCCGTTCGTGACTTTGCCGTTGATCACCGGAAACATTTGAGGGAAGAGACCGAAGGCGATCAGTCCTGGCAAGACCAACAGGAACACGGGCAGGATCTTCAAGAACCCGGCGAAGATGGTGCCGGCCTTGGCGTGACCTTCGTCCTTCGCCGAGAGTACTCGCTGGACGATGACCTGGTCCGTGCACCAATACCAGATTCCCAGAATCGGTGCGCCGAAGAAGATGCCGGTCCACGGAAAATCCGGATCACTGGCCGGCTTGATCATATGAAAGTATGCGGGAGGCACCGCGGCGCGCAGTCCGGCGAAGCCGCCTACTTTTTCGAGACCAATGATCGTGAGAACGATCGCACCAGCCAGAAGGATCAGCGTCTGCACCAGGTCCGTGTAGATGACAGCGGCGAGACCACCGGCCACGGTATAGATACCCGTTGCGACCACCAGAATGATAGCGGCCGTCATCGGCTTCCAGCCGAGGACACTTTCAGAAACGATGGCACCCGCATACAAGTGCACGGAAATTTTCGTGAAGATGTAGGCGATGATCGAGATGCTAGCGAGATATGTAGCGCAACTGCGGTTGAAGCGACGCTCCAGAAACTCCGGCATAGTGAAAACATTCGAGCGTAAATAAAACGGGACGAACACCCATCCCAGGAGGAGCAGGATCAAAGAAGCCAGCCACTCGTAGTGGCCGGGAGCGAGGCCGACTGCTGCGCCGGATCCAGCGAGTCCAATAAAATGTTCCGTGGAAATATTGGAAACAAAGAGCGAAGCGCCAATAGCGAACCACCCGATGTTCCGCCCCGCGAGGAAATAGTCCTCTGACGTACGCTCCTTCCGAGAAAAATAAAACCCGATGCCGAAAACCAAGACAAAATAGGCACCCAAAATGACGAGATCGATAGGGGCGAGCGTTCGATGTGTGGCTGCCAGGGTGGTTGCGGTAAGCAATCGTGCCTCCTCGACATTTCCTTGACGGAAATGATGGGCGCAGTCTATATCAGTGCGGGACACCGGCTCAATAACTCCGCGCGATTGCGGTTTCCTGGATTTCCCCGCTTACCGCAAGCCTGGATCTGCTCCCCGATGCGCGTCTTCTTACCGTATAGTTAGAGAGGAGAAAATGACGTCTCCCACGCTGTCTTTTCTGCGTATCGTGGGACGAAACAAAAATCGACCTGGAGAATTCGATGAAGAAAATCTTTATGGTTCTCGCACTGGTGGGGACGGCGCTCATGGCAACCGAGAAAAGCATTTATAATTTCACGCTTCATTCCATCGATGGACAACCAACCTCGCTGTCTGTCTTCAAGAGAAAAACCATGTTGCTTGTGAATGTTGCCAGCCGCTGCGGATTCACGCCGCAATACACCGCGCTTGAGGCTATCTACGAAAAATACAAGGACCGGGGCTTCGTAATTGTAGGCATTCCGGCGAACAACTTCGGCCGCCAGGAACCCGGCACGAATCAGGAGATCAAAACATTCTGCACGGCGAAATACCACGTAACCTTTCCCATGATGGCCAAAGTGTCCGTGAAAGGCGCGGATATCACCCCGCTCTACCAATTCCTGACCGACAAGACGCTTTACCCGCAGACCGGCTGCGAAATTGGATGGAATTTCACGAAATTCCTGATTGGCCTCGACGGGAAAGTGCTTGCGCGCTTTGACTCTGAGGTGAAGCCCGATTCGCCGGAGGTTATCTCGGCTATCGAGAAGGCGCTCGCCGAAACCAAGGCCTGATTGTTTTCGGGCCAACCATCTCCGTTCCGCCCGAGCTTTCAGTGCGGTGGCCGCCTGAAAAGGCGTCGCTGACAAGTTTGACCCATGCCGATCCTTTCGCTTCAGAATGTGAGCAAGGAATACGCCTCGGATGGCCAGCACCTTCGGGCTCTGGATGGCGTTTCTCTGGATGTGGCCGAGGGAGAGTTCGTCGCACTTGTTGGCCGCAGCGGTTGCGGAAAATCCACGCTCCTGAACCTGGCGGGAGCGATGGACTTCCCTAGCGCGGGCGTCGTGAGCATCTCTGGCTTGACGACCAGCGGGCTTGACGATGCAAAACTGACGAGGCTTCGCCGCGAAAGGGTCGGTTTCATCTTTCAATCCTTTCAATTGTTGAACACGCTGACGGTGCTTGAAAATGTTGAACTGCCTTTGTTGCTCGCGGGCCAGCCCGAGGCTCGCGGCGCCGCACGGGAACGCCTGCAGTGGGTGGAGCTCGATGGCCTCGGCGACCGTTATCCGCATCAACTCTCCGGCGGACAGATGCAGCGCGTGGCCATTGCGCGCGCACTTGTTCATTCACCGCGCATTTTGCTCGCGGACGAGCCCACCGGGAATCTTGACACGACTACCGGCAGCGTCATTCTGAATCTCTTGCAACAGCTCACACACGAGAAGAAAACCGCAACCATCATAGCGACCCACAGTATCGAGGCTGCAAGTGTGTGCGATACGCTGGTGCGCTTGCGGGATGGGAGGATCGAGGAGGTCACGCGCCGTTGAAATGACCCGCCTGAAACTTTTCTTTCGATTGATGGTGCGACCGCTCTTCCACGAGCCTGCTCGTCTTGCGCTCACTGTGCTGGCTGTGGCCCTGGGAGTCGCCGTTGTCCTGGCGATCGATATGGCGGGTTACGCGGCCGCGGGGTCGTTTCGCTCCTCGATGGAGACGCTGGCCGGCGAGGACAACTTGGAGATTGTCGCTTCGGGTGGCGTTCCGGAATCCGCCGTGGGCATCCTTTCCTCGCAACCTTTTATCGCCCGCGTCTCTCCACGCATTGAAGATTACGTTGTTGTTCTCGGCACGAAGCAAACACTTCCGTTCGTTGGCCTTGACCTGATTGCGGAAGGGAGCCGTTACGCGCCTCGCACGAGCATCTCTTCGGACGCGGCGTCTTCCAGACTGTCAAGTGACTCAGTTCTTCGTATGGGAGATCCCAGCAGCGTCTGGGTTGGCAGCAGCCTCAAAAAGAATCAGGGCGATCCAATCGAGTTGCTAATCAATGACCAGACATTTCTCTGCACGGTGCAAGGCGTCTATCCGGATTCGAATGGGAATGAAAGCGCTGTTCTGATGGACATTTCGGCAGCCCAGCGCGCGTTAAATCGGGGCGGGCGCGTGGATCGCATACTGCTCAAGTTGCCGGAACGCGCGGATCTCGATGCTGCACAAAAACGCTTGCGCGAACTCTTACCTGCCGGTTTGGAGATCCGCCCTCAAGGCACAAGCACGAACGAGAATCGCAAGATGCTTGCAGCGTTTCGCTGGAATCTACGACTGCTGAGTTACGTTGCTCTCATCGTTGGTGCATTTCTTATTTTCAATACTATTTCCATATCCGTGGTCCGGCGCAGGCCAGAGATTGGCTTGCTGCGAGCTTTGGGCGCAAGACGCGCGGACATCGCGGGCGCTTTTCTTGGCGAAGCCGCTTGCCTCGGGCTGGCGGGTGCGCTTCTCGGGTTGCTGCTCGGACGTCTGATGGCCACTGGCGCTGCCCAGTTAATGGCTCTGACCGTTGAGTCGCTTTATGTAAGCAGCCGGCCGGGCCCAATCGAACTGACGAGTGGCTCCGTGGTATTGGCGTTGGTGGTGGGTATGGGTATTGCTCTTGCATCGGCGCTCTTGCCCGCCCGCGAAGCGATGCAGGTGTCGCCCGTGGATGCCATGGCTCGTGGCCGCCGCGAATATACGGCAAGCATGCACAAGGAACGCGATCTCTTGATCGCCGCTACTTTAGCGATCCTAGCTGGGCTGGCCGCGAAGATGCCCGCGATATCCGAAAGGCCGCTGTTCGGTTATCTCGCAACGATTTTGCTGATTGTTGCTTCCGCCTATGCCATTCCGGCTTTCGCTCACTCCGTTTCGGCGCTGAGTTCCGCAACCCTGGGAAAGTGGATGGGAGTGGAGGCCCTGCTGGCTTCGCGCAGCCTCGCGGCGTCGCTTCAGCGCACTTCGGTTCTGGTGGGTGCGCTGGCCACGGCCGTGGCGATGATGACGTCGGTGGGAATCATGGTGGGGAGTTTCCGGAAGACCGTCGTGACCTGGATGGACGACCAGCTCCCCGCTGATCTGTATGTTCGGCCTGCAGGCAGCCCGGCCGCGGACCGGCATCCAACCCTTTCCGTGAAGCTCGTGGAGAAAATTGCTGGCCTTCCTGGTGTTGCGGCGGTTCAGCGGCTGCGCGTTTATGAAATTCGCTGCGACGGAATGCCCGCGATGCTGGCTTCTGTTGAGCCGCGCGTTCTTCGGGGATACCGCAAATCTGATTTCCTCTCGGAAAGGCGCTCGGAAGATGTTTTGGCAGAACTGCGCGGGTCGAATAGCGTCCTGGTAAGCGAGCCTTTTATGTACAAGCACGGGGTAAAACGCGGCGACTCCATTACTCTTCCTCTCGGAGAGTCGCGTGCCAGCTTTAAGATTGTGGACGTGTATTACGATTACGGCAACGAACGAGGCACGATTCTGATGGATCGTGACACACTTCTTCGGTACCTCCCCGATCCTGCGCCTTCGAATCTTGCGGTTTTCGTGGCGCCCCATTTTGAGCCCGAGGCGATTCGCCGCAAAATACAGGAAATTTCCGCAGGGTCTTCTATTCTTATCTTCTCGGATCGGGATTTGCGTTCCGAAGCGATTCGCATCTTTGATCGGACCTTC
>Ga0306923_10000168_pt1 | contig 46671 bp, 34 predicted proteins | sample sta12Can44000108_FD_203841 | JGI IMG/M metagenome (GOLD analysis project Ga0306923, IMG submission 203841) | Lab enrichment of tropical soil microbial communities from Luquillo Experimental Forest, Puerto Rico - statanox.12C.anox.44.000.108 (v2)... | ecosystem: Environmental > Terrestrial >... | reverse complement strand
ATTATTTACTTATCAGTTTGGATTCTATTTATATTATGGTACAAATTCGGGATTACATGACCAACGTTTCTGGAACAATGCAACAGATGTTTTAACTGATGCATGGTCTGCATCCGGCGATGTTAACAAAAAATATGCAAAGCCTGTATTTGGTGATAATACATCCAATGGTTCTGCACTGCCATTAGATATGAATGTATTTAAAGGAGATTTTGTTAAGTTTAAAAACCTTTCATTAGGATATAATTTACCAAAAGATATTTTAGCTAAAGCGAAACTGAATAATGCAAAAGTTTATGTAAGCATGCAAAACATAGCTATTTTCACAAAGTATCCGGGACCTGATCCTGAAGTAGGATCAAACGGTGGTACAAGTGCAGCTAGTAATATAAGCCAAGGTGTTGATAGAAATACTGGAGCTAACGGACGCACTATAACAGTTGGTGTAAATATTGGTTTTTAATGAATGCAATTATTAAATCCTAAAGAGTAAAAAATGAAAAATAAATATATATTTTTAATGGGGTTCGCTGCTGTAATTTTTACTGCATGTCAGCGAGATTTGTTATCACCTACTCCACAAACTTCGGTATCTGATGCTTCTGCTTTTAGTACGGTAGGGCGTATACAAGGACAAGTATTATCTCTTTATTCCGCTTTAAAAAATGGTAGTTTTTATGGAGGTAGATATGTTATTGATGGCGATATCAAAGGAGATAATTTTATTAATGAACTTTCTAATTTAGTTACCGGTTCTGATGTTTGGAACCAAAATCCAACAAATAGTGCTACTGCAGTTTTAAACTTATGGTCACAAGCATATTTAACTATCAATACTTGCAATGTTTTTATTGATGGAATGAATGCAGGCGGCACAAATGTAGTAGGGGCAACATTGGGGGCAAATTATATAGCTGAAGCTAAGTTAGTAAGAGCATTATCTTATTACAGTTTACTTCAATATTATGCTCGTCCATATGCTGATGGTAACGGTAGCAAACTTGGTGTGCCTTTACGTTTAACAGCAATTAAAGGAACCGGTTATTCAGACTTAGCCAGAAGCTCAGTAGCTGATGTATATACTCAAATTCTAAAAGATTTGAATGACGCGGAAGCCGGACTACCATTAACATATACCGGATCTACAGCCGCATATAATAATACAACACGTGCTCACCGCAATACTGCCATTGCATTAAAAACACGAGTTTATTTAACTATGCAGAATTATGCAAGTGTAATTACAGAGGCAAATAAAATTGTTAGTGCTACTGCACCTTTTACTGCTACAACTGGTGTTGCAAATGCTTTACAGGCAAATATTGCTAACGTTTTTGTAGCTCCATATACAACTACCGAATCTGTTTTTTCATTACCTATGACTGCAACTTCTGGTGATAATCCGGGTACACAAAATCAATTAGGCTACTATTTTTCTCCGAGTGCAGCAAATGGAGGTACCGGAAATGGAGAATATTCTTTAAATGCTTCCGGTATTATTGCAGATGCCGGTTGGACATCTTCCGACAAACGTAGATCATTCATTAAACAGTCAGGAAGTGGTACTACACTAAAAAATTGGTTAGTTAAATATCCGGCAGCAAGCCCTTATACTGATTATGTTCCGGTAATCAGATATTCTGAAGTGCTTTTAAATTTGGCTGAAGCAAAAGTAAGAACAACCAATACTGTTGATCCGCAGGCTGTTGCTTTATTGAATGCTGTAAGAAACAGATCAGATGCAACAACAACTTTTACAGTTGCAAGTTTTGCAACTTCAGCAGATCTTATAAATGCAATTTTAAAAGAAAGAAATATTGAATTTTTGGGTGAAGGATTACGTACGCCGGATTTATTGAGGTTATTATTAACTATTCCTGCTAAAGGAAGCGCACCACAGAAAGCAGCGTCTGATGTAGGTTATATTTGGCCTATTTCTGCAAATGAATTAGCACTAAATCATCTTTGCGTAGATAATTAAACTAGGCTTAATTTTTTTAAAAATTCTAAATGGGGTACATATTATGTGCCCCATTTTTATTTTATTCTGCTTACAGAAGGAAAAATGTGATGAGCGGTATCTCGAAATGACAGAAATATTGTCTATGCTGTACTGGTTAATAATTTGTTAACTATATTGCAACTTTCAAAAAAGACTAAAACTCCTAAGTGTATGAGAAAACTTTTGACCTTACTCATGTGCATTACTTTGGCAATTAGCCAACTGATGGCACAGAATCGAACTGTTACAGGTAAAGTAACAGATGAAAGTGGAAAGCCGGTTCCTAATGCTTCTGTGATTGAAAAAGGAACTAAAAAAGGTACTGTTACTGATGATAATGGTATTTTTTCTTTAAATATTTCTTCTGGTGCAAAAACATTGGTTATATCATCTGTAAATTTTACAGTTCAAGAAATAGCCGTTAGTGGAAAAACCAATGTTGCTGTTTCGTTAACGAGCATTACACAAAATTTAGATGAAGTGGTTGTTACTGCATATGGAACAACTAAAAAGAAATCCTTTACAGGAACAGCCTCTACCATTAATGCCGAAAAGTTTAAAGACTTGCAAGTAAGCAGTTTAACAGGTGTCTTACAAGGTCAGGCAAGTGGCGTTTTGGCAATAAGTTCAAATGGACAGCCTGGTGAAAACCCTACTATCCGTGTAAGAGGTATAGGTTCTGTAAATGCATCTTCTGATCCTTTGATTTTGTTGGATGGTGCACCTTATGGTGGAAACATCAACAATTTGAATCCAAATGATATTGAAAGCATTACTGTATTAAAAGATGCATCTTCTACAGCTTTATATGGGTCTCGTGCCGCAAATGGAGTTCTTCAAATAACCACAAAAACAGGTAAAGGTACTCCGCGTGTTGCCATATCTGCATTAACAGGGTTTTCTAGCAGAGCAGTAAATGATTATAGCTATGTATCGTCAAATCAATTGTATGAATTAACATGGGAATCATTATTTAATGAAGCTACATTAAATCCATCTTTAGTATCTGCTGCTGGTGCTAGCTCTGCTGCAGATTATGCGAGTAAAACTGTAGTTGGAAAATTGGTTTACAATCCATTTAAAGATGCTCAACCGGTTGGGCTTGATGGAAAAATCAAGAGTGGGTTACCAATGTTATGGAATGAAAACTGGGGTAACGATTTGACAAGGGTTGGTATTAGAAGAGATATTAATGGTTCTATTTCCGGTGGAACTGATAAAACAAAATATTTTATTTCTGGCGGCTATTTGGATGATAATGGTGTAGCAATCGAATCAAATTTTAAAAGATATACAGGGAGGTTGAAACTCGATACAAAAGTAAATGATTGGTTATCTGCAGGGCTTAATACCAATCTTGCTTATTCTACTCAAAATTATCCGGTACAAGGTGGTTCTGCTTATTCAAACATTGTTCAGTGGATTCGTACGGTATCCAGTCTCTATCCTGAATATTTAGTAGATCCTGCAACTGGTAATTTCTTGTTAGATGCTAATGGCAATAAGCAATACGATTTTGGTAATAACGGCCCTTTAAGCAGGCCTCCGGGTGTATTCAATCCGGGTAATCCTGCGGCTACTACTTCAATGAATCCAACATTGTATAATAGATTTATTACTTCAGCAAATACTTATGTTGAAGCTCAAATTATTAAAGGGTTGAAATTTAGATCTCAATATGCTTTAGACTATTATCAATACTCATTTAACCAATATTATAATCCATTTGTTGGTGATGGTGCTGCTTATGGTGGTAGAAGTCAAAAAACAAGAGAAACTACAACAACTCAAACTTTTACTAACACATTAACTTACGATAAACAATTAGCGAAAGATCATCACTTGAATGTGATTGTTGGTATGGAAGCTTACAGATATCATGATGAATCTGTAACTGCGGAAGCAAGAGGATTTACCTTTCCAGGTGTAACAGAGTTGGGTTATGCAAGCACACCTTATACAGCAACTTCTGCTTCTTACGATAACAGAATGGCAAGTTATTTTAGTCGTTTAAATTATGATTATACGGATAAATACCATTTGTCTCTCTCTTTACGTAGAGATGGCTCAAGCCGTTTTGCAGATTCTGTACGTTGGGGTACATTCTATTCTGTGGGTGGTGCATGGAATATCAACAAAGAAAATTTCTTAAAGAATGTTAGCTATTTAAGTGACTTAAAATTGAGAGCAAGTTATGGTACAACCGGTAACCAAGGTACTTCTGGTTACTTTCCATATTTAGGTGGGTATGCTTCTGGTTGGAATATTGCAGGTTATTCCGGTTCTATTATTTCAACTTTATCTAATGGAAATTTAACTTGGGAATCTCAAAAAACATTAGACTTAGGTATTGATTTCGGATTCTTAAAAAATAGAATTACAGGTTCTGTTACCTATTTTACAAGAACATCTGATAAATTATTATTTGCTCGTCCATTACCTCCATCTTCTGGTATTGGAAGTATTACAGATAATATCGGAACTGTTAAGAACAGTGGTTTTGAAATTGATTTAACTACAGTTAATATTAGAAACAAACATTTCGAATGGACTACATCATTCAACATTTCACATATTAAAAATGAAATCACTGCATTGCCTCAAACTGCAATTGCAGGATCTGGTTATAGTAATATGATTGTTGGCCAACAATTATATAATTTTTATATCAGAGAATATGCAGGCGTTGATAAAACAGACGGAACTCCAATGTGGTTTATCGATCAAACAGATGCTTCAGGAAATGTAACTAAAGGTCTTACTAAATCTTGGAGTGCTGCAACACGTTATTATAAAGGAACATCATTACCTGATTGGACTGGTGGTATTAGTAACACAATTAAATATAAAAATTTCGATTTCTCAGTTTTAGCATCCTTTAGTATTGGCGGATATATCTACGATCAAAACTATGCCAGCTTAATGTATGGTACGGTTGGTAATACTTCCGGTGCCAACTGGAGCCCTGATATCTTAAACAGATGGCAGAGTCCTTCAAATCCTGGTGACGGAAAAACACCTAAATTAATGGCAACCACAGATTATACGCCAACATCAGCTTCTACAAGGTTTTTGTACGATGCATCTTTTATGAGAATCAGAAATATCACTTTAGGTTATTCAATTCCCAAGGAAGTTTTAAGCAAAGCTAAAATAGCAAATGCTCGTTTTTATATCGATTGCCAAAACCCTGTAACATTCTTTGGTCGTAAAGGATTGGACCCTGAAGAAGGTGGATTGGGTAAAATAACATCTAACAACTCTGTTGTTTATAAAACAGTTTCTGTAGGTGTAAATTTTGATTTCTAATTCATAATCATTCAAAACTAAAAATATGAAACTGAAAAAATATTTAATATTCGGATATTCATCTTTACTGCTTTTAACTACTTCATGTTCTAAAAGTTTTATTGATGAAGTAAAACCGGCAGATGGTAGTTTATCCAATTCTGTAATCTTCACTTCAACTCAGGGTGTAGATAATGCACTTACCGGTATTTATGATTTAATGAGAGATTATATTCCTAGTTCCGGCAGACAAAATATGTATGGTATTAAAACCATTATGCTCAATTTTGATTTAAGGGGAAATGATATGATTTCAGATCCAAGTAACTGGTGGTTATACGAAAACCAATGGTCTGATAATGCTTATGGAAGAATTGCAACTTCTGCAAGAACAGAACAAATCTGGAACCTGTTTTACAAAACAATTAATAATGCAAATGCTGTTATTCAAAACATTAATCAATTACCGGCAGCACAAAGTGTAAAAGACCAATATGTAGCTGAAGCAAAAGCATTAAGAGCCTATGCTTATTTTTACTTAGCAAGAATTTATCAATTCACTTATGCAAAAGATATAAATGCGCCGGGTGTTCCAATTTATACAGAACCTGCATCATCTTCAAGTAATGGTAATTCTCGTGCATCTCTTAAAAATGTATATGCTTTAATTACAGCAGATTTAGAGTATGCTGCGGCAACACTTACTTCTACAAGAGTAGATAAATACAGAATTAATAAAAATGTTGCACAAGGTATTTTGGCAGAAGTATATCAAGAAATGGGAATGGCAGATAACACTTTATGGGCAAAAGCATTGAGCAATGCTCAAGCTGCTGTTAGTGGTTATTCTTTAATGAGTTCTACTGGTTATAAAGACGGATTTAATACCGCATCAAATACTGAATGGATGTGGGGTATGCAATTTAATTCTACACAATCGTTTTCTTATGCAGGATTTTTTGGATACATAGAACCGGTTAATTCTCCGAACCCTAATTTTAAAGGCCGTTATAATGATCTTTATATTAACTCAAGTTTTGTTTCTCTTTTTACTGCAACTGATATGAGAAATAGATTTATTGCTGCAGCTAATCAAAGTACTGCTAATCCTTGGAAGAAATGGGTAACTATTAAGTTTCAGGATAATGCAACTCAGTCAGGAGATTATGTAATGATGCGAGCTGCAGAAATGTATTTAATACAAGCAGAAGCTTATGCACAAATGAACCAATTAACACAGGCAAAAAATACATTATTTGCTTTGCAAAGCCAAAGAGATCCAAATGCAATAGTTTCAACAAATTTAACTCAAGCTTCAATTTTAGCAGAGATTTTAGTTGAACGTCGTAAAGAATTATATGCAGAAATGGGTGTGCAGTTTTTCGATTTAAAAAGATATCAATTACCTTTAGTTAGAGATGGTAATCAATGGAGTTTATTAAATATTCCGGCTACTGATAACAGATGGAGATGGCAAATCCCACAAAGCGAAATGGATGCTAACAAAAGCTTAACTACGGCAGATCAAAATCCTTTATAATAAAAAAACAAAACTTATGTTATATAAAAATAAAATATTTTATACTGCTTTTATTGTTGGTATCTTAACAATAAGCGGCTGCGTGAAGGATAACTCTATTACTACTCCTTCGTTAGCAAAATTTGCCCCCTTGGTAACCTCAACATCGTATGTAGGAACATCCTTTATGGGAAGCTATTTTATTAAAAACGATCCAAATTCTGTTTTTAAAATCCCTATTGGAATTACTACAGCTAGTCCTGTTGATAGAAATATTACTTATACAGTCACTTCACCAACAGGAGCGGCTTCCGGTCAGCAATATTCATTATCAAATTCTACTTCTATAACAATTCCTGCGGGTAAAGTTGTAGATTCAATTGCAGTAAAAGGGTTATTTGCCGGATACGCTGTTGCTAGAAAAGATTCATTAATTTTTACTATTACCGGTGGAGATGTTAATCCATTTCCAACTTATAATGTGTATAAGTTGACAATGCAAAAATATTGTGATGTTGTTTCTACTAATTTAACCGGAAGTTATACCAATACAAAAGATTATTATAGTGGTCAAGCCAGTGCTGCTAGCTATGCAGTAACTATAGCTAATTGGGTTTCTACGGGAACTACTACCGCTACAGTTTTACTTCAAAATTTTGGAGCTACAACCGACATTGGCTTTGGGCCGTTTAAACCTACAGACCCAGCTACTACAGGCATTACAGCTACTCTTGACTGGACTGACCCTTCTAATTTTAAAATTACGATTCCAAGTCAGGCTTATGTTGCCAGCCTTTATTCTTACGGAGCATCTACTATTTCAGGTTCAGGTACTTTTTCATCTTGTGATCAAACTTTTACAATTTCATATACAGTAAAAGTTTCTGCAGGAAGTTTTACCGGAACAAGCACAATTATGAAAAGATAATTAGCTATTTGATTCTATATTTTAAAAAAGCCGATAAATTTTTTATCGGCTTTTTTATTTTAGTGTTTATTTCAACACTTCTTTCAATTTAGCTTCTAATGCCTGTCCTCTTAATTCAACGGCAATTATTTTTCCTGTTGGGTCTAATAAAACATTAAATGGTATGCCTTGTATCTTATACATCGGTACAACAATACTTTCCCATTGTTTTAAATCACTCACATGTGTCCAAGTCAGGCTGTCTTGTGCAATGGCTTGTTTCCAGGCATCTTTATCATTATCTAAAGAAACACCGAGAACAGTAAAATTTTTTCCACCGAATTTTTTATAGGCAGCTACTACGTTCGGATTTTCTTGCCTGCATGGTTTACACCAACTTGCCCAGAAATCAACCAAAACATATTTGCCTTTAAAACTGTTTAATGCAATCATTTTCCCACTTGTATCTGCCAATGTAAATTCCGGTGCAGGTTTGCTAATCAATGCAAATTTTGGATTATTTGCAAACTGCATATCAATAATACCTTTCATCTTTTGCAAACCTGCATGGTTTTTAAATTTTTCTGCTGAAGCATCGGTTAATTTTTTAATATCTTCAGGCTGCATGGTTTTAAACGATTTACCAATCACAAAAAAACGTAAAGCAGGGCTTGGAGAGTTTGTTACCGTTGCACTGATAAAATCATTCAATTTTCTAAGCTGATTATCTTTTTGCAAATTAATTACAGTAGCTGCGCTATCTGTTATACTAACTTTTTCTAAAGAATCTGCTTTATTAAAAGTTTCAACAAAACCTGCAAATTGTTTGGTATATTCTTCTAAAAAATTATGTAATGCTGCAGTAGCATCAGAACCTTCGGTGGTATAAGCTTTATAATTTTGAACATCTAATTTTAACTTAATACTCTTATTATCGTTGATAAGCAAAACTTCGGGCCCGTTTTCAATAGCAATCATATATAAACCTTCTTCTTTGCCTAATGCCCTCAATTCAAAATTACCATTGGCTTTTAAAGTGGTTGAATCGAGTATAACAGGCTGTTCTCCGCCAAAAGGTAATTCTTCCAAATACACTTTATTGCTTGGAGAATGTTCAATTCTTCCTGCAACAACAAAAGCACCGTATTTTTTTTCTTTGCAAGATGCAAGTACAACAATAATCATTAAACCTAATACAACTTTTTTCATATTCGTTTTTTAAATGCTTATTTCATTTTTTCTTCTAATAAAGCAGTAACTCTTTTAGGGTCTGCTTTTCCTTTACTTATTTTTTTTACTTCACCTACAAATAATCCAATCAACCCCTTTTTTCCTTTTTTATATTCAGAAACTTTATCCGGCATTTGTGCAATAACATTATTAACCCATTGTTCCAGTTCGTTCGTATCGCTTACCTGTTGTAAATTTAATTCTTCTGCAAGCTGCAGCGGATCTCTATTTTCTTTGAATAAAACGGGTAATAACTTTGAAGACGCTACAGAAAAATTAACCTTACCATCATCCACAATTTTTATTAATGATGCTAATGTTTGCGGTGATAAAGCGATGTTTTCAAACGATGTATTCGTTTCATTCAAATGCTGGCGAATTGGCCCCAACATCCAATTGGCAACGGCTTTATAATGTTGTGTGAATTGAACAGTATTATCAAAATATTCTGCAGTTGCTTTATCATCACATAATTGATGTGCATCGTATCCGCTCAACCCAAATTCTTTTATATATTTTTCTGATAATTGTTTGGGTAATGCAGGTAATGCAGTTGCTATGTTTTGAATATATTCTTTAGTAAGATGAAAAGGTGCTAAATCAGGATCGGGGAAATATCTGTAATCATTTGCTTCTTCTTTATCTCTTATAGCAAATGTGGTATCGTTGCTTGCATCAAAACTTCTGGTTTGTTGTGTAATGGCACCACCATTCTCTACAATTTGAATCATTCTTTCAATTTCGTAATCAATTGCTTTTTTTACATTACGAATTGAGTTGAGATTTTTTACTTCAACTTTAGTTCCTAATTTTTTTTCTCCTTTTAGGCGAATGGAAACATTCGCATCGCAACGCAAACTTCCTTCTTCCATATTTCCATCACAAATATTTAACCATCTAACCAAACGGCGCAACTCAGTAATATATTGATATGCTTCTTCACTGGTAGATAAATCAGGCTCCGTTACAATTTCAACCAGTGGTGTCCCAGCTCTGTTTAAATCAACACAAGTAGAATTATCATACACATCATGAATGCTTTTACCTGCATCTTCTTCCATGTGTATTCTGTTGAGTTGAATATTCCGTTCGCCCTGCGATGTTTTAATGGCAACGAATCCGCCCTTGCAAATAGGAGTGGTATGTTGTGAAATTTGATAACCTTTAGGAAGATCGGGATAGAAATAATTTTTTCTTGCAAAATAATTATCCATCTCAATTTCGCAATTACAGGCCAATCCTAATTTGATGGCATACTCAATTGCTTTTTTATTTGTTTTGGGCAATGTTCCGGGATGGCCCAAAGTAATAGGGCTAACATGTGTGTTTGGCCCGGCACCAAAAGCAATACTGTCTCCACAAAATAATTTACTATTAGTTTGCAACTGTGCATGAACTTCTAAGCCAATAACAGCTTCGTATTTTTCGTTGAGCGACATAGCTGCAAAAATAGCTTTCTCCCCGCATTGATGTGTGATAAAAGTATTCTTTACACAATATTTAAAGAAAAAACCATCCTGAAGAGTCAGAATGGTTAATGTAACATGAGAAAAAGAAATCTTTATAAATTAGCTGTCTTTAATTTTTTGGGAATCTTAATATCGATGGATTCTGATTTGCCGTCTCTTTTATATTTTACTTTATAAGTATCACCTTCTTTTAAATCTTTAATCTTAGTTCTTAAATCATCTACATCTTTTACTTCGGCACCATTTATATCTGTAATGATGTCGTTTTCTTTTAAACCTGCTTTTTTAGCCGGACTTTCTTCATCAACACCGGTAATTTTTACGCCGTTACCTTCTTCCAAATCCTGAATTTGAACACCCAATCTTGGTTTACGATCTATATTAAATTTGAACTGTTTGTTAAACTGGTCGTTAAATTGACCGAATTGCCCATCAGGAAAATGAAAATTAAAAGCATCATTGTTTATCTCAATATCCTTAATGTTAGCTTTGGTAAGAACCGCTGATGTTGTAGCTTCTTTACCATTTCTTGAATAAGTAAGTTTTACTTTTTCTTCAGGCTTAAATTTGCCAATAGTTTTATATAAACTTTCCGGATCAGTAATTTTTGTATCATTTACTTTAGTAATAATATCATCTTTTTTTAAGCCTGATTTTTCGGCTGCAGATTCTTTTGATACTTCTGTAATTTTAGCACCTTTTTCATTTTTTTCTGTACTAACGCCCAATACTGCTCTATTCAAAGGCATATTTCCGTTTCCCAACATTCTTGGTGTTACTGCTATACCATTGAGTTTGCCGGGGCCCGAAAAAGAAAATCCGTCGGGGCCGTTTCTAAAAACTTTTACATCTTTATCGTTCCAATATTCCAGAGGTTTACCATTAATGGTTACTCTTTCCCCATCAACCACTATTGCCATTTCTTCCTTTTTATTTCCATGGCCATTGCGTTTTACAATAATTCTTCTTTCATTATTGCCGGTACTGTCGTTTACAATAATGGTAGTGTCTGCAACAATTTTTGTTTGAGCAAATGCAGAGCCCATAAGCATTACGCTTAAAAAAGAAGCAGAGATTAATTTGTTTATCATATTGAGTTATTTTTGATGTACGAAATTTTTAGTAGATCAAATATAAGGAAGATTTTGAAATACGAAAACTTTCGGAAATGTTAAAATACAAGATTTTTTAGGAATTGATTTTAATTACAGTTAGGTGAGAGGTTACATCAATTAAGTCTATTATTTTTGTAGAATAATTATAAGTTATGAGAAAAATTAGTTTATTGATTGGTTTTGTTTTCTTTTTTCAGTTAGCATCTATTGCTCAGAAAATTGATTCAACTACTTTAGTTAAAACAGGAAATAAAGTACCGCAGTTTAGTTTTGAAATTGAAAAAGGCAAAACCGTTTCAATAAAAGATTACGAAGGAAAAGTGGTATGGATTAATTTCTTTGCAACCTGGTGTGGACCATGCAGAGCAGAATTGCCTTTATTGCATAAAGAAGTTTGGGAAAAATATAAAAACAATACAAAATTTACTGTATTGATTTTTGGACGAGAAGAAGGCTGGCAAAAAGTAACGGATTTTAAAAATGCAAATCAATTTACTTTTTCAATGTTGCCGGATGAGAACAGAAATATTTTTAAATTATTTGCAACGCAAAGTATTCCGCGTAATGTTATTATAGATAAAGATGGCACAATTGTGTATCAGTCCGTTGGCTTTTCAGTTGAAGAATTTAAGAATGCGAAGTCTGTTTTGGAAAAACTATTAAAACAACAATAATGATAAGAGCATAAAAAAGAGACCGCATTTAACGGTCTCTTTTTTATAATAATAATGCTTTCACTTTTTCAATTACCTGCGACAAATTACTTGCATCTTGCCCGCCGGCAGTTGCCAATGTTTTTTGCCCGCCGCCGCCGCCTTTAATTAAAGGTGCAATATGTTCTTTAATAATTTTTGGAGCTTCCAATCCTTTTTCATTCACAATACTATCACTCAACATTATAGCTACATTGGCTTTGCCATTAATGTTTGCAGATAGAATAACCACATAATTTTCGCCCAAATTATTTTTTAAATCGAAACATATTTTTTTCAAATGATCTGCATTGCCAACCTCCACAACTTTGCCAATAAAATTGCCTGATTGATTATTGAATTGAAAAGAAATTTTTTCGTTTAGTAATGATGATTTGAGAGAAGATAATTGCTTTGTTTCTAAACTTTCAATTTGCTTTTCGAGTTCCTGTTTATCCTGAACCAATTTCTCAACAGACTTGAGCGCATCTTTTGTTTTTAAAAGAGTATTAATCTCTTTTAATTGATGCAATTGCTCATTAATAAAAGCTTCTGCTTTGCAGCCTGCCAATGCTTCAATACGCCGAACGCCGGCTGCAACAGCACTTTCGGTCATTATTTTAAAAATGTTTAATTCGCCTGTATTCATTACATGTGTGCCACCGCACAATTCAATAGAATAATTTTCATCCATAATTACTACTCGTACAACATCGCCATATTTTTCGCCAAACAGTGCCATTGCACCTAATTTAATCGCTTGTTCTTTTGGCATTTCTTTTATAACAACCGGAATGTTTTGGCGAATTTTTCTGTTTACAATTTTTTCTACTTCGGCAATTTCTTCGTCAGTCATTTTTGCAAAATGAGAAAAATCGAATCGTAAATATTCATCATTTACCAAACTTCCTTTTTGAGCCACATGATTGCCCAAAACCTTACGCAGCGCAGCGTGCATTAAATGTGTTACACTATGATGACGTGCAATTTTACGACGACGAGAAGCATCGATACTTGCAATAACATCACCCTGTAAATTCGCAGGCAATGCATCAGCAAAATGAATGATTAAATTATTTTCTTTCTTTGTGTCGGTAATTATCAATTCTTTATTGTCAATTGTCAATTTTCCGGTATCGCCCACCTGGCCGCCGCTTTCTGCATAGAAAGGCGTTTCAACCAACACAATTTGATAATGCTCTTTACCCTTCGCTTTTACTTTGCGGTATTTATTAACTTGAGTGCTAATTGTATTTTGAGTATAGCCAACAAAACCTTTTAAAGGAACATCATTCACTATAACCCAATCTTCTGTATCTATTGCTGTGGCTGCACGGGAACGGTTTTTTTGTTGAAGCATTTCAAGATTGAATCCTTCTTCATCAACTTTAACGCCTTCCTCATTGGCAATAAGTTTAGTTAAATCTAAAGGGAATCCGTAAGTGTCATATAATTCGAATACTTTGTCTCCAGGAATAATTCGGTTATTAGATATTTTACCAGTATTTGAATCAATGCCTGAAAAATCAATTAAGGCACTAAGCCATTTTAATCCTTTATCCAATGTCCTCAAAAACGCATCTTCTTCTTCCTTCACTACTTTACTTACAAAATCCAATTGCTGATTCAGTTCAGGAAATACATTTTCAAATTGTTTTGCCAATGTTGGCATTAACTGATGTAATAACGGTTGTTTATAATCGAGATAAGAATAATAATATCTCACCGCTCTTCTTAAAATTCTGCGTATAACATAACCTGCGCCGGTGTTCGACGGAAGCTGACCGTCTGCAACAGTAAATGCAATGGCTCTGATATGATCTGCAATCACACGAAATGCAATAGCTTGTTTACTATCGCTGAAATCGTATTTTTTATTTACTATTTTTTCAATCGCTTCAATTGTTCCGGTAAAAACATCTGTATCGTAATTGGATGTTTTGTTTTGTATTACACGAACCAATCTTTCAAATCCCATACCGGTATCAACATGTTTGGCAGGCAATGATTGCAGCGTACCATCTTTTAAACGATTAAACTGCATAAATACATTATTCCATATTTCAATCACTTGCGGATGGTCATTGTTCACCAATGTTTTTCCATCCACTAATTTTCTTTCTGCATCAGGCCTGCAATCCACATGAATTTCGGTGCATGGCCCGCATGGTCCGGTATCGCCCATTTCCCAGAAATTATCTTTTTTATTGCCTAATAAAATTCTGTCTTCAGCAATAACTTTTTTCCATTCGTTAAAAGCTTCTTCATCTTTCGGCAAACCTTCTTTTGCATCGCCTTCAAAAATGGTAACATATAAACGGTCTTTATCCAACTTATAAATATCTACCAATAATTCCCAGCTCCATGCAATGGCTTCTGCTTTAAAATAATTCCCAAAGCTCCAGTTACCCAACATTTCAAACATAGTATGATGATAGGTATCAACTCCTACTTCTTCCAAATCGTTGTGTTTACCACTTACACGTAAACATTTTTGTGTATCGGCAATTCTTTCAAAATCAGGTTTTTTATTTCCCAGAAAAAAATCTTTAAACTGGTTCATTCCTGCATTGGTAAAAAGTAGTGTTGGATCGTTTTTTACAACAATAGGAGCCGAGGAAACAATATGATGTCCTTTACTTTTAAAAAAGTCTAAAAACTGTTGCCTTATCTGAGCACTCGTCATCATAATTCGAATAAAATTTTATAAAATAATTTGCTGCGATAAAAACTATCTTTGAGCCCCTAAATTTAGGGCTTCAAAGGTAAGGGAAGATGAGAAGTTATAAGTGCAATGTGTTTCTCTTTGCCTATTGCCTTAAAATTTATGCCTGTTAAATATGGCAATGAAAAAAGTAAAATATTATTACAATACGCATACGCTTCGGTTTGAAAAACTGGAAACATCTTTACGTGTGCGCTTGTTGCAGGTATTTGGCTTTGTTGCTGCATCTATTGTTACCGGAATTATTATTGTACTAATTGCATTTAGATATATTGATAGCCCGAAAGAAAAACTATTGCGACAGGAAAATGAAGATTTGAAACAGAATTACGATGTACTGACGGAACGTACCAAACAATTGGAACTTAAAATGAGTGAATTGGAGAACCGTGATAACAATGTATACCGTTCTATTTTTGAAGCAACACCCATTCCGGATAGTGCCCGTTTAAAAGATATTGAAGCCAAGAAAGAAGTAAAGCTGGTACAAAGTATCGGTCAAACAGAATTGGTAACAGGAATTGCAGCACAATTGAACGATTTATCTGTTCGTGTGGCCTTTCAGGCTAAAAGCTTTGAAGAGATCAGCAATATGTTGAAGAATAAGGAAAAATTATTGATGGCTATTCCTTCTATTCAACCGGTAAGCAATAAAAATTTAAACCGCATTGGAAGTGGTTTTGGAACACGTATCGATCCTGTATATAAAGACCGCCGCTTTCATAAAGGCCTTGATTTTACAGCACCTTCGGGCACACCTATTTATGCAACGGCAGATGGGGTTGTTATTGCAGCCGGATTTACCGCCGATGGTTTTGGAAACAAAGTGGTAATTAATCATGGTTATGGTTACGAAACTTTGTATGGCCACATGTACCGTGTAAAAGCAAGAGCGGGTCAATCAGTAAAACGTGGCGAAGTAATTGGCTATATTGGCAGTACAGGGAAAAGTACAGGTCCTCATTGCCATTACGAAGTGCACAGAAACGGTGTGCCTGTAGACCCTATTTATTATTTCTATAACGATCTTACACCTGCACAATTCGACAGAATATTAAAACTCGCAGCAACAGCTAATCAAAGTTTTGATTAGAAATTTTTTTGTTACCAACAGTAGTATTTCATGGCATCGCCTGTTGTGTCACTCACTTGTGCAATTGAATAAGTAGCAGCAACGTTAATAATAAATTGAAAAACGCAAGTTTGATTCACTACTTGTAAATCATCACTCATAAAAAACTCTGGTCTGCACGGTCTCCGTCTGACCAGAGTTTTTTATTCGCATAATTCGCTTCAGTTCGTGTAATCAAAAATATTAGTTGCCTTTGCTATCCAATATCACCGGTGTTTTACCGCCACCCATAATAATCACTTTTGCATTAGGCGATGTAATTAATCCCTTCATCACTTGTAAATTTTCATATTGCAACTGTTTATCACCCAAACCCGAACTGATAATTCTTTGATAATCGGCAATACCTTGTGCTTCTACTCTTTTACGTTCTGCTTCTTGTTTTTCTTTTTGTAAAACAAATTCCATTTTTTGTGCATCCTGTTCTGCTTTTATTTTTTCTTCAATAGATGCTTTTACAGTTGCAGGTAAAGTAATATTACGCACTAATAATTGTTCTAAAACAAATCCGCGTTGCTTAAAATTTTCTTCAATGGTTTTAAAAATCCTTGCCTGAAATTCATCACGTTTAACAGAGTATAAATCAACGGCAGTATAATAAACAGCGTTATCTCTAATTTTTGTACGAGTAATTGGGCGCACAATTACATTTTTAAAATCCAGCCCAATTTCTCTAACAATTCTTGGTGCTTCAAATGGCTGGATATGATATAAAACAGTAAGATCTATTACTACTTCCAAACCATCGGCAGTTAATACTCTAATGGCATCATCCCCTGTAACATCGCCCTCATTATGCACACCGCTCATGGTATAATTTTGCGTTTTTATATCAATGGCTTTTACATCAACCAAAGGGTTTACCACATTTAAACCACTGGTAAGCACATCGTCCTGAACCTTGCCAAATAAAGATTTTACACCAATTTGCCCGGCATCAATTTGTTTAATGCACGAAGTAAGAAACCCTAAAACAATTACAATTAAACCAATTAAACGAATGGTTCCTGCATATTGCGGTAACGGTGCATTTAAATGTTTTACCGAGAATGCAGCAACAAAAATTAACACACCCAGAATAATGAGTATCATACTTATTTTTTTAGAAATATAAAGTTAGAATAAAATAGGTAGCAAGGGTTACGAGCTATGGTCAACAATAATTTTCCACTCATTTTTTATTTTTCTGAAAAGCAAAGTATACACGCCTTTTACGTTGCCAACCGATCTTTGCAGCAACCATTTGCCAATAACAAAATAATAATCGCCGGAAAGTTTTTTTACAGATACAATTTCAAAACGGAGCTTGCCCATTGTAGCAGTATCGGGATATCCTTTTTTATAATTATTCAAGGCATTGTTATAACCGTAAACAGGTCCGTTTTTGCCAATGAAAACAAGACTGTCACTTTGCCAATAACCAGCCATAAACTTTTCTAAGTTGCCATTGTTCCATTCTTTGGTTTGCTCGTTTAAAGTTTTTCTGATGGCTTGTTCATCTTTGTTTTGAGCTAAAACGATGAAAGAAGAAAAGCTGAAAAATAAAAAGGCAAAAAAGTGTTTCATGAAATAAATAATTAAGTTGGTATTTATAACCTGAAAGATACAATAATTTAATGCCATTCTCAGTTACCTGTCATCTGTTCTCCGTCATCTTTTTTGCTCTCAATATTTCTCTTTTATGCGGCGGGCCTTGTAATTTTTCTACGCTAAAACCCGCTGCCAACATGGCTCTACGTACATCGCCTTTGCTGCAATAAGTAACTAAAATACCATTTTCATCTAACATGAAAAATAGTTTTTCGAAAATTTCTTTGCTCCATAATTCAGGTTGTACAGATGGTGCAAATGCATCATAATAGATGAGATTTATTAATTTATCGGTTTGATAATTTATTAGTGATGCATTGGTTTTATGCAGTGTAAGATATTCATTCAGTTCAACATCTTTTCCCCACTCACTGTTATGTATTTGATGGAGTACGTTTTTATTCTCATAATTTAAAAATGCAACTTCATTAGCGGTTAACGGAAATAATTCAATTGCCGTGTAATGAATTTTTTGTTGATGAAGAATGGCTTGTTGAAAAGTTAATAAAGCATTCAATCCGGTGCCCAAACCCATTTCGAAAATATAAATAGTTTCCAATTGTTTTGCCTGAATAAAAGGTGCCCAACCTGCATTGATAAACACATGCATACTTTCCTGTACAGCACCATGAATACTGTGATAAGTGACATTTTTTTCGGGGATAGAAATAGAACTGGAACCGTCGTTTGTTTGAATAATTTGCCGTATCATCAAATCTAAATTACTTAATTTGGTTTAATGGAATATATAAAACACCTGCAAAAAGATAAAAAGCTTTCTAAAATTTTAGGGACAGAATTGCATGAACTGAAACTACACAAAAATATTCCGTTGCGTTTAATGGCCAGTATTATGAGCCAGCAATTAAGTACAAAAGTTGCCAGCGTAATCTTTCGCCGTTTTTTAGATTTATACAACGGCAAAGAGCCAAAGCCGCAGCAGGTGCTGGATACAGCCAACGAAACTTTACGTGCAATTGGTTTATCTAATGCAAAAGTGGGCTATGTAAAAAATGTTGCTGCTTTTTGTATTGAACATAAAATAACGGATAAAAAATTATTGGCAATGGGGAATGAAGAAATAATAGCATTGCTTACTCAAATAAAAGGTGTTGGTAAATGGACTGTTGAAATGTTGCTGATGTTTACTTTGGGAAGAGAAGATATTTTTGCTGTAGATGATTTGGGCATTCAACAGGCAATGATAAAAACATATAAACTGGATATTGCCGATAAAAAATTATTGAAAGATCAAATGCTGAAAATATCTGTAAAATGGAGCCCGTACAGAACCTATGCCTGTTTGCATTTATGGGGTTGGAAGGATAATAGCCCTAATTTTTAACAGGAAAATATAAAATTGGTGTGAATGCAGATTGTAGAATTATTGTTTGCGGTTGAAGTGAGTGACACAACGAAGACGCTATGAAATACTGTGGCCGGCAATAAAATAAAAAAGAGCATAATTAACGTTATGCTCTTTTTTATTTTGATGTAAGTTTTTTACTTGATTAACTTTAACTCGTCAACAATATGTTTGGCATTGCCTAATTTATCTATACACCATAATACGTAACGAACATCTACACAAATGGTGCGGTTTAAATCTTTATCGAAAGCCAGTTTGTGACTTAATGCTTCGTAGTTGCCATCGAAAGCCAGGCCAATTAATTCGCCGTTTGCATTAATTACAGGTGAGCCGGAATTGCCTCCTGTAATATCGTTGGTAGTGATAAATGTAACAACGATGTCTTTGTATTTTGGATCGGCATATTGACCAAAATCTTTTGCTTTATATAAGTCTAAAAACTTAGCAGGCAAATCAAATTCATAATCGCCGGGAACATATTTTGCGGCTACACCGCTAAGTGTACAAACGTTATCGTAAGTAACTGCATCTTTCGGTTTATAGCTTTTTACATTGCCGTAAGAAACACGCATGGTAAAATTGGCATCGGGGTAGGTGCTTTTCATTTTTGCAGGATCCTTTTCAAACAATCCTTTCATATATAATCTCCCTAAATCATTATTCTTATTTACAAAAACCTGATTTTTTGTAATGAAATTTATGTTCCAGTTTTTTACAAAAGCCATTACTGTTTTATAAGCAGGATCGGCTTGTAAGGCAGTAACAGTAGGGTTTGCAACAAAATCGTTCCACTTGCTGCCATCAAAAGCCATAGTGTTTTCAAAAACATCGGCAGCATATTTTTTATAAGGGCTTTCTTCTATGCTGTTAAAATTTTTAAACAAATCTTCGTAAAATGGAGCAGGTTGCTGATCTTTCGGAATATCTGTATTGTACATCATTAATACAGATGCCAAAATATTTTGATCTGATTTTTTGTTTTCGTCTTTTAAGAAAGATTCTCTTGCAGCTTTTGCATTGGCAATAGCTTTTGCAATATCTTCTTTGCTTGCATCTTTTTTACTTACTATTTGTTCTAATCCGCTCCAGCTTACAACATACGCTAATAACGGAGAGCCCATAATACCTTCTCTCATGTATACGGCTTGTGTTGCATAAGGCCGCCATGTTTCGTAATTTTTAGCATAATCGGCAAATATGTTTTCGTATTCGGCTTTGCCTTTTGCCCAAGTATTAAAATCTTCTTCTGTTTTTTGTTTTTGGCCAAACACATCATACTTTAATAGTTGTTTAGTTTCGCCATCGTAAAACTTCCAGTAGTTGGCAATAGACGCGTAAGAAGATGCCAATTGTAATTTAATGGCAGGGTCTTTCTTCATTTCATCAAACATATATTTCAAACGCATATCACGCAACTTCACTAAAGTGGGATTGTTGATGTCTGTACTTAATTTAACACCATAAGAAGTTTCGTAACGGTTTGTTCCACCGGGATAGCCATAGATCATACTATAATCACCATCTTTAAAACCTTTAATGCTAACAGGTAAAAAATATTTTGGTTTTAAAGGAATATTGTTTGCATTGAAGTTTGAAGGCTTTCCATCAGCACTCATGTATACACGAAATACAGAGAAATCGCCCGTGTGGCGTGGCCACTCCCAATTATCTGTATCACCGCCAAATTTTCCAATACTTTCCGGAGGGTTGCCTACCAAACGAATGTCTTTATAAACATCATAAACAAATAGAAAATATTGATTGCCTTTAAAAAAACTTGCAAGAACTGCAGCTTTAAATTCATCGCCATTAACAACTTCTTTTACTAAAGAACTTTGTAATGCAATTAATTTTTGAGCACGTTCCATTCCGGTGGCATTGCCTAATTCTTTCATCACTTTATCAGTAACGTCTTCAATTCTGTTTAAGAAACGAACGGATAATTTAGATTGAATTTCCTGTGATTTATCTTTTGCATAAAAACCATCTCGTAAATAATTGTGTTCAACTGTAGATGCGTTGGCAATAGCATCGTAACCGCAATGGTGGTTGGTAAAAATTAATCCCTGGTCACTTACAATTTCTCCGGTGCAGCCGCCACCGAAAATGATGATAGCATCTTTAATAGAAGAATGATTAATACTGTAAAGCTGATCGGCTTTTAATTTTAAGCCTTTTTTAACCATGTCTTTGTACACTTGTTCGCCCAACAACATGGGAAGCCACATGCCTTCGTCTGCGTATGAGCGAAACAATACCAATACAAGAGCAATCGAGAGAAAATACTTTTTCATATTATTTCGGGTTTTTGAGGCAACAAAGCTAATTGTTAAAATCATTCACAACATGGCAAACATCAGGTTTCAATTAAACCTTTTTAAAACTCTTTGGTCTTAAAAGTTACAGTTTATAGAACTTTAGTTAATTTCCCTGCATGCATTTGAGCGATTCTGAATTATTGTTTCAATTCAAACAACCTTTGTTAAAGGAAACTGCTTTTACTGCTATTATAAAAAAATACCAGGAGAAGCTGTACTGGCATGTGAGAAGGATGGTGGTAGACCATGACGACGCCAACGATGTATTACAAAATGCGTTTATAAAAATATGGAAGGCATTGGAAAACTTTAGAGAAGACAGCCAACTTTATACCTGGTTATACAGAATTGCAACCAATGAAAGCCTTACGTTTTTAGAGCAACAAAAGAAAAAGTCGTTGGTAAGTTTAAGCGATGTAGAAAGCGGGTTAAGTAATAAAATAAAAGCCGATGAAAATTTCGATGCAAATAAATTGGAGTGGAAGTTGCAGTTAGCTATTCAGGAATTGCCCGAAAAACAGCGATTGGTGTTTAATTTGCGTTATTATGATGAGATGCCGTACGAAGAAATGAGCAGGGTTTTAGATACAAGTGAAGGTGCTTTAAAAGCCAGTTACCACCATGCCGCAAAAAAAATTGAAGAATATTTATTAAATCGTTAAACGTTTTAACAAATTAATAGTCTTATATACGATAATGACCAACAGTGAAAAGATATTGAGTGAGTTAAGAGAATTATCTCCATTAATTGCATCGATCTCAAAACGGAATGTGTTTAGTGTACCGAACGATTATTTTTTACGGTTACCACAATCTGTTATGATAAAGGTTGAACAACAAAATATACCTTCTGTTAATGGTAATGTATATTCTGTTCCGGCAGATTACTTTGATAATTTTTCTGATTCGGTTTTAGTAAAACTTAAAGCTGAAACGAATGAAGTTGCAAAAGAGTTGCAAGAAATAGCCCCGTTTTTAAATTCTATCCAAAAAGAAAACCCTTATTCTGTTCCCGTAAATTATTTTAAAAACTTTGCAGTAAAGAAGGATGATGCTCCGGCGGCTAAAATTGTTTTATTCAGTAAGTCGAGAAAATGGATTACTTATGCAGCGGCAGCAGTAATTGCAGGCGTATTAATTACGGGAGTTTTTGTAAACCAGAATATTCGTTCTTCCTCTTCTGATATTACCAACGAAATTAAAAAGCTGAGCGATGAAGAGTTAAACCAATATGCAAAAGACCTCTCTTTGAATTTGGTTGATTCGCCTTCATTATTAAACGAAGAAGTAAATGTGCCTGAACATTTAAAAATTGTAAGCGATGAAGAATTGCAACAATATTTAAAAGAAAATAATATAGAGGAACAAACCGATACTATTAATGCAAACTAAAAATAATGGTATGAAGAAGTATTTATTTTTTGCGATGATTTTTTTTGTGGGACTAAGTTCGTTCGGAAAATTACAGCAACCTGATGTAAACGGTGGAATAGGAAATTTACAAGGATTAAAAATTGCTTTTATTACCAAACAATTAGCCCTTTCGCCTGATGAAGCGCAAAAATTTTGGCCGGTATATTATAATTATAATGATGAAATTGTTACTGTAAAAAAAGAAAAGAAAGATGATGTACTTGCAGCGGAAGAAGGCGTGCTGAATGTTAAGAAAAGATATTTTGCAGAGTTTAAAAAAATATTAGGATCAGACCAACGTGCCAATAAAGTGTTTTTAACCGACAGGGAATTTGGTGAGTTTATAAAGAAAGAAATGGAAAACAGACAAAAATTAAGAGCACAACGGCAACAAAACAAATTGAATCAGAGATAAATAATTGAAAGCCACAAAAGTTGTGGCTTTATTGTTTATAGAAAGGTGTTTTAGTATCGTGATAAAATAAAAAAGTCCAGCTTTTGTCTTTGCCTTCTTGCCACCATTGCTGGCGCAGTTCCATACATTTTTTTCCGTTGTAATCGTATTTAGCTACAAATTTGCTTTTCATTTGTTGTAGTTGCGGCGCATCGTCTCCACCAAAAAACAAAATCTCATCGTTTTCTTTTATCCAAAATACCTGATGAAAAGGGCTATGACCGGAAGTGATCTGGTATTGAATATATCCATCGTCAATTATTCCATTGCCATTAAGCCAGGTTACTTGCGAATGGTTTTCTAAAGCGGATAACTCTTCCGTCATATAAGATGGGAAACCCGTTTCAACAGCATATTCATATTCTTTCTGCTGCACAAAATATTGTGCATTGGTAAAAGCTAAATGATAGTTGCCTAAATTGTTTCTTTTACTTACACCGCCTGCATGATCTTTATGCAAATGGCTCATTAGTACTTTGGTGATTTGTTCAGGTTGAATACCATTTGCTTTGAGGTTGGAATGAATTTGCAATTCTCCGTTTTGTGTAAATCCCAATCCCGCATCTATTAATAAGATATCTTTTGAAGTGATGATAACAAAAGGTTGAATTTCTACTAATAAACTTCCAATTGGCCTGTGGTGTAATTTATCTTCGTTGAGATTAAACGGTACAAATATTTTTGTTTTGTCTATAGTGAATGATCCTTCAGAAAGCGGAATGATTTTCATGTTGCGAATTTCAGATAAATAGGGTTATGGTGAATGCTTTAAATGAATGGAAGTATTTATTATTTCGCATTTCAAAATTATTTGAAATGCAATGATGCTTTTTTGATGGTGATGAAGTGATTGCGACGCAACAGCTGATGCTATGAAAAACTGTTGCCGGTATTAAAATAAATTATCGTAAAACCATTTGCCTGTCTGCATCCAGACGAATAAGTATAAAAATTAAAATGGTGAATGTAAGTAATGATGAACCGCCGTAACTGATTAACGGCAGCGGTATGCCAATAATGGGGAACAACCCGATGGTCATACAAATATTTACAGTGATGTGAAAGAATATAATGCTGGCTACACTGTATGCGTACACCCTGCTGAAAGTACTTCGTTGCCGCTCTGCAATTTTTATAATTCTAAAAAGCAGAAATAAATAAACAGATAGAAATGCAAGACAACCAATTAAACCAAATGCTTCGCTGTAGGATGTAAAAATGAAATCGGTATGTTGTTCGGGTACGTATTTACCTCTTGTTTGTGTACCTTTTAAAAACCCTTTGCCCAACAAACCGCCTGAGCCGATGGCGATTTTACTTTGACGTACATTATAATCGTCCGGCTTTTTTGCGGGTTTATCAGAAGCCTTTCCTCTGTGATGGTTTTGAGTGCAATCGTAATCTTTACCTACCATGCTGTAAATACGTGTGCTTTGGTAGCATTGAAAAACATTGTTGAAAATATAAGGTACTGCAAAGCGTTGAACGCCCACGCAGATAAACCAGATGCCAATGACTAAGCCAAGAATTCGTTTTTCACGTTTTATTTGTCTTCTTAAAACATAAATGGTTAATGCTGCAACGGCTGTTAAAATGATTGCGAGTATATTTTTATCCAATATTAAAGTAGCAACTACTAATACCCCAAAAGAAAATCCTATCACCAATAATGCGGGTGGCAAACCTTCTCTGTACATTACAATGAAGAAAGAAAAGTATACCAATGCCAAACCTGTTTCGTTTTGCAGAATGGAAAGCATGGCAGGTGCCAATGCAATTACACCGCCAATTAATTGGGAACGTAGTTTGGTAAAGTCGGTTTCTTGCCTTGATAGAAATTTAGCTAATGCAAGTGCGGTAAAAATTTTGCATAATTCCGCCGGTTGCAGGTTAAACCCGCCGCCTAAAGGAATCCAGCTTTTAGAACCGTTGATGCTTTTGCCTAAAACAAATGTTGCCAGCATCAATACAATACCAAAAGCATATAAAAGATTGGAGAAAGTAGTAAACAGTTTACTATCGGCTAGTAAAATAAAAGTGGCAATTATTACACAAATGCCGGCAAATATCAACTGTTTACTATAGTTTGTTTTACCGCTTAGAAAAGATTGGGCCCAATCGGTACCGGGTTTATATTCAACCATAAAAATGCAGAGAATGCCAATACTAATCAAAATGGCATAAAGCCAAACTACAATCCAGTCGATGCCTTTTGATAAATTATTATTTGTAGTAGTTCTCATGCAAAATTATATTCTTGTTATTGCGTTTTTAATTTTCTTTTCTTCATCGTTTAAAACAGCGGCAGCCATTATTCTTGTTTTTACAGGAACCTTTTTAGGCGAAGGTTCTGCAGGTATTTTAATTTCCGGTTCGGTTGTTTCTTCATTATCTAAGCCATCGTTACTTTCTTTGTTTATTTTTTCCTGTAATTCTTCTTTCTGTTTTAAGCGAGCCTTTTTGCTCATGGTTTCAAACATTTCTTTTCTTTCATTTCCGGAAATAGAATCTCTCAAATATTTTTCAACCATTAAACTTGCGATAGGTGCCGCAGCCCATGCACCTTGACCTGCATTTTCACAAATAACAGCAATAGCAATTTTTGGATTATCTCTTGGAGCAAATGCTCCAAAGAAAGAGTGGTCTTGTTGTTTAATACCATGATCATAATTTTCAACGGTACCTGTTTTGCCGCACATGATGATACCCGGAATTTTAGAACGTACGGCAGTACCATATTCAACCACGGCCTGCATTCCATCTTGAACGGCTGTGAAAGTAGAATCGGAAATTCTACTGTCGGTAAAATGTTTTACTCTAAAAGTATCTAACATTCCGTAATCATCGCCACCATCAATTGAGTCAACAACATGCGGTATATAATACCAACCTTTATTTGCAATGATGGCCATAACATTGGCTAATTGAATCATGGTTGTTTGTACCTCACCTTGGCCAATTGCATTGGAGATAATATTGCATGAATAAAAATTTCCTTTATTTTTTTTTCTGTAAAAAGCTGATGAAGGAAGGTTTCCCATTTTTTCCGAAGGAAGGTCAACCCCCAATTTATGCCCTAATCCAAAAGTGGAAGCATATTTATTAAATACGGTTAAAGCACTATCTGCACCACCATATCTTGGCTGATCTAATATACGTTTATATACTGTTGAGAAATAAGTATTATCGCTATGTGCAACCGCTTCTTTAAAATTAAACACACCTTTATCTAAGCATTTAGGTTTCCCTGTTCCACATCCTTCAAAATATCCCGGGCAACTAACTGTAGTTCTTTCGGAGATCACTCCTTCCGTTAAGCCAATAATTCCTGAAACTGTTTTAAAAGTAGAACCGGGTGAATATTTATTACCCAGGGCTCTATTATTAAAAGGCAATCTTGGATCGATTCTTAGTTCATTAATGTGTCTTGATCTTTGGTTTCCTGTAAGATAATTTGGATTGTAAGTTGGGGCACTAATCATGCAAAGTATTCCTCCGGTTTTGGGGTCAATTGCAACAATACTTCCAACTTTGTTGGTCATTAATATTTCACCTAATTTTTGTAATTCAACATCAATACTTGTATATAAATTTTTTCCTGCTATTGCGGCAGTATCAAATATTCCATTTTCATAACTGCCTTGCAATCTGCCTTTGTTGTCTTTAATAAATCGTTGAATGCCCCTTTGGCCCATCAATACTTTTTCGTAGCTGCGTTCTAATCCGGTCATGCCTGCATAATCACCTTGCTCATAGCCTTCATCTTTATGACGGCGTAAAAAACCGGTATCTACTTCTGCCAAATAGCCCAATAAACTTGCACCGATGTTGTATGGATATGATCTTGATTTTCTTTCACTCAAAATAAATCCTGGAAATTTATACATGTTTTCATACAACCTTGCATACATTTCCTGAGAAAGTAATGGTTCAAAAACGGTAGGCTTTACAGAAGTGTTTTTGAAAATTATATCGCGTATTCTTTTTTTGTATTCTGCCGTATCAATATTTAACAGTTCGCATAGCGAAGCAGTATCTATTCCTCTGGTTTCCGAAGGTGTTACCACCAAATCGTAAGCAATTATATTTTCTAACAGTGCTTTTCTTTTCCGGTCGAAAATAATGCCTCTGTCCGGGTAAACTACTTTTCTGAAAATGGCATTGTTTTCTGCAGCGAGTTTGTATTTGGGTGAAAATATTTGCAGATTGATAAGTTGTGCAACAATTATTATAAATACAACAAGAAAAATAGTTTGAATAACTCTGCTTCTGCTTTGATTGAATGCCGGCATATTGTTTTAAAGAGATTAAAATGAAAATTGTTGCAATGCAATTACAAATTTGATAAATAGTTATTGGATGCAGTAATAATATGCCGAAAATATTTATTCAAGTATGTGCAAAATGCAACAGTATTAACAAGGTTTGGTAAATAACCGGTGTTAATCTGCATTTGTTCTGTATCTGGCTTTCCGGAAAAACAGCATTTCTGTTATAAAAATGAGTAGTAAACTTATTGCTGTTGTTGCGGTTACCTTTCCTATAAAATATACGAAGTTGCCAAACTGCAACCACTCGATAAGTACCAAATAAGTGTGATGAATAAATGTGAGCAATACTACATATAAGCTATACGGGGCCCATCCCATACTTTTAATGGAAGGCTCTGCATAACTTTGCTCTGTTGTTTCTTGCGGAATAAGCAGACTTAATAAGTAAGGACGTATATACGCAATTAACAAACAAGGTGCAGCATGCAACCCAGGTGTTTGCATAAAATAATCGAGGCTTAATCCAAAAACAAAACTCAGGATTAATAATCCAAACCTCGGAATATTAAACGGTAACCAAAGAATAAATAAAAAATATAAGTATGGAACAATAAATTGATGTAATGGCGGTACTTGGTTTAATACATATACCTGTATTAAAATAAACAATGCAAAACGGATAATATTTTTTACAACACTATTCATTATTCTTAGGCTTAACGCTTTCTAATTTTACCTGTTCATTATACCTTAGATTTTCTATTATATACACATATTCCAGGCTGAAAAAATTAGTAGCTGTTTTCACTTTTAAAGTATAAAAATTACTGGAAGGGTCTGCAAGTACAGATGTTATTGTTCCCACTGGTAAATGAGACGGGAAGTTGGAGGAGTAATTGCTTGTTAAAACTGTATCGCCTTTTGTAACCTTAGAACTTTTAGGAATGTTTTTTAAGATGAGATAAGAAGGGTCAACGCCATCCCATTCAATACTTCCGGCCACATGATCTTTTTTAAGCATAGCACTCACTTTACTGTTTCTGTGCAGCAAGCTCATGGCAATACTGTAATTATCGCTTACATCAATAATAACACCAACAATACCTTCCGGCCCAACCACGCTCATCCCTTTTTTTACACCCTGGTTAAATCCTCTTTCGAAAGTGAGATAATTGGTTTGAGAAGAAATTGTGTTGCCAACTACTTTGGCCAACATGTAATTAAATTTACGGAAACGAAACAGAGAGTCTATTTTAACAGTATCGGATACCGATTTCTTTGATGTGTCCGGAATAATAAAATTTGCTTTCAGGCTATCTCTCAACTTTGTATTTTCCTGTGCAAGCTGCCGGTTAACTTCTTTTAATGAAAAGTAAGTATAAAACCTATTGAACTGCGAGTTTACTTTTCCGGTAGCTTCATTTACACTGGATGCAAAAAATGCTTCGTGTGTTTTGCTGTACTTACTCAACATAATAATGCTGATAATTTGCAGTAAAACAAAACTTACAAAAGTAAAGTGCCGGCCAATGAAAATGAAAATGTTCTTCATTTAAGTATGAAAAAACTAAAAAAGAAAAACTAAAAACTATAAAATGTAATGACTCCAATTTTAGTTTTTAGTTTCTAATTTTTAGACTTAATAATTTTATCTCATGATAAATGGATAGTGCTGATAATTTTTCAGCGCAAGCCCTGTACCTCTTACAACACTCTTTAGCGGATCATCTGCAACATGAACAGGCAATTTGATTTTTGCACTTAACCGTTTATCCAATCCACGTAGCAAAGCACCGCCACCGGTTAAATATAAACCCCTTCTGTAAATGTCGGCAGCTAATTCAGGTGGTGTTGTTTCCAATGCTTTTAAAATAGCTTCTTCTATTTTAAAAATACTTTTATCCAATGCTTCGGCTATTTCCTGATAGCTTACCATAATTTGTTTTGGAATACCGGTTACAAGGTCACGACCGTTTACAGGTAAATCATCCGGCGGGCTGTCTAAATCTTTCATGGCAGCACCCACATTAATCTTTATCTGCTCGGCAGTTCGTTCACCAATCAACAAACTGTGGTAACGGCGTAAAGCTTCCATAATATCAGCGGTAAACTCATCCCCCGCAATTCTTATAGATTGGTCGCAAACAATACCTGCCAAAGCAATAACGGTAATACCTGTTGTGCCCCCACCAATATCAATAATCATGTTTCCAACAGGCTCTTCCACATCAATCCCAATACCTAAAGCTGCAGCCATCGGTTCGTGAAGCATGTATACTTCTTTAGCTCCGGCTTGTTCGGCACTATCTCTAACTGCACGTTTTTCAACCTCGGTAATGGAAGACGGGATGCAGATTACCATTCTCCAACTTGGCGGAATCAGCGGTTTTTTAGGGTAAATCATTTTAATCATTTCCCTAATCATTAATTCTGCTGCATTAAAGTCTGCAATAACACCATCTTTCAAGGGTCTTACGGTTCTAATGCTTTCATGTGTTTTTTCGTGCATTAACAAAGCCTTTTTTCCAACTGCCAAAACCTCTTTAGGATTATTACGGTTTAAAGCAACAATGCTGGGTTCGTTCACCACTATTTCATCGTTATGAATAATCAGGGTGTTGGCTGTACCCAGGTCCATCGCAATTTCCTGAGTAAAAAAATTAAACATGCCCATATATAAAAAATATCTTTATTTATTATTGAATGCCTGCAAAGGTGAACGAAATTACTGGAAATAACAAACGCTCAAAACCTTATTTTTCGGGCATTTTCACCAATATTAACAAAGCGTGCCGAAAGCGGTATTAATATTTTTTGGTGGTAAGGCTGCAAATCACTAATCAACTCCGGTTGTGTCACTCACTTCAACGTTCGGTAATTCTATTGAAAAAGGGAGGTGAAAGTGTAAATCGCCAATCGTTAATCAGTAGTCGCAAGTTTGGCTTTTAAACTAGCAATTCACGATTCACGACTTCCGTTCTCTAAAATTCATATCCAATATCTTTCCTAAAATTCATTCCTTCAAAATTAATCTGGCCCAGTATTTTTTTAGACAATTCAACAGCTTCCTTTATATTTTTCCCGGATGAAGTAACTGTTAAAACCCTGCCGCCATTTGTAACAACCATACCCTGTTCCGTCTCCTTCGTTCCTGCGTGAAAAATTATTGAATCACTATTCATTTGCACATCTGCCAATCCGCTAATCTGCAAATTCTTTTTATAATCTCCGGGATAGCCACCACTTACAGCAACAACAGTTGCAAAATTATTTTCATTAAAAAAAATATTTGCATCTGCTAATGTGCCGTTATCCATGGCAGCAAACAATGCAACCAAATCTGTTTGCAATCTTGGCATTACCACTTCTGTTTCGGGGTCGCCCATCCTACAATTATATTCAATTACCCAAGGCTCATTATTTACATTAATCAGGCCAAAAAAAATAAAGCCGTTATAATTTAATTTTTCTTTTGCTAAACCATTAACAGTTGGCTTGATAATTCTTTCTTCCACCTTTTGCATAAACACATCATCAACAAAAGGCACGGGCGTTACACATCCCATCCCGCCTGTGTTTGGGCCGCTATCGCCTTCTCCGATTCTTTTATAATCTTTTGCATGACCAATAATCTGATAATCTTTTCCATCGGTTAAAACAAACACACTTACCTCAATACCGTTTAAGAATTCTTCAATTACAACCTTACTGCTTGCATCGCCAAATTGTTTGTTAATAATCATCTCTTCAAATACCTGCGAAGCTTCTTCGTGTGTGTTTACAATTACCACACCTTTTCCTGCTGCCAAACCATCTGCTTTTAAAACAATGGGCAAATTGTGTTGAGCAATATATCTTTTCCCTTCTTCAAAATTTTCTTTTGTAAATTCTGAGTATGCTGCTGTAGGGATATTATTTCGTTGCATAAATTTTTTAGAATAAGCTTTACTGCCTTCTAATTGTGCAGCTTCTTTTGAAGGCCCAACCACAATAATATTTTTCAGCAAATCATCATTCTTATAAAAATCATAAACGCCATTCACAAGCGGTTCTTCGGGGCCAACCACAACAATGTTTATTTGGTTTTCAACACAAAATTGTTTTTGTTTTTCAAATTCATTAATTCCAATAGAAATATTTGTTCCATGTTGTGCTGTACCGGGGTTTCCGGGAGCAATAAATAATTGGCTGCAATGCTGGCTTTTAGAAATTTTCCAGGCAAGAGCATGTTCTCTGCCGCCGCTACCAAGAAGTAAGATATTCATGCCGCGAAAGTACAATGGAGTTTTGGTTTTGAAAGAAACAAAAAAGCCATCTTTTTTCGATGGCTTAATTTTTTATTCTGCTTTTTCTGAATTGATGTAGCTTTTTTCCGGAAGCCGTTTGGCAACTAACATAAACAAAATTAAAAATACCGCGATAATTTTTATGAATAACCAAAAGTAAGCAGCACCTACATATTTTGAGAAAAAACCACCTGCTGCAATATTGTTGTTGATATAGGTTACAAATAAATTTCCTACAGCAACACCTAATAAATACAAAGCAGACATGGTGCTTTTCATAGATGCCGGCGAATGTGTGTAAGCGTATTCGAGACATGTCATTGAAACCATAATTTCGGCAAATGATAAAATTAAATAAGCTAAAATTTGCCACCAGCATGTTGGTGTTTTACCAGCATCAATACTTTCTTGCAACAATGCGATAATTACAAAACTTGCACCTGTTAAAAATAATCCTGTTCCTATTTTGCGTAAAGGCGTTGCTTCTAATCCGATCTTTTTCATAAAAGGAAAAATTCCGTAAGTACAAACAGGAATCATTGAAATAAGAAATATAGGATTGAAAGTTTGAATTTGTTCGGGCAATAATTCAATACCAAAAATGGTCCTATTCAACTTTTTTGCCTGCAAAACCCATTCAGATAAATTTTGATCCCACAATGCCCAGAATATTGGCGTAAATGCAAATACCATTAAAATACGCAACACAGCCTGAACACCGTCAATTGCTTCAGGGGAAAATTTTTCGCCAACAGTTTGCCAAACGGTTTTGCCATTTCTGTTAGAGAACACTTTTTGCAAAGCATACAAAAGAATACTTACAAAATTTTCTTTCTTAATTCCTGTTGGTGGCACGCGAACATATTTTTTTCTGCCTAACCAAAAAACCAAAGTGGCAATACACATTAAAATGCCCGGAATACCAAATGCTAATTCAGGTCCGTATAGATGATAAACTACAGGAATCGCAAGTGTTGATAAAACAGAGCCTGCATTAATGCTGAAGTAAAACCAACCATATACCTTGTTTAGCAAATGTTGATTGGAGGTATCGAACTGATCTCCCACATTTGCAGAAACACAAGATTTAATTCCACCTGCTGCAATGGCAATAATGATTAATCCGAAAGTGAATGCATTGAGATTGTGAGTAGACATGGCCAATATCAAATCTCCCAATGCATAAATAATAGAAACATATAAAATCACCTTAAATTTTCCAAAGAACCAGTCTGCTGCAATACCGCCAATTAAAGGCATGAAGTATGCAAATACAACGAACAAATGATTTAATTCGTTCGACTTTGCTTCAGCAACCGTTGTTAATGCAGGGTTTGCAGCCGGATTAAAAAATTGTGCCACTAAAAATGTTGGCATAATGGCACGAATAGCATAAAAACTAAAACGTTCAGCAGCCTCGTTTCCAATTATATAGGAAACGGATTTAGGTAGCCCGCTTTTCTTACTTATTTCGCTTGTTTCGGTCATACTTAAAGTTTAAGCGTTAAAGATATTAGAAAAGGGGTAAAAAAATTTAAGGTTAATGGTAACAAGTTTGATTTTATTTCTTTGTTTTTTGTTTGATAACAGAGATAAATGAAGAAATATTTTGAATTTGATAAAACCGATGTTTTCTGCATTGCTTTTTTATTACTTTTATCGCCACCAAAACACAAACCGAAATGAGCGAATCAAAAAAGTTTCAGCCCTTTGTTGCGCCGGAAACAAATATGAAAGAGTTTACCGTAAAAGCTATTGTCACAGGATGTATTTTCGGAATTATATTCGGTGCAGCTACAGTGTATTTAGCATTAAAGGCAGGCTTAACTGTTTCAGCTTCTATTCCCATTGCAGTGATGAGCATTTTGTTGGGGAAAATTTTTTTAAAAACAACTATCCTCGAAAATAATATTATTCAAACAACTGGTTCTGCAAGTGAAAGTATTGCGGCAGGTGTTGTATTTACATTACCCGGATTTTTATTTTTAAGTGAACCATCCAGTGCAAGCTATTTTAATTATTTCACTATTTTAATATTAGCCATTTTCGGTGGTGTTTTGGGAACATTAATGATGATTCCATTAAGAAGGTCGTTAATTGTAAAAGAACATGAAACATTGCCATATCCTGAAGGAACAGCTTGTGCATCTGTTTTAAAAGCAGGAGAGAAAGGAGGGGCATTGGCAAAGACCGCATTAAATGGTGTGTTGTTTGCATTTGCCTACGCGTTTCTTCAAAAAATATTTCATGTAATTGCAGAAGTTCCTTTTTGGGCAACTAAGCAAACCAATAAATATTTTCCATCTGCAAAATTGAGTGCAGAAATTACTCCGGAATATATGGGTGTTGGATATATTATCGGTCCAAAAATTGGTGGAATATTAGTTGCAGGAAGTGTGTTAAGTTGGTTTGTTTTTATTCCATTATTATCTGCATTGGTTCCGCCAGATATGGTTGCGATGCAATTAAATAAACTGGGTTATTTAATGGACATATCAAAAGCAGGAGGTAAGGGCGGATGGAATCCTGCAACACATACTTTCAACGATTATTCTGTTGCATTATACTTTGCATATATTCGCCAAATTGGTGCAGGAGCCGTTGCTGCTGGTGGTTTCATCACTTTATTTAAAACAATTCCAACAATCATTTCATCATTCAAAGGAAGTATCGGCTCATTAAAAAATAATGGAGAAGAAACTTCATCCATATCAAGAACTGAAAGAGATTTATCAATAAAGGTTGTTGGTGTAGGTAGTGTAATTCTTGTTGTGTTAATGGCAATCTTACCACAAATTCCCGGCGATAATATTGGCAGCAAATTATTAGTAGGTGTTTTGGTTTTAATATTCGGAGCTTTCTTTGTTACGGTTGCATCGAGAATTGTTGGATTGATTGGTTCTTCAAATAGTCCGATTAGCGGAATGACGATTGCAACTTTAATGGGAACTTGTTTGGTATTTATTGCAATTGGTTGGACCGGCAAAGTGTATGAACCAATGGCATTAGTTGTTGGTGGAATGATTTGTATTGCAGCTGCTAATGCGGGTGCAACTTCGCAGGATCTAAAAACGGGATTTTTAGTAGGTTCTACCCCGCGTTACCAACAAATTGCATTATTCATTGGTGCAATAGTTTCATCCATTGCAATTGGTGCAACTGTAAAAATATTAGATACGCCAACACGAGAAATGCTGGCTCAAGGCATTCATCATGCAATCGGAACAGAGAAATTACCTGCACCGCAAGGCACATTAATGGCAACATTAATTAAAGGAATTTTATCGTTCAATCTCGATTGGAAATTTGTAATCGTTGGTGCTTGTATTGCTTTGGTGATGGAGCTTTGCGGCATTAAAGCATTAAGTTTTGCAATTGGAATTTATTTGCCATTGAGTACAACACTTCCAATTTTTGCAGGCGGTGCAATTAGAGGAATTGTTGATTGGAAGAAAAATAGAAAAGGAAAAAAATTAAATCCGGAAGAAGAAGATTTGGCAAGAGGAAATCTATTTTCTACAGGATTGGTTGCAGGCGGGGCATTGGCTGGTGTTGTTGTTGCCATGCTTTCTGTGAATGACAAAGTAACAGACTTCTTAAAAAATTGGAGCGCAGAGAATAAACTCTCGGAAATATTAGGAAGCGAAACAAATTATTTCTTCTTTGCTGCAATTTGCTTTTTATTGATGGGAGCAACTTTGTACAAAATTGCGGTGAAAGAAAATTAGAAAAGAATAGTGTTGAATAAAAGCGTTGGCATTTTTTGCTGACGCTTTTTTATTTTAATTGATAGATATTCATTAATGATTGATAATATGCTTCTGCCGAATAAAGTTGCTGATAAATACTTTTCAATCTGCTGGAAAGCTCATCGGCATTAAGCTGTATGAGATTGTTGATTTGAGAAATCCAATTGTCAATGTCAAAATTATTGATGATGCATTCGCTTAACGCATCTTTTATTTGATATACAACTTCGCCGGTTTCGTAGGTTAAAAAAGGTAAGCCGGCAGATAAATATTCAATCAGCACTAATGGCCCGCTTTCTGTTTTTGCAGTATGAATGGCCAAATCAAACTGTGATAAAATGGTTTGAATATTATCGCAATCATGTACAAGAGAGATAATTTCTTCTAAATGAAGTGCTTTAATTTTTGTTTTAATGCTGTTACAATATTCGGCATCGGCAGTTTGCCCAACAATGGTTAAATGACAAGCTTTTTGTTTGCTAAAAACATTCATTAAATCAACTGCAAACTCAATATTTTTTGGGCTTCTGAAATTAGAAGTAAGCAGCAATTCAATTTTTTCTGTTTTTGTTTTTTGAATCTTTTCCAATGAAGGTTTTAATACGGTGTTCGGTAATAACAACACCTTGGCTTTATCCATTTTTAAATTATGCAGAGCCCATTCATGAATTTTTCTCGATACCGCGATAAAAAATGTTTGCGGATAAATCAATCGTTGATGCCAGCTTACACTGTTATCGATTTCAATGTTTCCAAAATGCTCGTGAAAGAATATTTTTTTGTTGACAAAAAATAATTTGAATGCAATAAAAACATACCGCAAATTAAAAGAAGAATGCACATGCACCACATCAAAACCTTTGCAGGATTGTGTTAGACGATACATGGTGGCAATATTCCATTTGTTTTTTCTGCACAAACATTCTACTTCAATGCCTGGTAATAATTGTGATTGCAACGGCCCGTTATGTAAAATTGTTAACACTTTTACCGTATGACCTTTGCTGTGTAAAATATTACTCAACGTAACCAAAACGCGTTCTGCACCACCTAATTCAAGCGTATCAATGATCTGAATAATTTTGAGAGATGATGACATGTGTTCTAAACGTTATTTGCAGAAGAATATTTTTATGGAGCAAGCTAATGTACAATAATGAAGCTGTTGTTGCGTCGCACACTTGTACTGAAGTTGCAAAGGCAACAAGGCACAGAGGCACAAAGTTTTAATAAGAAGGTTTTGTATTGCTTTGTGCCTCTGTGCCTTTGCAACTTGTTGCCTGTTGCTTTACAGTACAAGTGAGTGACACAACGAAGATGCTATGAAATACGATTGTTGGTTACATAAAAAAAACATTCTGATTTTTCAGAATGTTTATAGTTGGTTGTTTTAAGATTTATAATTTACCGTCTTTAATTTCGTTTACTACGGTTGGATCTAATAATGTTGAAGTGTCTCCTAAATTTTCAATTTCGCCCTCTGCAATTTTTCTTAAAATTCTACGCATAATTTTTCCGCTTCTTGTTTTAGGCAATCCGCTTACAAATTGAATTTTATCGGGTTTTGCAATTGGCCCGATAATTCTGGTTACGGTTTGTAAAATATCTTTTCTGATCATATCGGCAGTGCCATGCGTATTTTGCTGATGCGAGCCTTGATAAATTACATAAGCATAAATACCCTGCCCCTTAATATCGTGCGGATAACCAACCACGGCACTTTCCACAACACCGGAGTGCATGTTGATGGCGTTTTCAACTTCGGCAGTTCCAATGCGGTGGCCGCTTACATTTAATACGTCATCCACACGGCCGGTAATTCTAAAAAACCCGTTTTCGTCTTTTAAAGCACCATCACCGGTAAAATATAAATTTTCGTAAGTAGCAAAATAGTTAGTGCGGCACCTTTCATGATCGCCATAAGTTGTTCTGATAGTAGATGGCCATGGCGATTTGATGCAAAGATTTCCTTTATAAGCTCCATTTTCTTTTTCAGTAATTTCTTTTCCGTTTTCGTCAACCAATATAGCTTCTACCCCAGGGAGCGGAAGTGTTGCCCAGCTTGCTTTTGCAGGAGTTATACCTGCAAGGTTGGATATTAAGATACCACCGGTTTCCGTTTGCCACCAGGTGTCAACAATAGGGCATTTTTTCTTGCCGATGTGTTCATCGTACCAATGCCATGCTTCTTCATTGATGGGTTCGCCCACGGTTCCTAAAACCTTTAAACTGTTTAAGCTATGCCCATGAACCGGACCCAAGCCAAAGCCCATTAAACTTCTGATAGCAGTTGGTGCGGTATATAAAATATTTACTTTGAATTTATCTACAATATCCCAGAACCTGCCTGCATCCGGCCAGGTTGGCACACCCTCGAACATAAGTGTTGTTGCACCTGCACTTAGAGGCCCGTATAAAATATAACTGTGGCCTGTTATCCAGCCTATATCGGCGGTACAAAAATGTATATCGCCTGGTTGATATTGAAATACATTAATAAAAGTGTAATTGGTAAATAACATATACCCTGCACAAGCATGTACCACGCCTTTGGGTTTACCGGTAGAACCTGAAGTGTATAAAATAAATAAAGGATCTTCTGCATCCATTTCTTCAGCAGGGCAGTCGTATAATCCCATTGTTTCTACTTTTTTAATTTCATCCTCCCACCACACATCTCTTCCTTTAATCATAGAAACAGGAGTTCTTGTTCTGGTAGAAACAATTACTTTTTTTACGGTTCGGTTTCCAATCAATGCATCATCAATTACACTTTTTAAAGGAATATCTTTTTGCCCGCGAAAGGCGCCATCGCAGGTAACAATATATTCGGCTTGTGCATCATACAGCCTGTCGGAAATACTTTGTGCGGAGAATCCGCCAAAGATTACCGAATGTACGGCACCAATTCTTGCAGTGGCTAAAACGGCTATTGCCAATTCAGGGATCATTCCCATGTAAATACAAACACGATCACCTTTTTTAACACCATTATTTTTTAATACATGTGCAAACTGGCAAACTTTTTCATAGAGTTTTTTATAGGTTAATATGCGGTGATGTTCGTCGGGATCGTTGGGTTCCCAGATGAGAGCAGGTGTATCTCCATCTTTTTCCAGATGGCGATCGAGGCAGTTCTCTGTGATATTAAGTTTAGCTCCTTTAAACCATTCAACTTTGGGTTCTTTGAAATTCCACTCCAAAACGGAATCCCATTTTTTCTTCCAGGTAAACTGTTCGGCTATATCTGACCAAAAGCCGGATGGATCTTTAATGCTACGGTTATATTCTTTTTGATATTGTTCGTAGCTGGTAATTTGATAAGGATATGACATAGCAATAGGTTATTTATGGCAACCCGAAGTAAAGGCAGTTTTTTGGTAATATCAATAAAAAATAAGTATAGTTTGCTAATTTGATATATAATTGCTAATTTGGTATATCAACTTTTATTCGACTGTATGAAAATAAGGTATTGCCCACGTTGCAAAAGCGATAATATTACTAAAAGCGGTATTGTTAAAGAAAGGCAGCGTTTTCGTTGTAAAGCTTGCAGGTATCATTTTACGGTAGAAAAGGAAGGGAAAAGTATAGATCCTTATTATGTTATCAAAGCTTTACAGTTACATATAGAAGGCGTAACCTACCGTGAAATTGAAAGAATTTTAGGAGTAAGTCATGTGAGTGTAATGAACTGGGTAAAAAAGTATAAAATAAAAGCTCCCGAAAATTACGATTATCACCCTACTTATAAAGTGCTAACGCTAACGGAACTATCTGCTTTTATGGCTAATCCGATAAATTTAAAAAACTCAGGAATGATGATAACAGAGTTAGGTGATAAGTATATGATGATAAAATGGGAGCGATTAAAAAACGTATAATATCGAACTTAAATTTATTGAAAATTTGAAACTGAATTAATATAGCATTACCGTAAATATACCTTGCAAGCAAAGTTTTGAGATCATTATGATTAGGTTCGGCATAGATTTTTAAAAAATCTTCTTAATTATGCTTGCTATGGAAAAACGCTTATTACCCTTAATTACTGTGCTTATAGCAGCTAATATTGCTTTGGCACAAACAACCATCAATATTAAACCCACTGAAAAAAAAGCAGACCCTTCGTCATCATGGGGGATTAAGTTTTCAGGATTTGTGAGAAATGATATTTATTATGATTCGAGGCAGATAGTTTCTGCCCGCCCGGCATTGCAGGGCGATTTATTATTATATCCGGCTAATGTTTTGAACGATGTAAATGGTACTGATATAAATGCTTCTTCATCTTTAACCATGTTGTCTATTGCATCACGTTTAACCGGAACGATTAGCGGGCCAGATGCATTCGGTGCGAAAACTTCAGGGATAATTGAAGGTGAATTTTTTGGTAATGCAAACGGTAACGAAAATGTTTTAAGGTTGCGCCATGCGTATGCAAAATTAGATTGGAAAAACACCCAATTAGGCTTTGGCCAGTATTGGCATCCTTTGTTTGTAACAGATTGTTATCCCGGTGTACTTAGTTTTAATACAGGTATTCCCTTTCAACCGTTTGCAAGAAATCCGCAAATAAGATTAACTCAAAAATTGGGTAAAGAAGTAAATCTGATTCTTGCTGCAGTTTCTCAAATAGAGGCCTTTGTCAGCCCCGGGCCGGTAGGCAGTGTAGCTTTGGCAGCAGCAACATCAGGTTCAAATTATATCAGCGACGCGGTAATTCCTAATTTACATGCACAATTACAATACAAAGGAAAATCGGTTTTACTGGGAGCTGCTATCGACTATAAAGAGTTACGTCCTGCTTTAAGTGTGGCTTCCGCTCCGGGCGTTGCAACAAGTATATCAACAAACGAACATGTGAAAAGTGTATCGTTAGAAGCTTATGCAAAATTAACCACTAAAGAAGTGGTGGCAAAAATTGAATACGTAAACGGTCAGAATCTTTACGATCAGTTGATGATTGGCGGTTACCTGGCTTATGGTGCAGCTCCTAATGTTACGTATAAACCAACCAAATTAAATTCTTTTTGGCTCGATATATCTGGTACAGGAAAAAAAGTGGTTCCGGGAATGTTTTTCGGATATACCAAAAACAATGGTGCCGATGTAACTGCCGCTGTAGCTTCTTATACACGGGGTGTAACTGCCGGAAAAGCATCTTTAGATAATATACTGCGTGTATCTCCAAGATTAGAAGTGATTTCAGGCAGGTTTAGATTAGGAACCGAAATTGAAGTAACCACCGCTGCTTACGGTACCGCAGGAACCGATGGAAAAGTTACAGGTACAACAAACAGTGTTACCAATACAAGACTTTTATTTATTACCTCGTATTCCTTTTGAACAGTATTTTTAAAATCTAACCAAAACTTGCCAAACATGAGTAACTCAAATTCGGAAACCAAAGGTATCTGGAAGGTGATCGGCGCATCATCTTTAGGTACCTTAATTGAATGGTACGACTTTTACATTTTCGGCAGCCTTGCTGTTGTAATTGCAAACCAATTCTTCCCAAAAGCCAATCCTACAGCAGCTTTGCTGTCAACCTTAGCAACATTCGCCGCAGGGTTTATTGTTCGCCCATTTGGTGCATTGGTATTTGGCAGATTGGGCGATTTAGTTGGCCGTAAATATACATTTTTACTAACATTGGTATTAATGGGCGGATCTACTTTTGCAATTGGCTGTATTCCTAATTATGAAAGTATCGGGTTCATGGCACCTATCCTTGTATTAGTTCTTCGTTTAATACAAGGGCTTGCATTAGGTGGAGAATATGGCGGAGCTGCTACCTATGTTGCAGAACATTCTCCTGCCCATAAAAGGGGTTATTTTACTTCCTGGATTCAAACAACAGCTACATTAGGTTTATTTATTTCTTTAGGTGTGATATTATTAACACGCCACATGTTAGATGCAGACCCTGCAAAATCAATTGCAAAGTTTAACGATTGGGGATGGCGAATTCCATTCCTTATTTCCATTCTTTTGGTAATTGTTTCTATTTACATCAGATTGAAAATGGCAGAATCTCCTTTGTATTCAAAGCTAAAATCTGAAGGGAAAACTTCTGTTAATCCTCTGAAAGAAAGTTTTGGGCATAAAGCAAATTTAAAAATGGTTTTATTGGCATTGTTTGGTGCAACAATGGGGCAAGGAGTTGTATGGTACACAGGCCAATTCTACGCACAATCATTTATTGAAAATGTTTGTAAAGTTGAGTTCGATCAATCACGTACAATCCTTATCTGGGCTATATTATTTGCTACGCCGTTTTTTGTTGTTTTTGCGTCATTAAGTGATAAAATTGGCAGAAAATGGATAATGATTATTGGTATGTTATTGGCAGTTATTTCTTATAATTATCTGTTTACAAATTTGTATAATATTGTTGATCCGAAAAATAAAACAGAAGTAGTTGAAAAGAAAGAAATAAAAACAACAGTAACATTAATTGCCAACACAACCGATACACTTCGTAAAGTTGCCACCAAAACTTTTTATGCTGATGGAATGAGTATGGTGCAAACAAAAACAGATACGGCCTATTCAACCCCGGGTAAAACAACAAAAAAACCATTAATTGCAACTGCAAAAACCATTGGCAGCAACGATTATTGGAAGATGGTAGCAATTGTTTTCATTTTGATTTTATATGTAACAATGGTATACGGGCCGATTGCTGCATTTCTTGTAGAATTGTTTCCAACTAAAATCCGTTATACATCCATGTCTTTACCGTATCACATTGGGAACGGTGTATTTGGTGGATTAACTCCGTTCATCGCAACATTACTTACTACAATTTATGTAGATAATAAAATTGTAGGGTTAATGTACCCGATCATTATTGCAGTAATTTGTATGATAATAGGTGCGGTTTATATCAGTAACAGAATTGATCCGGAAGTTGATCGTTAACAAAATTGAATTACATAAAAAAATTAAAATATGAATGCAGTAAAAAAATATGCCGGTATTATATGGGTTATTTTAGGGCCATTAGCCATACACTATCTTTTGCAGACAGCCGGCAGTGAAATTGCAAAAAAACCGGGCATCGATACACACATACAATGGGGTGTATTTATCGGCGTTTTCTATCCGATAGCAATTGGCTTTATTTTGTTTGGATTGTATGCTTTAGAAGGTAACTACGATCATATACCGGCCAGCAGCGAAGAACTGGAAGAAGATTACGAAACCAAACCATTATAGTTTGTTTTAAAATACGATAAGCCGGTTATGCCATTGGCAGGCAGATGATGGTTATCATTACTTATTTGCGTAACCGGTATTGTCTTTTTAATGCTATGAAGGAAAAACAGAAACAACAAAAATTGTTTTTCATCAGCATATTATTTATGATGCTGTTTAGCTTTCCTTTTTTAAAGATGGCCAGCAAAAATGTATTCGTTGCAGGTATTCCGTTATTCTATTTCTACCTTTTTCTTGTTTGGTTTTTAGCTATTGCAATTACATTAATCATTGCCGACTCCAGGAAAAAGAACCTGAAACAGAAAAATAATGAGTAGCTATTTAATTATAATAAGCTCTGTTTTATATCTCTTACTGCTTTTTGCTGTGGGGTATTATGCAGAAATGCGCTCATCTCAAAAAAAGAGTTTAATCAATAATCCTTACATCTATGCACTATCATTAGCCGTTTATTGCACTGCATGGACTTTTTACGGAAGTGTAGGCAGGGCAACCATTACTGGTGCGGAATATTTGTATAATTATTTAGGGCCAACCGTAATGGCTCCATTGTTTTGGGTAGTGCTACGAAAAATTATCCGTATTTCTAAAACACAACGTATTACCAGTATTGCAGATTTTATTTCTACACGTTATGGAAAAAATATTTCATTGGGAATTATTGTAACACTGTTATGTGTTATTGGTATCATTCCATATATCGCCATCCAGTTAAAAGCAATTAGTAGTAGCATTGATGTTGTGGCAGGAAATAGCCATGCGAACAATGCTGTGTATCATATCTTAAAAGACAGCACATTGTATATTGCAGTCGGCCTTTCCGTATTCGTTATTTTTTTTGGAACCCGCAGTGTAGATGCAACAGAAAAGCACGAGGGAATGGTTGCTGCCATTGCATTTGAATCAATTATAAAAATTATTGCATTTATTATTGCAGGTGTTTTTGTTACCTATATTTTATTCAATGGTTTTGGTGATATAATGAGCAGGGCTTCTGCAATTCCATCATTAAAAAAATTATTCACCATACAAAACGAAAATACTTATGTTCAAATATTTTCTACCATGCTTTTATCTATGCTGGCAGTATTGTTTTTGCCAAGGCAGTTTCAGGTTGCGGTAGTGGAGAATGTACAGGAGCATCACTTAAATAAAGCGGTGTGGCTTTTTCCGCTGTACCTGTTTATCATTAACTTGTTTGTTATTCCTATTGCATTTGGTGGAACAATTCTTCTTCCGGAAAATATCAATGCAGATACGTATGTTTTAGCACTACCCATGTATGCACAAAACCATTGGATAACCATGATGGTTTACATCGGAGGGTTTTCTGCAGCAAGCAGTATGATTATTGTTGAAACGATAGCATTAAGCACCATGATCAGCAACAATATTGTAATGCCATTATTATTATCACTCGAATCGGTAAAAGAAAAACTTGGTAATAATCTCAGCAGCTTTGTAATTGGAAGTAGACGTATCAGTATCGTCGTTATTATTTTCCTGGCTTACCTGTACGACAGAACCGTTGCAGAAAAATACTCTTTGGTTTCAATAGGTATGGTTTCATTTGCAGCGGTTGCACAATTTGCACCTTCAATTATCGGTGGAATTTATTGGAAGAAAGCAACAAAATCTGCAGCATTGTTCGGGATATTAACTGGCTTCTTGGTTTGGTTTTATACTTTGGTAGTTCCATCCATTATCGGTGCAGGTTTACTGGATAAATCATTGATGGAAGACGGGCTTTTTCACATTTCATTTCTTCGTCCCAACTCATTATTCGGATTAGAGGGTTTTGATACTATTACGCATGGGTTTTTCTGGAGTTTCTTTTTGAATACTGCAACATTTATAGGCATTTCATTATTCACCGAAAGAAAATCGCAAGAGATTTATCAGGCAGAAATGTTTGTAGAAGCATTTAAACATTCCGTTATTTCTGCTGAAGGTTCTGTGGTTTGGAAAGGTACTGCCTACATACCCGATTTAAAAACATTATTAAGCAATTTTATTGGTGAACAAAGGGCAGTTCAATTGTTACAGAATTATGCCAAAAGAAGAAATATCGGTTGGAACGAATCGGGCAAAGCAGAACCTGCAATGGTAAATTTTGCTGAAAGAATTTTAGCGGGTTCTATTGGTTCGGCATCAGCACGAATTATGGTTAAAAGTGTAGTGAAAGAAGAAGATTTAAGTATTGATGAAGTACTGAATATTCTTCGAGAAAGCCAGTTGATGAAAGAAACCAATAAAGAGTTGCGAAGAAAATCTGCAGAATTAAGTAAAGCTACGGAAGAACTTAAAAAAGTAAACGAACAATTGAAGCAGATGGATGAAATGAAGGATGAATTTTTGTATACCGTTACACACGAATTGAGAACGCCGCTAACTTCTGTTAGGGCTTTGAGCGAAATTGTTCATGATAATCCTGATTTGCCTGAAGAACAAAAAAGCGAATATCTCTCTGCCATTATGAAAGAAACAATTCGCTTAAGCCATTTAATTACGCAGGTTTTAAATTTAGAAAGATATGAAAGCGGCAGAACGAAATTAAATTATAGTGATATTGATTTTGCATCATTATTAACGGACACGGCTGCGAGTGCAAAACCATTATTGAAAGAAAAAAAATTACAACTGCATCAGCAATTTCAAGCAGATTTACCGCATACAAGAGGTGATAAGGATTTATTGAATCAGGTATTTTATAATCTTACTTCCAATGCGATAAAATATGCGAAAAACGAATTAGTAATTCATGCGTCATTCAACAATAACATATTTCGCATTTCTGTAAAAGATGATGGCCCGGGTATTGCTACAGAAGTGCACGAACTCATTTTCGATAAATTTTTTCAGGCGAAAAATCAAACATTAAAAAAACCTGAAGGTAGCGGACTGGGTTTGGCGATTTGTAAAAAAATTATCGAAATGCACAATGGTAAAATTTGGGTTGAAAGTGAAGAAGGAAATGGATCGGAGTTTATTGTAGAAATTCCATATCAAATAAATACTATTCATCCGTAAAACGATTTGCTATGAATACCGGTCAACATAAAGTTTTGGTAGTGGACGATGATCCATATATACTTATGTCGTTGGAGTTTTTGATGAAAAAAAGTGGCTACGATGTTATCATTGCACGCAATGGTACTGAAGCATTAAGTGCCATCAATCAAAATATTCCTGATTTGATTTTGCTGGATATTATGATGCCCGATGTAGATGGTTATGCCATTTGCGAATACATTAAACGTACACCTGAAATTGAACATTGTAAAGTTGTATTTCTTTCCGCAAAAACAAAAGAAGCCGATATAAAACGTGGCTACGATTTGGGCGCCGAATTGTATATCAGCAAGCCTTTCAGTACAAGAAATTTAATGCAGCAGGTACAGGATTTATTAAGTACTTCAAAAGGGCCCAACCATAAACCTGCATACCAGGCAGAGTATGATAAAAGTATTGATAACCCACAGGAATTCTGGAAAACTCAGGCACGTCATATTAAATGGTTCGAGTTCCCGGATACCATTTTAAGCAAAGACAGAGATAATTTATACAGATGGTTTGCAGGCGGCAAATTAAACATGTCTTATCTCTGTTTAGATTATCATATTGAGGAAGGGCGTGGGGAACAAACTGCTTTAATTTATGATTCTCCTGTAACAAAAACCGTTCGCAAATATAATTTTATTGAGCTGCGTGATGAAGTTGCAAAACTTGCAGGCGGTTTGAAAAAATTAGGTATTGCAAAGGGCGATACTGTTGTTATTTATATGCCGATGATTCCGCAGGCAGTAATTGCAATGTTGGCCTGTGCAAGAATTGGTGCTATTCATAGTGTGGTATTTGGTGGGTTTGCACCGCATGAATTATCTATCAGAATTGATGATGCAGAACCAAAAGCAATCA